>Ga0310811_10003052_pt1 | contig 21069 bp, 16 predicted proteins | sample YCmetagenome_FD_207642 | JGI IMG/M metagenome (GOLD analysis project Ga0310811, IMG submission 207642) | Soil microbial communities from experimental microcosm in Duke University, North Carolina, United States - YC | ecosystem: Engineered > Artificial ecosystem > Soil microcosm > Unclassified ...
GCACCCAGATCGCCTCGCTGCAGCGCCGCCTCGGCATCACGACCGTCTACGTCACGCACGACCAGGTCGAGGCCATGACCATGGGCGACCGCGTCGCGGTGCTCAAGGACGGCCTGCTGCAGCAGTGCGACACCCCGCGCGCCATGTACGAGAAGCCGGCCAACGTCTTCGTCGCGGGCTTCATCGGATCGCCGGCGATGAACCTGATCGAGGCGCCGATCTCGGACGGCGGCGTGGACTTCGACGGCGCCATCGTGCCGATCGACCGCGAGACGCTGGGCCGCGCCGAGGGTTCCACGGTGACCGTGGGCGTCCGGCCCGAGTCCTTCGACCTGCAGACGGACGGCACGCAGGTAGGCATCAAGGTGCAGGTGAACGTCGTTGAGGAGCTCGGCGCCGACGCCTTCGCCTACGGCACCGCCAAGGCCAACGGCAAGGACGTCGACGTGATCGTCCGCGTCGACGCGCGCAACACCCCGGCCAAGGGCGAGGACCTGTACGTCGTGCCGAAGGCCGGCGAGACGCACGTCTTCGCGTCGGAAAGCGGCGCCCGCATCTCGTAAGCCGAACGGATTGAGCAAGGGCCCCGTCGGCGCCAGCCGGACGGGGCCCTTCCTCGTTGAGCGGCCCTTCCCCCGTTGAGCAGCCCTTCTTCGTTGAGCGGTTTCTCGTTGAGCGGCGGATCTACAGGCGGCCGGCGTTCTTGCGGCGCTGGGCTACCTCGTAGAGGGAGATCGCGGCGGCCACGCCGGCGTTGAGCGACTCGGTCGCGGCGGCGATCGGGATGCGGACTGTCAGGTCGCAGGTCTGCTCCACGAGGCGGGACAGGCCCTTGTCCTCCGCGCCGACGACCAGCACGAGCGGGTCGCCGCCGGCCTCCAGGTCGGCCAGGTCGAGGGTGCCGCCGGCGGCCAGGCCGACGACGGTCAGGCCCTGCTTCCGGTACGACTCGAGCGTCCGGGTCAGGTTCCCGGCCTGGGCGACGGGCAGGCGCGCGGCGGCGCCCGCCGAGGTCTTCCAGGCGCCGGCGGTCATGCCCGCGCTACGCCGTTCGGGGACGACGACGCCGTGGGCGCCGAAGGCCGCCGCCGACCGGATGACCGCGCCGAGGTTACGGGGGTCGGTGACGCCGTCGAGGGCGACGATCAGCGGGGCGTCGCCCGCGTCCTGCGCGCGCGCGACGAGGTCGTCCGGGTGCGCGTACTCGTACTGCGGGATCTGCAGTGCGACGCCCTGGTGGATGGCGCCGTCGGTGAGCCGGTCCACCTCCTGGCGGGAGACCTCGAGGATCGGTAGCGCGCGCTGCGTGGCCAGGGTGATCGCCTCGCGCACGCGGTCGTCGATGTCGATCTGCGCGGCCACGTACAGCGTGGTCGCCGGGATCTCGGCGCGCAGCGCCTCGACCACCGAGTTGCGGCCCGCGATCAGCTCGCTGATCTGACGGTTCGCCTTGTACGGGACCTTGGGGCGCTGGCTCCGGCCGCCGCCGGTGCCGGCCGTGCGCTTGGCGGCCGCCGCGGCGCGCTTCGCGGCCGGGTGCTTGGTCCGGTCCACCGCCTTCGGCGTGGGGCCCTTGCCCTCGAGGCTCTGGCGGCGCTGGCCGCCCGAGCCCTTCTGCGCGCCCTTGCGCGAGGATCCCGACTTGTTGCCGCGCCCGCCGAGGCCGCCGCCCTTACCGCCTGCCATGATGCGGGCCTTTCTGATGGGTGGTCACTATACGTTCTTCATTGCGCGGACCGGCCCGCTTCAGCCGAGCGACCAGCGCGGTCCGGCCGGGGTGTCCTCGATCTGGACCCCGGCGGCGCCCAGTTGGGCGCGGATCGCGTCGGCCGCGGCGAAGTCCTTGCGGGACCGCGCGGCCTGCCGCTGCTCCAGCGCGACGGCGACCAGCTTGCCCACGGTCTCCCGCAGGTCCGCCGCCGCGCCGCCGGCCGTCTCGTCGGCCCACGGCTCGGCCAGCGGGTCGAGCCCGAGCACGCCGAGCATCGCCCGGGTCTCGGCCAGCCGCTGCGCCGCGGCCTCCTTGTCGGCCGCCGCCAGCGCGACGTTGCCGGCGCGCACGGTGTTGTGCAGGACGGCCATCGCCTGCGGAACGCCCAGGTCGTCGTCCATCGCCGCGGCGAACTCGGCCGGGACCTCGGGCGACGGCTCGACCAGCCCGGCGAGTTCGATCGCCCGGGTGACGAACTGCTCGATCCGGCCGTACGCGACGGCCGCCTCCTCGATCGCCTCTTCCGAGTACTCGACCATGGAGCGGTAGTGCGGGGACGCGAGGTAGTAGCGCAGCACCACCGGACGGTGCCGACGGGCCACCTCCTCGACGTTCATCGCGTTGCCGAGCGACTTGCCCATCTTCGCGTCCTTGACGGTCACCCAGGCGTTGTGCAGCCAGTACTGGGCGAAGTCGTCGCCGGCCGCCTTGGACTGGGCGATCTCGTTCTCGTGGTGCGGGAAGATCAGGTCGAGGCCGCCGCCGTGGATGTCGAAGGCCTGGCCGAGGTACTTGTGCGTCATCGCCGAGCACTCCAGGTGCCAGCCGGGACGCCCGGGACCCCAGGGGCTTTCCCAGAACGGCTCGCCCGGCTTGGCGCCCTTCCACAGCGTGAAGTCGCGCGGATCCCGCTTGGCGTTCTTCGGGTCGGCGTCGTCCGCGCTCAGCATGTCGTCGAGCTTCTGGTTGGACAGCGCGCCGTACTCCGGGAAGGAGCGCACGTCGAAGTAGACGTCGCCGTTCGCCGGGTACGCGTGCCCGCGCTCGATCAGCTCGGCGGTCATCGCGATCATCTCGGGGATGTGGCCGGTCGCGCGCGGCTCGACGGTCGGCGGGCGGCAGCCGAGCAGCGTGTAGGCGGCGGTCGCCTCGCGCTCGTACCTGCTGGCCACCCGCCAGTACTCGACGCCCTGCTCAGCCGCCTTGCGCAGGATCTTGTCGTCGATGTCGGTGACGTTGCGGCAGTAGGTGACCTCGAACCCGCGGTACTCGAGCCAGCGCGTGAGCACGTCGAAGACCAGACCGAAGCGGATGTGCCCGACGTGGGGCGCGCCCTGGACAGTCAGCCCGCAGCCGTAGACCGAGACCTTGCCCGGAACCAACGGGACAAAGTCACGCACGCTGCGTGTGGCGGTGTCATAAAGGCGGAGAGTCACAGTCCAAGGTTACCGGGAGATCGCGACTGGAAGCTTCCGGAATGCGTTTCGGCGGCGTTGACTCAGGGGAGGCTGTACTGATTCCCGGCGGTCCGCACGGCCAGTCCGTCCGCCAGCAGGCCGCGCAGCGCCCTGCCGCGCTGCGCCTCGTCGGCCCACGCGGCGAACAGCGCGTCCGCCTCGACCGGCGCGTGCGCCTCCCTGAGCACGGCGAGCAGGGCGCCGCGGCACTGCCGGTCCGTGCCCGCGTAGCTCTGGCCCTTGCGCGCGGGGCCGGTGTGCTCGGGGCTGCCTGCCTTCCTCCAGGCGCACAGCTCGGCGGCCGGGCACACCGTGCAGCGGGGGCTCTTGGCGGTGCAGATCAGCGCGCCGAGCTCCATCGAGGCCGCGGCCCACGCGGCGGCCCGCGACGGCTCCTCGGGCAGCAGGCTCACCGCCAGCGCGCGCTCGGCCGCGCTGACCGACGTCGCAGGGTACTGCTCCCCGGAGTACGCGCGGGCCAGCACCCGGCGCACGTTCGTGTCGAGCACGGCGTGCCGGCGGCCGTACGCGAAGGAGGCGACTGCCGCCGCCGTGTAATCGCCGATGCCCGGCAGGGCCCTGAGTTCATCGTATTCGGCCGGCACGACGCCGCCGTGCCGCTCCGTGATCGCCGCGGCCGCCGCGTGCAGCCGCAGCGCGCGCCGCGGATAGCCGAGCCTGCCCCACGCGCGCACGGCCTCGCCGCTGGATTCGGCGGCCAGGTCGCCGGGCTTCGGCCAGCGCTCCAGCCAGGCCTGATACACCGGCAGGACCCGGCTGACCGGCGTCTGCTGCAGCATGAACTCGCTCACCAGCACACCCCAGGCGCCCGCCTCCGGCCGCCGCCAGGGCAGGTCGCGGCGATGCTCGGTGTACCACCCGAGAGTGACTTCGATGACGGACATGAGAATATTCTCCCATCATCGAAAACGCACACTGAACATCCGGCGCAGTCTGTCTCGCATGCCTTAAGGTGACGTCCCGTGGGAACCTTCCGCAATCCGGTGGGTCCGCTGCCTGCCTCGGTCTACTGGCGGCGGCGCATCGTGCTGCTCGGAATCCCGCTGTTCGTGATAGCGCTGGTGGCGTACGCGTGCTCCGGCACCTCCGGCTCCCCGCAGAACACGGCGGGACCCGGCGCCGGGAACACGGCGAGCTCCAGCCCGACCGGTGTCATCACGCCGGGGTCGAGCGAGACCGCGTCCGGGCCGCCCGGGAACTCCTACCCGACCGGCACGGTCACCACCGTCGGCGCCGGGGCCGGCAGCGGCGGCTCGGGGACGGCGTCCGCGAGCGCCGGGTCGAGCTCGGGAGCAGGCGCGACGCAGGCCGCGTCCGGTGCCGAGGCGGGCTGCGCGCTGAGCCTGACGATCGCGCTGGACCGCACCTCGTCCTCCGGGACCGTGCAGTACCCGGCCGGGACCTACCCGACCTTCAAGATCTCCGCGACCGACACCGGCTCGGCCAACTGCACCGTGGACGTCTCCGGCAAGGGCCTCGTGGTGAGCGTGATGCCGCTCGGCACGACCAAGCCGATCTGGACCTCCGAGGTCTGCTCCGGCGCCGCCGACCTGCGGGTGCTCGGGCCGGGCGACGCGCAGACCTTCCCGGTCGCGTGGAAGCGCTGGGAGACGCAGGGCACCACCTGCCCGGTCTCCAAGCTGCCGACCGTCCCGCAGGGCACGTACACGGTGAACGCCGCGGCGAACGGGACCACCACGAGCGCCGTGGAGTTCATCCTCGACTGAGGCCGACGGCGGGTGACCCGGCGTCGGCCTCAGACGTAGCGCTCCAGGATCGAGGACTCGGCCAGCCGGGACAGGCCCTCGCGCACGGTCCGGGCCCGGGTCTCGCCGACGCCCTCCACCGCCTGCAGGTCGGCGACCGAGGCGGCCAGCAGCTTCTGCAGCCCGCCGAAGTGGTCGACGAGCCGGTCGATGACCGTGCCGGGCAGCCGCGGCACCTTGGCCAGCAGCCGGTAGCCGCGCGGCGAGGCCGCGCCGTCCAGTGCCTCCGAGCTGCCGGAGAAGCCGAGGGCGCGGGCGACGGCGCCGAGCTCGAGCAGTTCGCCGCGGTCCAGCCCGTCGAGGTCCGCCACCGTCTCGGGCACGGTCTTCGCGCGGCGGCCGGTCCGCTCGATCAGGTAGTCCCTGGCCACCAGCTCGCGGTCGGTGTCCACGCCCGCGACCAGCTCGTCCAGCTGGAGCTCAAGCAGCCGGCCGTCCACGCCGAGCTGCACCACGTAGCCCTCGATCTCCTGCGCGATCCGGCGGACCATCTCAAGGCGCTGCGCCACCTGGGCCACGTCGCGGACCGTCACCAGGTCCTCGATCTCCAGCGCGGAGAGGGTGCCCGCCACCTCGTCGAGCCGCAGCTTGTACCGCTCCAGGGTGGCCAGCGCCTGGTTGGCCTTGGACAGGATCGCGTTCGAGTCCTCGAGCACGGTCCGCACGCCCTGGTGGTAGAGCGCGATCAGCTGCATCGACTGGCTGACCGAGACCACCGGCAGGCCGGTCTGCTTGCTGACCCGCTCGGCGGTGCGGTGCCGGGTGCCGGTCTCCACGGTCGGGATCGCCGGGTCCGGGACCAGCTGCACGCCCGCCCGCACGATCCGCGCGCCGTCCCGGGTGAGCACCACGGCGCCGTCCATCTTCGACAGCTCGCGCACCCGGGTGGCGGAGAACTCGACGTCGAGCACGAAACCGCCGGTGCAGATCGACTCGACCGTCTTGTCGAAGCCCAGCACGATGAGCGCGCCCGTGCGCCCGCGCAGGATCCGCTCGAGACCCTCGCGCAGCGGGGTGCCGGGAGCCAGCGTGGCGAGCGTCGAGCGCTGCAGATCCTGGTCCGTGGGGTCGGTGGCTGCCATGCGGGACGCTCCGTTGCTTCCGGGCTTGGTTCGTGGGCATCGGATGGCGCCGATGCCGCGGGCCGGGACGGTTGGCTCGCTGTCCCGATTCACTGCGGTCGATAGCTGTACCGAATCGCTGTACCCGATTCTAGCGGCTGATCATCGTATGCAGGGCGGCAAGCGCGTCGGCGATGTCGGAGACCTCGACGACGCGCATCCCGGCGGGCGGCCTGACCGTCTCGCCGCCCGGCGCCGGCCGCGGCACGAGCGCCGTCTTGAAGCCGAGCCGGGCCGCCTCGGACAGCCGCCTGGCGAGACCGGCGACCGGCCGCACCTCCCCGGCGAGGCCGAGCTCGCCGAAGGCCGCGACCGTCGGCGGCAGCGGCGCGTCGATCGCGGCGGTCGTCATCGCCAGCGCCACGGCCAGATCCGCGGCCGGGTCGACCAGCCGCACCCCGCCGACCGTCGCCGCGAACACGTCGTTCTTGGCCAGCGGCACCCGGCCGCGCCGCTCAAGCACGGCCATCACCATGGACACCCGGGAGCCGTCGAGCCCTGACGTGGCCCGCCGCGGCTGCGGCAGCGGCGAGGGCGCCACCAGCGACTGCACCTCGCAGACCAGCGGCCGCCGGCCCTCCAGGGTGACGGTCACGCAGGTGCCGGGGACCGGGTCGGAGCGCTGTGACAAGAAGAGGCCTGAGGGGTCGGGTAGGCCCTTGATCCCCGACTCGCGCATCTCGAAGCAGCCGATCTCGTCGGTCGGGCCGTAGCGGTTCTTCACCGCGCGCACGATGCGCAGGGTGGAGTGCCGGTCGCCCTCGAACTGCAGGACGACGTCGACGAGGTGCTCGAGCACGCGCGGGCCGGCGATGTTGCCGTCCTTGGTGACGTGGCCGACCAGGATGGTGGCGAGGTCCTTCTCCTTGGCGATCCGGATCAGCGCCGCGCACACCTCGCGCACCTGCGTGATGCCGCCGGGCACGCCGTCCACCTCTGCCGAGGCGACCGTCTGCACCGAGTCCAGGATCAGCAGGCCCGGCTCGACCGCCTCGATCTGGCCGAGAACGGCGGACAGGTCGGTCTCGGCGGCGAGGTAGAGGTCGTCGTGCAGGGCGCCGATGCGGTCCGCGCGCGAGCGGACCTGGGCCGCCGACTCCTCGCCGGTGACGACGAGGGCGGGCCGCTCGCCCCCGGCGTACGCGGCGGCCACCTCCAGCAGCAGCGTCGACTTGCCGACGCCCGGCTCCCCGGCGAGCAGCACCACGGCGCCCGGCACCAGGCCGCCGCCGAGCACCCGGTCGAGCTCGTCCACGCCGGTCGCGCGGGCCTTGGCCATCGTGGCGTCGACCTGCCCGATCGGCCGGGCCGGCGCGGAGACCGGTCCCGCCTTCACGGTGCGCGGCTTGGGCACGCCGAGCTCCTCGAGGGTGCCCCAGGCCTGGCACTCCGGGCAGCGGCCGAGCCACTTGGCCGCGGTCACGCCGCATTCGGCGCAGCGGTAGCCCGGGCGTGCGGGTTTCGTCGAGTTCGCCATGAGACAAGAAGGTATAGGGAGGCGCCGACAGTGCGGCGAGGGCCCGACGACGGCGCGGCGGGCAGCGTGACGTGGACGCGTCCGCGGCCGCGGACCGCGGGCGTGGCGTGAACGCGCCGAGGAACCTTTCCGGGTATTTCCGGATCTTTCCGGCAAGGCGAGATAACGTTTGCGCCCGCGCAGTGGATTTCAATTCGAGTCATGGCTTAGCGTCCTGTGCCGTGAGCGACCGGGAATTGGTGACCACCCTGCGGGCCGGCGACCGGCTGGCGGCGGGGCAGGTCTATGACGTCTACGGCACCAGGCTGTACGCGTACTGCCACGAGTTGCTGGCCGACTCGCGGCTGGCCGCGGACGCACTGCGCGACACCTTCATCGTGGCCGTCAACCGGATCCGCGAGCTGGCCGAGCCGGAGGAGTTCGGCGCCTGGCTCTACGCCTTGGCGCGGGCCGAGTGCGGCCGCGTCGGCATCAGCGACGACGCTCCCGCCGACGCCGCCAGCGCGGCCCGCGGCGACCGGCTGGCGCGGCTGGCGCTCGACGTCTACTCGATGCTGGAGCCGGAGGCGCGCGAACTGCTCGACCTGGCCTTCCGGCACCGGCTGGTGGACAACGACCTCGCGCTGGTGCTCGGCCGCGACGAGTCGGGGATAGCCGTCGAGGTGACGCGGGCGCAGGCAGACCTGGAGACCGCGCTGCTGGTCGTGCTCGCGGCCCGCACCGGCGAGCCGCGCTGCGACGAGGCGGCGGAGGCCGGCCGGCAGTTCGACGAGATCGACGGCAAGGGCGTCCCCGTATGGCTGCGCGCGGCGAGCAAGCACGTCGAGGGCTGCGCGGTCTGCGGCGACGCGATCCGCAACCGCCGTCCGCTGCGGCTGTTCGAGGAGCTGCCGCACGCGTTCATACCGCCCGGCGTCCGCTCGCGGGTGCTCGAGGCGCTGCGCGACCCGGCGGGCGCCGCGTTCGCGGAGCAGATCGTGGAGCGCTCCGGCAAGTTCGACGCGAACGGCTTCCCGACCGGCGGCGGCCGCGGCGGCGGCGGCTTCTCCGCGGTCAAGAAGTGGATGCTGCCGGGCGCGGGCCTGGTGGCCGCCGCGGCCTGCGCGGTCGCGCTGGTGATGTACATGACGAACGACCACCCGGCGGTCTCTGCGGACGTGACGACCACGTCGTCCTCCACGAGCGGCGCCTCGACGAGCACGGCGGCGACGTACGCGGAGCTGGCGGCGTCGAGCGCGAGCGGCAGCGCGAGCACGTCGGCGAGCGCCTCGGCCTCGGCGACGACGACCAGCGCGGCGGCGACGACATCGTCGGCGGCTGCCGGGCAGCAAACGACATGCACGACCTACACGACCTCGGTGTCCGAGCCGACGACGAAGGTCTACACGACCACGACGACCAAGACGACAGTGACCTATGTCCCGACGACCATCGAATCCTCGCCGGTCAGCGTGACCGGCAGCGTCCCGGTCACGCACACGGCCACAGTCACCGTGACGAAGACGACGTCGACCACATACCCGTCGCCTGTGACGTCCAAGTCCTGCAACTGATCAGGCTATTCGCGGTCATGACGCCGCCCTATAGCTATCCACCCGAACGGGTGAGGTACGGTCCGGCCGTCCTCACCCGTCAGGGTGATTGGATGTAAATACGGCTACGTATGCCGAGGTCGCGCGCCTAGCGTCGTCCGGGTGAATGCTGAATCTTCGGGCGGGGGGCACGCCGTCGCCGGAGCCGTGCTCGGAGGTACTGCGGGCGACGGCTGGGGACGGGCTGCCGCTTACGACGCCTACGCCGACGGACTACACACCTACTCGCTGTGGTATCTGCACGACCACGATGCCGCAGCCGACGCCGTCTACTGCGCCTTCGTCGCGGCGGACCGCAATCACACGAACCTCCAGCAGCCGGAGCAGATCCAGCCGTGGCTCTACGCGCTGCTGCGCCGCGAGTGCCGGCTGCGCGGCAAGGAGGGCACCGCGGCGCCGACGCCCGCGTCGCGGCGGTTGCGGCCGAAGTCGGACTCGCTCGGCGAGTCGGGGGTCACGGCGTCGCTGCTCCAGCTGGAAGGCAACCTGCGGCGTGCCGAGTTCCAGTCGCTCGCCTGGCCGGAGGCCGAGGGGCTCGCCCCCTCGCATCGCGAGGTGCTGGAGCTGACCATCCGTCACGGGCTCGACAGCCGGGGGCTGGCGCTCGTGCTCGGGCTCCGCGAGGCCGCCGGCCTGGCGCCCGCTCACGGGTTCGGGCTGCTGGCCGACGCGTGGCGCGAGCTCGAGCGTTCGCTCGCCGCCGCCGCCGTGGCCGGTTCGGGTCGCGACAACTGCGCCCAGCTCGCCGAGCTGACCTTCGGGTGGAGCGGCAAGATCAGCGGCACGCTGCGCGCGCCGCTGATCGACCACGTGGATCGCTGCTCGCGCTGCCAGCACTACCTGCACACGGTCATCGGCACGCCGTCCGCGCCGACGATCCTGCCCTTCGTGGCGGCGCCGCGCGCGCTGCGCGACATACTGCTGGCCGAGCTGGCGGACGCGGACGCGGCGGCCGCCGCGGGCGTCGACCTCGTCGCGCTGGGCAGGCGCTGCGGCAAGTTCGGGCCCGAGGGCTTCCCGAGCCGCCTGGAGACCTCCGCTCAGGCCTCGACCAGCGGCAACGGTGCCGGCAACGGTACGAGCGGCAGCGGCGGCGGTTCCGGCGCCGTGTCCGCCGGAACCGGGCGGGTGCCGAGGCGCCGGCAGCCGGGACCGGGCGGTCGCGCGGTGGCTCACCACCAGCGTCCGCAGTCGGCGAAGGCGGGCAGCGTGCAGCCGACGTCCGCGAAGACCGTCATGCCGCCGCGCCCGGCCGCGGCAACGCACCAGCAACAGCACCAGCAACAGCCACACCAACAGCCGTCACAGCAGTTTCCTCAGCAGTCACCACAGCGGCGGCAGTCCCCACCGCTGCCGCTGCCCGAACCCGACGACAGCCTGTACCGCGTGAGGGGCAGCTGGGCCGACAAGGTGCTGCCGCCCGCGCCGGGCACCGACGTGTTCGGCTCGGCGGAGCCGTGGCGGCCGCCGCCCGGGCAAGCGTTCGTGCAGACGGCGTCCGGACGTTTCGCGACACGTCCGGCGCCGGCTCCCTGCGGCGGAAGTCCAAGGTTCTCTGGTCACACCGACGAGCCGTCGTCGTCCACGGCAGCAGCTGGAGCGGCGTCCGCAGCGACCCGCCCGCCGTCCGCAGGTCCGGTCGCGCCGAAGCCGACCGACACGGCCGTGAAGACAGGCGCCGCGCCGCGGCCCCGGCACAAGGCGCGTCCGATGCGCCAGGCCGTCGTCTCGGCGATGGCGCTCGGTGCGATCGGCGCGGTCGCGGCCACCGCGGCGGCGATGCTCGGGATCGGCTCGAATCCGAACTCGAATACGACGGCGCTGGACGGTTCGCAGGGCACCGAGAACGTCGGCACGAGCTCGACCTCCTCGTCCGCCGCAGACACCAACAGCCCCGGCCACCTGACGGTCTCGGTCACCACCGCGTCACGCGCTTCGTCGGGTCAGGTGTCCGGCGCGACGAGTGTCGGCTTGCCGGGTTCCGGCGGTACTGCGGCGGCGAGCACGACCGCCGCGTCGGTCGGCGCATTCCACGTGAGCGTCAACCAGCGCGACGCCGACCCGCAGAGCGTGCAGATCCTGCTCCGCAACACCGGTTCGGCGGCCCTCAACTGGACCGCGGCCCCGTCCGTCTCCTGGCTCGCGCTGAGCCGGTCCAGCGGCACCCTGGCCCCCGGACAGAGCCTGACCGTCACCGCTACGACCACGGACGCCGCGCCGAGCGGGGAGTGGACCGCGCAGATCGTGTTCGGTCCGGGCGGCATCGTCGTCACCCTGCACGGCGGCGTTCCGGAGAGCAGCGCGAGCAGCACGGGCTCGGGCACCGGCGCGGGTACCGGCAGCGGCGGAAGCGCGGGCACCAGTGCCCCGCCGACCACCCCGACGAAGGCGCCCACCAGCCCGACCACGTCGGCCCCGCCCACCGCGTCGCCGACCACGTCGTCACCGTCGTCACCGGCCTCGGCAACCGGCTCCCAGTCGGGCGCCACCGGCGCCAGTGACACCGCGAGCAGGTCCCAGGCCCCGTCATCGAGCCAGCCGACGGGCGCGAACAGCAGCGCCCCCGCCACCGCGCCGTCGCAGCCGGTGCGCAGGCACTGAGGATCCCGGACCCCGGGGGCCGGGCTTTCCGATCTTTCGCGGAGATCGGAGCCCGGCTCTCGGCGTGTTCAGGAGACGACGCGGTAGAGCCGGTAGCCGGACTGCTCCGCGGTGAACACGGCCGGCAGGCCGGTCGGCAGTGACTCGCCGGGCGCGAGCAGCACCCAGCTCACGTCGTACTCCTTCAGCAGCGTCACGCGCTCGGCAGCAGAGGTCTGCGAGGCGAAGATCGCCGTCACCGCCGCATTGCGCTCGTTCTGCATCGTGCGCGGGATCTCCGGCAGGTACCACGGAGAGGTGACGCCGTAGCCGCCGTGCGCGGCCACCTCGTACTGCGCGTACTGCGTGGAGGCGGCGACGACCGTCGTCGGCGTGAAGTACCGGTCGAGCTTGTCGAGGCTCGGGATGTTCTCGAAGCTGCCGCCGAACTGGGTCGCGGCGCCGATCGCGGTGGCCAGCGCGACGGGCACGGCCCAGGCCCAGCGCGTCCAGCCGCGAACCGTCTCGGCCACCGCGATCGCCACGGAGACCTGCGCGACGAGCATCAGCATCGGCCAGCTGCGGCCGTAGGACCAGTGATGCGAGAGCTCGCCGTACGCCACGACCACACCGATGCCGACGAACATCAGCACCAGCAGGTCGGCCTTGTTCCGCCAGAAGCGCAGCGCCAGTGCGATGAGGCCGAGCACGATGCCGATCGCGTACCACTTCTCCGCGTGCGAATACAGCGCGTGGTGGATCGGGTCGAGCACGTCGAGCTCGCCTTGGCTGACCCTCCACAGGTGGTAGTACGGCCACACCGCGATCACCGCGGCGCACGCGACGAGCCCGAGCGCGAGCGACGTCAGTACGGCCTTCGTGCGCACGGTCTTGTGCTGGGAAACCAGGATCGCCGCGACACCGACGATCGCGCTGAGCCCGGTGAACTGGTGGATGAGCAGGATCAGCCCGAGCAGCACGCCGATCCCGATCGCCCGCCGCGGGCTACGCGCCGTCCGGCCGCCATCGTTCAGCCACGCCCACAGGTGCAGCGTGAGCGCGGTGGCCAGCGTGCTCGGGTACGCGAGCGTGTCGCCGAGCGAGATGAACGACAGGAAGCCGCTGAACGCTATGACCTTGGCGCCCCACCAGAACAGCACGCCGACGAGCGCGAGCGGCGGAGCGTAGCGGGCGTCGCTGATCGAGCGCACGAAGCGATGAAGGCCGGTCAGCAGCAGCGCCACGTTGACCACCGCGGCGAGCTTGTACAGCGTGTATGCGCCGATGCCGAAAGCCTTGCCGGGCAAGGCGAGTGCGAGCATGTATGGGCTGTAATAGATGCTGCTCCCGCCGATGCCGATCACGGGATTGCCGGGATGCAGCGGGTCGTGGATCAGCCGCTTGAGCACGGCCAGGTGCAGCATAAGGTCGTCCGCCCGCGGCAGTCGCAGCGCCACGACGGCGTAGAACACGAATACCAGGCCGCCGACCACCAGCGACGGCCACTGTTCCCGGGCGAAGGAGGCGGCCCGTTCCCGGGGACTGTTCTGCGAGGTCGGCGCGGCAGGCGGGGTCGACACGGTGGTCACCGGCCAGACGATACCAATGCACCATGAAGGCGCGTACCGTTCAGCTTTCCGGTTCGGCCGGATCCGCCGGGTGCGGCGCGACCGGCCGGCGGTTGGCCAGGTACGCCTCGCACTGCTCGGCCAGCGCGTCGTATCCGGCCTGGCCCATCAGCTCGATGAGTTCCGGCCGGTAGGAGACGAACACCGGCTCGAACGCCGTGTGCGCCTCGGTGTTGCCGGTGCACCACCAGTTCAGGTCGTGGCCGCCGGGGCCCCAGCCGCGCCGGTCGTACTCGCCGATGCTGATCACCAGCACCTTGGTGTCGTCCGGCCGCTCCACCCAGTCGTAGGTGCGGCGGATCGGCAGTTGCCAGCACACGTCCGGCTTCGTCTCCAGCGGGTGGCGGCCCTCGCGCAGCGCGAGACCGTGCAGCGCGCAGCCGGCGCCGCCCGCGAAGCCCGGCCGGTTCAGGAAGATGCAGGCGCCCTCGTGCACGCGGGTCTGCCGGTCGCCGTCCTCGTCCACCTCGATGACGTTCAGCTTGCCGCGCCGCACGCCCTCGGCGTGGAACTGCCAGCTCTCGGGCGTCAGCCGCTTCGCCGCCGCCTTGACCCGCTTCTCGTCGTCCGGGTCGGAGAAGTGGGCGCCGAGCGTGCAGCATCCGTCGTCGGCACGGCCCGGCCTGATCCCCTGGCATCCGGAGCCCCAGATGCACTGCCAGCGGGAACACAGCCAGGTCAGGTCGCAGCGGTAGACCTGCTCGTCGTTCTCCGGATCGGGGAACTCGACCCAGGCACGCGGGAAATCGAGGGAGACTTCAGGCACAACTCAAGAGCATAGGGGGATCCGGGGAGGAAACCATACGAAACCCGTCCGCGACGGCGTGGCCCGAAAAACCGGGGTTGCCCGGCAGGTCGCGGCGCGGTGCACTAGTTTCGTGAGCATGCGATTGGGAGTTCTCGACGTCGGCTCGAACACCGTGCACCTGCTCGTGGTGGACGCGCACCAGGGTGCGCGGCCGCTCTCGGCATCCTCCCACAAGGAGGAACTGCACCTCGTCGACCTCATAGACGAGTCGAACCACATCGTCCCCGAGGGGCAGGACCGCCTCGAGGCCTTCGTCGTGGAGTCGCTGCGCATCGCCGAGGACAAGGGCGTGCAGGAGCTGATCGCCTTCGCCACCTCCGCGATCCGCGAGGCCGCGAACGGCGAGGAGGTGCTGAGCGGGATCCGCGAGCGCACCGGCGTCGAGCTGCGGGTGCTGCCCGGGCAGGCCGAGGCGCAGCTGACCTTCCTCGCGGTACGCCGCTGGTTCGGCTGGTCGGCCGGCCGGCTGCTGGTGCTGGACATCGGCGGCGGCTCGCTCGAGATGGCGTCCGGCTTCGACGAGATGCCCGAGGTGGCCCGCTCGCTGCCGTTCGGCGCCGCCCGGCTGACCAAGGAGTGGTTCGCCGAGGACCCGCCGGACGAGGCCTCGGTGCGCGCGCTGCGCCGGCACGTGCGCGCGGAGATCGGCAAGGTCGTCGGGGACCTGGTGCGCTACGGCCGGCCGGACCGGGTCGTGGCCTCCTCCAAGACCTTCAAGCAGCTCGCGCGGATGGCGGGCGCGGCGCCGAGCGCGGAGGGCCCGTATGTGCCGCGGCGGCTCTTCCGCGCGGACCTTTCCGAGTGGATCGGCAAGCTGGCCAGGATGCCCAGCGCCGAGCGCGCGCAGCTGCCCGGCGTCTCGGTCGGCCGCGCCAAGCAGATGCTGGCGGGCGCGATCGTGGCCGAGGCGGTCATAGACCTCTTCGAGGCCGAGGTGGCCGACATCTCGCCGTGGGCGCTCCGTGAAGGGATCATTCTCCGAAGGTTGGACGGCCTGCCTGAAGAGTGGCTCTGACGCCACGGCGCGGCTGGGCTACTCTCGGACACGTGACATGGGCGGTCAGCGGTAGCGGCGCGGTGGAACGAGTGGCTATGCCGAAGGTCGCTCTCTCCACGATCTCGGTCTACCCGGAGAACACGGCCACCGGATTCGCGACGGCGCAACGGCTCGGCTACGACGGCGTCGAGGTGATGGTGACCAACGACCCGGTGAGCCAGTCGATCGACTCGCTGCGCCGGCTGCGCGACGGGCTGAACATGCCGATCCTGGCGGTGCACGCGCCCTGCCTGTTCTGGCTGAACCTGCAGCGGGTCTGGGGCACCGACCCGTGGGGCAAGCTCGTCAAGGCCCGCATGGTCGCCGAGGAGCTCGGCGCGTCCACCGTCGTCGTGCACCCGCCGTTCGTCTGGCAGGGCAAGTACGCGAACGAGTTCGTGGCCGGGCTGCGGCGGATGCAGCAGGAGACGGACATCCGATTCGCGGTCGAGAACATGTACCCGTGGCGGACCAAGACGCCGGTGATCGGGGAGCGGCGGGTCGAGGCGTATTCGCCGGGCTGGGACCCGACCGAGGAGGACTACCCGCACTTCACACTGGACCTCTCGCATTCGGCCACGTCCCGGATGGACACCATGGGGATGCTCGGCAGGATGGGGCATCGCCTCGCGCACCTGCACCTGGCCGACGGATCCGGCTCGAACTCGGACGAGCACCTCGTTCCGGGCCGCGGCACGCAGCCGTGCGCCGAGATCCTCGGGCTGTTGGGGCGCAACGGCTTCGAGGGCAACGTGGTGCTGGAGGTCAACACGCGTCGCGCGACGAATCAGGACGCGCGGGACGCGGACCTCGCCGAGGCGCTGACGTACGCGCGGCGGCACCTCGTGCTCGGCAATACGGACAGCGCGGGCGAAGCGAAGCAGATCACGGTCTAGCGGCCGGTCGCGGACCGGTCGGGCAACGAGTGGAGCGAGTGGGCATGGGTCGGCGGATCGCGGTGCTGGGCACCGGAAAGATGGGTGAGGCGCTGGTCTCCGGGCTGCTGCGCGCGGGCAAGCCGGTGGACGAGGTCGTCGTCACCGCGCGCCGGGCGGACCGGGCGGCGGAGCTGGCCGAGCGGTACGGCGTGGCCGCTGTGGGCAACGCGGACGCGGCCAAGCACGCCGACACCCTCATCCTGACCGTCAAGCCGCAGGACATGGGCACGCTGCTGGCCGAACTCGCGCCGCACGTCCCGGCCGACCGCCTCGTCATCTCCGGCGCGGCCGGCATCACGACCGCGTACGTGGCCGCGCGGCTCGGCGTCGAGGGCCTGCCAGTGGTGCGCGTGATGACGAACACGCCGGTGCTGGTGGACGAGGCCATGTCGGCGATCTCGCCGGGCGCGCACGCCACCGAGGAGCACCTGCGGCGCACGGAGGAGATCTTCCGCCCGGTCGGCAAGACCATCCGCGTCCCGGAGTCGCAGCAGGACGCGGTGACCGCGCTCTCCGGCTCCGGCCCGGCCTACTTCTACTTCCTGGTCGAGGCGATGATCGACGCCGGGATCCTGCTCGGCCTGCCGCGGACCACGGCGCACGACCTGATCGTGCAGTCGGCCGTCGGCGCGGGGGTGATGCTGCGCGACTCCGGCGAGCACCCGGTGAAGCTGCGCGAGGCGGTCACCTCCCCGGCCGGCACCACCATCGCGGCGATCCGCGAGCTGGAGCGGCACGGCGTGCGGGCGGCGCTGCTCGAGGCGCTCGAGGCCGCCCGGGACCGCTCGCGGGAGCTGGCCTCGGGCAGCTGAGCGGGCCGCGGCCGCGTCGGTCGAAAACCACCTGGCGGGACGGCCGGACGGTCAACATGAACTCGGGATCACATTTTGGCGCCGGGGTCTTCCCCGGCCCCTCCATCCCGCATACGCTGACGCGACCAGCGAGCTTGGAGGAGCTGTATGGCCACGACCGACGCCTCCGCGTCGAAGCCCGCGGCGCGTCCCGTCGTGGATGACGTGCTGCGTCGCGCGCGCGGCGCCACCTTCGTGGCCTTCGGCGCCCAGGGCTTCGCCTTCGCGGCGCTGACCAGCGAGGTCGCCAACATCCAGAGCAGGCTGAAGATCGACGACGGCACGCTCTCGATCCTGCTCGCCGTCGTCCCGGTCATCGCGGGCGTCGGCTCGGTGCTCGCGGGCATGCTGGTCAGCCGGTACAGCACCAGCGTGGTGCTGCGCTACTGCCAGGTGCTGGTGCTGCTCGCCATCCTGCTGGCCGGCTACACGACGAGCTTCGTGCTGATGCTGCCGGTGCTCGCGCTGTTCGGGCTCGTCCTCGGCGGCGTGGACGCGACCTCGAACATGCAGGCCGTGGCGCTGCAGAAACGCTACGGCCGGTCCATCATCCTGGCCTTCCACGGCGCCTGGGCGCTCGGCGCGTTCGCCGGCTCCGCGGCGGCCTCGCTGACCGCGAAGTTCGACGGCAAGGTCTACAGCAACCTCTACCTCGGCTCGTTCATCGTCATCGTGCCGATCCTGCTCGCCTTCGGACCGCGCCTGCTGCGCGGCATCGGCGACGAGACGCTCTCCGCCGAGTCGAAGACCATCAGGATCCCGTGGAAGCCGATGGGCGCGATCTGCGCCGTCATCGCGATGGCGTACCTCGGCGACTCGACGGTCTCCAGCGCCGGCGGCGTCTACATGGAGAAGGAGTTGATGGCGCACGGCTGGCAGTACACCGCCGTGTACGCGGTCTACTCCGTGCCGCTGATGATCGGCCGCTTCTCCGGCGACAAGCTCACCGACCGCTTCGGCGGCGTACCGATCGCGCGCACCGCGGCGGTGTGCGCGGTGCTCGGCTTCATCATCGTCGGCATCGCGCCCGACGCCTGGGTCGCGCTCGCCGGATTCGCCGTCGTGGGCCTCGGGATCTCCGTCATGGCCCCGCTCACCTTCGCCGCTGCCGGCCGCCTCGACCCGCACGAGACCGGCATCGCCGTGGCCCGCCTCAACGTCTTCAACTACGTCGGCTTCCTGCTCGGCGCTCCGCTGCTGACCAGCCTCTGGCAGGCCGGAATGCCCTACCGGCCGGGCTGGGCGATCCCCTGTGGTCTCTCGGTCCTGATGTTCGTGTTCGCCTACGGCTTCAACGAGAACCGGACCGTCCCCGCGTAGGCCGAGCGAGGAAGTAAGGCGTCCGCGTCAGGAAGTCGGTGCTGTCGACGTACTGATCGACGGCGCCGATCTGCGGCAGAGCCTCGATTCCGGTGTCGGTCACGCTGTCGAGCAACGCCGCGGTGAACCGCTCGGCATGCAGGACCCGGAACGGCCGTCCGTGGTAGTTCCGGGTGGCCGGAACGACGGCCTCACTCAGCCCGAGCTCGTTACACGCGCCGGCGACCAGCTCATACGCGTCGCCGAGCGGCCGTTCACGCTCGCGCCACTCCGTCGCCGCGAGTGTCGCGGTCAGCAGAGGACTCAACTCGGCCGCGATCGGCAGCCGGCTGAACGCGGTGCCGAGCCACTTGCCGTACGGCGGATAACGGCGGTTGATCAGCAACGTCAGCCGCATCAGATCACGCGCGATCCGTGCCGCGACGATCGCCGACCCGAGCTCGTCCCCGACCTCGCCGGCCCGCCCGACGAACGCCTCCTCCTGCGAGATGCGCTTCCACTGACACGCCAGGACGTACCGCCACACGTCCCCCGGATACCAGGCCAGCCGCGCACGCGCCGACTCGAGCTCCCGGAGCCCGTCGTGAATGACGAGGCCGGCCGTCTCCTCGGCCAGAGTCTGAGTCGGTGCGGCGAGCCAGTCGGACGTGGTGATCTCGTCTCGCGGATCGAAACCGAGGCGCCCGAGGTACCAACCGCCGACGGACGCGGTGTCGACGCGGTGGTAGACGGGTCCGTCGGTCACTCGCATGTGCCGGACCGGGCCGCCCTCGTCGTCCGCGGCGAAGTGCGTGGGATGGCCCAGGAAGGTCTTGGGCAGCCGTTCGGAGAGCATCTCGCCGATCGCCCCCGCGTACGCTGCGTCGTCCTCCTCGCCCAGGAAGAGCTGCAGGCGCGGCCCCCACTCGTGATCCGCGGACCGCTCGGTATCGAAGCCGAGTACCTCGGACCCGGTGCCGACGCGTGCTGCCGAGTGCGGCACCGCACCGAAGTACCGACGCAGCAGGGGAGCGACGGCGTCGGCATAGAACCGCGCCGAGAGCTCGAGACCGGGAACGAAGCGCTGATCCACGCCCCGCATCATCCGCCGGACGCGGACGGCGCTGCAACGGGTTTCGGCCATGAGCCTCCTGGCACACCGGAACAATGCCGAGCCGACACCAGAACACTGACTTCGGCCCCGGAGATCTCCGAACCCTCGGAGCCGGAGCCGGAGCCGGAGCCGGAGCCGTGTCCGCCCGCTACAGTCGTGACCATGAACTCCCCGGACCGGTCCGCCCTGCTCGCCCACCTGACCGCGTCGGGGATCGCGGGCCGGGTGGCGACGGCGCGGGAGAACAACCTGCTGCACTACCGGCTGCTGGCCGACCGCGACCCCTACTACCTGCTCGGCCTCGACCCGTCCCGCGGCTGGACGGCCGAATCCGTGCTCGAGCTCATGGCGGAGCGGGTCGGGGTGAGCCCGGATCCGCTGCACCGGGCCGGGGTCGACACCATCGGCCCCGAGCTGACCGTCGGCGCGCTCGACCGGTACGCCGACCGGCTGGCCGCGGCCGCCGTACGCGGTGAGACCGTCTACTTCGCCACCGGCCATCCGTCCCCGCTCGCCGGGCTCTACCAGCGCTTCGCCGACGCGCTGCGCGGCCACGGCTGCCCGATCCTGCGCGCCGGGGAGGGCTGGGGCTACGACGCGACCTCGCGCTACGGCACGCGCCGGCTGACGATCGGCTACTCGGCCGCCGTCGGCGCCGACGGTACGGGCGACGTCGCCGCGCTTGAGGACGCGGGCGGCCCGGTGCACAGCCACTCCGCGCGCCCGATCCGCGCCACCTTCGCCGCGCTCGCCGCCGACGGCGTCCCGCTGCCCGACCTCGTGGTGGCGGACCACGGCTGGTGCGGCGGCGCGGGTCAGGCGGGCGTCGACGCCGTCGGCTTCGCCGACTGCAACGACCCGGCGCTGTTCGTGGGCGAATACGAGGGGACGGTCCGGGTCGCCGTGCCGCTGGACGACGGCCTGGATCCGGCCGTGTACGAGCCGCTGGGGGACTACGTACTCGCGAGGATCGACACCGCGCGCGCAATTGCAGAGTCCTGAGGCCGAGGACCGCGCGAGGGCCCGCGGCGCCGGAGTCAGAGCCCTCATCGACGCCCGAGCTTGCCGTTTTGCCTGCTTCGCACCGGAATCGCCCTGTTCCGGCTTCGGCGAAAACTCCCTTTTTCTGCGCTAAGGCCTCCCCTTCCACACCTGACCCAACTACGCTTAGGAACGAAGCGCACACACAGACGGGACGGCGCCGGGGCGCGTGGGAGGCGCCGACCCTCTCGTGCCCATCCCCTTCGCCTGCCCAACGACAGCATGAGCGTGGAGCCTCTATGACCGAATCAGACGCAGCACGCACCAACCGTCCGATCCTCGCGGCCGACATCGACCTGAGCGATATGGCCTTCCTGACGGTGGCCGAGGTCGCCGGCGTCATGCGGGTCTCGAAGATGACGGTCTACCGGATGGTCCACTCCGGCGAACTGCCCGCGGTGCGGGTCGGCCGCTCGTTCCGGGTGCCCGCCAAGGCGGTCCGCGAGTACCTGTCGGCGGCCTACGTCGAGAGCCGGTGACCCGACCGGCCGGCTGACTCCCTCCCCGCGCTCTGCCCGCACTCCCGCCCCGTTTTCCCAGCAGCGGCTGCGGACAGGTACCCTGGTTCCCTGTTCTATGTCCGCAGCACCTGCTGCTCCATGTGAAGAAGTGAGCGAGGGACCCGACGT
>Ga0310811_10003053_pt1 | contig 21066 bp, 38 predicted proteins | sample YCmetagenome_FD_207642 | JGI IMG/M metagenome (GOLD analysis project Ga0310811, IMG submission 207642) | Soil microbial communities from experimental microcosm in Duke University, North Carolina, United States - YC | ecosystem: Engineered > Artificial ecosystem > Soil microcosm > Unclassified ...
GTTGAAATAAACAGCAAAAACGTGGAGCCGAGCAGGACCGGTAAATTCCCAATCCCGTTCTACAGGAGCCACCACGCCTGCCTCTTGTTGGGAAAACAGTGCATCGAATCTCTTACCGAGGCACGTTGCGATATCTTTCAGTTTTGGCATGATCTCAATGATTCTATTGAAGGACGGTTTTATTCTCCTCCGTGCCCTTCCCCCGCCGCATGTTCTAGTATGGCGTCCTCTAGCCCTTCCCCGATCGAATCCACAAAGCGGTGCAGAATATTACCGCCGTTGCCTGAATTACGGATGGCTCTATAAGCGTGAGTCAGCGCGGCTGCTCCTAAACCTGCAGCCAAGTGTGCAGCTAGTCCTCCAGGAAGAGTAGCAATCGAAGTTGCCAACGCCACCTTACCGAGATTCTTGACTGCTTGTTTCTGATTCTTATCTATTGGCTTCCCAGTGGCTAGAGAAGCCAAACCTGCTGTTGCTGGTTTGATGTCCTTGAAGGATTTATTCAGTACCTCTACTGTATGTGCACTAGCGTTTCTAACATGCTTAGCTATCGCGCTACGGTAGCTGGACTTCGGCTTCTGGTGTTCCTGAGGAATTGGTGCAGCCTCAGCCTTTTCAACGCCATCCGCAACGGCGTCCACAAAAGTCTCCACATCATCCGATTTCTTGGACTTATGTTTGTATTCTTTAAACTTCTCTATAGCATGATTGACTGCGGTAACACCAACGTGTCCAAGGGCCTTTGCTGCGTGAGGACCAACGGCATGGGACAAGGCCGTCTTGAGTGCGAGACCGCCAAGTTCGTGTAGTGTTTCCTTGTGTTCGTGATCCAGTTTCTTACCGGAAGCAAGATGTTTCAACGCGGCTCCGGCCACATGGATCTTAGGGAACGTCTTCCTCAGGGTCGCTGCGATTTTCGAAGACGATTTGGTAATTGCCTGACCGAGTTCTTTGCGCTGCGGGGAACCAGGCTTCAAGGTCTCAGGAATTTCATGCCCCTGCTCCTCCTGTCCCTGCTTTTCCTGAATAGCCTGATCCGCATATTTCGAATTCGGGTGCTGGCTAAGGTATTCTTCCTTCTGTTCTGCAGGAAGGTGGTGCCACCATTCGCTTACTTGCACGTCCTCTTTCGCCATTACCTTGGACGAAGTAGCCAGCAAACGAGCCGACGCGTTAATCTTGAATTGGTTACTATGTTCCATAATCGAATCTCAATAGCTATGTGTTTCACTTGCTATGAAATTCTCGAACTTCGCTGGGTGCAGACGTAAGAAAAGGGGTAACCCCGGTACGAGATTACCCCTTCTATCAGTCAAACTTAGTCCACTGTCCCTTCGTGCTGTCCAGTTTATCTTTACGACGTCGAAACGTCTTGAACGTAGTGGCGGAGAACTGCACGAAGCTTGGGTCTTCCTTCAGAATCCACATATCCGTTACTGCGTCTTCCAGACTTACGTTTTGAGGAAGCTCGTAGTAGTCTAGAGGCTCCTCCGGAGTGTAAATCTTGCCTTGTTCCAGGTCACGAAAATCTATGAACTTCAGTTTGTAGGAGGAATCATCTCCCCAAACACATCCACAGTAGAAACCAAAATCACAGAACTCAGCATTCATTCTGTTTGCGCTAGGATTAGTGAAATCCCATCCATCTAGATCCCAATCAGCGTATAGGCCTTCTTCACAGTCAATACGGAAAGGCACACCAGCCTCTGCAGGACAGAATCCATCAGCGGCGAGGTCGCCTGGGACATCCGCGACGTGTACTAGCTGATCTTTGTCCAAGCAGGCTACGCTAAGGCAGGTGTATGAAGTAGCGTAGGTGCAATACCATTTACCTTTGTGCTTGAATGGCTTGAAGATGTTTTGGATACCACCGCTGTATCCATAATGGAAGGTACCTACCGTAGCCGCTACTGCCTCATTCTTTTCATTACCACCTATACGCCAAATCTCACAGTCTTGGGTACTCCATACTCCCTTGCCGTTGTCAACAGCGTTCACAATCAACTGGAACGGAGTACCTTGGTAAGAGTAGCATTCGCGATTCTTACCCATTTCGGACACCAAGTATGCTTTCATATTAGGATGACAGACTCATGGCTTTGGTAGCGTACATGCCGTTCATCGTGGTGAACAAACGCTTCCAAGACCAATTATCCATAACGTACTGCTGGAAGTTAGCCTGGTCCAGTTCGATGGTTTCATCTACCGACATTTCCATCATCTGGATAATGATGTCATAGTCACCGGCATGCGATTGCGGAACCGCAAAGTGCAGCGAAAGACCAGCGAGTTGATCATACGACAGGTCATGCTCCTCAAGTTGTCCCCACAAGGCACTAACGTCAACCAAGAGAGATTTGCGATAATCCTCTACCGCCTTGTTGAAGTCGTCAACGTGTTTGGTGCGGTTGGTTTTCAGCATCTCAAGCAGCTTCAGGCGATTTACCTTTACTTTATCAATCATTTGATACTCCTTATTTAGCAAATAGGAATCATGTCAATCAGGTCCTGCCCTGATGGCACTTTGTTGTTGGTCACCGAAGGATCGGGCGTTCCTGTATTCGAGTTGGTTCCTGCTGGAACTGCTCCAGCAGGAGCGAATGCGATTATGGGTACGAGGTAGAATTCGGCTTCGATAAAGTATTCAGTAGAAACGTTGGACAGGGATAGTCCTGTGTTAGTCCAACTCTGCACCCGTATCACAAAAGCATTATGTACCACAACACCATCAAAATCAAAGTCCTGGGTGGGTGCTGCCGAGCTTAAGGTGTTAATGCTAGCTTGGCACGAGGCGTTTAACTGACTAAGCCATTTCAAACACTGGCTTTGATCCCACGTGTTTAACGTGACCTTAACCGTCTTGTAGGGCGTACCAGATTGGTTCATTGTTTCCAGTTAAGCAAGGGTTAAGGGCTTATCCAGAGGAAGCTTGAAATGCAGAAGCTCCCAATAGGCTAGCCCCATTCGCTTTTCACCAGATTCCCAACGTTGAATTTGTCTGCACGACAGGTACAGTAATTCGGCGAGTTGCTGTTGAGTTAACTTCCTAACTCTTCGGAACGCCTGTATCTGATATGGCGTAGGTGCTGTCAACACATCCACAGACGCTCCTTTATGTTGGTGGGCCGTGTTGGATTTGAACCAACGACCAACGGATTATGAGTCCGCTGCTCTAACCATCTGAGCTAACGGCCCTATCGGTTTACTTAAGCCTCGTCGCTCTCATCATCGGCTTCGTCCTCGTACTCAACGTCGTCCGACGGGAGGATGCCGATGAACTCCTGTTCGCGGAACACATAAAGCGTTTCGCCGTCGATCTTGATTTGTTGGCCCAGGCGCTTAAACATGACAGTGTCACCAACTTCAACGGTGAGTGGATGCATCATGCCGTCTTGCAGGTAGCCATTGCCAACAGCAACTACTTCGCCAAGTTCGTTGGCTTGCGCGGTAGGGGCAAGAACGATACCTGAAAGCGTGGTTTGTTCTGCTTCGAGGAGGCGGACTACAACTTGATCATACAAAGGGCGAATCATATACATTCCTTAAAATAGTTTGGCGGAAGCGGTGAGATTCGAACTCACGGACAGTTTCCCGTCGCCGATTTTCAAGACCGGTGCATTCAACCGCTCTGCCACGCTTCCAAGTTAAATCAATGGTTGATCTTCCAAGCGATCGGATCAAAATCATACGCATAATGCGCAGGAGTCTTGCTTGCTTTACCTTCTATCTGACCGTCACCCGCACAGCAGGCAGCCAACTCCAGTTCTTCCGTCAACTCTCGAATAGGACGATCAAACGTGAATTTGCAATGAGGGTGGAAATTACCGTCGCCGTCTGCATAGAAGGCAACCATCCGGGAGCTACCCCAGGAAGACAACTTATTCCAGCATTTGAACATGGCCTGTAAAGCCAAAGCCTGGGCTTCGGTCACTTCCATCTCGACCGTCATCTTCAATCGTTCATTAGTCATCGATTATTCCTGTTGCGATTCCAGTTAGGGTTATCGGACCGTCCTCACCAAAATTTTCGATAATGAAATCTGTGTTATTTAGTCCGGTGAATTCCCACCATTCCAGGGCATCTTTTGATACTTCCACACGAACGCCGTCCTTATAGAATTCCATTTCCTTCAAGGGGACGCTATTGTACTCCATGCGTTGGCGCTGGAGTTCAAATACCTTTTCGATATCCACTCGCATGATTACCACTCAATGACTAGATCGAGACTGTACACCGTGTGGTAGAACAGCGGGTCAGAACCTGTGGGTTCCATGCAGTCACTTTTGGTACTAAGGTTAAGACCTTCTTTTTGAAAGTGGTTCCACAGCGTATCCAGATATGCCTGTTGGTAATCCGACAGATCATCGTTTCTCGACCACTGATAGATGCTCGTGCTATATGAGCGCGAACCAGCTTTCGACAATTCCTTGATTTTGCCTTCGATTTCAGGAATCCTCAACAGCGCTTCTTCGGTTCCGTTTTTAATGTTAGCTTCTTTACGTGCCAACCGCTCTGCCGCTTCCTGCGCTCTTGCGGCTGCTTGCTGTTCCTGCGCGAAGGTCAGATTCTTGTTGAGTTCGGTTTTCAGGTTCATCGTAACCTCTAAGGGTAAGTGGTCGGAATGACACGATTCGAACGTGCGACCCTCTGATCCCAAATCAGATGCGCTACCAGGCTGCGCTACATTCCGACATACAACTTAGATAAGCTTAGTCAGGTCTACCGATTCCTTCTGTACCGGTTCTTTGTGTTTCAGAGTAGCAAACTTCGTAGGAAACGGCCAAGCCTTGGTAGGCTCCAGGGCCTGAACGTTAGTTGCTGGCCACGGAGCAGCTTTGGCTTCTTTTGCCTTTTCACGTTCTCCGGTGTAACCAAAGTTATCAAGCAATCTATCCACGCCTTCCAAACTCATGTTCCACATAATCAACGAACGTCGGATTTCCAGAAGCTCGTTAATGATTTGACTGTTATTAAGAAAATTCATTCCTTACTCCTGGTTAACGGTTGGCCGCAAACTGAGAGAAGGAGCCAGCGCGCTTCATTGCTTCGATACGGCGGCTGTTCTTCTTTTCATCCGTCATCGAGAAGTCGGCAATCACGCCCTTGATATCCTTACCCCATTCGCGGTCAGTACCTACGTGACGGAATCCCTTGAATTTCGTCTTCTGTGCGGCACTGGGAATACCAACCAGACCTTTGTACTTCGCGTCTTGGTACGGAACCATCGGCGAAGTCATGTTCTTCTTCCAGGTCTTGTACTCGGCACGACCTGCGTCAGTGCTGATATCCACGCCCTTAAGACGAAGTTCTTTGCGAATGCTCTTAGCTTGCTTTGCGTTCATACTTCCCTCTGTTAGTGTTGCGGTTTGTATTCAGTTTTGGTGTAGGCGATAACGCTGGAGATGGGCTTATTCAGTTCCTTGCTCTTGTTTCTCGATCTTTTCCAACAACCTTTTGAACCTCTTACGTACCAATCGACGTTCCTGCTGCCGTTTTTTCGGGTTGGGTCCGCAGCAAGGACAACGATAACCGCCAGGTCCGTAGCTGATTACCTTGTGAAGAAAAGATTTGGCTTTCATAGTGTACTCCATAGTGGATCTATACACTCATGATTAGCTCCTATAGGTAAGTAAGACAATGCGCATGCCACGACCTTCTAATACCTTGGATAAAGATATCGGAAGGGCGCAGGCTGCCCACTGCAAACGAGAGGGATAAAGTCAGTGTTGCAGCTACCTGCACTCCGAGCTACAGGTTTGAAGTTTCGGCACTCGGATGCCTAGTCTGCCAGTGTCTAGGCGGGAGACACAGGAGGGAGTGACACCAGCAGACGAATCTTATGCTATCTATTTACTACTCAGTTCAGCATGGACTTAGGACCGTGCCGTTTGGTGTGATAGTAATCCAGCGCGCCGTAGCTAATTCGTGCGTCGCGAGGAATGACTACCATGAACTCCTTGAAATAGTTACGCTTCAAGTCCTTGTGAGGCTTTGGCAGATGAATCGCAGGATCATAGTCACCTTGATTTCGTGCCTCGTCGACACTAAAGATATTCACGTCCGAACTATGCGTAGCAGGAAATCCTAGGGACACTGAATAGTCGGTAGTCCACAAGCCACAGGCTTCCAACACATCTTCAATCTGAGTCAGAGAGAACTTTAAAGCATGGTCATCCCAATCAGCCCAATTGAACTTCAATCCCTCGTGCTTCCGAAGCTTTACGTCAGACTCAAAGAAAGGGCCGGCGATGACAACAAACTTTTCAGCCTGATGAAGGGCTCGTTTTACTAAATCAACCGCAGCTTGCTCAGAGGGTAGGTGCTCCAACATATGAAACATCGAGATAATGTTGGTGTGAGCATCTTCTGGGATTTCCAGAGCGGACAGTTGCAGCACTGGATAACCCTCGTTCTTCAGTGCATCGATGCGGCCATAATTATCACCTGGATTGATAGCGACAGGAGACTGGACACTAAACGCGTCCTTCATCCATTCAATGCTGTTCGCACCACCGCCTAGGTCCCAGCAATCGAATCCTGACAGAATATCTTTTATGTTGTTCATAGGTCTGCAGTGTCATCACTAATCACAACCTCGTTGGCGTTTTGGAACATGTAGCCACGAGCCTTTTTTTGGAACATGTAGCCACGAGCCTTTAATTCGGTAATGAGATCCTCGTCAGTCCAGCTAGCCAGTTCAGGTTTACGTTGAGCAATCATGCCCGGGTACGCCATCCAGTTGGAGTAGGTATCTGTAAACCCTTCCTTATTATATACCTTGAGCATGGTTAACCCTTAGCATAGAATCCAGAAGGCGCAGTAACTTCACTTATGTATTCTTCGAAGGGGCCTGCTATTGGTTCGTATTCACCTATCTCTATCTCAGCTATTTCAGCGTCATCATAAATCTTGCCGTCTTTCTTCAACGGCATCACGACGGTGACATTATCACAGGCGTCCCACAGGTCCTTGGTGAACGCAGTCTTGTGGGTGTCATCGATACTAAGGTATGCGACACGTCCATGTTCATTAATTAGCTGTAGACTAACTGATGATTGTGCAAGAATGAAACGTTGGAAGTCAGAATAAGAATAGAATTTACTCATGGAGTTCCCCACCGAAGCGCCAGCACACACGTCTAGCGGAATATAAGTCACGAAAGAAAAAGAGAACACTTTCCCTATCCTTGTCCTTGCCACGACCATGTAGCCAGGAAGAAAAATTGAAGATGTTCTCAGCGCGCAGCCAGTCGGAGACCTCGGCAAACCAAACCCCGAGGTCTCTACTCAAGTCATTCACCTGAGGGAACTTAACAGCGTACCATCCTGGCGACAGAGGTACAGCTTCCCACTCAATCTTCTTAGGCACCAGCCAGGAATCACTAGAAGGACTCCCGGGTTTGGCTTGAGGCTTGTTCATATCAGTTCCGTAATTCGAGCCAAGCTGGTTTCAGTTTGTATCCGCGAGCGCGCCACCACCCGAACGCATGACACTTGCCGTCGTCATCAAACCAATTGGCTGTTATGCCCTTGCACGCTTCCTTTGTAAACCTAAACGACTCAGGTAAAATCTTGCCGTTGAATACAAGGACGAAGCCGCTCATGACAGTAGTTCAAGCTTATTAATGCTGTCGACCCCTACTAACACCTCGTGAATGCCGTGTCCATAATAGCCAGGGGTATAAAACTCTTGGCCATGCAACGGATTATACCACTCTAAGGGACCGCCTTTCCGGAACGTCTTGCTATATTTCTTGGTCTTACCTGAGCCAGAATAATCGAAAAGATCAGGACCTTCGTCCATGTAAGGCTCTACCAATTCACCTTCGTAGAATGTGAGGAGTTGATCTCTAGTATCGTACGGTCCAAATTCGGTAGCACCTTCAGTGTTACCCATCATTGAATTAAGGACCAGCACGAACTTGTATTCGGCGATTGCGTTTACAAAGTATCTCATTGTTCTTCCTTCTCCGAGTCTAGAAGTTGCTCGCGGTATTGTTCGAATTGTCGTTTCTCTTGAACAGTCTTCCTATCACCTTTGAACCAAACGTGACGGCGAGAATTACCGCAACCAGGACATGAACATAACTGAGGAGTATGTACGACCATACCCAAGTGCTTATCCGTGATAGCCTCCGGTGCAAGCGGAGAGCCATCACTGGCATAGTTGTGACCGCGAGGATAAGACCAGTAGTTACGACGATTGCGTTTGAGACGCTGTACATGATGGCGTCGCTCCGCTCTTGAAGAATTGCGCATTTCTGTCCTTACGCTCTGCCGTTGTAGTCGGAGGACCACATGATCCGTAGAGCAGCATGAACGTCAACGCCTTTTCCAAGCCGCGTCCGATGGTCAGGCTATCGGAGAACGCAGGTTTGTACACTGTACTGGTGATGGTTACCTTCATTGCAAAGCCTTATTAAATGCTCGATCCGAAATACGCTGGAACCAGTCACGTACGCAGTTAAAGATTCCGTCGATCAAATCCTTTACCAAATCACGGATGGCAAATGCCAGAATACTGACGGGCCAACACAAGATCCATTGTGTGATTTCAGCCTTATGGGAAGAGGGTTTAGGCTTAAGAGCCTTAAGAGCGTCCCTCAAGGTAAAGGGATGCTCTTCATTCCAATACGAACTTTCATACGCTATAAAACCTGAGCGGGCAGTGAACTGCGCGTGACCTACCTGACCTAGGTCTGCACCGTTGCACATAAGTTCCCAGTCAGTCTTAGTGTTATGTGCGTAGGACTTGGCAAAGGCGACAATCTTGTTCCTAAGAGTGTAGACAAACTTAGTCCATTTGAATGTAGCCCACAAAATACCAAGCACTAGGTAACCGACCACCCATGCAAGAGCAAACACCACGTTGTTCGCTATGCCGTGCCAACTGACATTCCAATAGCGACTCAACAGAACAAGAAGGAGAATCGACGCCACAAAGGTAATTGGCGGCACTCCTTCGTCATCCAGTGGACTAGAGGTAGCGAACAAAGCTCCGAAGAGGGAGACTACACCCAGGACCAACCAAAATACCCAGGTGATGTCCAATAAGCCTAAAATGAATTCCATTTTTAATCCTCGTTAGTCCTGTTCAACTTGAGCATCATATGAGTGAAGGAGCTTTCCGTTATCGTCAAGGGTCTTCAACTTAACCGAGTACCCCCACAGATAACAGATATGCTCAATCACTTGCCGTGCCGAATCATCCTTAAGACGCACACCTTCTTTCGTACGATGTTCGATGGTCAACAAGCGATCATCCTTCATGTCGGCGCTGACAACCAACATGTTCGGCAGTCTATTCTCCAGCTTGTACTGTTCCGACAATTGATTACGAAGCTTCGTATAGCACGCATCGTTGTGGATCAGGTTCACCGTATAGTGATTCTCATCCGAATCATCCGTCAGTGCAAACATACGGAAATCACGCATGACCTTCGGTGACAGGTACTGCTGAATAAACGATTCATCGCGGAAGTTCTTCATCGCAAACATGATTTCCTCGCGCCAATCCTTGCCAACGAGATTGGGGAACCATTCACGATCCTCGTCAGTGATGTCCTTGCCTTCACAGATACGTTTGATATCAGTGAACATTGCAAAGCCAAGTGCATAAGGATTGAAGTTCGGCGTCTGCGGTTGCTGATATATAACCGACGAATGAGAGGTCATACATTCCAACAACGCGCCTTCTGTGATCTTACCTTGCTCATACAGACGATTAAGAATGTAGTGATGGCTAAACGTAGCCCATCCCTCGTTCATAACCTGAGTCTGCATTTGCGGATAGAAGTATTGTTGAATAGTCCGAACGATACGGAGAATCTCACGCTGCCACGACTTCAGGTTTGGTGCGTTCTTCTCAATGAAGTACAACAGGTTCTCTTCTGGTTCTTTCAACGTACCATTGTCGTCTACCTTTCCCTCAGCGTTAGTGATGCTAACCGGAATAAGGTCATCGAATTGAGTACGTTCTTTCTCCAGTTCTTCCAGGAGCTTGTTGCGACGCTGTTCTTCCTGCGCTTCAGTCAGAGGCGATTGACGCTTACGGCGATCGAACGACATATAGCGCAGTGCATGCGCCGAATCCAGAATCTCTTCCACTTCATCAATGCCATAACGCTCCTCGCACTGACGGATATAGTTACGAGCAAAGATAAGGTAATCGACTACGGCTTCCGGATCCGTCCAATGACGGAACAGGTAGTTCATATTGAAGAACGAATTGTGTCCTACCGAAGCATGAGCCAGAACAAGTGCCTGCATCGCCATGCTGTTGCTCTCCATGCAATACGCGATACAGGGGCTAGTGTTGATAACAATCTCGTACGCCAGGCCCATCATACCGCCTTGATACGCTGCCTTTTGTTCCAAGAAGGACTTACCGTTCGACCAGTGATTGTAGTGAATCGGCATGCCGTGCGACGTGTATGCCTCAAGCATCTGGTCTGCGGTAATGATCTCCACTCGATTCGGAAGCAGTTCAACGCCTAACTCTGTCTTACCGATTTCTTCGCACTCGGCGAGAGTGTTTTCAATTTGCTCAAACGTCCACTCGCTACCTTCAAACAAAAGCTTGCTCATTTGCACACCTCTTCTTCTGGAAGGGCGATGGAAGTCGCCAACACATCAACACGAACGTCTACCACGTATCGCTTTTCACATCCTTGGTGAAAGATGGTAGTACCAATACCATTAGCATCTTCCTTATAGGAGTGACTGCAGGTAATCACTTTCGAACCTTGTTGCCCGAAAATAGTCAGACTATCCTGAAACGAGAGCAAGTTCAGGTTACCACAGTGCGGACACTTAGCCCTGAATTGAGGTACCTGGTTAATACCATGGTACCTACTGTAGTCGCGACTATCGACAATGGTACTCATCGCTGAAGATCCTTCGTGAACAGTTGCTTGAACACCGTCCAAATCTGATCCGGCTCGGAAGCAGACACCATGTTGAGATTGCTAAACGACTTACCTACAGCCTCGTACGCCTTCCACAACGTCGGATAGGTGTCACCTGTCGAATACCCTTCACTAACGTCCGTAACCTGGAGATACGCAAAATACTGCAATACAGGCATCAACGCCTTCAGCTTACTTACCACATCGTTGTTATCGAAATTCCAGTTGTCACCATCCGAAGCGTGACACACATAGATATTCCAATCATTCGGATTATAGCGTTGCTTGATGATTTTCGCCACTTCATCGATCATCGGACTTACCTTGGTACCACCACTTTCCTGATCGTAGAAGAAGGTATGCTCATCCACTTCCTCGGCTTCGGTGTGGTGACGAACGAATACCAATTCCACCTTCTGATTATATTGCTTCATCAACCACACATACAACAGCAGGTAGAAACGCTTGGCCAGGTCCTTACGATCTTCATCCATCGATCCGCTGACGTCCATCGTACAAATCATCACTGCCTGCGTGATCGGTTCAGGACGCGGGGGATAATTGCGATAACGCAGGTCAATGTCGTCTATAAGTGGAATATGGCTCTGCTTCTGTTCCAAATTCTGGATCAAGGAAGCGAGCCGATGGCGCGCGTCTTCATCCAAGTCTGTTGCGTTATCCAACTGATCCCGAAGTTCCTCAATCTCAGAGGTTGCAGGACGACCCAGTGCTTTATGCCGCGCGTACGCAAACTTGTAGGTTTGCTTGATATCTAACTGCGAAGGATTACCACTAACAACGTAACCACTACGACGCCGAATTGTCTTCGTGATTTGCTTCATGGACTTTTTAATCAAGTCCGGGAGATCCATGTCTTCAAACAGTGCATCGTAAAACTCATCCGGGGTCAGGATGAACGAGAACCCGTCTTTACCTTCTCCATCCGGACTGCCTCCTTGCCCTTGTCCTTGACCGCCACCTTTAGGCGGACGTTCAATCTCATCACCTACGACCCAGTCTTTATTACCAGAGTACACACGATCCCGCGAACCAGTTTCGCCATCGTGTTCAAAATTCGGTTCGTTCAGATCCTTGACAGGAACTCGAACGTTGCCCTTTTCGAGGGACTTGATATCACCATTCGTGATTGCCTTCTTAACTGCTTCCTTGATTTGCGCCTTGGCCCGTCGAATAAACCGCTGCCGATCGGCGCTGGTCTTCGACTGAGATTCAGGGCGAGCATCAACCACGGTCCTACTAACTGTACCAGTCGGTCGGTTAAGCACTCGCTTCTCCTAGTTACCTAGAGTTAAACAAAGGGTGGCCAACTTAATGACCACCCTGCCACACAGTATTTACTTAGTTGCTCTTCTTCGCACGACCGAACCACTCAACCACGCGACGAACTTGACGCGGTGTGTAGCCCAGCTTCACCATACGGTCAACGAAGGAGTCGTGATCCTTCTGGATCTTGCTTTCCTTCTTCGTATCGAACGAGATAACCGGAAGCAGTTCATCCAGCGAGGAGCTCATCTTGGCTTCGATGACCTGCTTGATCTTTTCGTACGAATTCCAGCGCGGCATCTTGCCGTGATCCTTAGCCTGAACACGAAGAACGAAGTTCACCACTTCAGGACGGAAGTCCTTCGGATTCGAAATACCAGCCGGCTTCTCGATCTTCGACAGTTCGGCATCGATCTCCTGACGCGTCATCGTGGTACCCGTCGTGTCATCCTTAAACGAGTTATCTGCAACCCACGAATCAGCCAGCGAGATGTAACGCTCAAACATGTTCTGGCAATACTCTTCCGAGTCCTCGATGAACGCCTTCTGAATGTCCTTCGTGAGGTCTTCCAGATAGCGTTGCGAGATTTCCTTCACCAGATCCTTGTAGAACGTTTCCGTTTCCTTCGGCATTTGCTCGCGCTCGATTTCCGAATTAAGCACAACCATCAGTTGAAGCGGATCAGCAGCAACTTCCTCAACGTCGAGGTTGAACGTCTTCGAAAGAATCTTGAAGGCGAAGCGAGTCGACATACCCGTCATGCCTTCCGTCACACCAGCAACGTCACGGTACTCACGAACCGACTTAGCACGCGGATCCAGATCCTTCAGGTTCTCGCCGTTGTACACACGAGCCTTCGAAAACAGATTACCGTTGTCCGGAGTCTTCAAGCGAGTCTGCACCGACCATTGAGCCAAGTACTTAAGCGTTTGCGGAGCAATCGGAGCTTGTTGAAGCGACGACGAACCCAGCATCTTTTCGTAAATCTTGATTTCTTCGTCGATGCGCTTGCAGTACGGGAACGTCACGATGGACACACGATCCAGGAATGCCTCGTTGTTCTTGTTGCCCTTGAACGCTTCCCACTCGCTTTCGTTCGAGTGCGAAACGACCACACCGTTGAACGGGATCGGCGGAAGAGCTTCTGTACCAACGTAGTTACCTTCCTGCGTTGCCGTCAGCAGCGGGTGAAGCACCTTGATCGGAGCCTTGAACATTTCAACGAATTCAAGCATGCCTTGATTAGCACGGCACAGACCGCCTGAGTACAGATACGCGTCCGAATCGTTCTGGTCATGTGCATCGATGCGACGCAGGTTAACCTTACCAACCAGCGATGAAATATCTTGGTTGTTCTCATCGCCCGGCTCAACCTTCATGATGCCTTGTTGGTTCAGCTTCGACGGGTACATACGAACAACGCTGAACTTCGAAAGATCACCGTTCACCAGAGCCAGACGCTTCAGCGCCCACGGCGAAGGAATGCTGTTCAGGTAGCGCGGATCAATCTTGTATTCCTTCTCGAACGTCTTGCCATATTTGTTGACTTCGAACAGACCGAGCGGCGATTCGAACACCGGCGAGATTTCTTGTTTGCCGTTGTTATTGAATGCCAGAACGTAGATCGGAAATTTCTCCATCAGCATCTTCAGGCGTTCAGCCATCGACGACTTCGAAGAACCAACCGGTCCCAGAAGATACAGGATCTGCTTACGCTCTTCCAGACCTTGTGCCGCTGCACGGAAGAACGAAACAACGCGCTCGATGCTTTCCTCGATACCGAAGAACGCGTCTTCGAATGCCGGGTACACCTTGATCGTACGATTTTCGTGAATGCGTGCGAGACGCGGATCCTTCGACGTGTCCACCAGCTTCGGCTCACCGATTGCCTTCAGCATGCGTTCCGCTGCCGTTGCGTACATCGATTTGTCTTCACGGCAGAGATCCAGGTATTCCAGGAGCGAATATTGCTCGCGTTGCGATTGATCGTATGCTGCAGCGAAATCATTTAGAATGTTTGACATGGTACAGTTCCCTCTGTTAAATGTCAGGTTGAAAAACTCAGTGTGGCTATTTCCTACTCAGTGTTTCTCCGATCCTACCAGGTACTACTGGTGCTACCAATTCGTGCACTTCTTCTTTACTACCAGAATTCTTGTGGAGGTCTGCTGGAGTCGCACCAGCCCCTCCGGATCGACCCGACGGCTACTCTCATCGCCTATCGCCTCCAGTATTACGCGGATACCGTCTCATCACTACATTTCCACTTCACGAATGTTGCACGTATGCCCCATTGGGTTAATTGGATTTGTCGTTTGGACACACTCTATTTACTACTACGGCTACTGTGCGGAATACTGCAGAAAACCCTACAAAATAGGGTCAACTCCATCCAGGCTTCCGCCCTGTTTGGAAGCTATCCGTTGCAACAGGCAATCATAGTACGACCACATATAACCAAGCTGTTCATCCTTCAGTGCTTGGTCATCCGGCTTTTCGCCGAGCGGTATAAATTTAGCGCAGGTAAGTATTTCCTGCCGAAGACCTTGTATCCACGTTCCTACGTCGGAAGCTTCCTGGATAAGTTTCTCCAGATACGTCATACCCGCCGCTTCGTAGGCAATGTTACTCATATGATTTCTCCTTTGCTATTGCCTCACGGATTGCCTTATCGAGGCACTCACCAAATCGTTTTTCTGGTTTGTGTCCCAAGTAGTATTCCACAAACTTGCCGTTATCGAGGGGCACCTTCACGAACAACGGTTTCCCAGTACGCATCCAACGGTACAGTTCAGCGTAATCAATATCCTCTGGATCATCTATCCTGACGAGCGGATGATCTGGAGTGTATTTGTCCAAAACTTCCTGTAGGTTATTCCGTTGATCCGGAGTAGGTTCTATTGGTTGCCCATTGGCATCATAACAGTACCGTCCCCCTTCACAGCCGAAGGAAGAACAGCCGCCAGGTTTACAGGGAGGCACGGTCATGTTTGTCGTCCTGGTAGACTGCATATATGGGGACCACGCGATCCACAGTCACAGACAAACAGTGGAGGCGCGTTCTTCCGTGATTTACTCTGGGCCACCAACAACGCTTCTTCGATAGCGGCAACGAACTGTTCGGTGTACACCGAAGCCTTCGTAGGATCCGACAACGATTTGGCACTGTGCTTGTTCGCCAGCTGAATCACTTCGTAACTGTGTAGCAGTGTTTGCTTCATCAAGTTTAGGTTATCCATCTAATCCCAATCCTTATCATCTCTATCCATCCAGAGTTCCTTGATACCTCGCAGGTGCTCCAGTTCGTCCAGCATTTCGAGAACCTGTTTAGGATTGAAGTACGCCATGAACCTGAAGTCACGTTCCGCGCGTTCATTATCCCAATGATTCGCCTCTACTGTACCATCTGAGGTGTGGTAGTAATCAGCCTGCGCGGTAGTAGTATCGAGATACCATTGCGGTAGCTTGCCTTGATAGTCACCGTAGTCTCGGGCAGCCCAAGGACCTTCGGTTGCCTTTTGTGCGACGCTCCGGGCTTCTTCAATATTCGTCAACGTAGTCATCGTCTTCTCCTTCACGGCCTTCGTCACGCCCTGCACGGATTTCGTCTTCACGTTCCTTATCGATAGGCGGTTCGAAATCAGGATCTCGCCGTTTGCAGTCATCGTACACAAGGCACCAGGCTTCATCATACGAACAGTCCGATGCCTCGATCTCCGTTTCGATAAAATCGAAGAACTCTTGCGCGCTAGTTGTCTTCATTATGAGGTCCTTGTACCAAATCAGAATCTAGCGGAATGTAGAGGATAGTCCAGCCGTCACCGGCGTATCCAGCGAAATAAGTCTTCATACGCCAAACAGTTTCCAACCAGCGTACATCGCCATCCTCAACAGTGACAGGGTACCACGCAAAAAACTTGTGCCACGTGCCGAGACGCTTCTTTTTGTCCTCAAAGGATTCGAAACTGAATCTCATTCATTCCTCCTCTAAGTAGAGGTTGCTTCCTGTTGTACCTGGGGATCAAGGTGCACAGAATATTGATCGACAGATTCGACTATCGGTATCTCCATATCAGCGTGGATGAAGGACATTGCTTCAGCGTTTCGCCACGCCTTGTCAATGTCCTCCATAGTAGCACGTTCCATCAACGCCAAGGAGAACTGGATAAAGTTCTGCAGTCGATCAATATCCACTTCGTTAACAATGCCAGCGCGCACGTCCTTGATGACCTTCATCGTCTTGTACCGATACAGCTTGGTATACTTCTTATGATCGACAAAGGTACCATCAAGGCATTTGTTCTTAGGCACTTGAGCTATCTGTCCTAGGAACTTCCGTGTACCAGCAACACGGGTTTTTCGTTTGCTCATATCTTCTGTACGTACACTTTATCAGTTAGGAAATCCCAACGGTAAGTACGACCTGTTGAAAACACTCTAGCTCCAGTGACACCTGGTGCTGATTTGTACGAACGGGAGACATCGCGCACGAACAAGGCGTCCGCTGAGTCGGATGGTAATTCTTCCCATATGGTACCGTCCTCTTCGGTTGAAGTTATCTTGACTCTCATGGGTTACCGTAAAGGCTAATAAGGTTGTCGTACGAGTCCAGAACAACTACTTGCACCTCTGGCTTGAGTCGGGTTCGGTTACCTCGAAATCGACTCTGGAGCTCATCGAAAGATTCTCGTTTTACTTCCTGGAAGTTAGGCATTTCCGAACTTAGTTGTCCGGTAGCAGTCCAGGGGTAATCACGGTGGAACGCCTCACGATTAGCGTTCAGGTTATCGCACCATTTGGCCATAAAGGCCTGAATGGAATGATTCTTCGGCGAGTAAAACTGGCTGACGATATTAACCTTCTTACGCATCGTTTTCCCCTTCGAGGCTGGTATCTTCCGCAGCAGGCGTGTCAGTACCTTGGAGGTGAATCTCCCCACGAGCTACAGCCTCCGAAGCCTGCTGTCGAATAGATGCCGCTTCGTCGCCAGTAATATGTTCACCAAGGGAATCTGCCGCTGTCGCCACCGCTTGGTCAGCTGGGGCTACCGCAGTCTTAATCTTCCATTGAAGCTGGAAACCCTTCGTTACGTCATTCTCGTCGATAGGGACGACTCCTGATACTTCAACTTCCATAACATCCAGGTACCACGTTGCCGACGGACCTTCGTAGCGAATATATGGAGCATCGACGGCGTACAGGTACTTCGAGGGCTCTTCTTCGTAACGGAATACATTCGTTTTCTGAAGCGCCAAGAAATCACCAGTCACCCACGAGTTCGGATTGCCAACATCCGACGAACCTGACCAGAACTGCACAGGACGCAGACCAGCTTCAGACGGTTGCGGCAGGTTGATGTACATAGAACGAACCGTAGCGTCAAACACATTGTCTGCATTCGGGCTCTGTGTCTTGAGAGCGCGCAGAACTTGGTTGACCCGGGATACTACTCCGGCTTGTGCAGCATCATCCAGTTCATGGAACATGATAGGGGGGCCGTCCTTCAGACCAATGCACGAAGCGACCTCTGTAGCGTTGTGGGCAACGCGCGCAACATCTTCCACAGTCAGGGTACCACGGACGAGAATACCGGTGAAGGGCGCCGCGCCTTCTTCTGCGATACTGAAAACATTAACATTCGTTCCAGTAGCTATCACGTCCTTGGCATCCGAGTTGAGTGCAGTGGTAAACCGTTGGGCTACCTTGACCAGTTCCTCGCCAGAGGGATTGCCTTCTACCTGAACATGAAGGACACGGTATTTCGAAGTAGTCCTCACCTGTTGATATTGATCGGCTTCGAATTCCTTGAATTCCACGTCCTGGACATCTTGGTTATTCTGATCGGTCATTTGTATTCCTTTGATTAAAGTTCGATAAGGCTGATGAGGTCTTGTTCTTCAGGAGATTCAGTCTCCATGTAAACGACTACGCTGGTGTAAATTGGTTTTTGTAACTGTTCGGCCATCGCGAGACCTCGTTCGGAGATCCATTTCTTCGCCTGCTCGATAATATTTTCCTTTTCAAAACCTTGAAGAATCGGAAATCCGTTATCGTTATAGGCTACCCACATACCAGTCGCCTTGTCCAGTTGTACCTTGCAACCAAGTTTGTTCATTTCGGTTCCTTAAAGTTGAATCAATGAAATCAGGTCTGGCTGATCCTTAAGTGCGGAAACCTCGTCTGCGCTGACATACTCACTGTTCTTGAGATAAAGGTAGGTACCATCGTTGGGACATAAGTCGTCGAAATGGACCCAACCTGTAGGTGCGTTCTTAAGGTCCACAGGGACTTTAAGTTCGTACTGAACAGGAGTACTGAAGTCATTCTTCCGGGCCAGCCAGGAAGTCAACGGGTTAAGCGGTTCGTTGAATTTCGTATCCGGGAACGTGCTCCAGAGACGGAAGGAATTATCGTCTACCCAGCGCCCGTCTATATAACAAGCATCGTGGTGAAACAGTTTCTTTACTTCCTCAAACACGTGGGTGAAATACGGACTGCAAATACGAGGAGCGTTCCCATCAAATAAGTGCTGGGCAACCCACTCCTTGCCCTTCGTTTGACTTTCTACTTCCACTGCATCGCGGAGATGGATGACATATTCCATGTTCGTTCCTCAGAAGTTAGGTATCAAGGATACCAGGTCAGTAGGCTGGCACTGCGCTTCATCTTGGTAGTACTTATCCAGCAAAGTCTTCTTGCTGATCGGGGTGTGAATATGATCACCCTTGAGGGCAAGCGTGGCACTGTACTTACCCCGATTCACCCCTGCAGGTACCCACCAGGCCTTTTCCGCATGAACTTCTTCGTCTACGAGAACGCCGTTGACAGGTTCCTCAGCCTTCGCAGTCAGGTCATAGGCTTTGACAAATTTCGGTTCGTTACCATCCTCATCGTAGAACCATACGTCAAGGCGATTACCATGGATATAACCTTCTTGAATGGATCGGGTGATAGCTGTTTCCGTCTCACGAAAGATAACATCGAGGTGCGGGCTCCTTGCAATACAGGTAGCGCAGCCGCTTTTTCCTTCATCTATGAGATGTGCTTCCCAAACCTTCTTGCTATCGTTAACGGTCCAGAGCCGAATGTTAACATTGCGAACGACATACGGTGTGATCGGATCATTGATATCAATCTCCTCATCGTCTGATTCCTCCATAGCTGCGTAGGAATCAACGATAACCATGAAGTCCTTATTCTCTTGTTCCCGAACAGCTTGAACAGTCTGTTCTTCCATCTTGGCCCACCAATCGCTACCCTTCTCGGTATACAGTTCGATGTTATTTTTGGTATACAGTTCCACTTTACCTCCTGTGTTAGTTTTTTCCGATTCTGCAGTCACTGGCTTTTGTCGAAGACTGAGCGACGACCTTGTGATGAAATCCAGAGTGACCACAGAACCATCAGGATGTTGCTCTGCAATCTCAATCGCGTTGACCCAAGAGAATCGCTTCTGCCGCATTCTCGATTCTGCTCTATCGCGAGCCCAACTTAGAGCCTGGTCGAAGGTCTTTGCCCTACCACAGTAGGACGTGTTCTTGTGAATCTCGATTCCCTCTGGTACATAGAAACGTATGTCATACACGTAGCTATCGTGGGCCCTCTTATCTTCAACCATTTTGATGATGATACGTGCCCGGTCTGCTCTCTGCGGCAGGTCCTCAATCGTTAACTTAACTTCACCTGTGCTAGTCATATTCATTCTCCTTTAGGAAGACGAGGGCGAATAGGCATACGCCCCATTTGTTCGCACCACCGAGACGTTGCATCTTCTCTGGTAAGAGTCTTGACCAATTCCATTTGATGGAATCGCACAGCAGACTGACCAATATGTACATTTCTCTGGATAAAAAGATTAACCTGATCCACGTCCCTGTATTGCCAAAGGAGCAGGCGGGTTAGGGCCCTGGCTTCTGCGTTTGCTACTGCCCGTTCCTCTGTCTGGTACATACCCATATAGGAATGGTTAACGGACGCTGCAATCGAGGTCGCGGGCAGGTCTTCTCGGGGCCAGAACACTTCGTAAAAGCCGTGCTTCGACTCTGGCGAGTACTCCTTGATAACAACGTTTACCGAGCGTAAATCTCGTACACGGTCTTGCGGTACGGTACTGGTGATCTTGACTTTCATGTTGTTCCCTCTCGTTAGGATACGACTAGTTTATTTACTCAGGTGTAATCTCATCTCTCTTAGCGACCAACTTTGCTATCGAACGCTCTAATTCCTGAACTTTTTCCTTGTCCTCCTTCTTTTTCGCACGGTGAAGGTAAACACGTAGCTTGGCCAATTCGGCTTTATCTTTATCATCTAGCCGGTTGGTTCCAGCAACCCGGGCATCATTAAGAGACCACATTACATAGTCACCTAGTCGTCTGGTCTCCTTGGAAAGGATAGTAGGTGAGTCGTTCATCCTTTCAGAAATTTTCGTCGCCAGGTATCTAGTACTGACTATCGCCAACATGTCCTCTTTGGCCTCATGCAATCGGATGTTACCCCTGCCTATACACTGCACAGCCTTATCCACCACGTAGTCCTCATCTGGATCGTAGTCTTTTAACACTGCGCGGAGAACCCGACTCACATCCTTCTCAGGGTTGATTGCTGCCAGGAAGCATACCGCACTACATTTCTTGTAACGATTATTACCTTCCGCCTTGCCGGTACTGATACTGACGAAGAGGTTGTCGTCGTAATCAGCAGTGCGGTCCTCGTTGATGAACAGGATCGATTTATTCTTACCGGTCTGCCTGAACCAGCGTCTAACCAGGTCAGAGGACTTGTCCACTTGCCATTGGAGTATGTTTAGTTCACAGTTGAGACCCTTCATGTATTCCAGGAGTTCTCTCTGAGGGAGGGTTAGGTCCCCTCTAAGGAG
>Ga0310811_10003054_pt1 | contig 21058 bp, 20 predicted proteins | sample YCmetagenome_FD_207642 | JGI IMG/M metagenome (GOLD analysis project Ga0310811, IMG submission 207642) | Soil microbial communities from experimental microcosm in Duke University, North Carolina, United States - YC | ecosystem: Engineered > Artificial ecosystem > Soil microcosm > Unclassified ...
TTCGGGCGAAGTGGCCGACATTGTACTCGGTGTATACTGGCTCCATCCCGTCGTAGTTCGAGAAGTCGATCCGCGCTTCGATCTTGAGCTCATCGTTCTCGAGCCGCACCTCCACGTTCTTGCGATCCACACCGGGCACCTCCATGACGAGGATGAGCGCCTCGTCGGTCTCGAAAATATCCGTGCTGGGCACGTAGTAGCGCGCGGGCATGGTCTTCTCGCCCTTGGCAAGAAGCTCCTTCTTCTGCTGCACTTCGAGTGGCTTTTGCTGCGCTTCAAGGGGCTGGTTGGACATGTAGAATTCTCCTGCGCTAAGCCGGTCCGGATCAGGAAATGGTGATGGCGCGGGGCTTATCGTGCTCGGCCCGCGGCACGAACAACGCCAAGATGCCGTCGCGGCACTCCGCTTTGATAGCATCGGCATTGATCTGGATTGGCAGGCTGATCGCCCGGTCGAAGCTGCCGCCGCGACGCTCGACGCGATGAACGCTGGCCTTGCCTTCATGCGCTACGGACTTGGCGCCAGCGATGCGGATCGTGTTGCCCTTCGCCTCGATTTGCAGGTCAGACTTCCGAATGCCCGGTACCTCGGTGATAATCACGACATCGTCGCCCTTTCGAAAGACATTCAGCGGCGGATATGCGCCTTGGCCGCTCGGGCCCGCGTCCAGCCAGTCGCTCTGGCGCAACTGGTCGAGCGCCTGCTGGAAGTGAAACAGAGCATCAAACGGATCGGTCAACACCACTGCCATGACGGCCTCCTGCGGTCAGCTGGCCGGGACGCGCGGTCGACATGAACGGCCGCAATGCCTGGCCGAAAGGATCAATTGGAATGAAATGGAGCCTCAGAGTCCGGGGAGCACCCTCGGAAACGGAGCGGGCGGCGGCGAGATGCGCCAAATGCCATCCTCGACTACTGGGGCCTCGTCCGGCGTCCGGACGTCTATAGCTCGCGCCCCACTCTCCGGCAGGTTCTCGTTCTGCCTCTTCCCGTCCGACTGCCACACCCCAGGCGTGACCTGTCTCGGCTCATCGAAATGGATCATCACGTCCTCCAAGCTGAGCAACATGCGGATGCAAATCGGTGCGGGGACCCCCTCGGGGGCATCCCCACTGTTGGCGATTTAGATGCGTAGCCCCCTTCGTCAAGAGGGAATCCCACAGTGCGGCGCCTCCGAGTCGCTGTTGTCCTCGTTGCCGCCGCCACCCGGTCCTGCTCCTCGGTGACGCTCGGCGGACTACCTCTGCCGCTTCCTCCAGAGCGTCAGCCTGACCACAGCTTATCTGCAAACGCTAGCACCCCCGCTCGGTGTCCGAGCGCTCGAATTCTGCAGCGATCTTTGAGGAGTTCACAGATAGTGGACATGCCCCAGAAGGCACGCCGTTCACATCGTACGATGGTGACCGTGCCCACCGAAGCCCATGCTTGCGGGAATACGAGCCGAGCTCGGCCTGCGGCCCACGGCCGAATTGAATCCCGATGTGCCGTCGCGCGTCTACGATAGCCTCAACGAGGAATTCTTCGATGGGCAGCCGGAGAAGTACACCGCGAACTACAGGCAATGGGCCCCCGTCCATCCGCGGCACCGACGAGATGGCATGGGACGGCCTGCTGGTGCCGGGTTGGCGGCCTCTCTAAGCCAGCGTCGGCGGCGCGCACCAAGGGTTAGTGGCCCCTCTTCCGCTATCCGCTTCGCGTTGCTGCAACCTCGCATCATCACACCCATTAAGTTGGGTTGTCGGAAGCCGGCAAGGTCGTCGTTGATGCTTGTGTTCACGACGGTGAACTATCTTCCAGGAGCCGCTCCGGTAATCCGGGCTTTGTCTCGGCTCGGGCTTCTCGTGGAAGCGATGCCTGCGCAATACTTCAAGCCCGACGCTGCCGAAGACCGCAAAGTGCTTTGCACCCTCCTGCCGCATGCAACCGACATCGACAAACTGGCGGGCGACCTAGCCCGAGAGTTGGCACGAGATCCGATTGCCTATGCGCTCACAAGACAGGTCGCGATTCGACAGAGTGACGATGGCTTGGTGGTGGCATTCACTGACATCGTCGCGACGCCGCTTCACGTCCGACATTAATGCAATGTCTTTCACCTGGTCGAACGCGCCCACTGCGCGTGTGACGAGCTTCACGCAACCCTGACCGCTTCTCCTTCGTTTACGTCTGTCGGACCTGCCCCCACGGGGCGTGGCGGAGTACTCTGAGCGAGCAACCGATCACCGCGCGTGCCGTTTCGGCGACGCTCCTCCTGTCCCGGGCAAGGGTCATCCTGCCGCATGAAGTCGTTGCCACCGTCTCTATTTCCCTGATCCTGACTGCCGCCGTGCTGGATGCCGCTTTGCGAGGTCCCTGGCTCGACGAGTTCTGGACCCTCGAGCTGTCCGACAGAAGCAATGGCCTGATTGCGTTGATCCGTGATGGCTGGTTGCGTGACGCCCATCCCCCGCTGTTCAACGCTTGGGCGACCCTACTCACTTTCCTTACCGTGGACTCGATTCCGGCGGGTCGGATCGTTTGCAATCTGCCTGCCGCCGCTCTCATGGTCCTGACCGCCCGGCGTCTGGCGCGGCGCGTCCGTGGTGAGCCGGGTTTCGGCATTGTCCTGCTATTGCTCGTCTTGTCGTTGCCGGATGCAATGGACTCCTTTGCTACCTATCGCTCCTACTTCTGGCAGATCGCGTCGGTCACTATCCTTGTACTGATCGGGCGGCACATCGCGAGAAGCAATGCCGACCTCGACGGGCGCCGGGATCTCGACATCGCCGCCATTGCAGTGGTGGCATCGGCGGTTTCGATCGGACTGCACTATGTCGGCGGCCTGTTCGGTGGGCTACTGAGCGTCACTCTCGCGCTTGCAGCCTTCGTGCGCGGCCAGGTTCGATGGGCTGTACTGTTGGGAACGACTTCCATCGTTTCCGCTGGCTTCATTGCCGCCAGCGCGGCCTTGCAGGCGCCTAACTGGGCTATCGAATTCGATCACAGCTGGATCGACACGCCGATCCTCGAAGCGCTCCTCGTTCCGCTCTCATTGGGGACGGCTGCAATCCTGCACAATCCCGTGCCACTACTCGGCCTGTGGTTTGACCTCGACACGCCACACGGGCGATCGGAACGGCTGTTCGTCGGGCTCATCGCTGGCGTGCTCGTGACAGGCACCGTGATCGTGCTCACGGTTCATGCCTTCAAACCAATTGTGGTCGAGCGCTATCTCGTTGCCGTACCCGTACTGGTCTCGGCGCTGATGGCTGTACCTGCGACGCGCCTCGTACCCCACCCCCTTCTGTTCAGCCTGCTTGCCGTGGTTTCGTTGGCCGCAGCCATCGCGCTGATGGCGTACTCCGGCATAAAGCCGTCGTGGAACGAGGGCGCCCGTACAATTCGGCAAATCGTGGCAGCTTGTCCCACGACGCGGGTCTATGCCGCGAGCGGCTGGGCATTGGGGCCCGCCGCTGAAACCCGCGCGGCGCACCGGGAGGACCCCGTCTTCGAGCGCGCCTATCGCTCTCTGGCTGACCGCTATGGCTATAGGGTGGAATTCCTCTCGCTGGACAGTTCGACTCGTGCGACGCTCGGCCCTTGCCCGGTGCTGCTTTGGTACGAACACACGCCCAATGATGCGGAGAAGGACCCAGCCGCCGCGGTGGAGGAAGCACATCTCTTCGGCCTCGAACATGCGCGCCTGTCGGCCATTCGCAGCCTCACAGGGTTCGTAGTACGCGCCGATTAGTGTCATCGCGCCGGTAGGCTCGCTCGACGGGAATGCGTTGAACATGCGCTGTGTACCACGCTCGGGTTGTGCCACCTCGCCTTGCCAAGCGGACCTCGACAGAGACGGCGATGCCGCCATTGGCGCGGGTTCGCACACGTACGCCAAACACAAATGATGGAGCGTTCAATACGCCCTACCGTTCTCTTGCCGTGCACGTTGCCCAGCATCTCGTTGCAAGAAAATGTCTGGAGATCGAGCGGCCGCCGCGGCCCTTATCAGGTGCGCGATCCGAGACCGGGTGCGTCGCACCGGAACCTATGTTCGGTTCCGATTGCGCATTGCTCTTCATGCCCTCGGCCAACCGGCATTTCTATGCCGTATTGCGTTTAGGCAGAAGCAGAATCTGATCGCGCCTGGATCGCGGTCTGAGCGGGCATCGTCGCAGCGCGTCGTGAAGGTCGCTAGCGAGATCTCTCCGCGCGACGACGAACTAAAAATGCTGGACGCCGCCATGTCGCGAATCATGGGCGACTTGGATATTCCGGACCTACCGCCGGAAGTCCGGGCCCCTTTGAAGCTGGAGCTAGGTGTCTTAGTCCAGATGTGGTTCGACCTTCACGGGGAGAGACAGAAATCTTCTTCTATCCAAATTAGGACAGTACTTTGGGCTTGTTCCACCTGGTGGGCAGTCCAGCAGGCGGCGCAATGGACGTGGGCCGACAGCTGTTGGGATATGGTCGCCGCACGGCGCGGCTTCCCTATTGTTCACACCGTAACTCGGAGGGATCGAGCAGGCAATCGACCTAGGGGCATCACTAATCGCCTCCCGCAATCGCAATAATCGAGTGACTCGCTAGCGCTCGTGATGCAGCTCCTCTGCATGCCGGCGACGTACGATTCCGTACTTCAAAGCCGTTGGTTGGACTGCATCATTGGAAGCGTTCAATCCAAGGTAGTAGCGTCCGGTAATGGGGTGGGAACGCACGTATCGGCGGCTACGCTTGGCAGAGCAGCGGGTCGCGCAAGACGAGAACAATGTAGCGCGGGCGCGCCGGGCGATGATCGGTGCGAGATGCAGCGCCTTTACCATCAATGCTGAAAAAGCCCTGAAATGTCTGAGCTTGTCGACAATTTTCGCTGAGACGGAACAGGCGAGGCCACGTCCAGTGCCATCGCGCGCGGGCGGAGCGTAGGCATCAAGCCCGCGATCCTTCTTCCGCTCGTGGGCGATCAGTGCTGTACGCCTCCTTGCTGTCGACGGCAGCGCTCCTTCGAGCGCAAGCCGCTTAAGCAAGAGCTGATCCGATGCCGAAAAGGTGCTGCGCAAGCTGTCGCCAACGATCACATCGCCCTCCTTTGAGCGGTCGCTCCATCATGTCCGCCGCGACCATTTGGGTGCAGGGGTGCGAAAGCGTACCTGTTGCACACCCAAGGCCGACCATGCGCCCTACTTCGCCTTCTTCCAGGCCGGAATGATGCCGCTCTTGATCTCGCCCGCGATCTTGTCCTCTTGGCCGCCGCATAGGGGATGGCCGTAGCCGGATACGCTCGTCTTGTCGGGCTGGATGTCGTAGATGATCGCGTCATTATGGTCGGGCGAGACACCGCCCGGCACTTTGTCGAGTTGGAGCGCCTGGCGCATGCGCCAGGCGATGTTGTGATCGGCGCAGGACGTATCGCCGCTGGCGCCGAGGCCGCCGATCACGTCCTGGCCGTTATAGAGCGCGAGACCGCCGCCGAACACGATCACGCCGCCGAGATGCTTGCCGATCAGCGGATCCTCCGCGCTGCCGGACTTGGTCGCATCGCCGCCATAGAGCACGGCGGTGTTGACCGGATTGCTCATCGGCAGGCCGAACAGAGGGCCCGCCGGCTGCGCGCCAGCATAGAGGTTGGCCGTCGAAATTGCGAATTTCTTCAGGCTGAGCGCATTGGCGGTATTCGCTTTCTCAGCGGCGATGGCGCGGCTGCCGAGCCACTGGTCGTCCGGCTTGGCGCCGCTGAAAGCGACCGCGCATACCGCGCCTTCGCGCGTGACGACAGCAGCCCATTCGTCGTTGTCGAGACCGCCATTTCCCGGCCCGCCGCTTGGCTTGACGCTCTTCTTGAGGGCATCGACCAGCTGGTCATGAGTCACCGGACAGTCGGCAGCACGCGCCGACGAAGCGGCCATGAAGGACAGCACGAGCGAGGCGGCGCATCCCATCGCACGCAGGGGCATGATGGACTCCTTACGGCCGGCGGCCGTTGCTGAACGGTTGCGTATGCTTCCAGGGAGTGGCGGTCTGCAGCTCCTGCGCCGGCACCTGCTCGATGTCGGGCGACTGCGGGTTGCGGGAGATCGTCTTGCCGAAATGATGGTCGGGATCCTGGCTGATGCTCTCGATGTAGCTGACCAGTTCCCAGATCACGTTGGACGGCAGGGTCGAGCCCCAGGCCGGCATGCCGTTGGCGCGGCCCTGGTAGATCGAGAGGTAGATGTTGGCGGGCTTGTCACCGTGGATCCATTTGTTGTTGCTGAGCGACGGCCCCATGCCACCGGCCCCGTTGGGGGCGTGACAGCCGACGCAATTGAAGTTCACGAAATGCTTCATGCCGCGCTCTACGGCGCCCGGATCGCCTTCGAACGGATTCTTGATATCGACTGGTGACGGCACCGCGCCCGGCAGCACGCCGGTGGCCGGCACGGCCAGCAGCTTGCTCGCCTCGCTGCCGTAGTCGGGACGCTCGCCCGGGCCGACCGGCGCGTTGCGGCTCTGCGCGAGCGCATTCCACGCCACGAAGAAGGCAAGGGTCGCTGTGGCGGCACAGCCCAGCAGCCGAACCGCCGGGAACGAAGGCTCTCTATTTCTATTGAGGTTGATCACTGTTGCCCTCCGCGCCGTTTGGCGTGGCCGAGGTGGGTGCCGACTTGGGCAATGCGAAGACCAGGAGCTCACTTCCGGCACCCGTGTAGGCCGGCAGGTCCTGCACGGCGCCGGTGAACCCGAGCGCGCCGTTGCGCGTGCGCGGATCGAGTTCGGCATTGGCAATCACTCCCGGCCAGCCGCCGATGCCGGCGAGGATCGCGACGTACTGGGTCCCGTCGCTGCCTTGGTAGGTGACTGGTTGGCCGATGATCCCCGATCCGGCTTTGAACTGCCAAAGCACCTTGCCGTTGGTCGCATCGACCGCCTTGAACCAGCGGTCCATGGTTCCGTAGAAGGCGACATCGCCAGCGGTCACGAGCGTGCCGCTCCAAACCGGGAAGTTCTCCTTGATCGCCCAGACGCGCTTCTTCTGCACTGGATCCCAGGCGAGGAACTCCCCGCGATAGCCGCCTGACGCCGCGTACATGTCGAGGGTCGCGCCGACATACGGTGTGCCGGCGATGTAGCCGACCTCGGACGACTTCCAGTCCATGCAGAGATGCTGGTGCGGCACGTAGATCAACTTGGTGCGTGGCGACCAGGCCGAGGGCTGCCAGTCCTTGGCACCCGGCGCCGTCGGGCAGATGTTGTGCACTGTCTTCTGCGGCGACGGCTTCTTCTCTTCGTTCGGCATCAGCCGGCCGGTCTTGTAGTCGAAGCCTTTGTAGGCGTTCTGCTCGTCGTAGGGCTCGACCGACAACGCCTCGCCGGTCGCGCGGTCGACTACCCACATGAATCCGTCCCGCCCGATATGCACCGCCACCTTGCGGGGCTTGCCGTCGATCGGCAGGTCGAGAAGCAGCGTCTCGTTGATCTCGTCATGATCGAACGTGTCGTGGGGATTGAGCTGGAGTGCCCAGTGCGCGCTTCCGGTATCGGGATTGCGGGCGAACAGGGTCGTCGTCCAGAGATTGTCGCCCGGCCGCTGCGCCTCGTTCCATGGTCCCGGATTGGCCGAGCCATAATAGAGAAGGTTCAGGCCGGAATCGTAGGACAGCCACCCCCACATCGTGCCGCCGCCATGCTTCCAGGCATCGGCCGGCCATGTCGTCACGCCGAGATCCTTCTTCTTGAACTGGGGATAGAATGGCTTGAAGTCCGAGCCGATCAGCACGTCCGAATCGGGTCCGGTCGAGTAGGCGCGCCACGCGATCTTTCCATCATCCTCGTTGAGGGCCGTCACCCAGCCGCGTACGCCCATCTCGCCGCCGCTGTTGCCCACCATCACCTTCCCCTTCACGGCGAACGGCGCCATGGTGAGCGTCTGCCCGCGCGAGATGTCGCCCAGCGTCGTCACCCACAGTTCCTTGCCCGTGTTGGCATCGAGAGCAATCGTGTGGTTGTCCAGGGTGTTGAGAAAGATCTTGCCGTTGTCGTAGGCGAGGCCGCGATTCACCACGTCGCAACAGGCTACGCCCTGGGAGGCCGGCGAGGTGTTCGGCTTGTAGGTCCATTTCAGGTCGCCGGTGGTCGCGTCGAGCGCGAAGACGTTGTTGGGATACGGCGTCACCACGTACATCGTGTTGTTCACGATCAGCGGCGCCGCCTCCTGGCCGCGCGGCACGCCGAGCGAGAAGCTCCAGGCGAGCTTGAGCTGGCCGACATTGTCCTTGGTGATCTGGTTCAGGCCCGAGTAGCGGGTGCTGGCATAGTTCTTGGCCGGCATGACCCATTGCTTGTCGTCCTGGCTCAAGCGCACCAAATCCTGCGCATCGACCACAGGCGCCGTGAGAATGAGGAGCAAGGTCGGCAACGCACCGACCAGCAGCGATTTTCCTCGTGGGCGTGCCCCGATGAGCAGTCCGGCGAAGAACAGTCCGGCCGCCACGATCGAGGGCAGGACGAACACGCCCGTCAGCGGCTGGCCCCACAACAGGGTCCACCCTCCGACGCACAGGGAGAAGCCCACGATGATGCGGTTGCGCAATCCGTTGCGCAGGACCGGCAGGATGGGCGGCAAGAGATCGGTCACGGGCGCTCCTCCTAGTGCAGCGAGTGGAGATAGGCGGCGATGTCGCGGGCTTCGTCTTCTGTGACACCGAGGACCGGCATCACGTTCCCCGGCACGATGCGCTGCGGGTCCTCGATCCAGGCCATCAGGTTGTCACGGGTGTTGGGCAGCATGCCCGCGACGTAAAGCCGGTCGCCGAAATCGGTCAGCGGCGGCCCGACCCGGCCTTTGGCATTGGCGATGCCGGGGATGGTGTGGCAGTAGCCGCATCCGTATTTGCCGATCAGCTGCGCGCCCCGGTCGGCGTCGCCGCCTCGGGTCGACGATGGCTCTGCCGCCGCGGCCGGTCCCTCGCCCAACCCGAGCAGCAGCGGCAACATCACGGCGAATAGGAGGATGGGTAGCGCCGGGGATGCGCGCAGTCTGGTCGGCCGCTTCCGGTCCATCGCCTCCATCCAGCGCACGAACACCCAGACGCCGGCGGCGACGTAGGCAAAGCCCATAGGCACCCACATGATCACGCCCGCGAGCTGTTGGTCCTCGAGCGGCGTGAGCCCCCAATGCGCGGCTGCGGCACCTGCGCCGTAGAACGGTCGAGCGGCGAACAGCAGCAGTGCGCCGGGCAGGCCGCTCAGGATGGCGGTGCCAACCAGGAAGAGCAGCGTCGAGGCGTAGTCGAGGCGGCGCACGCCGCGCTCGAGGACGATCGTCCAGAACGCAAGCGAGGACAGGAAGAACCAGAGATGCTCTAAGGCGTGTACCGCGCGCTCCTCAACGGCCCAGCGGTACGGTCCCGGAATGTGCCAGAAAATGAATCCGCCGCAGAAGGCGATCCAGACCAAAAGCGGGTTGAATAGGATGCGCCCGACAGCGCCGAGCCAACCCTGCCGCCAGCTCGAGAGCGTCGCGCGGCGCACGTCCGCCGGCATCGCCCAGAGCAGTACCGGGGTGGAGCGGCTCAAGATGAAAAGCGGCGGCGCAACAAGGATCAGCACCAGATGCTGGGTCATGTGCGCCGAGAACAGCTGGTCACTGAGGGCGTCGAGCGGCGATTCGAGCGCCAGGAACAACGTCGCGAGGCCTGCCAGAAGGAAAGCGATCCGTGTTCCGCTGACGACGTGATGGCGGCGATGGCGCTGCGACAGTGTGAGGAGTCCCAGCCCGTACCAGGCGCCGGCAATGGCGAGCAGCGCGAGCACCTCCGGATCCCACGACCACGGCAGCCCGTGGTGGGCTCCCTGGTGCGCGAACGCCGGCGCCGGCAGCAGCGTCAGTACCGCGAGCGGAACGATCACGCGGCGCACGGCGGCACCAGAAGCGTGTTGATGAAGTCGAACACCAACAGGCCGGCGAACATGGCGCTGGTGATCAGGCCCCACAGCCCGAGGAAACGCGACCGGCCTTCGCCGATCTCGAGCGGATGGCCGGCGGCCTCGCCGCGGGTGATCGACCAGGTGCGCCAGGCAATGGCGCCGGCAATGGCCGTCAGCACGAAAGCGATGAGGTAGAGCCAGGTCGCGAAACCGGGGACCCAGCTCAGCTCGCTCACCGGCGTCCTCAGCCGATCCGTTGCCGGATAGCAGGCGTAGCTCGAGAAGCCGTAGGTGATCATCATGACGAGCGCCCAGAGCACGGGACCGGTCACGAATCCCAGCCACACCAGGACGAGCGGCACCCGTTCCCGGTGCGGCGAAGGATGAGGAGCGGCGTTGACGGCCATGGTCGGAGTCCTCACCGCAGGTACGGCATGATGTAGAGAGTGAAGAAGATCGTGAGCCACACCGCATCGACGAAGTGCCAGTAGAGCGCGCCGGTGCTGATCGCGGTGTGGCGCACCGCATTGAAGTACCCGAGCAGCGACCAGACGAGCATCGCTGCCAGCGCCACCAACCCCACGATCAGGTGAGCCATGTGGAAGCCGGTGATGACGTAGTAAAGCGAGCCGTAGGTGTGCGTGGCGTAGGTAAAGTGCTTGTTCGACCACTCGAAGCCCTGGATGACGGCGAACACGCAGCCCAGCACCAGCGCCACTGCCAGGCCGACGCTCAGCATCAGCCGGTTGCCGCGCTTGATCGAATGCTCGCCCCACCACGCCGCGACGCTGCTCAGCAGCAGGATGATGGTGTTAGGCAGCGAGAGGGTCAGCTCGGCCTTGCCGCCGGGTGGCGGCCAGGTGCCCAGGGTCTGCTGCACGGCGATGTAGTAGTAGGAGAACTGGAGAAACGCGAAGATTGCTGCCTCGGTCAGGATGATGAACAGGACGGCCCACCAGCCCGTGGACCGCTGCCCCATGCTGCCGACCAGAAGCTGCCGTTCCTCGAGGCTGAGGTCGGTCATGTCGCCGGCTCCCGCCGCTGGCCCTGGCTTACGCGCGGCCACAGCCAGATCAGGCTGAAGATGCAGCCGGCCAACAGCGCGAGGCCGATCAGCCACCCCGTCTTGAGCAGCAGCCCGACGAATAGCACCATGAGGCTGAGCGACAGGCAGAGCGGCATGATGGAATCGTGCGGCATCTTCAGGATCGCATCGGGGATCGCGTCGAGCGGGCTGACGCCCAGCGTCTCCTTGCCGTGGTCGAGCACGGCGCCTTCATGAATCGTCGAGCGGCCTTCGGTCTCGTTCAGCCGGTCCTCCCAGAGCGGGTGGCGGCTGGCGACCGTCGGCAGGACCACGAAGTTGTAGGGCGGCGGCGGCGACGGCGTGGACCATTCGAGGTTGGACGCGTCCCACGGATTGGGACCGGCGATGCGGCCGTGCTTGCGGCTGACCAGGACATTGATCACCAGCAGCAGGACGCCGATAGCGAAGATGAAGGCGCCGATGGTGGTGACCAGGTTGACGGTGTTCCAGCCTAGCCCATCCGGGTAGGTGTAGACGCGGCGCGGCATTCCCATCAGGCCCGAGATGTGCATTGGGAAGAAGCCAAGATTGAAGCCCAGGAACATCGTCCAGAAGTTCCAGCGGCCGAGCCGCTCGTTGAGCATCCGGCCGGTCATCTTGGGGAACCATAAATAGAGGCCGCCGACGACCGGGAAGACGTTGATGCCGATCAGCACGTAGTGGATATGGCCGACGACGAAGTACGTGTCGGTGACCTGCCAGTCGACCGGCACCGACCCGGTCAGGAAGCCGGAGACGCCGCCGATCACGAACAGCCAGATGAAGCTCACGAAGAACAGTGATGCGGTCGCGTAGATGAAGCGGCCCGTCCAGATCGTGGCGACCCAGGCGAACACCGACACGGCGCTCGGGATCACGATCACGAACGAGGCTGCATTGAAGAACGACATCGCGAGGTTCGGCAGGCCGGTCGCGAACATGTGGTGCACCCACACGCCGAAGCCGATGATCATCGTGATGACCGTCGCAAGCGCGACGGCGGTATGGCCGACCAGCGGCCGCCGGCAGAAAACGGGCAGCCCGTCCGACACGATGCTCATGGCCGGCAAGACGATGGCGTAGACCCAGGGATGGCCGAACATCCAGAACAGGTGCTGCCACAACAGCGGCTGGCCGCCCGCCTCGACGTTGAAGAAGTGCGTGCCGAACTGGCGGTCGGTCCACAGCATGAAGAAGGCGAGGCTGACCGACGGCACGGCCAGGAGGTTGCCGGCGTTTGCGGTCAAGGTGCCCCAGATCATCATCGGGAAGCGGTTGATCGACATGCCCGGCGCCCGCGTGCGCAGCGCCGTCACCATGAAGTTGATACCGCCCGCGGTGACCGACAGGCCGAAGAAGATGAAGCCCAGCGCGTAGAAGTCCTGGCTCGGTCCCGGATTGAAGGGCTTCAGCGCGTAAGGCACGTAGTTGAACCAGCCGTCGTTCGGGCCGGCGCCGATCGCGAAGCCGGCATAGAGAAACAGGCCCGAGAACAGGAACGTCCAGTAGGAGAAGGCATTGAGCCGCGGCAGCGCCATGTCGCGCGAGCCCAGGATCAGCGGCCACAGGTAATTGCTGAAGCCCGACAGCACGGGCAATGCGTAGAGGAAGATCATCGTCACGCCGTGCATCGAGAATAGCTCGTTGTACTGCGTCGGCGTGACCACGGACTGCTCCGGCTGCGCCAGCTGCAAGCGCACGATCAGCGCCTCGATGCCGCCCAGGACCAGGAAGGCGAATGAGGTCACTATGTAGCGGATGCCGATCTCCTTGTGATCGACGGTCGACAGCCAACCGATGATGCCGGGCTTGGTCTCCCACAACGTCTTCAGCCGCTCGGCCAGCGGCGAATCGTAAGATTCCGCCAGGATGCGGGGCTCTCGGCTGTAGTCGGCGACGGTCACGCTCGGCTCCTATTTGAGTGTGGCCAGATAGGCCTGGATCGCAGCAATTTCGGGCCCGCTGAGCGACAGCACCGGCATCTGGCTGCCGGGCTTGATGCCTTGCGGGTCGGCGATCCAGGCGCCGCGATGACCCGGCGTGTTCGGCAGCACGCCCGCGGCGATCGTGGCGCGCTGCGTCAGGTGGGTGAGGTCCGGCCCATAGATTCCGCCCGCATCGGTGCCGCGCACCGTGTGGCAGCTGCCGCAGCGGCGTACGAAGGCGATCTTCCCGGCCTTGGCGCTGTCGTCGGTCGGCGGCGGTGAGTCGGCCAGTTGCGCCTGCCACCAGGCGTCGAACGTGGCGGGTGGATCGGCCACCACGGAGAAGGCCATGTGAGCATGCTGCGCGCCGCAATACTCGCCGCATTGCCCGCGATAGGTTCCGGCCTCGCGCGCCTCGATCCATGTCGTGTTCGTCTGTCCCGGAATGAGGTCGGTCTTGCCCGACAGGGCCGGCACCCAGAACGAGTGTATGACGTCGGCGCTCTTCAGTGTGATCCGCACCGGCACGCCGACCGGTATGTGGATCTCGTTAGCGGTAGTGAAGCGCCGCGATATGGGATCGCCGATATAGTTCACCTGCCACCACCACTGGTGACCGATGACCTGGAGCTCGAGTCCGCCCTTGCCCGACGGGACGGCGACATTCGCCAGCACGACCATGCTCCAGACCAATGATCCCAGCAGAGTCAGCGCCGTGAGGCCGATGCCGACATAGATCCAGGTGATGCCGCCGGCGGGCCGCGACACCGGCAGTGGCCCGCGCGCGTCGAAAGCAAGTCGCGGCTGCGGCTGCCTCGACAGGGCCAGCACGAGCAGGGTTCCGATGATAACGACCACGAGGATGCTGATCGCCAGCAGCCCCCAATTGAGCTGCAAGACCGGATCCCCCTTGGGGCCGGCCGAGCGCAGCACGCTCATCGGGCGATCCGCGAGGGCGGTCAAAGGAGCGCAGACGATCACGCCGCCAAGCGCGGCAAGCGCCTTCGCCACTGTACGATTCTGCGCCAAGTGATTACTGGCCTCGTCGGCGGTGCACGGGCACGCTGCGACGACAATGTCATCTCCTCAAGCGTGGGCTTCACAAACCAGTTCACGTGGTCGCTTCGGAACTCGACGCGGCTCGCTCCGTTGCGACTCGAGACATGTTCGGGCCGCCAAACAATCTCTCCTTTCGTCCGCTCGTTTCACCGACCGTCGAGACGCCACGCGACGTCGAGATCCTGCCAGCGCGTCGCAAGCTCCTGCAGGAAGGGCGCCGCTGTGACGAGCTGTTCGTCGTCCATCGCGGCTGGCTGGTGGCCTTCAGGCAATTGCCGGATGGCGGCCGGCAGATCTTCAATTTCTGGCTGCCTGGCGAGATCTGCGGCGCCGAGCTCATCGCGATCCGTACCGCGCCCTATTGCGTCGCCACGATGACCGCGTGCCACCTCTCCCGCCTCTCGCGCGAGATCCTGGCGAAGCGTGAAGCCGACACGAGTATCGCGCTCGCCGCTCTCGCCTGCCGAACGAGCCTCATCCTGCGCGAGCGCATCGTCGGCCTGGGCCGCCGCAGCGCCCCCGTCCGGGTAGCCCACCTGCTGCTCGAGCTGACGCACCGTTGCCGCAACGGCGCGGGCGATGAACTCCTGCCCTTGACGCAGCTCGAGGTGGCCGACAGCACCGGGCTTACCGCAACCTATGTCAATCGCATCTTCAGGATCATGCGCGATCGCGGCCAGCTCGAAGTGTCGCGCGAGGGACTTCGCTTGCTCGATGCCGCGCGGCTGACGCGCGAGGTCCGGTTCAACCCGGCCTATCTCGACCAGGCCAGCATCCCGGCCGGTGCCTTTGTGACGGCATGATGCGTCGAGCTCTGGTTCTCTTGCCGCTCACCCTGATGTTCGCCGCGTCCACGCTTCGGGCGGCGCCAGTCGGCGGTTCAGCCACGATTGCTATCGGATTTGTCGGAGAGGTCGAACGGCCCGAAGCGCGGGTCAGTCCGCTCGACGTGGTGGCTTCCGACGAGGGTGTCCAGGGCGCGCGGCTGGCTATCGCGGACAATGCCACGACGGGCCGCTTCACCGGGCAGGACTTCCGCTTGATCGAGGAGACGCCGTCCGATTCGGACGGTGTGGCGCCAGCGGTTCGACGCCTCGAGCAGGCCGGCGCCCACTTCATCGTTTCGGATCTGCGGGCCGACCGGTCCTTGTCGGCATTGCTCGGCGCCGTCTCGCCCTCCACGATCGTGCTCAACACGCGGGCATCTGACGATCGTTTGCGCAATGAGGACTGCCGCCCCGCGCTGCTCAACGTCACGCCAAGCCGCGCCATGCAGGCCGACGCGCTCGCGCAATACCTCGTTGTCCGCCAGTGGCTGCGCTGGTTCCTGATCATCGGCCGGCACGAGGAGGACGCCCTCTACGCCGACGCGTTCCGGCAATCGGCGAAACGCTTCGGCGCGCGCATTGTCGCGAAGAAGAAGTGGACTTTCGAGCCCGGCAATCCGCACGCCGACAGCGGCCACGTGACGCTGCAGGCGGAGATACCGTCTTTCACGCGCACCGCCGACCACGATGTTGTGGTCGTCGCCGACGAGCGTGGCGAGTTCGGCGACGAGCTGCCCTATCGCACCTGGGCGCCGCGACCGGTCACCGGCACGCAGGGGCTTGTCGCCACAGCCTGGAGTCCTGTGCAGGAGCAATGGGGCGCTCTGCAATTGCAGAGCCGTTTCGAACGCCAGGCGCACCGCCCGATGATGCGGCGCGACTACACCGCATGGCTGGCAGTGCGCGCCGTGGGCGAAGCCGCTGTCCGGACGCACAGCGCCGAGCCTGCCACCATCACGCGGTTCATGCGTGGCCCCGACTTCCGGCTGGGCGGCTTCAAGGGCCAGCCGATGAGCTTCCGGCCCTGGGATGGTCAGCTGCGCCAGCCGATCCTGATCGCGGGCCCGCGCGTGCTGGTCTCCGTGTCACCGCAACAGGAGTTCCTGCACCGGGGCTCACCCCTCGATTCGCTTGGCCCTGACGCCTCGGAAACGCGATGCAAGCACCCATGAGGCTCGCCGCAGCGCTTCTCCTGGGGGTCCTCGGCATCCATCCCGCAAGCGCCCAGGCGGATACCGTGTTCGTCACCAATGAGCTGGATGACACCGTGTCGGTCGTCGATGGCGAGGCGCTCAAGGTAGTGGACACGATCGCCGTCGGGCGCCGCCCGCGCGGCATCGAGGCCAGCCCGGACGGCCGACGCATCTACGTGGCCCTGGGCGACGACGATCGCTTCGACGTCATCGACGTCGCCTCCCGCAAGGTGGTCGACACGCTGCCGTCGGGGCCGGACCCGGAGCGCTTTGCCGTTTCGCCCGACGGCGCCCGACTCTACGTCGCCAACGAGAACGACAACGTCGTCACCATGCTCGACATCGCGGCGAAGAAGATCGTCGGCGAGGCGCAGGTCGGCATCGAGCCCGAGGGCATGGCGGTATCGCCCGACGGCAAGACGTTGGTGTGCACCTCGGAAACCACCAGCATGGCGCACTTCATCGATCCGCAAACCGGTGAGCTGGGGGACAACATCCTCGTCGACACCCGGCCGCGGGTCGCGCGCTTCACGCCGGACGCGCGGCAGGTCTGGGTGTCCTCCGAGCTGCGCGGATCGCTGACCGTGCTCGACAGCACCTCCCACGATACGGTGCGCCGCATCGACTTCGCGGCCCCCGGGGTGCCGCAGGAGCTCATCCAGGCGGTCGGCATCATGATCACGCGCGACCACAAGCGCGCCTTCGTGGCGCTCGGGCCGTCGGCGCGCGTCGCCGAGGTCGATGCGCAGACCTACAAGGTGCTGCATTACCATCTCGTCGGCCAGCGGGTGTGGAACCTCGCTTTCTCCCCCGACGAGCGGCGGCTCTACACGACCAACGGCAACAGCAACGACATCTCGGTGCTCGACCTCGACGCCGACCGCGTCGTGAAGTCGCTCGGCGTCGGTCGCGCACCGTGGGGCGTGGTGGCGGTGCCATGAGCGCGCCGAACGCCCTCGTCGTCCGCGAGGTGAGCCACGCCTATGCCCGAACAGCACTTGACAAGGTAAGCCTCGAGGCTGCGGCGGGCGAGTTCGTTGTGCTGCTGGGCCTGAATGGCGCCGGGAAAACGACCCTCTTCTCACTGATCGCCGGACTCCTGAACCTGCAGCAGGGCTCCATCGAGGTGTTGGGCAACCACTTGCCGCAGCAGCGCGAAGGCGCGCTTTGCGCCACCGGCTTTGTCTTCCAGCAGCCCGCGCTCGATCTCGACCTGACTGTCGCGCAGACTCTGCGATACCACGCAGCCCTGCACGGACTGCCGCGCCGCGAGGCCGGACAGCGCATCGAGGAAGAGCTCGCGCGATTCGATCTGACGGGACGCACGGGCGATCTCGTCCGCACGCTGTCAGGCGGCCAGCGGCGCCGCATCGAGATCGCCCGCAGCCTGCTGCATCGGCCGCGGCTTCTGCTGCTCGACGAGCCGACGGTCGGGCTCGATGTGCCCAAACGCCGCGCCATCCTAGAGCGCACGCGCCGCCTGTGCCGCGAGCAGAACGTGATGGTGCTCTGGGCGACGCATCTGCTGGACGAGGTCAAGGACGGCGACCGTATCGTCATGATCCACAAAGGGCGCATCGTGCGCGACTTCACCTGCAGCGCGTCGAACCGCGTCGCCGACCGCTTCGCCGAAGCCACTACCGCGGAGGCTGCCGAATGAGACCGGGATGGCGGCGGTGCTTCTTGGGCGTGGTCGAGCGCGAATTCCTGCGCTTCCTGCGCCAGCGCAGCCGGTTCTTCGCCTCGCTGGTGCGGCCGCTGGTCTGGTTGGTGATTTTCGGCACCGGCTTCCACTCCGTGCTCGGCCTTTCGCGAATCCCGCCCTATGAGACCTATGTCCTTTACGAGGAATACATCGTGCCGGGCCTTGTCGGGCTGATCCTGCTGTTCAACGGCATGCAGACCGCTCTGTCGATGGTGTTCGATCGCGAGATGGGCAGCATGAAGGTGCTGCTCGTCAGCCCGCAACCGCGCTGGTACCTGCTGACCTGCCGGCTGGTGGCCGGCGTCATCGTGGCGGTCCCGCAGGTCTACGCCTTCCTCGCCTGCGCCTGGCTGTGGGGCATCCGCCCGCCACCAATGGGGTATCTCTACGCCCTCCCCGCCGTGATCGTGTCCGGCCTGATGCTGGGGGCGGTCGGCCTGCTCGTCTCCTCCCTCGTCGAGCAGCTCGAGAACTTCGCCGGCGTGATGAACTTTGTGATCTTCCCGATGTTCTTCGCCTCGACCGCGCTCTACCCGCTGTGGCGACTGGCTGACGCCGATCCCGTGCTGGCGACGGTGGCTTGGCTCAATCCGTTCAGTCATGCGGTCGAGCTCGTCCGCTTCGCCCTGTACGGCCAGCTCGACCGTCTCTCGCTGGCAGTGACGGTGGGCGTCGCGCTGGTCGTCATGGTGCTCGCAGCCTGGCGCTACGACAGCGGCCGCATCTTGCGCCGCCAGCTGGGAGCCGCCGCGTCATGAAACTCGTCACCGCCGCTGTCGCCCTGCTGCTCGCCTCCCCCGCCATGGCGGGCACGCTGCGCATCTGCGCCGATCCAAATAACCTCCCCTTCTCGAACACGCGCGAGGAAGGATTCGAGAACAAGATAGCCGCCCTGCTCGCCGAGGACCTGCACGACAAGCTGTCCTACACCTGGTGGGCGCAGCGCCGCGGCTTCGTGCGCCACACGCTCAAGGCGGGCCTGTGCGACGTGATCATGGGCGTGCCGGCCAACTACGAGATGGTCGAGACGACGCGGCCCTACTATCGCTCGAGCTACGTGTTCGTAACGCGCAAAGGCGCTGCCCTCGATATCGCCTCGTTCGACGATCCCCAGCTCAGGACGTTGCGCATCGGCGTACAGATGATCGGCGACGACGCCTCGAACACACCGCCTGCCCACTCACTGGCGCGCCGCGGCATTGTCGAGAACGTGCGCGGTTTCATGATCTACGGCGATTACAACAGTCCCGAGCCGACCGCCCCCATCATCGATGCGGTCGCCAACGGCGAAATCGACGTGGCCATCGCCTGGGGTCCCCAAGCCGGTTACTTCGCCGCGCGCGAACTTGTGCCGCTTAGCCTGAAATCCGTGAAGCCGTGGCTCGACGGACCACGCCTGCCAATGGCGTACGACATCTCAGCGGGCGTTCTGCGCGGCAACGGCGCCCTTCGGACAGCATTGGATTCGGTCCTCGTTCGAAACAAGGCTGCGATCGATCGCCTACTCCACAGCTACGACGTGCCGCTAGTTCCGGCGCGCACAATGCACGCATCCTCTCCTTGATACGGTCGCTCCACCAGAGGTCCTACCCCGAGGTGGAAATGGCCTGGGTTGCCCACAACGCGGCAACCTCTCCGAGAGAGCGTGCGTTGCGCGCTTATGGATGGCGCCCCTCCACAAGAACGCGCTGATCCCGGATATGTCCGGGTGCATGGCGCCCGAGTGCACAATCTCAAGAACGTCGAGCTGAAGATTCCGCGGGACGCACTGGTGGTATTCACCGGAGTATCAGGTTCGGGCAAGTCCTCACTGGCCTTCGGCACCTTATACGCCGAGGCGCAACGTCGATATCTCGAGTCGGTGTCTCCCTATGCGCGGAGATTGTTCCATCAGATGGCGGTACCTGAGGTCGACGCAATAGACGGCCTGCCGCCTGCGGTAGCCTTGCAGCAGCAGCGCGGTACGCCCACCACGCGGTCGTCGGTAGGAAGCGTGACCACTCTCTCAAACTTGCTGCGCATGCTGTATTCGCGCGCCGGACACTATCCGCCGAGGCAAAAGCTGCTCTACGCCGAGTCTTTCTCATCCAATACGGTAGAGGGCGCCTGTCCAACCTGCCACGGGCTCGGCCGCATCTACGAAGTCACCGAGCAGACCATGGTGCCTGATCCGTCGCTGACGATCCGCGAACGCGCGATCGCTTCTTGGCCGCCGGCGTGGCACGGTCAAAACCTCAGGGATATCCTCGTGAGCCTCGGCTACGACGTCGACCGGCCTTGGCGCGATCTGCGCAAGAAGGACCGAGACTGGATCCTGTTCACCGAGGAGCAGCCCACAGTGCCCGTCTACGCCGGTTACACACCGGAAGAGACCCGGCGCGCGGTGCGCAGGAAGGAAGAGCCGTCCTACCAAGGCACCTTCATCGGTGCGCGAAAGTACGTGTTGCAAACGTTCGCAAACACCCAAAGCCCGCTCATGAAGAAGCGGGTCGCGCAATATATGCTGAGCACGGAGTGTCCCGAATGTCATGGCAAGCGCCTGCGGCGCGAATCGCTTTCGGTCACGTTCGCGGGTCTCGACATCGCCGACATGGCAACGCTGCCAATGAAGGGACTGGCGCAGCTGCTCGCACCTTGCATCGAGAACAGCACCGACTCGGCCGACGCCCCAGAGAAAGTCATGGTGGTAGAGCGCATCATCAGGGACATCACAGCCCGGCTCGCGGTGCTGCTCGATCTTGGATTGGGCTACCTTTCTCTCGACCGCAGCACGCCAACTCTGTCGCCGGGCGAGTTGCAGCGACTGAGGCTCGCAACCCAGGTCCACTCGAACCTATTCGGGGTCGTGTATGTGCTCGATGAACCGTCGGCCGGTCTTCACCCCGCCGACACCGAGGCTCTTCTTAAAGCGCTCCAACGACTGAAAGAAGCAGGCAACTCGCTATTCGTGGTCGAGCATGAGCTCGACGTGGTGCGCGCTGCCGATTGGATCGTCGATGTCGGCCCCGGCCCGGGCGAGAAGGGAGGCCGCATCTTGTACAGCGGTCCACCCGGCCAGCTGCGGCTCGTGGAGGAGTCGAAAACGGCTCAGCATCTGTTCGCCGAACCCGCGCCGCGCCCACATCGACCTCGCACGCCGAAGGAATGGCTCAGACTGCGCAGCGTAACCCGCAACAACCTCGTCAATGTCGATGTCGACCTGCCCCTCGGTGTGCTGACCAGCGTCACCGGGGTCTCGGGCTCCGGAAAATCGACCCTGATCAGCCAGTTCCTAGAGCACATTCCCTTTAGTTTGAATCGCTAGGGGGATTCCCGATCGGTCGGAAGTGTGATTCAAGCTGAGGGCTGGGCGGAGGCCAGCTTGAATGGCAGCACCTCTTTCGTTGGATATTCGCAA
>Ga0310811_10003055_pt1 | contig 21051 bp, 19 predicted proteins | sample YCmetagenome_FD_207642 | JGI IMG/M metagenome (GOLD analysis project Ga0310811, IMG submission 207642) | Soil microbial communities from experimental microcosm in Duke University, North Carolina, United States - YC | ecosystem: Engineered > Artificial ecosystem > Soil microcosm > Unclassified ...
CCTCGAGATGGCGCTGCATGACTATGCGCCGCTGCGCACCATGGCCTTCGGCGTCGCGGGGCTTTCGGTGGTGGCCGACAGCCTGTCGGCGATCCGCGACGGCCGGGTCCGGGTGGTCCGCGACGACACGGGGCTGGTCGTCGACTACGAGACCGAGGGCGCGTACCCGCTGTTCGGCAACAACGACAATCGGGTCGACGAGCTCGCCTCCTGGGCGGTGACGACCTTCATGAGCAAGCTCCGGCAGTATCCGACCTACCGCGATGCGCGGCACACCCAGTCGGTCCTGACCATCACCTCGAACGTGGTCTACGGCCAGGCCACCGGCAACACGCCCGACGGCCGGCGGCAGGGCGAGCCGTTCGCCCCTGGCGCCAACCCCATGAGCGGCCGCGACAGCCACGGGATCCACGCCTCGGCCGCGTCGGTCGCCAAGATCCCTTACCGCGACGCCGAGGACGGCATCTCGCTCACCTCGACCCTGGTGCCGACAGGGCTCGGGCGCACCGCCGAGGACCGGACCACGAACCTGACCTCGATGCTCGACGCGTTCTTCGACGCGACCGGCTACCACATGAACGTCAACGTCCTGAACCGGGCGACGCTGCTGGACGCCATGGACCACCCCGAGGCCTACCCGAACCTGACGATCCGGGTCTCGGGCTATGCGGTGAACTTCGTCCGGCTCACGCGCGAGCAGCAGATGGACGTCGTCACGCGCACATTCCACGGAGAGTCGGCATGAACCAGTTGGCCTCGCGGCCTTCGCTGGAGGCCAAGAGCGAGTTCGAGCTCAGGGTCGATATGGCCGCTGAAGTTCCGGAGGATGATAGGCGCGAAGCCCTCAGGAACGGGGATCTCGGCTTCCTGCACTCGTTCACCACGGGCTCGGCCGTGGACGGACCGGGCATCCGGCTGGTGGCCTGGACGACCGCCTGCATGTTCAGCTGCCGGTTCTGCCACAATCCGGATACCTGGACCCTCCCCAACGGCATGCCGGTGAGCATCGACCGCGCCACCGAGGAGATCCGGAAGTACGCCAACGGCCTCAAGGTGATGAAGGGCGGGTTCACCCTCTCGGGCGGCGAGCCGCTGGCCCAGCACCGGTTCGCCGCCAAGCTGTTCCGGGCCGCCAAGGCGCTCGAGGTGCACACGGCGATCGAGACCAACGGCTACAACGGCGCCAAGCTGTCGGACGAGGAACTCCACGACGTCGACCTCGTCATCCTGGACATGAAGGGCTTCACGCCGGCCCAGCATGCGCGGGTGACCCGGATCGAGGACAACACGCCGATCCTGGACTTCGCCCGGCGGCTCTCGGCGCTGAAGCGTCCGATGTGGCTGCGCTACGTGCTGGTTCCCGGGCTGACGGACGTGCCTTCGGAGATGGAGCAGGTCGCCGACTTCGCCGCCGGTCTGGGCGTGGTCGAGCGGGCCGAGGTGCTGCCGTTCCACCAGATGGGCCGCTACAAGTGGCGCAAGCTGGGCATGGAGTACACTCTCGGGGCCGCGGAGGCGCCCTCCGCCAAGGCCATCACCGCCGCCATTGACATCTTCCAGCGGGCGGGCCTGGCGGCGATGTGAGGCGGGCGCATCCGCAGCCTAAGGCAGCGCCTTCTCCACCTCTCAGGGTTCGATCCGGTCGCAAGGCGCGGCCACGAGCGTAGCCTTCGGCAAGGTCCCTTCGGCGGTCCCGGCATGACCAAATCCCCCTCGCTGTTCCCGATCCTCGGCGGGCGCCTCGCGCGGCTGGCGCTGCTCGCCTGCGCGCCGGCGCTGATCGCCGCCGCCCCCACAGCCACGCCGCCGCCGTGGGTCGAGCCGGCCGTCTCGCCCGAGGTGAAGGCGGCCATGGACAAGGCGGCCGCGGGCCAGCCGGCCGAGCTCATCGCCCTCGCGGACGCCGGACGAACGGACGCGGAGTTCTACGCGGGGGTGATGCTGATCTACGGCCGCCAAGGCGTCGAGCGGGATCCCAAGAAGGGCTGCGCCTACGAGGAGAAGGCGTCGGCGAGCCGGGCCGACGCCGCGCATCTGGTCGGCGCCTGCTGGCAGAACGGCCTCCCGGGGACGCGGGACACGGCCAAGGCGGAGGCCGCCTATAACCGCGCGGTGCAGATGGGCTTCTCGAAATCGCGGTGCGCGCTCGGCCAGATGCTGCTCGCCGAGCCCGGGCAGGCCGAGCGGGGCCTCGGCCTCTGCAAGGAATCCGCGAACGCCGGCGAGGTCGATGCGCAACGGGCCGTGGCCGACGCCTACTTCGGCGGCCGCGGGATCAAGGCCGACCGCAAGGAGGCGCGCAAGTGGTACGCCATGGCTGCCGACAAGAAGGACCCGCAGGCGATGCGGCGGCTGGGCGAGATGTACGCCTCGGGCGACGGCGGCAAGAAGGACGTCAAGAAGGCCCTGGCCCTGTGGATGGACGCCGAGAAGGCCGGCGATCCCCTGGTCTGCATCCTGGTGGCCGACCAGCTGTTCTCGCAGCTCACCGGCGGCAAGAAGCCGACCGGAGGGACCTACGCCTTCAAGGGCGGCGTGCCGGTCGCGGACCTGGAGATCGTCGAGAACTGGTACGAGGAGGCGGCCAAGCGCGACCCGCGTCCGGACGTCAAGCAGAGGGCGCAGCAGTCGATCCAGGTCGTCCAGGGCCTGAAGGCCGGGGCCGCAACCGTCAAAAAGTAGCAGCGCTCATGAACGGCCGGCCCTTCAACGGAGGCCGTGGTCATGGGCGCCCGGAGGCCCCGCCGTTGCCGACGGGACTGCCGGGTTCGGTCTGTCAGCGGCCGGCGGCGCTGGCGGTCATGCGCTCCATGATCTGGTCGATGGTGAAGCTGGCCGCCTTCTGCCGCGGCGGGTATTCCTTGAAGCTGTCGAGGAACAGGCTGACGATCGTCTGAGCGCCCATGATCAGGTAGGCCTTGGACAGGTACCAATCCCAATAGGTGTTCGAGGTCACATCCGCCCGCTCGAACGGGTCGGTGCGCAGATTGAAGAGCTTGGGCACGCGCAGAGTCGTGAAGGGCTCGGCCCAGATCCCCAACGTGCCCTGGCGGCGCTGCTCCGCGAACACCATCTTCCAGTTGTTGTAGCGCAGGGCGACCAGCTCGCCGTCGTCGTCGAAATAGATGAAGGCCTGGCGCGGGCTCTTGACCCCCTCCTTGGTCAGGAAGTCGAGCAGGTTGAAGCCGTCGATGTGGACCTTGAAGGTCTTGTCACCGGCCTTGTGACCCTTCTTGCATTTCTCGACGATGTCGGGCTCGCCGGCCATCGCCAGGAAGGTCGGCAGCCAGTCGTGGTGCTGCACGATCTCGTTGGACACCACGTCCGCCGGGACGTGGCCGGGCCAGCGCACCATCAGCGGCACGCGGAAGGCGCCTTCCCAGTTCGTGTCCTTCTCGCTGCGGAACGGCGTCATGGCGCCGTCCGGCCATGAGTTCATGTGCGGGCCGTTGTCGGTCGAGTACATGACGAAGGTGTCCTCGGCGATGCCGAGCTTGTCGAGCAGGTCCAGCAGCTCGCCCACGTTCTTGTCGTGGTCGATCATGGTGTCGTGGTAGGGCGACTGGTTCGGTCCGGCCTGACCCAGGCTCTCGGGCTTGGTGTGGGTGCGGACGTGCATGTGGGTGGTGTTCATCCACACGAAGAACGGCGTGCCCGCGTTGTGCGCGTCCGTGATGAAGCGACTGGCGTGGGCCACGAAGTCGTCGTCGCAGGTCTCCATCCGCTTGCGGGTGAGCGGGCCGGTGTCCTCGATCTTCTGCTTGCCGACGCGGCCCCAGCGCGGTTGTTCGGTGGGATCGTCCTGGTCGGTCGCCCAGCAGTGCATGACGCCGCGCGGCCCGAACCGCTCGCGGAACCCCGGGTCCTTGGGATAGTCCGGGTCCTCGGGGTCCTCCTCGGCGTTGAGGTGGTAGAGGTTGCCGTAGAACTCGTCGAACCCGTGGACGGTCGGCAAGAACTTGTTCAAGTCGCCGAAGTGGTTCTTGCCAAACTGGCCGGTGGCGTAGCCGAGCGGCTTGAGCAATTCGGCGATGGTCGGGTCCTCGGGCTGGACTCCGACGTCGGACCCCGGGATGCCAACCTTGGACAGTCCCGAGCGGAACACGCTCTGGCCCAGCATGAAGGCGGCGCGGCCGGCGGTGCAGGACTGTTCACCGTAGCTGTCGGTGAAGCGCATGCCCTCCTTGGCGATGCGGTCGATGTTGGGCGTACGATAGCCCATCAGGCCGTCGGAGTAGCAGCTCAGGTTGGTGATGCCGATGTCGTCGCCCCAGATGACGAGGATGTTGGGCTTGCCTTTGGGCATGGCGGACTCCTTCTCCAGACGTGGGGGCAAATTCTCCTGATCGGTCCATCGCCCGGCATCCGGGCGACCCCTGATTAATCCCCGGGTGTTTGCTCTAGCGGAACGGACCTGAGGGCGACGCGGGGCGCCGGCATGGTCAGGCTTCCGCTGCACGACCCCTGGGTCGACAGCAGCCAGAGGCTGTTCGCGCGCGCCAGAAGCCCCATCTTATAGAGATCGGCGTCGAGGCCCACCGCCACGATCAGGCCTCAGAGGCTGAGCATGAGGAGCAACGGGATCACGGCTTGTATGGCCATCGCCGGTTCCTTCGCCGGGCTGCGTGTGGTGGCGCGCGGCGCGTCGGAAGGGGCCGCGGCCGTGGCCCGACCGCGGCCCTGGCCAGCCGGCGTCCTTCAGTCTGCGTCGGTCGCGGGCCCTAGCCGATCCGGCGAAACCCGTGGTGGCTCCCGGGTAGGGCTGGAACGCGCGTCCCTATGCCACGCCGCTGCGCCCCCGAGCGTCGCGCTAGGGTGGGCGACAACGATCCGAGAGGGGTGCGCCCGTCAGGCGCGCGATCGAGTACAAGCTGAGGATTTGAGTTCATGGCGTTCGATGGTTTTCCGGGGGGTGATCCCAGGGGGCCGGTGTGCCCCCGCTGCTGGCGTCCAGTCGGCGAAGACGAGCCTTTCACCATCATGCACCATCCGGATGACCCGGACGGCCAGCGCGGCCAGAGCGGCCAGCGCTGGCACGCCGACTGCGCCCGTCCCTTCTGGGAGGACAAGTTCTCCACCGTGCTGGCCGCCCTGGAGCGGGCCGTGCGGGGCCGCTAGGGTCCGCTGGGATCGGGCCCACGGGCCGCGCGGGCGGGAAACCGGTTCCCGTCTTTCTCCACCCGCTCTAGGCCCGCACCACGCAGCGGAAGCCGACGTGCGAGGTCGAGGTGTCGATCGGCTGGGCGTGGCGCGCGGCGGGCCGGTAGCGCCGGCAGTAGGATGGCGCGCACAGGTGCGAGCCGCCCTTCAGCACCTTGCGCGGGATGTGGCCGCCCGGGCAGGCGGGGTCGAGGCTGCCCGCCTCGCTCGGACCGCGCGGATTGCGGGGCGCGCAGCAGGGTGAGGTCGCGGTCTGGCCGGTGGTGGCCGACCACCAGTCCTGGGTCCATTCCCAGGTGTTGCCGATCATGTCGTGCAGGCCGTATCCGTTGGCCGGGAAGGCGCCGACGCGAGAGGTGCGCATGTTCCCGCCGCGCTTGGTCGTCTCGAACGGGAAGCGGCCCTGCCAGGTGTTGGCCATGATCCGGCCGCCCGGCTGCAACTCGCCGCCCCAGGCGAACTCCGCGCCGTCGAGCCCGCCCCTGGCGGCGAACTCCCACTCCGCCTCGGTGGGCAGGTCCTTGCCGGCCCAGCGGGCGTAGGCTTCGACGTCCGCCCAGGCGACGTGGACAACGGGATGGTCGAGCAGGCCGGCGAGGCTGCTGCCCGGGCCGAGCGGCTGCTTCCAATGGGCCCCGAGGGTGTAGCGCCACCAGGCGGCGATGTCGTTCAGCGGGACCGGCCCTTGCGTGGGGACAAAGACCAAGGACCCCGGCGCCAGCATCCCCGGCAGGGCGCCGGGATAGTCCGCCGGGTCGGGGGTCTGTTCGGCCACGGTCACCCAGCCCGTTTCACGGACGAAGCGGGCGAACTCGCGGTTGGTCACCGGCGCCGCATCGACCCAGAACCCGTCGACCTCGACCCAGCGGGCCGGCGCCTCCTCGGTGTAGTGATGATCCGAGCCCATGCGGAACCGCCCGCCCTCGACCCAGACCATGCCGGGGTGGACGGGCTTGGGCCGGGCGCCCCGGACGGCCTGGGCGGTGGAAACCATGGGGCGCTCCTAGAACAGTTTCAGGGCGACGTCGGCGATCGCCATCAGGCCCAAGGCCAGCAGCGAGACGGCGGCCACATAGGTGGGCGTGGCGTGATAACGGATGGCGGTGCGGACCAGATGCAGGCGAAACAGCCGCTCGCGGCGCGCGCCGAGGGCGCGGACGAACAGGCTGTGGCTGACGATGCCCATCAGCAGCAGCAGCACGCCCAGGGCCAGCAGGGCCAGGCCCAGCCGCCGGCCCGATTCATCGATGCCGGGAACCAGGTTCGAGGCCCGGCTGAACACCTGGTTGATGGTGAAGCCGAAGCCGATCAGGGCGAGGCTGGTGCGCACCGTCGACATGAGGGTGCGGTCGGCGCTCATCTTCGTGCGCTCGAACGAGAGGCTGGTGCGGTTCGAGGAGAGCTCGACCGCGGGGTCGCCGCAGACACAATCGGAAGTATCGACCTCCTGCTTGTCCGCCGTCATTCGGAGTCTCCGCCTCCGGCTCGCCGCCGCTGTCGATCCCGCCGAAATTGCACACGGGCGCGGCGCGCGACCATCGGGCCGATCCCTAGGAGGACGGGGGAGGGGAGCGGCCCGGGCCCGCAGCCGAATTCCGCCGCCTACTTGGGGAACAGGAACGTCGCCACGAACCGCAGGCCCCAGCCGGGCCCCTGGTCCGGGCTCGCGGCGTAGACCTTCGCGCCGGCCGTCAGTTGGATGGGCTGCTTGCCGATGCGGGTGAGCTGGGCGACCGTGAAATTGACCGGCACGGTCCAGACCCCCGTCCGCCAGTTGTAGCTGGACTCGGTGTTGACGCCGAAGGTGGTGCGCTTGGCGCTGGTCCAGCTGAGGAAGGGCTGCACGAACAGCTGGTTGACCTCGGGCGCGCCCGGGCCGCCGGCGTCCGCGTAGGACCAGATCTGGTTGGCCAGCACGCCATAGGTCCAGCCGCGCTGCTGCTTGAGCAGGATGAAGGTGGGGCCCGCGCCCCACTTCTTGGCGCCCAGGTTGTTGGTCCCGGTCGGCCACAGGAACGCCGGCCCGACGGCCCAGACCAGCCCGTTCTTCGCCTCCTTGGGCGAGAAGAAGAAGCTCTGGGTGGTGTCGCCGAGGCCGAAGGCGCCGCCGGTGTCGGGCGAGGTGCGCGCCGCCTCGATCACCGGCAGGATGGTGCGGATGATGACGTTCCAGTCGCGGTTGAGGGACACCGGCATGACCGGCTGGATGTTGAGCGTGCTGCGGTCGCCGTGGTCCGGGCCGAAACAGCAGTCGTAGTTGTACTGGAAGGGCACGCTGGTCAGGTTCGAGACGGGGTTGTTCAGCTTCTGGGCAAGGTCCGCGTCGCCCGGCTGGGCCAGGGCCACGCCCGGCAGGGCGCACAAGGCGGCGCAGGCGGCGACCCGGCGGGCAGGCCTCATGGCGGGATTCCTCGACACGGCGCCATTGAAGCGGAGCCGAGCCCGGCCTAGCCATCCCACATCTCCCGCCCTCCCGGTTCAGGTTCCGACCGGAGATGCATGGCTCCGATCTCAGGCCGTGACCCGGGCGCGGCCACGGCCTTGGCCCGATGCCGGGGCGCGGCCCCCCATGGTGTGTTCGATGGCCAGGCTCGGCCCGCCGCAGGAGGACCGTCATGCGAACGCGCAACCCGCGAGGCGGACCCCGGGCCCTGGGTCTCGGGGCCCTCGCCGCCGGCGTCCTGCTGGCCGGGCCCGCCATGGCCACCGAAAACGGCGCGAGCTTCTACCTCCTGGGCTCGGGCGGACCGCAGGCCGCGGTGCTGCCGCCGGTGGCGGGCGTCTTCTTGACCAACACCTTCTTCTACTACCAGGGCAATAGCGGCGTGGATAAGCCGCTGATCTACAATGGTAATATCCTGGCGAACGTGAAGGGGACCATCGCCGCCGACTTCCCGGCCGTGGTCGTGGCGCCTTGGCAGTCCGTTCTGGGCGGCCACTTCATCACCGGCGTCATCGTGCCCTTCGGCCAGGTCGACGTCGACGGCAACGTGGTCCTGACCGGCCCGCGCGGGAACCAGATCGGACTGGCGCGGAGCGACGGCGCCTTCCTCGTCGGCGACCCGGTGCTGACCGTGGCGCAGAACTGGACGCATGGCGTCGTCCACTTCGAGATCGCCAACCTCCTGAACATCCCGATCGGCGAGTACCGCGAGGGGCGACCGGCCAACCTCGCCTTCCACCGCTGGGCCGACGACCTGTCGTTCGCCGTGACGCGCCTGGACCCCAAGGACGGCTGGGACCTGTCGGCCAAGACCGGCTTCACCTTCAACGGCGAGAACCCGGCGACAGACTACCGCACCGGCACGGAGTGGCACCTGGAGGCCGCGGTCGAGAAGCAGATCACCCCGGCCTGGGCTCTCGGCCTGCAGGCCTATCAGTTCAGCCAGGTGACCGGCGATTCCGGCAGCGGCGCCAAGCTCGGGCCGTTCGAGGGGCGCGTGACCGCCTTCGGCGGCGAGGCGGCTTACAATTTCAAGATCGCAGGCAAGATCCCGGTGACCCTGCGCTTGCACGGGACCTCGGAGTTCAACGCCAAAAACCGGCTGCAGGGCCATTCGATCTGGTTCGACCTGTCGATGCCGCTCCACGTGCGGCTGCCGCCAGGCGCGGGAGGCTAGGGGGTGTCGCGATGGACGACGGCGCGCCCCAATTCGACGTGCAGCCGACGGCGAGCAACCACTTCGCCTGGCTGAACACCCAGATGGCCCTGCAACGCACCCTGATGGCGGGCGTGCGCACCGGAGTCTCGCTGATCGGCTTCGGCTTCACCGTGGCGCAGTTCTTCGAGCACCTGCAGGGCAAGATGCCGCTGGTCGAGCTGATCCGGCCGGAGGCGCCGCGCAACATCGGCCTGACCCTGATCGCCGCCGGCGTCGGGCTGATCGGCCTGTTCCTTTGGCAATACCACCTGATGACCGGCTACCTGTGGAACGAGCCGTTCCGGGCGCTGGCGTGGTCTGCGCGCCGCCGGATGAGCGGGGCCTACTGGGCGGCCTGGGTGGTGCTGGTCATAGGCTTGGTGGCCTTCGTCTCCGTGTTCGCCCGGTTCTAGCCATGCCGGACGAGTCCAAGCCTGTCGACAAGCTGGAGGTGGCGAGCGCCGTCATCCTCTCGATCGCGGCCCTGGCCTCGTCCGGCGCTAGCTATGAGGCCGGCCTCTGGGACGGCGAGCAGGCGGCGCACTACAGCCAGGCCGGCGCCCTGCGCGTCGAGGCCTCGCGCGCCGCGCTGGAAGGAGACGCGCTGCGGGCGATCGAGGTGCAGACGTTCGGGGCCTGGCTGCAAGCCAAGTCTCGCGGCGACGACCCGCTGGCCGATTTCTTCCAGGCCCGCTTCCCCGCGGACTTCAGGCCGGCCTTCAACGCCTGGATGGCCGATCATCCGCTGAGCAATCCGTCCGCCGCGCCCACGCCCTTCGTCATGCCCGCCTATCGCTCGCCCGGCCGGGCCGAGGCCAGCGCGCTGGACGCCAGGGCGGATATGACCTTCGAGAAAGGCCAGTATGACAACGCGGTGTCCGACGCCTTCGAACAGGGCGCCACGGTGCTGGCGATCGCCCTGTTCTTCGCCGGCATCGGCCAGGTGTTCAAGGCCAGGGGGACGCGTATCGCCCTGCTCACGGTCGCCAGCCTCGCCCTGGTCGCCGGCCTGCTGCGCATCGTCAGCCTGCCGCTCCAGACGATCGGCCTCGGGCCGCCGGGGGGCGGCTAGGCAGGCTAGAAGGCCACGTGCGCGTCGAGGATCAGATAGGCCCAGGTCCTGTCGCCGCCGGTGCGCGCCTCGGCCGCGGCGTGCGGCATGGCCAGCGCAGCCTGCAGGCTCAGGGTCAGCGGCTTGTTCACCCTCCACTCGGCGGTGGCGTCGACCTCGTCGGCGAAGTCGCGGGAGGCCCCCGGCGCGGGCGACTGGTCGAGGCGGAACCGGTAGGCCTCGAAGGTCAGGTCCAGGCGGCGGTCCGGCTTCAGCGCCAGGCGCAGGAAGTCGGCCCGGAGATTGCTGTTGGACTGCACATACTTGCTGATCACCAGACTGCCCCAGTTGCTGATGCCGATGGACACCGGATCGTAGGCCTCGGATCGGGACGTCTTGGGATCGTCGCCGCGGAAGACCGCCACCCGGTAGCCGATGTAAGGCGCCCAGGGCAGGGCGTCGAAGCCGTAGCCGATCCCGGCGAAGCCCGCATCCGAGGCCAGCAGGCGGCCATTGTCCTGGTGCACATATTCCGCCGCGAGCCGCAGGCCGGGCAGCGGCGGCACGGGATGGGTGTCGGCCCGGATATCGTACATCCGCATGCCCGCCCGGGTGGGCCTGGTCGAGCCGAGGAAGTCGTAGATTCCCACGCCGACCAGCCCCCACGCCTTGCTGGTGTAGGAGAGGTCGCCGCCCACCAAGTGGGTCTTGGTCGAAGGCTTGTCGTTGAACTGCAGATAGACCGTGTCCAGGGCCCAGCCGTGGGTGTCGATCTTGGCGGTGATCGCCAGACGCGCGGCCTTGCGCGGCGCGATGCCGGTGGCGGCCCGCGAGGCGCCGTTGCTCGACTCCTTCCAGAACAGGAAGCCGGACCCGACCTGGTACTTGCGCCGCCCGATGGAGACGTCGATGGCATCGTGCCCGAGCGTGCGGGCCAGGAGGTCGCCCGAGCGCCAGCCGACATAGGAGTCCTCCAGCTCGATGCTGCTGATCCGGCGCTCCGCCGCATCGGCGCCGGCGGCGTCTGCGCCGGACGTGGAGGCGGCGATCGCGCTCAGCCGGCCGTAGACGCCGGCGCCCTTGGAGAGCCGGTAGGTCCAGTCGAGCGATGGCGTGAGGACGCCCTCGAGCCAGGGCCCCGACGCGACGCCGATGTTGTTCTCGGCCTGGCCGAACCACGACTGGTCCTGCAGGTACGAAGCCGCCTCCAGCGCGACCCCCGGCTTCAGCTGGAGCGGCGGCTCGGCGGCGGCCTCACGCCCCAGACCAAGGCCGAGGACCAGCGCCACGATCCCCGAACAGGCCAGAGGCCGAGCACAGCTTCGGAGGCGTCGCATGGGCGGCGGCCATCTATTGGGCCACGGTGAGGACCGGAGAGTCGTAGCCCGGGGGGAACTTGCTCCACGGATATCCCTTCGCGGCGAGATCGTAGCCCATCTGGTAGAGGGCCCGCATGTAGCGGGGCGCGAACGGCTCCGGGTGCGGCTCGGTGAAGCTCGCCGGTATGTAGGCCAGGTTGAAGTCGACGTGGTCGCGCTGGGTGGCGCCCGAGATGGCCAGGAAGCTGGCCGGCGGCAGCGGTCCGGTCTGGTCCATGCTTGCCCGCCACGCCAGTTTATTGCGCAAGGCCTGCCGCCGGGCCTCGGCCAGCGGGGCCGTATCGCGCGCCACCCGGTAGCGGACAACGCCCGGCCACACATCGGCGCGGACAGCGAGCGCCGCCGGCGGAGGGGCGACGCGCCCCACGCAACCGGACGCGGCTGAGCTGATGACCAACAACGTGACCGCCAGACGCAGGCCCGCGCCCAACCCCGAGGCCAGAGCGCGCCAACGAGCCGCGGACATGGCCGGTCCCCCCGCCTCGATCAGTTGACGGTGTAGCCGCGGCCGCCCAGGCAGGTCTTGCGGGCCCGGTAGTAGGAGGCCTGCAGGTCGGCGACGTGCTGCGCCGCCGCGGCGTTCTGGGCATCGGCCGCATTGCGGTTGCGCACCCGGCGCGAGATGCCGCCCACGGCCGCGCCGGCCAGCGCTCCGGCCCCGGCGTTGCCGCCGATCGCGCCGCCTATGGCGCCCACGGCGGCGCCTTTGGCGCGTGAGCCGCTGCCGGTCACCGGTTCGGGCGAGGCGGCGGCGACGACCGGCGGGTGGGCGGGGTCATAGCCGCTCTGGGAAGTCGCCCACTTCGTGCAGGCGGCCTCGTCCTTCTGCTGCTTGGCGGCGCTCTGTCCGCGCGAGGGATAGACGTACTGCTGCGCCTCGGCCGATCCGGCCAAGAGCGCGACGACGACGGGGATGGAGAATAGGCGGTTACGCATGACGCCGGCTCGCTCGCACTCGAGGGCTCGCCGCAAGATGCGGGAGCGGACTGAGGCTATGCGCGACCCCTATGCGGGTTGATCCGGTCAAACCCTTGGTCGCCCGTAAGGGGCCCGCTTGTCCCGGCCGCCAGGGTCGCCCCGGCGCCCGATCAAGGCGCGCACGCCATTCCGGGGGCCTGTCGCGTAGGCGGATCGGCCCGCTCGAGAGCAGCCGGAATTTTGACGCCCCTGATCAATACTTCTGGGAAAATTGGCTGTTCTTTACAAAAACGATCCGCCTGCTGGGGTGCGCCAGATATTTTGGTCAAAGCGTAGACACAGGTGTTGCGAAAAGCGCGAAACATATGCGCTGACGCAGCAATGCCGATAATGAGCACGATTTTCCATTTATCGATCCGAGCTGTGTCGGTCTGATCATCACAGAACAATCAAATTAGAGTCTGCGGTGAGCAAGCGCGCGCAGGCCATGCCGGATGCTGCCGTCTTCCATTTCTTTGGAAAGCGCTGGTTCGCGCCGGCCGCTGCTTGGGGCAGTGGGGATTATTGCTGGGGAGCGAACGCGCTGGAGGGCCCACACAACGAGGGGATCTCTAGCAATGAAAGTAATGTATGCGGGCGTCAGCGCCACTGTTCTCGCCGTCGCGATCTCGGGCCAGGCGCTCGCCCAGAGCGCGGAGACCCAGAAGAGCGCCGGCGGGGAAATCGAAACCATCGTGGTGACCGGCACGCGCACCACCGGTCTCAAGGCGGTGGACAGCCCCGCGCCGGTGCAGGTTCTGGGCAACGACATCCTCAAGCGCACCGGCGCGCCCGATCTCGTGCAATCCCTGGCCGTGAACATCCCGTCGCTACAGGCCCAGACCTTCGGTTCGGACCAGGCCCAATTCAACAAGTCCTTCAAGCTGCGCGGGGTCAGCCCCAACGACACCCTGGTCATGATCAACGGCGAGCGGCGGCACGGCACCGCCAACGTGGCGGTGTCCGGCGGACCGTTCGGCGGCAACGCCTCGGCCGACCTCAACTACATCCCGACCGCGGCTATCGACCACGTGGAAGTGCTGCAGGACGGCGCCGCCGCCCAGTACGGCACGGACGCCATCGCCGGGGTGGTCAACGTGATCCTCAAGAAGGCCGACCACGGCGGCTCGATCAGCGCCGAGGGCGGCCACTACATCGACCAGGGCGGCCTGACCACCGACTTCCAGGCCAACATCGGCCTGGCCCCGGTGGACAACATGTTCCTCAACGTCACCGTGCAGAACAAATTCCAGGGCAACAGCTTCCGCGGCAGCCTCGACCCGCGGGTGGTGAACCTGGCGACGCAGGCCAACGGCGGCTACAACGTGCCCGGCTACGGCTACGTGCCCGTGGCCGCCAACCAGGCGCAGGTCACTCTGCCCGGCGGCGCCAAGACCTCGATCATCAACGCCTATCCGCAGACGGCCGGCTTCCCCGGCTATCCCTACACCAACTACATCTCGGGCGACGGCCAGACCCAGCTGACCAACGGGCTGTACAACGCCGGCTACGACATCTCGCCCGAGGTCAGCCTCTACAGTTTCGGCAGCTTCGGCTACAAGGACGGCCGCGCCTACGAAAACTACCGCCTGCCCAACGTGGTGGTGAGCGCCGGGGGCGCGCCGATGTTCCCGGCCGGCTTCTCGCCGATGGAGAACATCCGCGAGACCGACTACGCCTTCACCCTGGGCGCCAAGGGCGAGTTCAAGGGCACGACCTACAATCTCGCCTCGACCTACGGCCGCAACTACGACCGGATCTATGTGCTGGGCACCGCCAATTCGGATGCGCTGAAGGACTTCGGCTACACGCCCACCAATTTCCACGACGGCGACTTCACCGCCACGGAATGGACCAACAACCTTGACCTGACCCACCCCTTCGACGTGGGCCTGTCCGAACCCGTCACCGTGGCGGTGGGCGCCGAGGCCCGGGTGGACACCTACGAGCTCAAGTCGGGCGACGCGCTCTCCTATTACAAGAGCGGGGCCCAGTCGTTCTTCGGCTACTCGCCGGCCAACGCCAGCTACAACCAGCGTGAGAGCCATGCCTTGTACGGCGACGTGGCCTTCAAACCGGTGAAGCAGCTGAGCCTGGACGGCGCCGTCCGCTGGGAGAACTATTCGGACTTCGGCGACGCGGTGATCTACAAGGGCACCGGCCGCTACGACTTCAACGACATGGTCGCCCTGCGCGGCACGATCGACACCGGCTTCCGCGCTCCGACCGCGGCCGAGGAGTTCTACCAGGGCATCAACGTGGGCCCGACGTCGATCTCCGGTGTGTTCGCGCCGAACTCGCCGGGGGCCAAGTACCTCGGCTTCAGCGGCCTCAAGCCCGAAAAGTCGTTCGACTACTCGGTCGGCCTGGTCACCCACCTGCTGCCGCGCCTGACCATGACGGTGGACGGCTACGCCCTGAAGATCACCGACCGCATCGTGCAGTCGGGCACCATCTACGGGCTGAACAGCACGCCGCGGAACGACATCTCGCCGTCGGTCATCGAGGCGCTGGCGGCCGTGGGCGTGCCCGTCCCGGCGTCGATCCCGGCGACCATCGCCGCGGGGGGCAGCGGCAGCGTTGGCGTGCAGAGCTTCGTCAACGGCGTCGACACCCAGACCTATGGCATCGACTACGTGGCCACCTACGCCATGAGCTACGGCGAGTTCGGTCACGTCGACTACTCGCTGTCGGCGAACTACAACGACACCCGCGTGCTCAAGGTGCATGCGCCGCCGAGCAACGTGAACCCCAACGTGGTCCTGCTCGACCAGGGCGCGATCTCGGGCCTGGAGGACGCCACGCCCAAATGGCGCGGCGCCTTCAACGCCTACTGGACCAAGGGCCCCTGGAGCCTGAACTTCCGCGAGAACTACTACGGCTCCAGCTTCACCTACGGCCAGGACGCGGTCAGCGGCAAGTATGTGCAGTTGCTGGTGCGCTCGGCCTGGATTTCGGATTTCGAGGGCGCTTACCAGTTCAGCCACGGCGTGAAATTCAGCGTCGGGGCCAACAACGCGTTCAACGCCTATCCGAACAAGAGCCCCTACGGCTACCGCTACTCTCAGCTGCTGAAGAACTCATCGTCCTTCGCCAGCCAGTATCCGGCGGCGCCCTACGGCTACAACGGGGGCTTCTACTACGGCAAACTGAGCTGGACCTTCTGAGCGGAAGACTAGGAACGATGCGTGCTCCCCCGCTCGCGGGGGAGCTGTCCCGCAGGGACTGAGGGGCATTCGGCAGCGATGCGGGATGCCCCTTCCGGCGCTTCGCGTCACCTCCCCCGCCAGCGGGGGAGAACGCACTTTCAGCAGGGCGGGTGGTCGCGCCGCCGGCGCCAAGCGTCGGCGAGGGCCGCGTCCGGGGCGCCCGCCGCCTGCACGATGGCGGCCGGATCAAGGTCCCGGGCGCGGGCCTCGAGATGGTCGAAGGCGGTCTTCTCTTCGCGGCAATCCTGGTCGAGCGCCTCGTCCACGGGCGCGCCCTGGCTGGCGTGGGGCGGTCCTGCGGCCGCGGGATTCTTCAGGTCATAGTCGAGCTGGGCGCTCGCCGCGCTCCAGGCGCCCAGGGCGGCGCCGATCATGAAGCCGGCCGAAGGTTCGCCGCGGGCCCGCTCGGCGCGCACGGCGGGCTCCTCGCTGGTCGACAGCTGGGCCGCGGCGAAGGCGCGTCTGAGATCGGTGGCGGCGGAAGCGGAAAGGTCTGCGGCCCTGGCTGGGAGGGCCAGGGCCGCAAGTCCGGCGCACGCCAGACGCAGGGAACGGACGGCGACGCCGTTCAATGGAACGGCAGGTTGGCGCCCGTGTCGTTAGGCAGGGCGTCGGCCCCGCGGACCGAGGCCACCAGCGGGGCGTCGAGCGAGGCGGCCTTGTTGCCCCAGGCCGAGCGGACATAGCTGAGGATCGCCGCCATCTGCTGGTCGTCGAGGTCGCCGCTGAAGTTCGGCATGCCGCCGCGACCGTGCGTCAGGACATAGGCCGGGCCTTTGGGATCGCCCTGGACGAACTTGTTGCCGGCCAGGGGAGGGAAGGCGCCGGGGACGCCCTCGCCCTTGGGCTGGTGGCAGGCGGCGCAGTTCTGCTGGAAGAGGCTCGCGCCGTCGTCCGCGGCGAAGGCCGGGGCCCCGGCGGCGGCCGTCAGGGCCGCCGCGCACAGGATACGCTGAAACAGGCTCACGCGTCGGTTCTCCTCAAGCGACCTGGGCCTTGGCGTGCAGCTTCTGGATCTGCTGCCAGGCGGACTCGATGCCGCCTTCCTGCCAGCCGGTCAGGTACGACAGGTGCTCGCCGGCGAGGATCAGGCGGCCCTGCGGCTCCAGCAGGGTGGGGTAGTATTTCTTGCGGCCGTCCTCGGTCCATTCGGCCCAGCCGCCCAGGTTGTAGGGGGCGCGGTGCCAGAACATGGAGAACGAGCCCTCGGCCATGTCGGCGTATTCGGGGAAGATCTTGGAGCCGGCCTTCAGGGCATAGGCCTTCCGCTCCGCCAGGGTCATGGCCGACAGCCTGGCCGCGGCCGCGCCGTGCGGATAGAAGCCGAGCACCACGCCCTTCTGCCCGAGCCAGCCGGTGGAGGGCGTGCTGATGGTCGAGATCAGCGGGTCGTCGACATAGAGGTGCCCGCCGTACATGCGGTACTTGTCCTCCCAGAAGCGCTCCTTCATCTGGATGCCGATCTTGCCGACGAGGGCGTAGGACACCCCGCCGATGGCTTCCTTGAAGGGGGCCGACACCGGCAGGTCCATGGTCCGGAGGATCGACAGCGGGATGCAGCACATCACGTAGTCGGCCGTCTCCGTCCCCGCCTGGCCGGTCTTGGTGTCGAGGTAGTGGACGGTGATCGACTTGTCGTCCTGGGTGATCGACTTCACCTCGTGCTGCAGCTTGATCGGGACCTTCAGGTTGCGCACGAAGCCCTTGGGCAGTTCATGCATGCCGCCGATCGGCTGGAACATGGTGCGCTGCTGGTCGAGGTTGGAGATCGAGCGCAGCACCTTCCACGTGCCGGACTTCAGGATGTCGCCCATCGGGTAGGGCTTGGACCACACGCCCGCGCCCGGATCGGTCCCCGCGCCTGGGTAGACGGTCGGCTCGCGCCCTTCCGCGCCGATGTACTTGAAGTCGCTGCGCGTCAGCATGCCCTCGGTGCGCAGGTAGTCGAGGAACAGCTCCTTGTCGCCGGGCCCGAACTCGCCGTCGAGCGCGCCCCCGCGCACCTGCTTGGCCAGGAGCTCGCTGGCGTAGCCGCGCATGTCCGCGGCCACCTCGACCTTCTTCACCGCTTTGCCGGCGAGCGGCCCCGAGCCTTTCTCGTAGAGGATCGGAGACAGGTCGTTGTCGTTGTTGAACAGCTCCACGCCCACGCCGAACTTCTTGGCGTAGTGCAGATAGCCTTTATGGAAGTAGGGAATCCGCCAGGGGCCGGGGTTGATGTAGTAGCCCTCGTCGAAGTCGCAGGTCTCGGTCTCGCCGCCCACCTCGGTGAGCTTGGTTCCCCGCTTGGCGGTCCAGGAGCGGCCGCCGAAGCGGTCGCGCGCCTCCAGCATCGTCACCTGGTAGCCGGCGTTCGAAAGCTCGTAGGCCGCGGTCAGGCCAGCCACGCCCGTGCCGAGCACGATCACCTTCTTGCCCTTGCCGCCGCCGCTCAGGGCCGGCGGCTGAGCCCGGGCCGACTCGATGCCGAAGCCCAGCGCGCTCATTCCGGCCAGCATCAGCGCCGTGCCGCCCACGCCGCTCAGACGCTCCAGGAAGGCGCGGCGGCTAAATCCGTAGCCGCCCGTCTCAGACAACTCACTCATGGCCCGTATCTCTCTCAGACAGTTTCCGCACGCCCGCCCGATGCGCCGCCGGAAGCCTCGGATCGAGCCCCGAGCCTAGGGCGGTCCCCTCGGCCTCGGAATTCCAAGCGGGCCGCTGTTCTGTGTTGTCGCGGAAAAGCCCAAACTTGAAGCAGTACAGAAGAAGAATCGATGTTCAAGAAGGCAGTGGTCGTGGTGAATAAATGGATTTAAACACTGGCGTCAAAATTCACGATTATTGACGGGAATGACGAAATCCGGCGATTGGCGAGCGAATTCGGCGCGATCCGTGGGGCTGGTGAAGTGATGACGGCGCCGCCCAGTGGTTCGAAGCTAGGCGGGGCGCCCTTGTAGAGATCGTTTCTTGGGCACATCGAGCCATCAGACGATCCCGGCCGGTCGGCGCCGTTGCGCCCGCGCGGCGCGGACCGGCTGCTGCCCGGATGAGCCGTATCGCCCGACTGTCCGCCGCCTGCGCGGCGCTTGCCTTGATCGCCGCCGCCCGGCCGCCCGACCCAGCCGCCGACGGCCGCGCCTGGTGGGCGCATATCGACTATCTCGCCAGCGACCAGATGCGCGGCCGGCTGACAGGATCGCGGGAATACGACCGGGCCGCCGACTATGTGGTCGGCAAGTTCAAGGCCTACGGCCTGAAGCCGGCCGGGTCCGAGGGGTGGCTGCAGCCGGTATCCTTCATCGAACAGCGGGTGATCGCCGAGCGCTCCAGCGCGGCCCTCGTGGTGGACGGAGTCGAGCGGCCGCTGCGTCTCGGCCCCGACCTCATCCTCGGCTCGCGCCTGCCGCAGCCGGCGACCGTCGAGGCGCCGCTGGTGTTCATCGGCTACGGGCTCAGCATCCCCAAGTCGGGCCACGACGATTTCGCCGGCCAGGACCTGAGGGGCAAGATCCTGGTGACGGTGAATGGGGGCCCCGCGGAACTGCCCGGTCCGGTGAAGTCGGCGGCGCGCTCGGCGGAGACCTGGCGCGCGGCGGAGCGGGCGGGGGCGGTCGGCCTGATCACCCTGCCCACGCCCAAGTCCATGGACATCCCCTGGGAGCGGCAGATGACCCTGGCCGGCCTCGCCGGCATGTACCTGGCCGATCCGCGCCTTCAGGAAACCGCCGGCCCGCGCTTCACGGCCTCCGTCAATCCGGCCGAGGCCGAGGCGCTGTTCGTCCGCTCTGGCCACAGCTTCGCCGAGATCCTGCAGAGGGCCGACGCCGGGCGCCCGATCGCCGGCTTCCCGCTCAACGTCTCGCTCCGGGCCAAGGTGGCGACCGAGCGCCGGACCCTGAGCTCCCCCAACATCCTCGGCGTGCTGCCCGGCGCCGACCCGACCCTGGCCAAACAGTACGTGGTCGTCTCCGCGCACCTGGATCATCTCGGCGTCGAAGCGGCCACCGGTCGCGCCTACAGCGGGGCGATGGACGACGCGTCGGGCGTGGCCTGGGTGCTGGAGACCGCGCGGGCGCTGCACGAGACGCGCGCCCGGCCGAGGCGCTCGATCCTGTTCGCTGTCTTCACCGCCGAGGAGAAGGGCCTTCTGGGCTCGCGCGCCTTCGCCGAGCATCCCACCGTGGCCAAGACGGCCCTGGCGGCGGACGTGAACATGGACATGCCGCTGCCGCTCTGGCCCCTGAAGCACCTGTCGATCTTCGGCGCCGAGGAGAGCTCCCTGGGCTCGGCCGCGCGCGTCGTGGCCTCGGCCCAGGGCTACGACCTGGTTCCCGACCCTTTCCCGGACCGCAACGTGTTCGTCCGCACCGATCAGTTCAGCTTCGTGCGGGCCGGCGTTCCGGCCGTGGCCCTCAAGTTCGGCTTCCTGCCGGGGACGCCCGAGGCGCAGATCGAGCACGAGTGGCGGGCAGTCCGCTATCACTCGCCCGAGGACAACCTCGCCCAGCCGGTCGATCTGGAGGCGGCCGGCCGTTTCGGCGTCTTCGTGACGGCCTATGTACGGATGCTGGCGGACGCGCCCGAGCGGCCGCGCTGGCTGCCGACGAGCGCCTTCGCCCCCTGACGCGGGGAAGGCGCCCGCCGCCGAAGGTCAGGGGGCCTTGGCCGCCTGGGCCTCGATCTCGATCAGGAGGGCGGGGTTGACCAGCTGCGCCACCTGGAAGGTCACGCGCGACGGCTTGTTGGGCTGGTCCTTGGCGCCGAAGAAGGTGCGGAACACCTCGTTCATCGCGGCGGTGTCGATCTTCCCCGTGGAATCCGCCGCCATGTAGACCCGCATCATCACCACGTCGCCCATGCCCATGCCCTCGCCCTTGAGGATGTCGGAGATCTGGGTGAGGACGGATGTGGTCTGGGCCTTGATGTCGCCGAATACGGCGGGGGCGCCGTTGGCCGCCGGGGTCGCGGGCCGGGGCGTGATGCCGCTGACATAGACCATGGTCGAGCCTGCGGGCACGACCACCGCCGAGGCGATGGCGGCGGTCGGCGCGCCGATCCGCTTGAGCTCGGCGGCATGGGCGGCCCCGGTGGACGCGACGAGGGCGGCGGCGGCGATAAGGAACAGGCGCATAGGGGCTCCGGATTGTGCGCGGCGGGAGGTGGCCGCGAGCGGCAGCATAGGGGCGCGTAGCGCGGCCGCTCGGGCCGCCGGCTGCGCCGGCGCCTGAACCGGCCATTTGCTGCAAGGCCGGTCAGCATCGCGGCCGGGGCGATCAAAACCGTGCCAATCATCGCCGCCCCCCGCGGCCGGATTTGTCGCGCGATGACTGCACAATTGTGCGGCGCCCATGCCCACGTATTGTGCGGATGCTTAATTCGTGGGCGGCGTCCGTGGTCGAATTCCGAGCAAATCTGCAAGCGAGCAAAAAGAAAAGCTGCATCGGCCCGGTATTCCCTGTGCTTTTCAAATAAAAAAGTTGGATTTTACCTGAAAAGGTACTTGCGGCGGCTCTGTCAAAGGAGCAGGTATGACGCAACAACTTCGCCGCTCCGGGAAGGCGTGGCCGAGATCGTCAGGGAGACGTAACGATGACCAAGCTTCTGCTCGCCGCCAGCGCCGCTGTCCTGATCGCCGCTCCGGCGATGGCGGCCGAACCCCAGGCCGAGGCGCC
>Ga0310811_10003056_pt1 | contig 21041 bp, 22 predicted proteins | sample YCmetagenome_FD_207642 | JGI IMG/M metagenome (GOLD analysis project Ga0310811, IMG submission 207642) | Soil microbial communities from experimental microcosm in Duke University, North Carolina, United States - YC | ecosystem: Engineered > Artificial ecosystem > Soil microcosm > Unclassified ...
ACAGTGGAAGGTGGATCAGTTAGACAGGGTCAAATCTGCGAGCAAAGGAACACCCTGGATTCTGAGCTTTAGGGTGGGTCAAATTTCAGTGCAAATCTAGGGTCAGGATTTGACGCAATTCAACATCACTTGAAAGAAGTGTTGAAATAGCGCGTGCCGATAAAGATTTCTATCTGAAGGGAATAGGCGTAATGGGGGGGATCGGCCTATATTTGTTAGGGATGGGTTTTTACCGCTGGCACACAATCATCCAACCCAAGCAGGACAAACTATTCGACCTTCAGATTGAGAAGGCGGCACTAGAACTGGCTGCAATGAGACAGGTTAAGTGTTCCCGGAAGAGGGCTTAGATATACTCATGGTCTCTGTTGAATTGCATCGAAAATGCCTTAGATTTTTCAACAAACATGAAGTATTAGCGCGCTCCCCTTCTCCAGCACAAAGCTATTTCGCATAGATTAGTTTAGGAACTGCTTAATGCGCTGTTCAAGCACGCTTAGCTCAGTAGTCTCGCAATCCCATATTGTAAGAACTCGCCATCCTCTTTGTATCAGAGCCTCTACATGCTCTGCATCACGCATGCAATTGCGGATGAGCTTAGATTGCCAATAATCAATATTGGATTTTGGAATACGCGCATTTGAACAACCATGCATGTGCCAAAAGCAACCATGGACAAAGATAATGGCCTTTCTACCCGAGAACACAAGATCTGGTTTTCCGGGGAGATCTTTTTGGTGCAGTCGGAAGCGGTAGCCCAAACTATGTACTAAGCGCCGGACAAGAAGCTCCGGTTTAGTATTTGAGCTCCGAATCGCGCGCATATTTGCGCTTCGGCGGGATGGCGTGAGTTTGTCCGCCACGTAAGCGGCCTCACGCTACTTTGAATAGCTTACGTGTCGAGATAGCCTTGTAGATTTGTTGCGCCACGGCCCGTGCTACGGGCGGGGGGAAGGCATTACCGATCTGGCGGTAAGCCGCAGTCTTTCGCCCAGAGAATTCCCATTCATCGGGGAAGCCCTGAATACGAGCAGCCATACGTGTCGTGAGACGTGGCATACCAACGAAATTTTGTTCGGGTGGAGCATCCCAAATCCCGTGGCCATCTACACCAAGAGACGCCCACGCTTTCTTAGCGCGAGTAGGGCCTAAATCAGGTCCCCCGTGCTTTTTCGAGCCACCAACTAGCGTAGGGGCAATCGAATTAGCCATTTCCTTCCAGCGATCCACGCCGCGCCATCCGTGCTCTGCCATAAGATCGTACAGCAGCTCGCCAACAGTAGCTGGCTCGATTTTGCTAGGTTCAGGCCAAGTAAACTTGCTAGCGAAATCCTTGTGAATACCCACAAAAACGACTCGTGGCCGGAGCTGCGAGACCCCATAGTCAGAAGCATTCAGCAAACGCCAGCTTGGAACGTATCCCAGTTTCTTAAGCTGTTTCTCAACCTTATTCCGATAGTCATCAAAGACCGCATCGAGCAAGCCGCGGACATTTTCCAACATCACCGCACGTGGACGACACTCGTCAACTAAGCGGATTGCTTCGGGGAAAAGATCACGCTCGTCATCGGCTCCCAACTGCTTCCCGGCTTTCGAAAAAGGCGGGCAAGGCACGCCCCCGGCAAGTAAGTCAATGCCTTTGTAATGAAGCGCGTTAAAGGTTCGGAGGTCTTGCTCAAACACGCGCCAATCAGGGCGATTAGTACGTAACGTAGCGCAGGCTGGGGGCTCAATTTCCACCAGCGCCTCATGACCGAACCCTGCCATTTCTAGACCAAGAGCCTGCCCGCCAGCACCACTGCAAATCTCGATGGATGTCGGTCCGGTCATGTGGCTCACTTGAACTAGTTTTCTTTATTAAAGGGCAATAGCAATGCCCCTCTCTGGCAAAAAATCGAGACTGGCGGAGAGATGAACACACTCTTAACCGGCGATCTTATACGGCCGTATTTTATATCATGGGGATACACACTTGTGCATCCTCGCAGGAGGATGGATACTTCTACCAACATGTTGGATAGAAAAAATGCCTCCTCTCCAAAATCCTGCCAAAACCGTGATCGATGACCACAAGTTGCTTGAAGTTAAAGACTTCTTGCTTACAAAACCTGATCTACTCGGAATTGTGGGCAGAGCAATCCGAAAAGCCTTTGATGAGGTCATCGACGGCCCTCGCACTGGCCGTTACCGTATTGAGCAGCTGGAAAAAACCGAGAAAACGTATATCGGCACAAAAATTGAGATCATTTTACGAACGGAGCTAGGTCTCGAACGCGGGAATACCCTCGATAACTTGATCGCAGGATACGAAGTAGATACCAAATTCACTGTTCGCCATACATGGATGATTCCACCTGAGGCAGTGAATCAGCTTTGCTTGTTAGTGACCGGAAGTGACAACACAGGGCACTGCAGTATGGGCATTCTTAGGATGACCGAGGCAGTCCTAAGTAACGGCAAGAATCAAGATAGCAAACACAGTGTGTCTGCTATCGGTAAACAGCAAATTACGTGGTTAGCGCAAGGCGCCATGCCGCGAAACTTCATGCTCGATTTACCAGAAAGTACACGAAACGCGATCATGTCTGCGGCCAGTGGCAAGCAAGCAATCGGTGCCTTGTTTAGGAATGCAACCGGCCGCCTTATTCCTCGTACAGTGATTGAACAAGTCGCGCGGCAAAAAGACTCAGCAAAGCGGGCACGGGAAGCAAAGGCCATACTCGCTGCTGAAGGTATCCAAGTCCTTTGTGCCACCTTTGAAAAGGATCGCGATGAGATTCGGCGATATGGCTTCACTCAGTTCGAGGCAGATGATTGGCTGAGTATGAAAATATAGCCACTCCAAACCCAATACATGCAGTGATGATGTTTAGATTATTTGGATGGAATTACGCATATGCATCCATCATGTTGAACACTCTTAGAATGTATATTGCCCCGCATCACTGCCGCCCTTAAACAATCTCATGTAATTGCTAAAACCATGGCGCGTACACAAGGACATGGCAATCCAAACTGGACACGCGACGAGACAATTCTTGCGCTTGATCTCTATTTTCATATGGCGGGGAAAGTCCCCTCTGCCGAAGACTCTAAGGTTAGAGAGCTTTCCAATTTTCTTCGCAATATTCCGTACCATGAAAAAGCGGCGAAACAGCCCTCCTTCAGAAACCCTGATGGGGTTGCGTTTAAATTACAAAATATCCGCCAGGTTGCAACAGGTAAAGGCTTAGGCAACGTATCCAAAACGGATAGAGAGGTTTGGGCTGAACTAGGCAGCACGCCAGCAGAGGTCAAACGACTCGCAACCCTGATACGCGCAAGTTTTACTTATACAAAACGCCTAGATGTCTTCCCAGATATTGAGGAAGAATTTACCGAAGGAAAACTAGTAACTGCCACACACATTCATCGAGAACGCAGTCCTAGCTTGCGCGCCAAATTGTTATCCAAACGACATGCTGAGAATGCTCTGCGCTGCGATATGTGTGGATCGCCGCCAATGTCATCAAATATTGAACTTCAGGATGCTCAGTTTGAAGCTCATCACATAATCCCTCTAGCAGTCAGTGTAGGGGAGCGCTCAACCCGCCTTTCAGATTTAGCCCTGCTTTGTGCAACGTGTCATCGATTACTGCATCGTGCCATTGCAATCGAAAAGCGGTGGCTAACGATTGCTGAAGGAAAGCAGGTATGTGGGCTATGACTCCGCCGCGACACTATCGGCGCATGTCTCTATTTACTGTGTGAGCGATTTATTCCTCAAATACCTCATATTTCATAGATAAGATGACTTGTCGCTATACGGGCCGGCGTAGCTCATGCATAAGCAGCTGGATTTAAATAGAGGGTGCACGATCTGGCCTTGTATTCAAGGTGGATGAGGCGAGCGTCGAAGGTACTGAAAAGAGCGGTTAACTCTAATATCAAGAACAGGCAACCGCCTCAAGATCTATAACGGCTTAAGAGCACCGTAATCCTTCCCTAGGGGATTGATATGCCTTCCATTGTGCGAGCGTGTTGCCTAGCGTACTTAGCTTTCCATACGAGCCTCGTATTCTCTTATGGCTCAGCAGGTCATCAAGCCATCGGCGCATTAACGGATCGATACATTGCCGATACCAATGCCGAGCAAGAGGTCGTAGCACTACTGAAGAAGGTCAAACTCGGCATCTCGTTGCAACAGGCGGCGGTATGGGCTGATTGTGCAAAAGGCGTATACAAAGCGGCAGACGGGACCTTCCGCTACAAGGCAAATCCGATCTTTGCAGAATGTCGCCCCTTTCAAACGAAGAAGGGACAAGCCTTGATGATCGACTTCGTCCGCCGGAATTGGGACAACTGCCAGACCTTCAAACCCAATGAACCGTGTCATAAGCAATATCACTACACCGATATTGCGATCCAGCGAAACGCGTACAAGAAGGGCTTGGTTGGTACCAGTGACGTAGATCTCGTAAGTGCGACAGAGGCTGCCATTACCGTACTTCAGGGGGGCTCGGCGCCGGCACCATTTAGCATCAAAGACAAATCCGAAGCGCTGCTACTTCTGGCCCACTACATGGGGGATCTGCATCAGCCAATGCATGTCGCCGCTGTGTATCTGGATGCCGATGGTCAACTGGTCGATCCGGATAAGGGTACCTTTGATCACACTACGGAAACTCGCGGCGGCAATAATCTAAAGCTAGGTACAAAGAACCTGCACGCGATCTGGGACAGCATCCCTAAAACGCTAGACGCTACCCATATGGGACAAACCCGCCTCAGAGCGCTACGGAAAGTAGAAAAGACCGAAGGGCCAATCGAGTCTTGGCCAACTATCTGGGCTAGCGATACGCTCCATGCAGGCAAAGCGGCTTTTAGTGGCATCACGTATTCGCCCAGGCCACAGAAGAATTGGCCGATCACATTGCCCGAAGGCTATACAAAATCACGCACTGATATCCAGCGCGAAGAACTGCTCAAGTCCGGCGCGAGATTCGGACAACTTCTTGAGGCTATCTGGCCTTAGCACCGATCAGCAGCAACGAAAATCGTCTGGGGTATCGTCGCATGAGTCGCAGAGATCATCAGCGAGCTGGCCCACCGCATCCCAAAGCTCTTCGATGGGATTTTCACTAGGATCGATATCGGTGTAACCACTGGCGCTTGCATATCCACCAAGCGGGCACTCTACTGTGACTTCGAAGCTAGCGATTATGTGGCCACTGCGCATTATGTCAGGCTCGAAATCGATGTTATCGGAGACTGATTGGCAACGAAGGTCTTTGGCCTTGGGTACGGTTCGGCAGAGACAATTGTCATGTGCAGTGTAGCCAGCGGGCACCGTAGAGCCATCCAGCGACATGCAAACTGGGCAGGAGTCGCCCGATGCTACGAAAGTGTGGTCTTCTTCCATGGTCACTTACCTCGGTTTATCTAGGAAGGCTTTTGCAGCTGCTCGCATCGCAGCCTCTGCTTCGGCTACGCTAAGAGGACCCTTCTTTTGCTTACCCAGCAGCTTTCGTAATCTCGTAGCACGCTCGATGTCGTAGGCCGTATAGTGCTTGAGAACCCATTTTTTTCCGGCCCATTCAAGATGGTCGCCATCTTTCGCTTTGGCCGGAAGGTCTGCCACCTTGATGCGGTAGGTACGACAAACGAAGCGGCCCCCATCGAAGTCGAAGAACTGCGATGCGGCTCTTGCGTCACCGTTTGAGTAGCGGTTAATTAGGCGAAGAATATCGGCGGTATCTGGCAGCCCAGGAGTCGATACCACAACGATTGGGGCTGAGCCAATCGGTGGCAAGGTATCGCCGGTAAGCACGGATAGTCGCTTAGGAGACTGTTTTCGGCCAGCAAGCGTAAATGTCTGTCCAATAAGCGCTGTCGCTCTGGAGACCGGCACACCCTTGGTCAGGCGATAGCCAAGCGTCGGGTGATGCACGGTAACCGTCACCTTGCGATCAAGTGCAAGGCGCGTTACTCGAAAGCGGCCATTCACATCTGTCGTAGCAGTGATTCCAGCTACCGTAACTTCAGCCGACTCAACAGGCGTGCCGTCCTTCAATCGCACATTGCCATTGAGTACTCCAGTATGCGTTAGCCGGACTGCATCCTTGATCCAGTTAAGGAGGATTTCATTGTTGGTACGCGGGAGAGCCGTCTTCCATCGCGCGAGAGGCCAAGCATTTATTTCGCTCAGCCCATTGGCGCCTTCAGCTTGCAGGGCCGTGGCTTGCTCTATATCGAGGCCGTCGAGCTGAAGTAACTCAGCCAAGCTCTGCCAAGCGACAGCTCTCTTCAGCGAAATGGCCGGAAAATGGCGCACGAGGTTGGAACACTCAATGCGGAGAAGGTCGTCGGTCGTTGAGAGGTTGGCCTCTGCGAACGCCCGTAACTCGCCCGTCTTTATCCCAGGAATGGATCCGATATCAGCCAAGAGACACCTCCCCCATAAATGGTTTGGGGACGCTACAGCGGATCTTTTAAAAAGTCAATTTTTGAACCTTATTTCCATATCTTATTGATGTTATCAATCTGTGCCTAGTAATCACCGCCACGATCAGAACGAGTCAAAGCAGCGTAAGCAATGGCTGCCACCCGTTTTGCTTGCTCATCGTGTTGATTTGCGTCAAATCCTGGCCCTAGATTTGCACTGAAATTTGACCCACCCTAAAGCTCAGAATCCAGGGTGTTCCTTTGCTCGCAGATTTGACCCTGTCTAACTGATCCACCTTCCACTGTCTGGCGAAGGCCGCGACACGATCATAGCCGCTGTGTTTGAAACGTCCCCAATAGGATATTCAGACAAGAATGAGCAATACCTAATGTATTACTTAAAAGATGACTTGCCCATTGACTTAAGATTGTCTTAAGGCCGGATCATTGAGAGCCAGGGTACAGAGCAGATATATCGCGAACTAACCTGGATAGCATTTACGTCGCAAGGATCGATGGCAACACGCGCCGAATTCACGCTTGCTCAATACGAACTCCTTTTAGGATCGATGGCCACAAAAGAAATAGCTCGTGAAAAGCATCCGGCTACACTAAGGCTACGTGCAAATAATTTAAACGGGCGACTTATTAATCATCTGCAATCCTGTTTTTGATTGAACGCTTTACAGCCGGAGAGTGCTTTGGAAAAAAGTGGCTTGATAGAGGCCTAATAGAAAAGGGGCCTCGCGGCCCCTTTTCATTACGCGAAGGAATCGAATTAGAGCGCTGCGTCCTTGAGCTTCTTCAGCGGACGCACCTTGACGCGAATCGTCGCGGGCTTAGCTGCGAAGACTTGTTCTTCCTTGGTGAAAGGGTTGATACCTTTGCGCTTCGGCTTTGCTGGGATATTCACGGCCACGACCTTCAGCAAGCCGGGGAGTGTGAATTGACCGAGACCCTTCTTGCTCACGGAGGCCAGAGTGACGGCCTCGATCGCGGCCAGTACCTTCTTTACATCTTTGACTTCCACTGCAGAAACTTCAGCCACCTTAGCGATCAGGGCCGATTTGGTCAGGGCTTCCTTGATCGGCTTCAATTCAGCAGGAGCGGCTTTGGCAACCGCCTTCTTGATGGCGGGCGCCTTCTTGGCAGTGACTTTGGCAACGGGCTTTGCAGCAGGTTTTTTTGCAGGCATGGGAATAGTTTTAAAGGTATGAATAGGAATAACCACTGTAGTGGCGGTCTTGTCACGCGAAAGCCTGAGTGAGTGGCGAAAACCTGGGCTATTCCGGTTTGTGAATATTCGCATCAACACCGACACCTGCTCGCATAACGCACCGACAGGCAACCGCATCAAAAACCGACACCTGTTCGCGGTATCGACACCTCCACGCAGTACCGACACCTTTTATTTTGGTGTTAGGGTTCCCGTACATTTCGTGCTGAATTTGGCGGTTAGCTAAAGGCTCCCTCAACCACAGGCTTTCGTAACGGGTTACTGCTCTTCAGCGTTGGTAATTTCCGGTCCGACTTGTACCCAGGAGCCGCGCTGCCGTCTAATTGACCGTTTGATGATCAAGGTCTCCAGCTCTCCTCCACCTGCAGCCTCTCCATCCGACGGGCTGCTTTCCCATTTTTTCATGTCTTCTATGATTTTCTTGCCAGCGCTCGTCTGATTAAACTGGTCTGTATCGATTACCGCCGCGGGCTTCAACAAATGCGGTGTATGGCGTTCAAAAATTTGCCGAACCAGCCCTTTGGACTCGTCGGGTAATCGCGAGGCAAACTTATAGAGTCCCTGCTGCTTGATTTCATTCGGTAGGCCATTCAAATGCTCGTTGAGTGCGGCTAGGTCTGCCTTCAAGTCAGGCCCCCAAATGAACTCTTGGTCAGACCGCATGAACAATGGAGAGCACTGTCTATGCAGCTTGTCGCTTGAAATAAATACTGAACAAAAGGGGAGGTAAAAAAGATATGCCATGTCGACCTTGTGGCTGGGTCGAGTGCTGGCGATCTTATTGGCGCCAAGAGCGATGCGAAAGAACAGCTCTACTCGCAGCATGTGGGCGGCGTACGGCGCGAACATAGGAAGCGGCGGCTTTCCTTTGTGCTTCCATCGCTCTTTGATATAGAGCCGCATATCGGCATCAGGTATTTCCAAGACCTCAAGCGCTCCGTCAAAACGCCCGGGGCTTTTCGTCAAGCCAGCAACTGCCTGATCTGCGTAGGCGAGGGCTGCCTCCAAAGACTTGCAGTTTTTGGCTGAAACGCCGATGCTCTTCATCGACTTTTCGATGACCGTGAGGTCAATACTTTCTACGAGACCACGCCATCTACGAGCGTGGTAACGCTCGACTGCTTCAAAATCACCGTGTTGCCAGCGATGAAAGGCTTTGGCCTCTTCCGAGATTTCGGCGATTGCCCCTTCTTTTCCATCACGAACAACTCGCCGCATGTTGGCCATCGGAATCTGGCCTCGTAACGGTACATGATTGCCTAGCAGGTCTTGAATGCACAACTCATGATGGAAGTAGCACGGACCGCCATGGAGTTCTGGTGTCTTCGCAGCAATAATTGCTACCTCTTCCTCAGGCGTCTTTCCTTCGCGAGGCTTTTTCCAGAGATCCGCCAGCGTCTCGATATAGAAGAGGGGCGCGGTAACCGGATAGAAGAAATTGTCAAACCAGACGGCTTCATCCACGCTCAGCGATTGAAGGAACGACTTGTCGAAAAGCGCAATTGGGCCCACGAAGTATCTCTAGATGTCCATTTGAAATGAGTTGCTAAGACCGGAAACGTACTCGCCTGCGACACACCTGACCCCGTATCGACCTCTAAAAGATGCTAATTGCTTTTCCAAAGCCTTGAGGCTTTTTTTGACAAGGAGGCACGTTTCGTCTTTCAAGCCCTACACATTTTTGGCTCTGGTGACGATCTGTTTGAGCATTTCCGGGACAGTCCCTTCTGCCTCAAATGTGGCAGTCCGGTATGCATACTGATTCTTTGAAAACTGAAGGCCGGCAGCGGCCTCAATCGCTGCACACGAAGCCACCCATTCCGCCCAGTTAGACGCTAAGTAGGCCTCAAGATGGTCGCTCAAAGTTGCCACGCGATCACCAACCTGTTCTGATGGAAAATCGACCTCAACCTCACCAAGGTACTTTAATAAACGTCTGTTTTCCGTTGAAAACTTTGTGCGCTCGGCGTTTATAACGGCGTGGGATTTTCCAGCCGCCGTAGCTCGGGCTTCGAAACCACTATCTCCATCGAACAATACGTAAGTCGGAATTCCTAAGCAGGTAAGAATGGCATGAGCAAGCGCAATTCCTCCTTTGCCGCCGGCCGATACAATCGACAGCCCTTGAGACTCAAGAAGCCCAACGGCATCCCGATCTCCAATGCCATAGAACACCGCCATTTCAGTTTCCCCTTCGACGAGAAATGCTCGCTCCGCAAACAATGCTACCGATAGGCGATTTGTCACCAGTCCGTCGAGTTGTCGGCCAACTTGCGCGGGATCGACCGTTTCAGCGAGCTTCGCCTTCACTTCATCGACTGTCGCGAAATGCACCGTGACCAAAGGGATCTCGTCAGATGACCTTGTCAGCCGCCTGACCTGATGGAAGGAACGAGCCTCTAGGAAGCACGGACTATGAGTCGCATAGGTGACTTGAATTCGCTTGCTGGCATCCTCGGCAAGCGACCGGAGTACCTTGGCAAAGGCCTGAGCTTGAATTGGGTGCTGAAAGAGTTCAGGCTCCTCAATGGCAAGACATATCACTCCTTCCGCTGAAGCCGAGCCGGATTGCGCTAAGAGCTGAAGAGCCGAAATCAGCAGTGTTCGCTGAAAACCATGCCCTTGCCGCTCTACAGCCGTCGCGGTCGCACCATCAAGTACTGCCACATCAAACGTAGTTCGGGGTGCCTTGAGCTCGACCTCGGCCGGCGAAATTTTAACGGCCCGGCCAGGCGAATAAGACGAGACAACTTCGTTAAGCTGGCTCGTCATAGCTTCGAGCTGGGCCTTAAATTTATCCTCGTAGACTTGCTGCTGCTTCGTACGAGAGTCCTCAACGATCTTCGCGATTTCCTCATCAGCAGCAGAGCGATCTACCGAACGCTCAAGGATTCGCCCTATGACGCTGGACTTGCCGTCGATTGACTCCTCGCTAGCTCGAAGGTCAGCGGTGACTAGGACGAAATCGAAGAGGCCACTCATTTTGCCGCTGCTATTGAAGCCGAAGAAATTGGTCAGTGTTTCAGGAGCGTCTACAAGCTGGTCGGTATTCGCGGCCTCCCAAGCTATCATCGCCTGATCAACCGCCGTTCCTGTTGTAGCTGCGACGAGGTTTAATTCCGGACGGCTGTTGCGAAGTGCGGCATATTGCTCTCTCTTTGCTGTCGCATTACCAGCCGCCTTGATCGCGTTGAACTCTGAAAACCCTTTTGCGTTCGCCGAGAGTACTTCAGAACCATCAGGTAACCGGAGCTTCCATGCTGTGAACGTAGTAACGCCATCCGGGGCATATTTGCCAAGGGCTTCGCGATCCTTATCGGAAAGATCGCTAAAGGTAACTCGAACTTCTATGTTCTCAGTAGTGGCTCCGAAAGAGCAGTCCTTATCTGACAGTGAACCAGGCTTGCCATTGAAATACCAATCAAGAGCACGAAGAATCGTAGACTTTCCGGCACCGTTCGGTCCAATGAATGTCGTGATGGGCTCAAACGGAATAGCAACGTCTTTCAATGTGCGAAAGTTCTTGATGTGAACGGATTGAATCCTCATTGCAGTCCCCTCCCGGTAACCTTTGACACTATTATGGGCGGGCAGATTTAATGAGGCTATCCCGCTGGCCGAATACGAGTGCTAGCTCTTAAGCAGCTGATGGAATGCCACGTAGGGCGGTGATTGTCTAAGCCGATTTGAGTTCTGGTCTAGCGCAGTCATTGCGGTAACAATGGCCTCATCACTCCCATCGCGCATTAGCACTTCCCACTCAGAGTAAGCGCTGCACCAAGCCCCTTGGGACTTCCATCTGGCCAGCGTAGCTAAGCTGGTTTCCCGAATTTCTTTGAGGCTGATTTTCTCTAGGATATAGATCGCCCGCTGTCGTTTCTTCTCATCGAGAATGTCGTGGTCACAAAACCGCTTCGGTGGGTCGTCCTCAAAAGAGTCCAGAGACATCTTTATCCTTTCCCAGCTCGCCTTGCTAGCACCGTGCTAGCAAGGCAAACCACTTAACTAGCCACTATTGGCCGTCCGCCGTGAGGTCTTGGTATTCAAGCTCTTTGCTTTTCGCAGAGACTCTCCAGCGAACTGCATGTGGTGTGAGTTATGGATCACGCGATCCATGACAGCATCAGCAATCGTCTTGTTTTCAAAGAGATCGTACCAGACGCTCATCGGCATCTGGCTGGTGAAGAGCGTCGAGCGTGTCCCCAACCGGTTGTCGATCAATTCGAGCAAATCGCTTTGAGTGTGCTTGGAGAATGGCTCAATCCCCCAGTCATCCAAGATCAACAGATCGAAGCGCCGCAGGTAGGCTAATTTCTGAGCAAAGGTCGCGGTTGCCCGCGCTGTGGTGAGTATTTCCGTCAGAGCCGACATACGGAAGAAGATGCAGGACAAACCTACACGGCAGGCCGCGTTGGCAAGAGCGCAGGCAAGCCAAGTTTTGCCGGTACCCGTTGGCCCGGTAAGCACAATATTGTGCCGATTCCTGACCCAGTCCAGACCACTCAGCGTCAGAAAGGTTGCCTTGTCCAGGCCGCGTGGTGCGCGATAGTCCACATCCTCGATACTGGCAGCCGGAATCGGCAAGCTGGCCTTTTTGAGTAATAGTCGCAGACGTTTGTGATCGCGCAGCGTGAGTTCGTGGTCAGCCATGCTGCTCACGCGTAGCTCAAAGGGTAAATCGTTCGTTCCCGGTGTCAGCAGTTGCCGCTCAAGTTCATCAGCCATGCCAGCCAGTTTCAGGGAGAGAAGCTTGTCGATGGTCGGGTTGTTCATCATGATTTCGATTCCTCGTCAGTGGCGAGCAGGCGGTCGTAGTATTGGGCGCCGCGAATGTTGGGATGGTCGATGCTTGGCGGTGTTGCTGCTGTTGGCTCTTGTGCAAAGAGCCGATCCAGGCGCTTATCGAGAACGGTACGCAGGTCGGTACCCAATGTGAGCTTGTGTGCGAAGGCGTAGGCACAAGCTTCTTCGAGACGTGCTGCACCATGTGCTTTCAACAGCGATTTCATGGTCTGTGTCACGCGATAACCCATGATTTCGCCTCTGACCTTATCGATCTTGGCATTGAGAACAGCTGCCGTATTCGGCCCGATGGACTCGGCCCAGGCCAATGCAGTATCTCGATCCCATTGCACAGCTCGATGCGCCGGCGCCTGATGCGTGGCCAGTGTGGTCGCCTGATCTGCCTCAAAGCTACGCGGGTGGGTTGCCACAGGCTTCCCGTTAAAAATCAACTCCACCACCTTGTCCGTTGCACGGTAGTCGAACTCTTTGCCACGCAGCTGGTAAGGAATGCTGTAGCTGTGCCCGTCGATCCGAACATGGTAGTCGGCACCAGCACGCACTTTGCCCCACTCGGCGAACTCGTATGGAACAGCAGGCAGCGGCTGAAGCGTCGGTAACTCGTGCTCCAGCCAACGGCTGTAACGACTGCCGAGCAGTTTTTGGAAAGGCTTGTGATTTAGTTGATCCAGCAACGTACGGATAGCCCGGTTGGCTTCTTCGATTGAGAAGAACGTACGTCGGCGCAGAACGAATAGAATCCAGCGCTGCATAAGTAGCACCGCACCTTCAGCCCGAGCCTTGTCCTTTGGGTGATAGGCACGTGCCGGAAATGGAATGGCGCCGTAATAGCGGCACATGGCCTGATAGCTCTCGTTGACCTCGGGCATCAATCGATCCGCCTTGGTTACACCGGCTTTCAGATTGTCCGGAACAATGACTTGTGGGACACCACCGAAATACTCGAACATGCGTGTATGAGAGCCGATCCAGTCACGCGACTTCTGCGTCCACGTCGCTTCACAGTAGGTGTAGCTGGAGCCGCCCAGTACGCCGATGAAGACTTGTGCCTTCCGCGCTTCGCCACTGTCGCTGTCCACAATATCTATTGTCATTCCGGAGTAATCGACGTAAGCGTTTTCTCCGAAGACCTCAGTGCGCCGCATCGAAATGCGCAATGATTTTTTGTATCGCTTGTAGCGTCTGCAGTATTGCGAGTAGCCGATGGGACTTGCCGGTGCGCTTTGTTCCAGCCACTCCGCATACAGAATAGCCAGAGTTGCACCGCGCTTACCCATTTCCGCATGGACATGAGCGAAGTCAATTTCATCGTTGGGACAGAAGCCTCTGCCGGCGTCATTGGGGAATAACAACCGCTCCATGGCGGCATCATCTAGGTCTGCTGGCAGCGGCCAGGCGAGGCCAGATTGCTGGAAGCGTTCCAGATATTTGAGTACCGTAGTGCGATGAATGCCGGTGACCTTGCTGGTTTGCAGCTTGGATAGTCGGCGCTCGAAGAGATACGTCAGGACATCGCGGATTTGCCGCATGTCGATCCTCCTATTGACCATGAGAACAGCCTTTTGAAGACAGCAGGCTCCAATGCCTGGAGGTATTGCACGCTGTAATTGGCCGTGCGACATCCACCCAAGGCGGGTTCGGTATTGACAGGGGAATAGGGAAGGAAGATACTCAGCTACAGATTGGTGCCAACCAATGTGCTGTACAAGGGCTGACGAGCGCTAACTCGTCGGCCCTTTTCTCTTTCTGCCCTCGGAATCAGGGCTAGGTCATGATGATCCCCTTTCCGTAGCAGAGGATTCCGCCACAGCGCGAGCACGCTGCAAGGCAAGCCAGGCAGCCACATCCTTCGTCAGCGCGAATTTGCCGCGCCGTCGCTCCAACGTAAAAATCGGGATAGGCGTCGTCTTCCGCACGAAGGCCTGACGGAATGCTTCTTTCGATGGATAACCCAGCGCAATCCACAACGCTTCGCCCGTCATCATCGGGCCATGCTGTTCTGTCAGCTCGCGCTCGAGCACAACGATCAGTGGTTCATTCAGGTTGGGTTCAGCCATTCAGAGTCCGCGCCAGTCACACACAAAGAGATGTGTCGATGCTATCAACTCGCTGGGCCGCAATAAACCTATACCTTTACCCTTAAAGTTGCTCCCCAAAAGGTGCGTGATATTTCGTAAGCCAATGAATTATTTAAACTGTTAGGATGTTCACTAACACTTTCATGGCAGGAATAATGCAGAAGCCACGTGCATCAAGACGGGACGAAGAGGTCGACTCAACGCGTACGATCTTTTGGTTTCGAGGCTTGGGGGAGCGTTTGGGTACGCATGAGCCGCGAGAGATTCAGCGCGCAATTGCGCCAAGTACGCTGGGTATGGATAGCACCGGCGATCGCATACGGAATAGCAAGTTTCTGGGCTATGCACGAGGTGAGCATGTCCCGCAGAACAGGCTGACAGAGCAAGCTGAACAAGTCGTGCCACGTTCCGTGCTGACCTTGAACCATCCCCTTTGGAACGTCTTGAGTACATCGGCACCAATCAAGCGGCTGGCGCTCAAATGGGTGCGAGAGTTTGATCCCGACATCCAGCGTATCGTGCTGTCGCATGGTGCAATCTCGATAGGTGCGAATCGGCATGTCTTGGGCTCTTTAGAGCGCCGCCCCTGCATGGATAGCCTGGCTGCACTTACGATTCTGATGCGCCTCAATCAGGAGCATGGTGAAGGTGAATCGATATGGGAATGCGCTGTCAGCATTTTTCGAGTGCTGCTCATGCTTGGGCCGATGTTCGAGCAACGCGCTATTGCCGGCAGGGTCTTTCAGCTTTACGTCACACGCGTATTTAGCCAGGTCGAACTGAATGGCCGACGCATGGCCCTTGAGGCTTATGACTATCTGACACGATCACTATTGCTCGGTATGCTGGTCGACGAAATGCGTGAGCAATACTCGCAGCAACGAGAGCGGCGCCTACCGAGTTTCTATGCGCTACAGATTCTCGATGGAAAATGCCAACTACGATTCAGAGGTATGTTCCAGATACCATTAAGCCACTGACATTCTCAATGAGAAGTAATAAAGGGTTTAGGCCATCTCAACCCACCCGCAGAGGAAGTAGAAATTTGCAGTTGGGGATATTGAACTGGCTAAGTTATGACTAGGGGGATGAATGGAACGCCGAAACTACTTCAGCAGTCGCGACAAAGATAAAGAATTCATGTCGGGTTTCATGCAGGCTGTAACGGAAGTAACGAAGGCTGCTCAGTCACAGTTCATTGCTCCTGAGAATGTGCACAGCTTTCGTCACGGCAGAGCTTGGCAAATGCCGGCTGCACCCGACTCAAGCAACACAGGCATTCAAACCCATTCGACCGAGATGCTGACCAAGCATCAAGACATGGTTGATGGAAAGCTCACCGATATTGATCGAACGATCGAAGATTTGGCGAGTTCAATGATGTCTCAGATGACGGCTATGTTCTTCCAGACGATAAGCGATTCATGCGAGAAGAATGGCCAAACGGTGGATGCACAAGGGAAACCGTTTACGATCGACATAATTATTGCGACGCTGGAGAAGATTGAGTTCGGGGTCGGGCGGGATGGGGAGGTTCAACTTCCGACGCTCATGGGTGGTGCTGCACACAAGCTGGAACAGGCATACCAAAAAGCCACTCCAGAAAAGCAGAAAGAATTAGATGATCTAGTAGAAAGAAAAAAGGTCGAAGCCCTTGAGCGCGAAAGAATACGGCGTGCTCGATTTTTAGGCTACGGCGAAGCATGAGACTTCTGCTGACCGTCGGATGTGACAATCATGCTGATGGCAGATGGCTACCCACCGCCGCAGAAAGTAACGCGAGGAGCGTATTCGAAGCTTTAAGTAAGCCCGAAGTTGGCGACTACGACTTGGATCGCTCCAAAGTTCTATATTCGCCCACGCTTAAGGATATACGTTCAGCGTTTCGCGATATGCTGACCTCAGCTACAGCCATCGATACCTTCACGTTCTATTTTGCTGGGCATGGGCTAGTCGAATCCAACGGATATTTTATGGTCATGCGTGATACGACGCATGGCATGGAAGCGTACGAAGCTCTTCCGTTGTCGGAAATTTTTCGCTACATAGGTGCTGCCAAGCCCACTCAAAGCAACATCATTATTGACGCTTGCGAAAGTGGGGGGCTGGTCGAGGATTTGTCAGGTATCGTCAAAAGCAGTGTCATGGGCGATGCAAATTCCATCGGCCTCACGATTCTCGCTACAGCGGGAATGGATCAAAATGCTAGCGCAACGCGGCAGGGTGGGGTCGGTACTGCCGCTATCCTGGATTGCATTACCGGCACTACTTATATCCACGATGCTTCAAGCGCGCTGACCTTGGAGGAGATTGGGCGAAAAGTTTCAACAGTGCCGCTAGGAAAGGAGCAAAACTCTGCGGTCTGGGGCTTTAACTTGTCTGGCGCCCCGAGCTTCTGCAGAAATCCACATTACGGCGTGGACCCCGGGAAGCCTTTTCGCGACGTAATACAAGCTTGGCCCAGAGAGCACGAACAGCTTATTCGGGACAACTATGATCGACTGTGGTCAGCGTATTCTTCTATTGATGCGTCTTGGAATATTAGAGAGTTTGCAGACACGATCGACATAATTCTCTCTAGGCTGGCTACTTCGGGGCAAGCATTCGTTAACTTCGCCATGCGCCTCGGTTCAACGTGCTTGCAAAGGGCAGATGGATCGAACGATCCATTCCGACCAGTAGAGGTCAGCGCGGCCATTTATGTGGCGGTGCATCCATACATCGAGCGGCTTTCTGTAAATAGCCTCGGCGATTATTACCTTGCCGTCATCACGCAGTACTTGGAAAAGGCCTGTGACCAGCTTATCGTTGATATGGATAACGATAAGTTCGCGATGTTGAACAATAGCGGCTTGCCCAACTTATACACACTGCCTATCCGGCTTTCGAAGGTATTGGGTTGGGCATCCAGCTTGCGGTGGCTGGACCAGAAGGCTAATCCTAGATTGCCGGCATTGCTCCGTTCATTGATAGAACAATATCCGTTGTCCTTAACGGTCATTTCGGATTCACAGGCTCCTTTTCTGGCAGTTGCATTTAGTGAAATCAAAAGACAGCACCTAACAGAGGCCGGTGAGACGCTGTTCGGGCTCCTCTTTCACTCTCTTTGCACATGCCGCGGATTGGTTGCGAAAACTGACCTGCCTGCAGAAAAATGGGTGACCTACTTGCGGCTACGATCTCAGAATATTCACGATGACATGCGGGAGCTCGCCGAACGCCCCAACGAAACGTTGGCGGTAATTCTCAGAGTCGCTCACGATTTAGACCTGTCGGAGGTAGTAGACCCCAGCCTTTGGGTCTTCGATCGCGAATTCTTCATGATGTATGTTGGCTCCGAGTACGAGGCGTTTGGCGCACAGACTATGGAGGGAGGTCAAAACCTCGAGTGGAAGATTGGAGACGAAGTCTTTCGCACGGCCGACTTCATTGCCCATTGGCCTAAGATCGATCAGCCGCGCAGTCACTACTCTGCCGCCGGAGCAATTTTGGCTTCGTTCCTGTACCCGGATAGGGTGGCTTGGTTCGTAGTTGAAGCTGCGGCCCCTAAGGCTAACTAACAGTGCCAGTCTTCTGATTGCTGCACGGTTAGATGTCGGGTTTGGTGCGGCTAACTGTCGCATTTGTATGCGTGGGCGTGTCGGTACCCAAATGCGAATAGGTGTCGGCTTTCATGCAAATACTCAGTTTGCCTAGCCGTTCGGCAATTTCGGATTTCGACAATACTTTGACCTCATGGAAGGCGTCGATATACCGCTGACGTGGGCGTAGCCCCTTGAGCCAGCTGTAGGCCGACGCGGGTGTCCCGCCTAAAAGCTTGGCGACCTGGGGACCGCTCAAGTCGTTCCTCTCGGCAAAGGCAGCCAACATCTTAGGGCTATAACGATGTTGGCCTGACACCTTTTCAGCGGCGGCAACAGGCTTAGCTTTGTTTTCTCTAGATAGTTCTTTTTGCAACCGATCTACTTCGCGCTTCAGGTAAATCAGTGCACGCTTCGTTGCCGTTGCCTCAGCCCGCAACTTTTGGATTTGTGCTTTGAGGGGTGCCGTTTCCGTACGAACCGCTTTCTTGCTCAACCGTGTCACTTCTGCCTGAAAAAGCCCACTGAAATTAGCCATTATCGTTCCTTTGCAAAGCTCAATTTTATAACGTTAGCTCAGTACCAACGTTGTAATGAAGTAGTGCCTAGAACGTAATTCTTCTTTATCCAAAAAAATTTAGTGTCGAACTACTTCGCGTCGTTTGCGCCTATCCCTTGCTCATTTGAGAGCCGGCAGCGTGTTCTATATGTGGGTCAACTTCCGCCGAAATTCAACGGCGTACCTTCGCTATTTCAAATTACCTTGATACTGGCCCGCCTGCGGACCAAATAGCTGCACAAGATAATCAAAGTACCGGGGCTGGTTCAGCTTGACCTTCTCTCGGCTAAATGGCTCCTGCGCCGTGATGCCATACAGATAGCTAGTTGCGGTCGTCGCAAAAAACTCAGCCACATTGCTCATCATGTGTGATCGCGTGTTGTAAACCGTCATTTGCTGGGCTTGTTCGTAAGCCGCCAAGATTCCCGAATTACGTATTCTTCCCGGCAAGTACAAAAAATGCAGCGCATGCATATATTCATGGATCAGCACTGGTAGCTCCGGGTGCTGAAGAATGCCCGAATCAATATCTACCCTTCCGTTTGTGAAATGTCCTGGATTGTTCTCGACGGTGTCGCTCACATAGAGAGGTACCGTACGAAAAAACTCAATCATCTCGTCGGGCAATCCAACTGAGAGGAGTTTATCGATTTGTTTGTGAACTACCGCTTCAACCGCTTCATGATCACTGCCCATAAATTTGACAGTGAATCCTCGATAGTTGACCTCTTCAGCAAAGGCTGATGAGAATGTAGTGAACAACAAAAATAACAGGATGCTACGAGCCAGCCAATATGCGCTTTTCATCCGGACGTTCATTCGTGCTTTCTGGTCGCTTGTAAAACGCCCCAGAGGTTTAGTAAGAACAACGACTTTGCACTTGCTGTAATTTGCAACAAACATTACTTGCCGAGTAATCCCGCTGTTATGGCGCTGTGTTCCTTTGTTCATCCCTGCGATAACGTAAATACAGCACCCCATACCCAATGACGAATAGGGTTGCCGATGGAGCATTCCTCTTGATCGAAAGGTTGGGGTTCAAATTACGCCCCACTGACCGATTAAAAACTTAGTAATAAAACCAATGACCAAGATACCTACGACTAAGAAGAAAGCCCAAGTAAAGATGGTGTCTTGAAATCTGTAAAGCAGCTGAAAAAATAAGCCGAGTAAGCCAAATAAAACTATGGTGCTTAGCAATACGTGGGACAGTGGTGCGCCTCCGAAGATGAGTTCAATTGGCACCATGACGATTACATAAAGGGCCGCCAATTGCCAAGGACGGTTGAAGTAGTCATTTGCCTTGGCGAAACCAGCAATAACGAAGAGACTTAGCATGGAAGTAAGAACCTTGACACTTGGCTTAAATGACTGGCCGAAGACCAATCTTCTTGAAGGAATAATTCGACTTCAGTGAAGCTCCCACCATTGCTGTGCTTTTACTCGATCGAAAGCAGGAAGAACGGCCTTCGTGATCGAGACGCCAGATAGCGCCGGAAACTTCGCGCGGAACGCAGGCTCATCTACCGCGAACTCGTCTGTAATGGCGATATCAAATGTTCCACCGGAGGCGCCCGCAATCGCCTGATCGATCAGAGGGATAGACGGGCCGGCCTTGAATTCATTGCCTTGACGCTCACGAACAGTCGCGGTGATATGACCAAGGTAGAACACGCCGTTTCCTTTGACCTCAAGCTCGGAGTGGAGCGGTGCAAAGAAGAATCCGTTGATCGGGAAGGTGCGTGCGAGACTTGTTAACCCAACAATTTCGTAGTTACCCGGATCAAGCTCTAGTCGAAGCAGATAACTGTTCCCCGTTTCGGCCGAATCGGTCTCGTTCTTGGCTTTGTCATCCATCGTGAAATTCAATCGGTCGGCAGCCTCCTTTGCGCCGGGCTTCTCTACGTTGACCACAAGCAATCTAGGCTGAAACGAAGTCTTGTAAGTGTTCTTGATCGTCGCAGTCATCAGGTAGACAGGTTTGCTCTTTTCTGTCAGTCGTTCGTCGTCATCCTGAAACGCCATTTTCGTCCGCGTGGCGCATCCGGTCAGAAGAAGAGAAAAGACCAGTGTGGCAAAGGCAAGGGGTCTGAGTTTCATCGCTAGCTATTGTTGTTGGTGAAAGGAAGGGGAATTCTGTTGCCTAACATTGGCGGTAAGGCGCCGTCAGGAGGCGATACGCCGGGAGAGCATTCCGTTTAACCGAAAGGTCAGGCTAATGAAATGAAGGGTTAAGCTGAGCCGCCTGGCAACTTTCCGCCAACACAACTTGGATAAGGTGCAGGCTCACCCGGGACAATGGGGCACAGCTTGAAGGGGGCCAACGTCTTTAGACGGCCAACCCACTTTTCCTGGTCGTA
>Ga0310811_10003057_pt1 | contig 21037 bp, 23 predicted proteins | sample YCmetagenome_FD_207642 | JGI IMG/M metagenome (GOLD analysis project Ga0310811, IMG submission 207642) | Soil microbial communities from experimental microcosm in Duke University, North Carolina, United States - YC | ecosystem: Engineered > Artificial ecosystem > Soil microcosm > Unclassified ...
GGGCACTGGGTACAGAATGAAGCGCCCGAGGAAGTCAATCGCGTGCTGCTCGCCTTTCTCAGCGAATGACATGAGACGAATACACGATTTATTGCGCCGTTTGCGTCTTCGGCATGTCATCGGTCTGCCTTACAGTGGCATTCAGGCGCAGATGTGAAGAGACTTCACGGCGAATGCAACGGACATCGACAGGAAGGAAAACAACAACATGGCATCGCATCCATTCGACTTTACGGGACCGAAAGGTTATCAACTTTCAGGCCGTCTGATCGAGCCCGAAACGGCGGCGCGCGGATGGGCGATCTTCGCGCACTGCTTTACCTGTGGCAAGGACAGCCTGGCGGCCACGCGCGTCACGCGTGCGCTGGCTGCACATGGCATCGGTGTGCTGCGTTTCGACTTTGCCGGGTTGGGAACCAGCGGCGGTTCTTTCGCCGACTCGAATTTTGCCGCGGATGTGAATGACTTGATCGCGGCAGCGCAGGCGATGACGGAGGCCGGCAAGCCGCCGTCGCTGTTGATCGGCCACAGCCTCGGCGGCGCCGCGGCGTTGATGGCAGCGGGCGACATGCCGAGCGTACGTGCCGTCGTCACGGTGGCGGCACCGTTCGACCTGGCGCATGTGCTGCGCCTGTTCGACGCTGACGGCCTGAGAAAAGTCGAGGACGAAGGCGAAGCGGAAGTGCAGCTTGGCGGCCGGCCTTTCATGGTGCGCAAAAGCCTGGTGGACGGATTGCGGCAGCACGACCTGCGTACACGTATCGCCAGCCTGCACCGGCCACTGCTGGTGATGCATGCGCCAAGCGACGACACCGTGAGCGTCGACAATGCGACGCACATCTTCGCCGCAGCCAAACATCCGAAAAGTTTCGTCTCGCTGGCCGATGCCGATCATCTGCTGACGCAACGCGCCGATGCGGACTACGTGGCTGCGCTGATCACTGCCTGGGCGTCGCGGTACCTGCCTGCGGAGGAGGACGCGTCAGCTTAGACGCGTTGATGCGGCTTGCCGCCGGCGCCTGCCATGATGCAGTTGAATTGCGCCAGGTCGCTTTCAATATTGGCGGCTCTTTCCAGCCGCTCCTGCGAAACCGCAAGATTCACCAGTGAACGCAAGGCTTCGGCGTAAAGCTTGCGGTTATGTGTTTCCAGCGTGCAAAAGGCGGCGGCAAGTTGGTCGATGGCCTCGTCTGTATTCATGTCGAAACTCGCTCTGTTGAACTCTCACTCATCAGAAAGGCTTTGGCGGCGATAGTTCATTGGAAAGCGAATCCCTGGAGATTGCCGATCGTGCCGTTCTGTGGCGTAGCGAACATCGCACGGCCGCACGGCCGGTTAGCATGAAAGCTCGATAGAGGAAGATCGCTTATGGACGACATCAACTACAAGGAACGTGTCATTAGGCTGGAGACGCAGCAGTTCGGTAACGGCACGGCGGTGGAGGTATCGGTGGACGGCGAAATTGTGCTGGACCGATACGATGCGCGCGCCCTGTACGTGACCGAGGAAGAAGCGCTGCGCCAGGGCACGCAATTCGCACGCGACTACATCGACGGGCGGCCGTTCGGCGGTGCGCCAACGAGCGACGAACAAGCCGGCACCACCGTCCGCTCCTGGAATCCCGGGGATCACGGCACCGATCGCGGCTAGCATTTGTCGCCGTACTTCCCCGCCGTTGCAGCGACCGGCGGAACATCGCCCTGTCCGGTAATATTGTCGGTCGTCAGATGGAGCTCGACGCATCAACAATATTCAAGGGAATCTATGGAATACATCAATCTCGGCCGCACCGGCATGAAGGTGTCCAAGCTGTGCCTCGGCTGCATGACCTATGGCGTACCGGATCGCGGTTTGCACGCATGGACGCTGGACGAGGAAAAAAGCCGGCCGCTGATCCGCCAGGCGGTGGAACAGGGCATCAACTTCTTCGACACCGCTAACAGTTATTCCGATGGCACCAGCGAAGAAATCGTGGGGCGTGCGCTGAAGGATTTCGCCAAGCGCGATGAAGTCGTGATCGCCACCAAGGTGTTCTTCGCGCCGCAAGGCCAGCCGCTGCTCGGCGGCCTGTCGCGCAAGGCGATCATGACGGAGGTCGACAAGAGCCTGCGCCGCCTCGGTACCGACTACATCGACCTGTACCAGATCCATCGCTGGGATTACGCCACGCCGATCGAGGAAACGCTGGAAGCGCTGCACGATGTGGTGAAGGCCGGCAAGGTGCGTTATATCGGCGCATCGTCGATGGCAGCCTGGCAGTTCGCCAAAGCCTTGTATACGTCGGATCTGCACGGCTGGCCACGCTTCGCGACCATGCAAAACCATCTGAACCTGCTGTACCGCGAAGAGGAACGCGAAATGCTGCCGCTGTGCGAAGCGGAAGGCGTGGGCGTGATCCCTTGGAGTCCGCTGGCGCGCGGCCGTCTGACGCGCGAGTGGAACAACAATACGCCGCGCATTGAAACGGACAATTACGGCAAGACGCTGTACGCGAACACCGGCGAGCTGGATCGCCCCATCGTCGAACGTGTGGCGCAGATTGCTGCGCAACGCGGCGTGCCGCGCGCACAAGTAGCGCTCGCATGGGTATTGCAGAAGTCGGCAGTGACTGCGCCGATCATCGGCGTATCAAAGCCGCAGCATCTGGAAGACGCGATCAGTGCCTTGTCGCTCAAGCTGAGCGCGGAAGAAATAAGGGCGCTGGAGGAACCGTATCAGCCGCGCGCGGTGGCAGGCTTCGAGTAATAGCTTACTGCGGCATGGCCAGCGTCGGCGCGCCCTGCAACGCGCGCACGTCGACCGGAATGTCGATGCGGAAGATGGTGCCGCGGTCACGCGTGCTTTCCACCACGATGCTGCCGCTGTGGCTTTCCGCCACGCCGCGCACATAAGGCAGGCCGATGCCCCAGCCGCGGGCATCGCCTCTCTTGGCCGATGCCGCCCGGCGGAAAATCTGGAAAATTTCTTCCTGCTCCTCCGGCGGGATCGGTTCGCCTTCGTTATGCACCGATAGCATCAGCCGGCCGCAGGTTTCCTCGATCGTGATGTTGACCAGCGTATCCGGATAGCTGTATTTCACCGCATTGCTCAGCACGTTTTCCAGCGCGCGCTTCACCGCCTCTCTGTCCCACCAACCGATCACCGAACCGCCGTGCACGCGAAAGCGCGGGCCGTGACGCAGCGTGCATTCCTCGCAGACTTCGCAGATGACCTGCAGCATGTCGAAGCTGCGCAGGTTCAGCTGCAGGCGTTCGCCGCTCTCGACCAGCATCGAGTCGAGCAGCGTCTGGATCATTTCGTCCATGCGTGTCAGATTGGCGACGATTTTTGCCGCGAGCTCTCGACTCCTGGCAGGATCGTCGATGCGTTGCAGCAGCTCGGCGGTCACTCTCGCCGCATGGAGAGGATTGCGCAGATCGTGCGTCAGTGCGGCAGAATACCGTTCGCGCAGCGCCGCGCGCACCAGCGAGAATGTATTGACCGCTTCCTTCAGCGCCAGATCGATCGCGCTGTGGATGATCGAGGATTCGCGATGCGTCAGCGCGACGGCGTTCGCCTGCAGCACGTCGAATACGGTGTCGCGGAACAACTGGAATTCCGTGATGACGGCGACGGGGTCGTAGCAGGTCAGCCGCGCGCGTTCTCCGCCATGTTCGTGCGCAATCGCGGTGGAATCGGTAGGGAGCGGATAGTCGGGCGTCAGCGAGCGCGCGATGTTTTCGTAGAACGCAGGAATCGAGTCGATCAGGATCGGCGAGCGGACTGACTTTGCAGGAGCAATCGTCGCACGCAGCTTTTGCACCCATTGCTGCAAGACGATATCGCGAACGGCAAGCATCTGCCTGGACACTTCGGACAGCGTCCCTGCATCCAAGTCTTGCTGGTTCACGCTATTCACACCGCCCCCGGACATCTTTTCCCGAAGTTTTATTAAAAAGCTCTCCCAGCTTTCAATAATAGGCAGTGCACACTGAGTCGAACGTTAAAGATTGAAAAATATGCGCACAGTACAGATCGACGCGGCAAAGCGAGACAGTTCGTACGCGATTCGATTCCTTACGGCAACGAAGCGAAAGGCGGAGGTCACACCGCACTTGTCGAGAATTGGGCGCGCTGATCGGCCCATATCCCGCCGCCGTTTTCCGTAATCTTGTCGATGCGGCCGTTCAAGTTGAGTGAACGCAGAGCAATAAATAACGCCGACTAAGCCGGCATTCTTTCCTCAATGTCCTTCACCATCTGCAGGTGCCTGCTAAGCATCTTTTCTCCTTTTTCGGCGAGCGTGCGGATGTCGCGATCCTTTTCCAGCGCAGCGCATTGACGAAAGACGTTCAGCTGATCTTCGTGATCCTTCAGATTCTGTTCCAGGAATCGGCGGTCGAAATCCTGATCCGGCGCATGCCATATCCCGTCGATGACCGCAATGTTTTCCTCGCTTAGTTCCAGTACGGCATCGATCTTCTTTTTTTGCGCGATCTGTTCCATTTCCAGGCCGAGCTGGCCATGCTCCTCGATCATCGTTTCTGCCAGGGACAGCACCTCTTCGCTGTGCGACTTCTTGAGCGCGACCATGCACAATTCCATTTCGGCCACGGTGTCCTGCATGGCCTTCAGCAGAAAGGCGTTGCGTTCGTCGTCGCTGCCTTGCGCATGCTTATGGATCTTCACCGGATTTTGGTTTGCCATTACATCCTCACTGGAATGAAACCGAGAGCCTTGTGACACACAAATCGCGATGAGGTTCGTCAGGTTCGGACAAGAACGATGGAGCTCGACAGCGCTATCGCGTGACTTCTCCGTCCCGGCATTGTGTGATTTCGTACGGAGCTGCACCCGGTTCTTCGATTTACTCTGATCGTCTGAAAGAGAGAGGCGATCATGAGTACGAACCCTGCCGTGCTGCATCACCGTGTTGCGAAGAAGCGCGTATTGATTGGAACGACGGCAGCGACGCTGGCAGTCGGCGCTTTCTTTGCGAAGAAGAAATACGATCGTGTGCATCCGAAGCACAAACACGAGGTCGATGCGGCGAAGAATGAAGCGGTTGCTTCTTCGGTGCAGCCATCCGACAAGCGACAGCTCATCGATTTGCTGAAGGTGACGCTTCCCTTGATTCTTGCGTTTCAGGCAGAGCGGGTAGAGCGGATGGAGCGGATGGAGCGGATGGAGCGGATGGAGCGGATGGAGCGGATGGAGCGGATGCGGGCGGAGCAAGAATCGCCGCACAAGGAAGCGGCACCCTTGCACGAAGCAGTCTCTTCGCCGCAACAATATGTAAGGGATGCGGCGGCAGGCGCCAGTCTGGTTGCAGCGCGCATTGCCCCCGGTACGCGATGGCAGCAGGGCTGGCGCATGGTGAAGGCAAGTGTCAATGCATGGATCGACGATTTCGCGCCGAGCATGGGGGCTGCGATCGCGTACTACACCATCTTCTCGATCGCACCCATGCTGGTGATTGCGATCGCCGTGGCGGGCATGCTCTTCGGGCAGGAGGCGGCACAGGGTGAAATCGTGAATCAGCTGCGGGGGCTGCTCGGTACTGAAGGCGCGGTTGCGGTGCAAGGGCTGCTCAAATCGGCGAACGAACCGACCGGCGGCATCATCGCCACGGTCCTGAGTGTGATCACGCTGGCGATCGGTGCAACCGCAGTCTTTGCCGAATTGCAAAGCGCGCTCGACCGCATCTGGCGCGTGCCGGCTGCGGCAAAGGCGGGCGGCATCTGGAATCTGATTCGCACACGGCTGCTGTCTTTCGGTTTCGTGCTCGGCCTCGGTTTTCTGCTGATCGTTTCGCTCGTAGTCAGCGCGGCTTTGTCGGCGCTCGGCAACTGGTGGGACGGCTGGTTCGAAGGGTGGGAAATCGTGCTGCAGACGCTGAATTTTGTGGTGTCGATCGTCGTCTTCACCTGCATGTTTGCGTTCATCTACAAGTTCATGCCGCGCGTGAGCTTGTCATGGCATGACGTGTGGATAGGCGCCATTTCCACAACGCTGCTGTTCACCGCCGGCAAATTCCTGATTGGCCTGTATCTCGGCAAGAGCGGCATGAGTTCAGGTTTCGGCGCGACCGGTTCGATCGTCTTGCTGCTCGCGTGGGTGTATTACTCGGCACAGATCTTCCTGCTCGGCGCGGAGTTCACGTGGATTTATGCAAACAACTACGGATCGCGCGCGACAAAGCCTGCGGCGTGATGCACTTTCTTCATCGCGTCTGCTGCGCGCGTCATGTCTTTCCTGTGAACGCTGAAGAGTAGCGGAAAGCGGAACGAAAAGTACGATGTCATCGTTCGAAAAATAAGCGAATGAAAAGCTTGCTTCCGCGCGGGTTAAGGCGCACAATCGGTTCGTGGTCGGGTTTGCCTGATCACGCGATTTTGCACTTCCCACTATAGGGCTGGCGAAATCGACATCGGCCTGCCTCCTTATCGGATGCGGGCTTTTCTATTTTTTACGGGCGAAAAAAAGACCTTGCTTTGCAAGGCCTTTCTCAAATTTGTGCAGGACGCGTCAGGCCGGCAAGGACAATTTTTGCTGAGCGTTTTTCTTCCTGCGCGCCATGAAGCCGAACAGGCCCAGGCCACCCAGCATCATCGCGTACGTTTCGGGTTCGGGAACTGCCGACACCGGCGGCGTCACCGCGACGTTTTGATAGAAGAAGGTCACGTTCGAATAGCCGGGCACATTGCCGCCGTTATTGAACCAGTCGATCTTGAAGGTGCCCGTGTTGTTGGTATTGGCCGCCAGATGCTGATCGTCGAACAGGAAAGAAGCAGTCGCGCCACCGGCGTGAATGCCCATCACCAGATCGAGCACGACGTCCTTGGCGGACTGGATCGACCAGGTGCCGCTCTTGCCATCAGGATTCAGCACCCAGCTCATGTTTGAAATGAGGCCGCTGGTACCCAGCGCTGAAAAGACTCCACCACCGTCGACTTTGGTCAGCAGATTCCAAGAGCCTGTGAAGACGCTGTCGAACACGCTGGAATTGCCGTTCGGTCCTGCCTGCCCGTTCCCTGTCGAGAACGCGATGCCGTCTGCGGCCTGACCATTCAACGTGACGTCCGAGACATCGGCATTGCCAATCGTCGGTGCTGCATAGGCGGCGGCGCTGAATGCCAGTGAAACAAGCGCACAACAGAATTTCAAGTTCATATCACGGCCCTTTCTTTTTGTTAATAAAAAAATAACTTTCTTTGCTGAGTTTATCTATCTCATTGCTGAAATATTCATCACCTTACAATTCGAAACGAAATTACTGCGCGGCAGTTTCCCGGCCGGCTGTCTTGCGGTCTATGTACTCGCGTGCAGTCTCGATGCCATGTGCAATGCAGTTATCCGTGGTCGGATAAGAATGCCCATCGGCGATTTCGCGATCCTTGAAGTCGCGGCCCATATGCTCGGTCACGACCACACGCGGAATGTAGTCTGGCAGTTTTCTGTCGGGATCGATGCGGGAGAGATGAGCGGAAACCTGTACCGATACGCTCCATCCTTTATAGGTCTCGTAATGCGATTGCATATTCTTCCTTCATCTCGGTTCTTCAGCCGGACGTTTGCGCGTATCGTTCCTCGCGTGCTGTTTCCCATTGAAACGCGTGGAGGACAATATCTTCCAACCGTGTATAGACAGGTTGCCAGCTGAGCAGTTCACGTGCTTTGGACGAATCGGCCACCAGTCGCGCGGGATCGCCTGGCCTGCGTGCGCCGATCCGTACCGGGCAGGGACGGCCTGCGATGTGTTCTACCGCGGCGAGCACCTGGCGCACCGAATAGCCGTTGCCATTGCCGAGGTTGAACATCTCGGACGGCTTGCCGGATCGCAACCAGCAAATCGCAAGCAAGTGCGCGGAGCAAAGATCGGTCACATGCACGTAGTCGCGGATGCAGGTGCCGTCTGGTGTGTCGTAGTCGTCGCCGTACAACGTGAAACGAAGCTTGCCTTCGATGGCGCTGCGTAACGCCAGCGGAATCAGATGCGTCTCCGGAACGTGCCGTTCCCCCAGCATGCCGTCTGGGTCGGCGCCTGCCGCATTGAAGTAACGCAGGCACACATGCCGTATGCCATATGCGCGTTCGTAGTCGGGCAGCAGCTGTTCGATCAACCATTTTGATCTGCCGTAAGGATTGATCGGCGCCTGCCGGTGTCGTTCGTCGATCGGCACGGTCTGCGGATCGCCGAAGATCGCTGCTGTCGAAGAGAAGATGAAATAGGGAATGCCGTGCCGCGCCATCGCGTCCAGCAGCACCAGCGTATTGCAGACGTTGTTGTCGTAGTAGCGGCCGGCTGCACCACCGATTCGGCGACATTGATGCTGGAAGCGAAATGCGTGACGGTATCGATGTCGTAGCGTTCGAACACGCGATCCAGCATCGCCGCGTCGCCGCTGCTGCCCTGAACGAACGTCGCGCCGGGCAGCACCGCGTCGCGATGCCCGGTTGACAGGTCGTCCAGCACGATCGGTTCTTCGCCTTGCGCCAGCAACAGCTTGATCATGTGCGAGCCGATGTAGCCGGCGCCGCCGACGACCAGGATGCGCCCGCTCATCGCTGCGCTCCATCCGCGCGCAGAACGGTGCCGGGCCGGCGTTCAGGCGTTGTGCGTGCCATGCGCCCGGCGCTCCTGCCACTGCTTGAACGAGATGACTTCGGCCTCATGCTGGACGTCGTCCGGTACGTCGCGCAGCAGACTATGTACGGCGGCAACGACCTCGGACGGGTCCACCTTGGAAAGACATTCGTTGTGTCCCTGCGGGCAAATGCTCTTGTAGCAGAAGCGACAGGGCACATCGTGGAACAGCACGCGGTTGGCGACTTGCCACGGCGTGTGCTGCGGATTGGTCAACGCATACAGGTCGACCAGCGGCGTGCCGATCGCCGCCGCCATATGCGCGGGGCCGGTATTGTTCGAGACGACGACCGAGGCGAGCGAAATCGCGGCGCCAAGCTGGCCGAGGTCGAGCTGGCCTGCCAGCGAATGGACGCGCCCCGCATGCTCGCCGGCGTGCTGCATGATGGATGTGATCAGATCGGCTTCGCTGCCGTCGCCGCTCAAGACGACGTCGAACTGCTCGGACGCGAGTTGTGCAATCGCGCGCGACCAGTGAGCGGCGGGGTAGCGGCGCGATGGCGCACTGGCACCCGGATGCATCAGTATCCATGGACGTTCGGTCCCGACGCCTAGCGCCTGCAGCCGGCGCTGCATCCATGCGCGATCGGCATCGTGCACGAAAAATGACAGCCGTTCGTCAGGTGTGCGGCAATCGATGGCGGCGACCAGATCGAGCTGGCGCCGCACCTCGTGCCGCACGCCGTGTTCCGGTTCGTGTTCCGGCACCCAGTCGCTCAGCATGTGATAAGGATTTTCGCGGCAGTGCGCCAGCCGTAGCGGAATCCCGGCCAGATAGCACAGCATCGCGGCCGGCAGCGCGCTTTGGCTGTAAGTGGTGAAGATGACGGCAGCGTCGAAGCGCTGTTCGCGCAGCTGCTGCACCATGTCGAGATCGCACTGCGGCGCGTGCGGTGCACTGCTTTTCACCCATGGCGGCGCGTAGCGGATGACGGCATCGATGTCGGGAACAAAAGGAGCAAGTGCGGCACCGCCCGGCGAAGCGAGCAGGGTGAGGCTGCGACCGGGCTGCGAATGGCGCAAGGCGCGCATGGCGGGCGTGCACATCAGCACATCGCCCATGTTGTCCAGCCGCACGCACAATATCTTGCGTGCCTGTTCCCATGCGCCGGTCATGCGACCTCGCTGTCGAGCATCAGCGACAGTTGTTCCTGCTGCCGCTGCTGTTCCGATTCGATCAGCCAGGCTGCTTCACGCAGATCGGCAACGATCGCATCCGGCACACGCGAGGGCGTCAGCTCCCATTCCGTTTCGTTGCCATTGTCGATCAGGATCGTACGGCAGCCGGCACGCCGGCCGGCTTCGATATCGTTCAGGATGTCGCCGATCATCCACGAAGCGCCAAGGTCGATGTCGTGTTGCGCGGCCGCGCGCACCAGCAGGCCGGGGCCGGGCTTGCGGCAGTCGCACGTGCGGGCATAGCGGTGCACGTTGCCGTCTGGATGATGCGGGCAATAATAGTGGCCGCGCAATTCCACGCCCTCGGCTTCCAGCAGTGTATCGAGCCGCCGCCATACCGAGGTCAGTGCCGCTTCCTCGAAGCGGCCCATCGCGACGCCGGCCTGATTGCTGGCGATGAACAGCTGGTAACCGAGTTGCTGCATCAGCCGCAGGCCATCGCCCGCGAACGGTGCGAGCTCGATGAAGCGCGGATTGACGTTGTACGGCAGGTTGCGGATCAGCGTGCCGTCCTTGTCCAGAAACACTGCCTTGGCTTTCATGGTGCGTCCTCGTTATGGCCAGGAAGTTTCCTGCAGCGGCAGCACCGTGATTTCGGCAACCACCGATTCGGCCGGCAGCAGCAGCGCCGATTTCACTGCGCGCGCCACATTCATCGGATCCTGCAGCTTGCTTTCGTCGATGTCCGGGAAGCGATCGAGCAGGAAAGGCGTACGCATGCCGCCCACCACCACCGCCGTCACGCGGATATTGTGCGGGCGCAGTTCGGCATGCATCGCGTGCGACAGCCCGAGCAGGCCCCACTTGCTGGCGTGATAGGCCGAAGCGTTCGGCCATGCGCGCTTGGCGGCGGTCGACGCGATGTTGACGATGTGGCCGCCGCCCGACTGCTTCATGTGTTCGGAAGCGAATTTCGCGAGCAGGAAAGGGCCGTTCAGATTGGTGTTGATGACGCGCAGCCAGTCAGCGGTACTGAGTTCGCCCATCGGCAAGGTCTTGTCGGTGCCGGCATTGTTGATCAGTACGTCGAGGCGGCCGAACTGCTTGACGGTATCGGCAATCGCCTGTTCCGCAGCAGCAGGGTCGCCGACATCGAAGCCCATGCCGTGCACGCGGCCGCCGTTGGCTTCCAGCGTTTGCGCGAAGTTCGCTGCACGATCCGGCAAATCGCCGACTGCGACGTTGGCGCCGGAGGCTGCGAGCAAACGGCACAGCGCTGCGCCCAGGCCGCTTGCGCCGCCGGTCACGAGTATCGTTTTGCCCGACAGGCTTTGATCCTTCATTTCGGCCAGGCCGAGGGTTTCCATCATGTTTCCCATGTCATGTTTCCTGTAACGAGTTGAAATTCGGCGCCAGCGCGGTCGCCTGCATGGCAGTCGACACACCGGCGGTGGAAGCGAGCACGGCCGTCTGGCTGGCCAGCTTTTCGTAGATCGCGGCAATCCGTTCGGCGACGCTCTTCCAGGTGTAGAACTGGTGGACGTGCCTGCATCCGGCTTCGCCGAGCGCGCGCGCATGGTCAGGATCGTCGTGCAGCAGCGCCAGCCGCTCGGCCAGCGCCTGCGGATTTTTCGGCGGTACCAGATAGCCGGTGCTGCCTTCCAGCACGGTGGTCTTGATGCCGCCGACGGCCGAGCCGATCACCGGCGTCGCGCAGGCCATCGCTTCCAGCGGCGTGATGCCGAAGGGTTCGTACCACGGCGTGGTGACGAAGACATTGGCGGCGCTGTAATATAGGCTCAGTTCGTTGCGTGCCTTCTGGCCGATGAAGTCGACTTGCGACTGCAAGCCGAGCGATGCACTCAATGCCATCAAGCGCGCGAGCTCGGGGCAGTTCTCCAGCGGCTGGTTCGGCGCGTCGCCGCCGACCACCAGCAGGCGCGCGCGGACATGGTGCTGATCGCGCAATACGGCGAGGCTTTCGATCACGTTGTCCACGCCCTTGCGCGGCACCATGCGCCCGAGTTGCAGCACGACGAATTTGTCCGCGGGCAGACCGAGGCGTTGCCGTGCTTGTTCACGCATCGGCCGCAATTCATGCGGGTCGAAGCCGCAAGGGACGATGTCGATATTGCGGCGGGAGGCGCCGTAATGGCGTTCCATGTCCAGCCGATCCTGCGGGCATTCCGCGATGATGCGATCGGCATCCTGCATCAGGGCTTTCTCGATGGCGATGCGCTCGGCCGGAAAGCCGTCGGCGGCACCCTGGCACAGCCGACGGATCAACCCGAGCGCATGGAACGTGATCACATAGGGGATGCCGAGCGCTTGCTTGACCTGCTGTGCCACCAGGCCGGACATGAAGAAATTTGCGTGCAACAGGTCGTATGCCGTCTCCTCGTTGCGTGCGAATTCGATCATGAAGCGCGCGAACGAAGACATGTAGGGCAGCAGTTGTTCCTTGGGGATGGTACGCGGCGGACCGGCGTTGACGTGGATCACGCGCACCTTGTCGCGCCAGCGTACGATCTGCTTTTGCGAGATCGAATCGCGGCGGGTGAATACATCCACCTCGTATCCGAGTCGGGCCAGTTCGGTTGCGACATGCGCGACATAGACGTTCTGTCCGCCGGAATCGATGCTGCCCGGCGCAGCTAGCGGAGAAGCGTGCTCGCTGACGAGTGCGATCTTCAGCATGGTGGCAATCCTCCGATGACGTGATGCGAACCCTGCTGCATGTGTGCGCACGGCAGCGCCATCGTGGCAAACGAGCGTCGCGCAGAAGCGAGACTGGGGCATAGTGCCGCACGATGGAAGAAGGCGTGCGGCGTATCGAGCACGGCGGGTGTGCAGGAGAATTTCATGCGGCCGCTCCCAGCCAGGGTTTGCCGGCTTGCTCGCCGACCGCCTTCTTGGTCAGCGCCCGCAGGAACATCACGATGGAACCAGCAAACGCTTCGTCGAACCAAGGATCGGCACCGCTGACGGCGACGATGAAGTCGTGCAGCACGACGCCGCCCCACAGTAGAGAATCGCCTTCGGTCAGCAGATGCGGTTTGTGCTGCTGCACGATGTGCGTATCCATGCCGGTGCGCCAGCTCAATTCCGCCTTGCCGCGGGCGAATTTCGCGTAATCGGCATCCCACTTGGCTGGATCGCCAACCGCGTGCTCGTACAGGATCGCTTCGGCGAAGCTGCCGTGCGCCGGCGTAAAGCCGGGCCGCATGATGACGATGTACAGAAAGCCGCTGGCACCGGCTTCGCGACTGTTCATCGATGCCTCGATTGTGGGTAGGCAAAGTTGTACTGCATGTTTCGCCAGTGCGGTATCGACGAAATAGCTGGTATAGCCCTGCATTACATCCCTCCTTTGATGAGACGCTTCGAGAGTCGACGGCACTCTCGCAATGACAATTGCGTCCCGTGTTCCATGTCTGTTCTTTCAGGCAGCGCAGGCGCGCGGCGCGTTGATTCCGGTGACTTCTGCCAACACGGCGTTCCAGTCGGAGACGAAACGGCCGATGTTGAAACGTTCCATTGCACGCTGCCTTCCCTGTTCGCCGATCCGGCGCGCGAGCTCCGGATCGCGCAGCAGGTCGTGCATGCGGTCGATCAGGGCTGGCACATTGGTGTCCGCGAAGCCCGATCTGCCGTTCTCGATCACGGTCGCCATCTCGGTGGTCGCCAGTGCGACCATCGGCACACCGATCATCATGGCCTCGATGACGGCCAGACCAAGACTGGTGTAGCGAATCGGATTGAAGACAAACCGATAGTCGGCCGTGAACGCTGGAAGGCGATCGTGCTGCACTTCACCCAGACCGCCGAGCGCTTCCGCGCCCATGCCGACCAGATCGAGCGGGACCTGTTCGCGCGCTCTTGCGAACACATCGCCGCCAAGCCGGCGTCCGCGCGTGGCAAGGTTGTTGATGACCACCAGGCCGCGTTCGAGATTGCCGCGATAGCGCACGTTGTCAGGCACCATCACACCATGTTCGATCACGCGCACGGGCGTCTGTCCGCTATCCCACATAAGCGCATTAAAATGGGTCACGTGCACGAGCATCACATTCGATGCATCGACGGGATGCCGCATGTCGGTCGGATGTTCGCGCGGCGTGTCGTGTTCGATGTAGATTTGCGGAAGCGCGCGCTGCGTTTCTGTCAGATACTCGAAACGGTCGCGCAGATATTGATGGTCGTCCTGATAGAGGATGCAGTCGAATTGCCGATTTCTGATTTCGTCGGCAGGCATGTCGATGACGTTGTCGCCCCACGGCATGTGTCCGCATCGACCACCATATCCGGGAGGGCGGCCCGGTTTGGAAACGACATGGAAATTGTGCGGCGCCTGGCTGAGGTAGTAGAGATAGCTGCCGTGCGTATGCCAGGTCAGGATGTTCAGGGGCCGCATGATTTCCTTTCAGTAGGTGGCGATCAGTGAAGCTCGGCTGCTTCTTCCGGATGTTCTGTTGCACGCGCTGCGTTGTCCCTGTCCATACGCTGCTGCAACAACCAGAGCCGCGAATAGAAACCGCGCTTCTTCAACAAGTCTGCATGGCTGCCTCTCTCAACAATGTGTCCGCGTTCGAGTACGAGGATCTCGTCTGCATCGACAATCGTCGACAGACGATGCGCAATGATGAGAGTGGTTCGATTCATCGATAATCTGTTGAGTTCCCTCTGTATCGCGTGCTCCGAATTGGAATCGAGCGCGGAGGTCGCTTCATCGAAGATGAGAATGGGTGGGTTCTTAAGCATCGCGCGCGCAACCGCGATGCGTTGTCTTTCTCCACCGGAAAGCTTTACGCCGCGCTCGCCGACCATGGTGTCGTACTGTTGCGGCAGCGATTCGATGAATTCGTGTATGTGCGCTGCCTTGGCCGCAGTGATCACTTCTTCATGAGTGGCGCCGACGCGCCCGTAGGCAATGTTGTAGGCGATGGTGTCGTTGAACAGCACCGTGTCCTGCGGCACCACACCGATGGCCTGCCGCACGCTGTCGGGCCTGACGGTTGCAATGTCCTGGCCATCGACCAGAATGCGCCCCTCGACCGGATCGTAGAAACGAAGCAGCAGTCTGGCGAGCGTCGATTTTCCGGAGCCGCTGCCGCCTACCACTGCCAGCGTCTTGCCGGGCGGTATGCGAAAGCTGATGTCGAAGAGGATGGGGCGCTTCGCTTCGTAATGAAAGCCGACATGGTCGAACACGACTTCGCCACCGTTCGTGTGCAATGCCGGCTGCGATGGAATCTGTGCGATCTCCGGCTTCTCTCGCAGCAGCGAGAACAGCCGCTCGACGTTGACCCATGCGTCCTTCACTTCACGGTATACGAATCCCAGCGCATTCAACGGCAGGCAGACCTGCAGCACATAGGCATTGATCAGCACCAGGTCGCCGACCGTCATCGTGCCGCGATAGACGGAATCGCCGGCGAGCAGCATGATGGCCGTCACGCCGACACCGATGATCGCGCTTTGCCCCACATGCAGAATGAAGAGCGCCTTCTGGTTGCTGATCGCGGCTTCGCTCCAGCGCACCATGATGCTCTGGAAGCGTTGCGACTCCAGCGATTCATTCGTGAAGTACTTGATCGTATCGGTGTTGATGAGACTATCGGTGAGCCGGCTCTTGGCGTGCGAGTCGAGCTTGTTGACGCGACGCTGGTAAATGGTTCGGCGTGCGGTGAAATAGACGGTGAAGCCTGTATAGGCAATGAAGGTCATGGCGATGATCACCGCGAACCAACCGCTGTAGCGCGCCAGCATGATGGAGAGCACCATGCCGATTTCCACCAGCGTCGGTACCAGAGTGAAGAGGCCGGCGCCGAGCAGGAAGGAAATGCCGGAAGTGCCGCGATCGATGTCAGGCAGCAGGCCACCCATCTGGCGCTGTGCATGAAAGCGCGCGCCTAGCTGATGCAGATGGGCAAAGGTGCGCTGTGCGTATGTGGCGACCGTGCGCTGCGATACGCGCGCAAACAGCAGATCACGCAGCTCGTTGAATAGCGTGCTGGCGAAACGCAGTACCGCGTATCCGATCAGCAGGTATGCGGGCAATGCATGCAATTGTTCCGGATGCGACAACTGATCGATGATGCGCTTGAGCATCAAGGGCACCCATACCGTCGTCACTTTCGCCAGAATCAGGAAGACCATCGAGATCGCAATGCGCCAGCGATAGGCATACAGCAGACTCCACAAGTCTGTGGCAATGCTTTCGCCGTCGCCGTCGTGGCGATGCCAAAGTGCCAGGCGCTCGTTGCTGCTCGAAATCGCGCGTCGCTTTTTCATTCCTGAAACGTTTCCCTGAAGAGATGCATCAGACAAGGGCACCGGAACTATTTGCAGCACGCCGATTCCCACCGCTCGGACCATGCACTGCAAGCTTCTTTTGCAGATAGCAGGATTACCGCTTTGGTTCCGTGTCGCGGGACGCCGGGCGAATGGGATATGGACGGAAATCTTTACGAGGAAAGCGCAACTGTTTCCCTGCTGCAGCAGGGCGACATCCGACGCGTCGCTGTCTTTCGCGCATTGCAGCTGGGCGACATGCTGTGCGCAGTGCCGGCCTTGCGCGCGTTGCGCGCCGCATTGCCGCACGCGCATATTGTTTTGATCGGCCTGCCTTGGGCAGAACAGTTCACGCGCCGCTTTCATCGCTACATCGATGCGTTCCATGCCTTCCCCGGACATCCGGCTTTTCCCGAACAGCCGGCCGACGAGGAGGCGCTGCAGCACTTTTATCGCGCGATGCATGCAGCGCAATTCGATCTGGCGCTGCAGCTGCATGGCAGCGGAGAGATCAGCAATGGCATCGTCGCGCAATTCGGCGCGCGGCAAAGCGCGGGCTATGCCAGCGACGGCAGTGCATTATTGGATGGCCGCCGTTATTTTCCTTATCCGGACAGTGGCCCGGAATCCCTGCGCCTGCTGCGGCTGACGACGCTGTTGGGCGCGCCGCAAGCCGGCAAGCATCTTGAGTTTCCATTGGATGAAGACGATTGGGACGAACTGCGGCGCAGCGGTCTGGCCGCGGGTCTGGTGGCGGGAAGCTATTTCTGCGTACATCCTGGCGCGCGTTTCCGCGACAAGTGCTGGCCTCCGCAGCACTTCGCGCGCGTGGCCGACGCATTGGCCCAGGAATTCGGCCTGCAGGTCGTGCTGACCGGTTCGGCAAAGGAAGCCGACCTGACACAGGCGGTGGCCAGCCATATGAAAAGCCGAGTCGTCGACACTGCTTCACCCTTGTCTATCGGTGCAATGGCGGCCTTGATGAGCGGCGCACGGCTGTTGCTCAGCAACGATACGGGTGTGTCGCATATTGCTGCCGGCTTGCGCCTGAAAAGCGTGGTGGTTTTCAACAAGGCGGATATCACGCGTTGGGCGCCGCTGGATTCACGCCTGCATCGTTGCATCCGTGACCCTGGCGGCGAGAGATTAAACGATGTGCTCGAACAGGCGCGTGCCTTGCTGGCCGATGCCGACTAGCAAAGCGTAGCGAACCAGTCCAGCTCATCTTTTTGACTTCGTCGATGCCGACGTCATCGACGAATGACACTTCGTGCGCGCATCGCCTGCGTCGGTTCTCTTGGCCGCACACCGGACAACGCCGATCGGACCGGGCCGATCGCGCAGGAATTCCCAATGCCATGCGCGGCCGAGAAAGACGATATGCGCGTACGGATAGCGCTGTCGCAACGTATGCAGCGCAGGCAGGGAAAAAACATAGTCGCCGATCGCGTTCGGCCGCAGCACCAGCATGCGCCGCACTTCTTCCGCGCGCAGAGATATCGGCGCCGCTTTCACTTGCTCGGCGCGCCGGTTTCCGTTTCGCGCGGCATGCCCTGCGGCCACAGGACCTTGGGGGCGTGGACCCCGCGCGTCGTGACCATGGTCGGCAATTCCATGTGAAAGGCGCCGGAAGGGGCAATGCCGCAACCGCCGTAGCGCTCCATCACCTGAAGCTGGGCGAGCACGTCCTCGCCGCAGTGTTCGGGCGGCAGCTTGTGCCAGAAGTCGAAGCCACCCGCGTCGCGCAGCTTGGCAGTATCGAACAGCACGCAACCGCCGACCCACGCCACGCGATAGACACGCGTGTTGGTCCGGGTCAGTTCAAGCTTTTGCTGCACATGAAACAGGTTGGCAGCACTGTGGAGATGATGCCTCTCCCAGGCAGGGGTATTGGGCGCGACCAACTCCGGTTCGACCTTGCCTTCCCAGAACTCGATGTGTTGATGTTGCGGCCGCGTGGTGTCGATGTGGCTCAGACCGTGCGGGGCACTACCGACGAAGCCGCAACCCTGGTCGGCGATGGTACGGTGCATGCGCTCGATCAAATCGCGTTCCAGCAACACATCGTCATCGAGAAACAGGCAATACGGTGCGTTGACCTTGGCCAGCAGAAAGGCGCGCTGTTCCGCCATGCCGCGGCGCGGCAGGTGCGTCCAGGTTTGCACAGGCCGACCCGTCGCGTTCATGAAGCGCAACACGGCACGAACTTGCGGGTTTTGCAGAATGCCGTCGCCTTCCGATTGATCGGATACCAGGATACGCAGATCCGGCATCGTCTGTCCTGCCAGCGAGATCAGCGTTGTCGCAAGCGCGTGCGGACGGTTGCAAGTAGGGATCAGGACATCGACGCGTGCGTTCACTGCATCGCCTCGGCCGGGACTGCAGCTCGCGATTGTCTGTATAGATAGGGATTGAGAGTCGGATCGTTGTACATCTTGAACTGGCGGTACACCTTGAAGTACGCGTCGCCGGCCGCCGCCTCCGTCAGCAATCGATCCAGGCAGAACACCAGATCGTCGCGCTGCGTGCGCAAGCGTTGCAGCTTTGCACGGCAACGCTCGATATGCTCGGCGTCCGCGTCATGGCGTTCGGTTTGCTCGCGCATGTGGAAGATTTTCAGCGACAGTATCGACAGGCGATCGATCATCGCGCCCGCCGTTTCGCTATTCAAACGCGCATGCGCCTTCGGCGTGACTTCGGCCAGGGCGGTCAAGATCGCTTCATCGAGCGCTTCGACTGCGTCGTTGCGTTTCTGGTTGTGTTGGTCGATCAGACGTTTGCTGGCGGCAATCTGCTCGGCGCCGACGTCGGTGCGGCGCGCCTTGTCTTCTTCGTTCCACAGCAAGGTGTTGTATCGATGATTAGCAGCAATGCTTGCCCACACCGGCGATGCATTTTCTTGCTGCACTTCGCCGCCTTGTTCCAGCTGGCGATCGTGAAAACGCGTGATCGATAGACCGTCGATACCTTGCAACATGTTTTTCTCTCTCGAATAGTGGCAGCGGATTCGAGAACCGTGACGCGTCGAAGTTCCTCGCCCCGAAGCGTGGCGCGAGGCAACGTCGCTTTACAGCATGGAGGTGGCAGGGAAGTATTTTTCTTCCGCGGCCTGCAGCGGCGCGTCGATGTACACGTTACGAAAGTAGTCGATGGTGCGGCGCAGGCCTTCCTCTATCGCAACTTTCGGTTCCCATTCCAGCGTGTCGCGTGCGAGCGTGATGTCCGGCTTCCGCCGCACCGGATCGTCGCTCGGCAGCGGCATGAACTGCAGCGGGGAACGTGAATCGCACATCGCGATGATGGTTTGCGCCAGTTCCAGCATCGTGTACTCGGCAGGGTTGCCCAGATTGACCGGGCCGCAGAAATCGTCGGGGCTGCTCATCAGGCGATCGAATGCCACGATCAGATCGTCGACATAGCAGAAGGAGCGCGTCTGCTGTCCGTCGCCATAAATCGTGATCGGTTGATGCTGCAGCGCCTGCATGATGAAGTTCGAGACTACACGGCCGTCGTTCGGGTGCATGCGCGGCCCATAGGTGTTGAAGATGCGCGCAATCTTCACTCGCATGCCGTGCTGGCGCCGGTAATCCATGAACAGCGTCTCGGCGCAGCGCTTCCCTTCGTCATAGCAGGAACGTAGTCCGATCGGATTGACGTGGCCGACATAATCCTCTACCTGAGGATGCACTTGCGGGTCGCCATAGACTTCGCTGGTGGAGGCCTGCAGGATTTTCGCCTTCAGCCGCTTCGCCAGTCCCAGCATGTTGATCGAACCATGCACGCTGGTTTTGGTCGTCTGCACCGGATCGTACTGGTAATGCACTGGTGATGCAGGGCAGGCCAGGTTGTAGATTTCATCCACCTCCACATATAGCGGAAAGGTGATGTCGTGCCGCATCAGCTCAAAGGCAGGGTGGTCAAGCAGATGCGCAATATTGCGCTTGGTGCCGGTATAGAAGTTGTCGACGCACAGGACGTCATGCCCGCGCGCCAGCAGGTATTCGCACAGGTGAGAGCCGAGAAAGCCGGCGCCGCCCGTGACGAGGATGCGTTTTCGATGCGCTTCTCTCATGCTTGTCTCCAATCGCCTCAGGCGCTGACGGCGTCGACCTCGGTCGGCTGCACTTTCGCAGCGGCAGTTTCTTCGGTGTGCGCACCGCGCATCAGGCTCGGTTTTTCCAGCAGGAAGGAGCCGATCGCCAGCACGTCGAGCGGCGTGGTGCAGAAGGATTCGACGGCATCGCGCGGCGTGCAGACGATCGGCTCGCCGCGTGTGTTGAACGAAGTATTCACCAGCACCGGCACGCCGGTGCGTGCATGGAAGGCTTTCAGCAGTTCGTAGTACCGCGGATGCTGGCTGCCGTTGATCGTTTGCACGCGTGCGGTGCCATCCACATGCCGCACGGCGGGAATACGGTCTGCCTTGTCGGGCCGCACGTCGTAGATGAACAACATGAAGGGCGATACGCCACCGTTGACAAACCATTCGCTCGCTTCTTCTTCCAGCACGACGGGCGCCACGGGACGGAAGTCTTCGCGGTCCTTGATCTGGTTCAAATGGCTTTGCATATCAGGATCGATCGGTGAGGCGAGAATGGAACGTGCGCCCAGGGAGCGCGGACCGTACTCCATGCGCCCCTGGAACCAGCCGACCACCTTGTTCTGCGCCAGCAGTTCTGCCGTGGCCTGCGCGATGTTCGACACGCGGCGATAGGGCAGGCGCGCTTCGCGCAGCAGCTGTTCGATTGCAGCATCGTCATAACCGGGACCGAGAAAGACGTGGTCCATTTGCCAGCGACGGGTGTGGTCGCCGCGCTGTTCGAGATCTGTCCAAAGCGCGGCACCGAGCGCGGTACCCGAGTCGCCCGCGGCCGGCTGTACCCACACGCGCTTGAACGGACTGCGATCGCGCAGTCTGGCATTCATCACGCAATTCAACGCCACGCCGCCGGCCATCGCAAGATTCTCTGCGCCGGTTTCCTCATGCAGCCACTGCGC
>Ga0310811_10003058_pt1 | contig 21029 bp, 37 predicted proteins | sample YCmetagenome_FD_207642 | JGI IMG/M metagenome (GOLD analysis project Ga0310811, IMG submission 207642) | Soil microbial communities from experimental microcosm in Duke University, North Carolina, United States - YC | ecosystem: Engineered > Artificial ecosystem > Soil microcosm > Unclassified ...
CGCGCCGGTAATAAACCGATTTCGTCAAGGTAAACCCCTGAAGCTACTCGAATTCTTTCGGATTAGACTGGAACTCTCGGCCGAATACCCGTAATTTACGAGCTGGGCAGGGACCACTCTGCCTGGGGCTTGATAACCCCTAGCTACGCGGCTTTGTGCGAGCCGCATCGCACTCCTCACCGTATGGTCGAGGAGGCTGTCGTGTATGTCCAGGGCGCAAGCCTAAAGACGACAGCGAACCTCGCGTAGCTAGGTTTTATCAACTCCCCGATCACCAGGCTGGGGAGAAGCACATGAATTCGGTCGTTCAAAAACCTTCAATTTTACCAAGCTGGCTCGGCGCCGCCGCTGCCTGGATGTTCTCCATATTGATCGGGTTAACCGGCGTCGCGGTCCTTGTCGGACATCAGCTAGCGGCGGGCGTGTTATTGCTCTTATCCGCTCTGGTGGTATTCCCTCCAGCCTCGGCTGTGCTGCAACGGCAGGCCAATTTCCGAATCCCAGTATGGCCAAAAATCGCCGGAGCAATCGCGCTGTTATTGGCCGGGGCAGCGCTGTTGCCAAAACCGCCAGAAGCACAGGCCACCAGCCCATCAGACGCAGCGTTTGTTCCTGCAGCTCAAGGTGTCGCCGCAGCGAAGCTGCTCTTGCTGGATGATTTCAGGGGATATTTGGAGGGCCACAAGGTTGTTGGCGATTGGTCAACGGTCCTTCCGCTGGGGCAAAGGATATCTGCGTCGCAGCTATTTGCTGCTTACCACGAAAACGAGGTGGCCGCGGATGAACAGTTCAAAGGGAAGGCCCTTGTCGTCACTGGATATCTCGAAAGCATAAACAAGGACATTTTCAATAACGGGTATCTGGTCCTGCATGACGCAAATGAGTTCGAGGGCGTCCACGCGACTTTGACGGACGACACCCTAAAATCCGCTGGCAACCTATCGCGAGGCCAGAGGGTAACTCTCCTTTGCACAGGGGAGGGGATGATTATCGGATCTCCAGTTCTGAAGGAGTGTGACACGGTCGACGTGATCGTTTCACAGAAGCGTGCCGCGATCGAAGACATGGTCGATCAATTCTTCGCGGGCGGCCACGATCAGCCCGACCCCATAAGAAGAATGATGGGGTATGGATACGCGATCGGCACCGCCATGCCGCAGCCCAACCCATGCCAGACTGCGGTCCCAGGTGAAATGCAAAGGTGCACGGCCGAGATGCATGCGGTTCCGGTGGCTGAAGTCAGGCGTAGATATTCAGAGCTATCCAAACGTTTCGCGTTACCGGCTCTTCCAGAGCCCTCGAGGAAGTACTGAAGGGGCCGCATCTTAGCCAAATCCGCCCCGACCAAAGGGAAAGCGGTGGGTGGAGAAAGGTGAGCCAAAATTGAGACCCGGGGGCAGCGCTACGTCTGCATCAAAAAACCCCTTGGGCTTCGCCGCATGGTCCGCCAGCCAGGCTAAGAAATTAACGGTCGAATCCACTTGGTCCGCATATTTGCTGTTCGGAAACGAAGTCAACTCGAGGATGTAGGTATACAGCCACGGCGCATCTTCCGGAAGAAACATGCAACCACTTTCGATGCGTGTAGTCTGCACATATGCACGCACGTACTTGTCGCCATCCTGCTTAGGAGCAGGTTGCACTTTTAGGAACTGATCCGCCCGCATTTCCTGAATGATTTGGGTACCGGAGGCCTTGTCCTCCACCAGTACAATATCCGCCTTCCAGGAATCTGCGAGGTCTCGGACCGTGCGCTTTAGTTCTGGGAACTCCATCTGACGCCGCACCACGTCCAGAAGATAGAAATGTTTGCCCCGCATGCCCCAGGTCGTGCAGACAGAAAAATTGGCTGTCTCACTAGCAGAATTGGCGGTATCCCAGCTCTGGACAATTTTGTCGAACTTATCTGGCCTTTCTGATTCCTTGTAAGTCTTGAGCCACGCTCGCTTAACCAGATTGCCCTCAGCCGGCTGGGGGTCCTGCTGGTATTGGGCAGCAAAAACGGCTGCCGTCATCCCGCTGCGAAGTGCTGCCAGCGTATCCGCTGAAACCAGCTCTGGCTGGAGGATGTCATCCTTCCTCCTCTGAATGATCCGCTTTCCGTAAGGTGTGAACAGCCGATACTCTTGGTCCTCAGGCGCGATAGCGGGGAAGCGGACCACGTCCCACTCTTCGCTCCCCAAAACATGGCCAACCAGGTCATCCATGTGCAACCGCTGCATCACAATAATGATGGCGCCCGTCTCCTGATTGTTCAGCCGGCTTCTGAGGGTGTTGTCGAACCATTCATTGACTGATTTTCGCCGCAGTTCAGAACCTGCGTCGTCAGCCTTGAGTGGATCATCTACTATGATGATATCAGCGCCTCGGCCAGTCATGACACCGTTCACGGACGTCGCAAATCGATTGCCGCCCTGGGTGGTCTCGAAGTCAGCTACCGCTTGGCGGTCTTCGGAAATGCGCGTTTTAAACGTCCTCAGATAGGTATCGCTCTGCATAACCTTGCGACATTCGCGAGCCAACTTTTCGGAGAACTCCTGCGCATAGCTAACGCACAGAATTTGCTTGGTGGGATATCGCCCTAGCACCCAAGCCGGAAACGCAATCGAAGCAGTATGTGATTTGAGGTGCCGGGGCGGAATATTGATGATCAAGCGCCGACATTTCCCCTCCGCGACCGCCTGCAGTTTGTTGCAGAGCACTTCCAAGTGCCAATTTGGACAAAAAGGCCGGTCACTATTTAGTTCTAGAAAGAACCTTTGAACGAAGGCGTATAGGTCTTTTTGCAGGATCTCGGCGAACATCTTTCCAGGTGACATCAACATTTACTTCTCCAACGTGGGGTCTGTTGTCTCGGGTGCTTCGCATGCCCGCACGCGTGCGTGCACTTCGTGCAGGACGGCGAGTTCTTTCTCGCCGATGGGAACTTCGGGAGGCCGCGCCGCAGCTGCGCGTTTTTCAACCTCATCGACCATATCGGCCAACCGCTGAATGGCTGTCGTGTCACCTTGCGCAGCTTTAAGCGCTAGCTGCAGCAGGGCAGCCTCGATGCGGGTTAGCTTGCGCTTCTTGCCATTTTTTAAGGTGACGACGATTTTGTCGTATGCGGCCTGCCTAATGAGCGTTGCGAGGTTCTTCGAGCCCTTAGGCCGCCCATTGGGATTTCCCGAGCGGCCCTTTGGGAACTGCGACGCCTTTGGCGGTCTTTGATGACCTCCACCGCCTGCACTATGGTCACCATCATCAAGCATGTGTAACCTCCTGCATCGACAGCCGGATGGGCTGTTCGCCTGTTAGATCGCGCCACCTTTCGATGGCCAGTTGGACATAGCCGGGATCAATATCGCAGCCGATCAAGCGTCTGCGGGACCGCTCAGCAGCAATGAGGGAGGTCCCGGAGCCCAGGAAAGCGTCGAGGACTACGTCACCCTGTTTGGTCACATCGCAGATAGCATCGGCCACCATGGCGACTGGCTTTACGGTCGGATGGAGATCCAGGTCTGCCCGGCGGTTGCCCTTGAGCGAATTCGCCGAGGTGTAATCCCAGACATTGGTTCGATTGCGACCGTGTCTGCCAAGCTCGACCGCGTTAAAATGCGGCGTGCTGCCGACCCGATAGACGAAAATAAGCTCGTACTTGGAACGGTATAGCGACCCCATACCCGCCGCGCTCTTGTTCCAAACGCATAGGTTGAGCAGCTTGCTATAGACGAGCTTTCCGACGGTGCTTACGGCGTCGATGTGGCGCCAGTCCATGCATACGAAATGCACCCCGCCATCTCGGGTCACCGACGCACAAGCTGACAGACCCGCCCTGAGGAATTCCTCGAACTCCGCGTCGGTCATTTCGCCGGAAGCCATTGCAAACTCTCGATGAATGTCTCGGGTGCTCGCATGCTTCTTGATAGGTACGTTGTACGGTGGATCTAGGAAGGCTGCGTCGACTTTTGCACCTTCCGTCAGATCCCGCAGAAACGTCTCGTCCCTGCAGTCGCCACAGCCGATGCGGTGCACACCCAGATGGTAAATATCACCCCTCTGCACATAAGGATGCGCAGGGACCGCAGGGGCAACTTCGTCATCTGGATCAGTCTTGGAAGAATCTAGAATTAGATCGATTTCGCCCGTGCTGAATCCGGTTATTTCGACGTGAAAATCCGCCTCAATCTCTTGCAGATGCTCGAGCTCCACCTTGAGCAGGTCAGCATCCCAGCCGGCGTTCAGGGCGATCTTATTATCTGCGAGCAGAAGTGCGCGCTTTTCCTTGTCGGACAAACCCTTTAGCTCGATCGCAGGCACGCTTTCGAGGGCGAGTTGCTGAGCCGCTTTTAGCCTGCCGTGTCCGGCTATCAGTTGCCCTTCCTCATCTACCAAGACGGGGTTGGTAAATCCGAATTGCGAGATGCTCGCCGCGATCTGCGCGACCTGCTTACGGGAATGGGAGCGCGCATTATTTCGGTTGGGACGGATCGAAGTTGGAGCGCGATATGAGATCTGAAGTTGATGATCGTGCTGCATTGAAAATTCTCTTCACACAAAACGATCGGACTCAAGACTCAACTCGCTTGTTGAGTCCAGACACTTTCGAAAATATTTTTGCAGTGTGTTTTCCGATCGCGGGCGTCGGCGGCTGGTGTGTGTTCGTGTGTATTAGCGCTGGGTGAGATCACATCACGTCACATCACACCCGGGCAGTATGATGTGGTGTAAGTTTTGAGTGTAAGTGCGGATGGCTCCGTAACGGCGGTAGAGAATTTGTCCCGATAGCCGCCAACGATCGTCCTGGCTGGTTAGTCGTATTTAGGTCTCCATGAGCGTGGAACGCTCATCACCGGTGGAAATGATCTGGAGCGCTGGTGATGCGCTGTCGCCCTTAGTTTTAGATTTAGCTGCAGTGATGCTGATCGCGGCCTAAACAGCAAATTCGAATCTCTTTTTTTATCCAGTTCGAACAAGAGCTTATTGTTTTGGCAATCCGAATGGCCGCTACAAGCTCGCTGAGGCCATTTTTGCTTCAGAAGTTGCCGTCATGTCGCTTCTAGGCGTCTTTTCGCCAGCGCTACGTCCTCACGACCGCTAATTCATGGATCGTGGAAGCCGTTTTGGTGGATTCCGTGGTTCTCGTTCGCGAGTTCATCGGCGAATTTTATCCGCTGGCGACGATTTCAGTTGTTGGTGAGCCGTTGGCGGCGATTTTTAGTCGTTGGAGAGCATTTTGGCGTGCATGGAGCGCTCAACAGCTCTTCGTGGGTTGTTTTGGGGTTGTGGCGGAGATCGTGGACGTGGTTTGCGAGTTTTGGTCTGTTTTGGTCTCCTGGAAACCAATTCGGACGTTTGTGCGGCGCATTTTGTCTAGAGAGCGGCTGTGTAGGCGCTTACGACGGATTGCTGGCGTAGATTTCGCCGTCCGCGGGAAGAATTCGGCTGTTGGAGACCGTTTAGGATTCGCAGAGGAGCGAGCGTTTTCCCTCGCGGACGCCCGTGGCGCTGCCGGGGCTGCAGATCCTCAGGGAATTATCCCGCCAGCGCTCCTGGCGGCCATACGCTCGTCGGGAAATTTTGGTGTTCATCCGGAAATTGGCATGGAGGGATTTCGGCTGTTGGAGACTGTTTAAGATTCTTAGAGGAGCGAGCGTTTTCCCCGGCGGCAGCTCATGGCGCCGCTGGCGCCGTAGATCCTTCAAGGATTATCCGGCCAGCGTTCCTGTAGCCAATGCGCTGGTGGGGACAGTTCTGGCGCTCAGGCGGAAATTAGGATGGGCTGGTCGGCCAAGTTCGGAACGCTGAGAGCGGACGGCTACCTATATATAAGTGTAAGCGGCGGGGCCGGAGCCATTTGGCTCGGGTCGGATCGGCTACGTATATATAAGTGTAAGCGGCGGGGCCGGAGCCATTTGGCTCAGGTCGGATCGGCTATGTATATATAAGTGTGAGTGGCAGCCGGCGGAGCACGCATATATATGTATGTGGGAGGGGTGAACGCGAATCCCCCACATTCCTCCTGTTATTTGCCCTGATACTAAGGCTTCGCCCCCTGTTATGCGGATTTAGGCCGCCTGTTATTTTTAAGCCCATTGTGGGCCGTTCCAGCGCTTAACCATTGAGAACCCGTCGAAAACTCCAGGGACAATCGAAAATCAGGGCGGTTCGATTGAAAACTCCCTGTATTTGGAGATTCGAAGGTTTCGAACCTTGCTGCTGATTGTTCCAGGGACGACGGCCAGAAAATCTGGCCGCATGACCGGTCTCCGGCAATCGCGGAAATTCCCTGATAAATGCCAGAGACTGATGGCCAGCGTTGGCTGAAAAATCCTTATTTTGGGCGAAAGCGAGTCTCGGGATTCAGGATCCCTGGCAAAGATCCTGAAAGTTCGACGGATTTTTTGGAGATAACGAAAGCCCTCATCCGTCTCGGATGAGTGGCTGTGAGCCCAGTCGCTGACTAACCCTGCTCCCCCTGTTTTGCCTGTTACTTTCGGAAATAACGAGGTTTTTCCCGGAATGCCGGGCCGCTTGCGCTAAATTTCCGGCGAATTTCAGCGGGATAGCGGGAATTTAGCTCACGCGGCTATCAGGCCGATATCAGGCCGCAAGCAGGCGACGATCACGCGGGCAACTGTCGGGATGCAGGGGACAATCAGGTCGCAGCCGAATTTTCAGAACTTTAGGTTGCATTGGGCCACTCGGTGGCTGGCCCAGCTCTCTCGACATTTAAAAACAAGTTTGCCCGCGGCAACGGCGATTGAAGTTTTGATCGCAGACCACGGATTCAAGTGTTGAGCCGCGCTCGCATCTGAATCCTGAAAAAGCGCCACGCAAATGGCCTTCGCAAAAAAGAATTGAGTCCTCGGCTTTAGGTGTGATCGCTCAAAGCGCGTCACGCATCGCAGATCCGCGCAAAAATATTTGCGCGCCCACTTGTCAGAGGCGGCGAACAGACTACCGGTAGTTATCGCGCTCAGTTGACCAAGGGAAAGCCGAGCATGTGCTCTCCGCGGATTTTCCAGGAGGGAACCAACGAGGATGTTTATTTATGGCAGGCTGGGAAAACGCCAAGTATTTGCACGTCGATGTTAATGAGCTGAAGCCGGCGCCGCGCAATGCCCGCACCCATAGCAAGGCTCAAATCAACAAGATCGCAAATTCAGTGAGGCGCTTCGGGTTCACAAACCCGGTGCTCATCGACAAGGGGCGCAATGTCGTTGCTGGGCATGGCCGTATCGCCGCCGCCAAACAGCTCGGCATGACGGAAGTCCCCTGTGTCGTGCTTGAAGACATGTCGGAGGCGGAAAGGCGGGCTTACGTCCTCGCGGACAACAAGCTGGCCTTGGACGCCGGGTGGGATTTTGAGATTCTGGCTGGTGAGCTCCAAGGCCTCATTGACCTTGGGTTTGAAGTCGATCTGACCGGCTTTAGCCAGCCTGAGGTCGACCTGGTCATCCAGGAGGTCCAGGACTCCTCAACAAACCGGGAGGAGCCGGCGGATTACCACCCGGAGCCTGATCCCGAGCCCGTCAGCCGCCACGGAGATTTATGGGTTCTGGGACGGCATTTCCTGGCGTGCGGGGATGCCAAGGACCCGGCGGTGATCGAGCGCCTGATGGGGGGCCGCAAGGCCGATATGGTCTTTACGGACCCGCCCTATAACGTCCGCATCGCGGGCAATGTCTGTGGCCTTGGCCGGATCAAGCACCGGGAATTCTCGGAGGCCTCCGGGGAGATGAGCCGTGAGCAGTTCACGGCGTTTCTGGCCGAAGCCTTCGCAGTTGCGGAAAAGTCCTGCCGGGACGGGGCCATAGCCTTCACCTGCATGGACTGGCGTCACCTGGGCGAAGTCATCGCTGCTGGGCAGGGGGTATTTACTGAGCTCAAGAACATCTGCGTCTGGTCCAAGACCAACGGCGGAATGGGGGCCTTCTATCGCTCCCAGCACGAAATGGTCCTGGTCTGGAAAGTCGGTACTGCCGCCCACACCAATACCTTTGGCCTGGGCGGGAAGGGGAGGTATCGGACAAACGTCTGGACCTACCCCGGGGTCAACACATTCAGGTCAGAGCGGATGGAGGAGTTAGCGTCGCACCCGACAGTGAAGCCTGTGGCCCTGGTTGCTGATGCCATTCGGGATGTTTCAAACCGGGGCGAGATCGTGCTCGACATTTTTGGCGGCTCCGGCACCACGCTCATCGCCGCCGAAAAGACAGGGCGCTCTGCACGACTGATAGAGATCGATCCAATCTACTGCGACGTGATTATCCGCCGTTGGGAAAAGCTGGCTGGCAAATCGGTAGTCCTGGCCAGCACCGAGGAGACGTTCGAAACTGTCAAATGCGATCGACTTGGAGACGGGCATCTCCAATCGGTAAACCAAGCAGCATAGGCGGGCACAGCAGTGAAAAAGACCAAAGCGCCGCCCTCTCTGAAGTCAAACGCGCACCGAAATTTCCACGGAGCACTTCGGGCCAGCAGTCCCATCAAAGACTATAATGAAAAAGATATAAGGCCGCTGCCGGATTACGTCGCCGCTGCTAAACCAGAAGAGGCACCGGCCGCCGCACGAGAAGCCAACGGCCAATGGCCTAAGGGCACTTCCGGCAACCCTAAGGGGCGACCTCGCAAGCGTGAGCGAAGCTATCTGCCTCGGCAATTTGTTTCGGACATTCTCGCTCTAAGCGAAGAGCTCATTACCATAAAAACGGAACAGGGCGTTGAAAAGATGCCCGTAATCCAAATTGCCCTGAAGCAACTCATCCGTAAAGCAATGAGCGGCCACGGCCCGTCATTGAGAAAATTGCTCGATCTGCATTTCGAGGCACTTAATATGCACATGGAAAAGCACGCCGAAAAATTCTCCACGCTCGATGATTATGAAACGGCTTCCGTTTTTCACCCGCCAAGCGCTCCCGAATTGACTGAATGGCTCAATAAGCTCCGCAAAGCGACCCGAAGAATCTAGATGCAGCGATGTTCCCGCCACTGTCTAACTATCCAAAACCAACAGCTTTTAGGAAAGAATAGCAATCAATCGGCGATGGTTAGTGCAGTACCTAGGCGGCGAATTAGCCGTTATTTCGCATTCGCTCAGCAGCCGACCGAGGTCTAGCGGACCACATGACCTTTTTTTCTTCTAGGACCGGTTGCCCGCAGGCGCGACAAGCCAGTACTGGCTGGCCGTTACACTCGTCCCTCTTTTCATAAAAGCCGTCAGAAAGCGAGTGGAGCCTCGGTTGCTGTCCGCGCGCGTCCGGCGGCGTGTTCCCTTCCCAAACGACTTCGCCTTTCGCGCCACAGGCGCAGGCAAGTTTGACCAGGAATCGTTCGCGCATGGCCTCCTCCCTTGCCATTAAAAATAACTACCGAAACACGGATTCGAGAAGGAAGAGCAAAACCCGAGGCAGACGCTGGGTCAGCGCCGCTTAGCCTTCGTTTTCCGCTTCGCCTTTTTGCTGCGCTTCCGCTGCCCTGCCTTGGTATCTCCCGACGATGTACTCGTCATTTCAGACACAGCCTTTTGGAAGTCGCGCATCGCTTTCAAAAACGTTGATTGGGCTTTCGCCAGAGTGCCTTTTTTTCTCGCAGCCATAGAGGTCTCCTGGGTTTATCCCAGAGGAACTTACGAATGGCCCCTTGGTTCCCAGGCGAACGCGGACCTAGTCGGCGTGGTGCTGTCCCGCTGGGACAGGACCTTCTTCCCAGTCCTGCTCCATCGGTAGGTTTTTCCTTTGGTGCCAGGCCCTCTTACGGACCCCGGACCCAGGCCGGATGCGACTGAACACTTCTGCGCCGATGCGGGTGGCATTGGCACTTTAGCCGGCATGGCGGTGGGGCGGCACACATAGGCGCGTAGCAAGGCGGCGAAGCGCCCTCGGTGGATCATTCCGCACATCTCCCGCGCCGAAACAGCAATGAAATCGGGGCCGCGAAACCCTCCCCTTATTTTTGCGTTCATGACGCCGGAGGGTTTTTTGAGCAATGGAGGCTTTGATGAAAACGATCGTGAAGGCCGCCACTGGGGTATTACTGGCAGGCGGGCTCAGTGTGGCGGCCACCGCACCGGCCGACGCAGCAGTGCATTTCAGATTTGCACTACCAGCTCCCCTGGTTTATCCGGCAGCGTATTACCCGCCGCCCTGTTACGCCTACGGGCCCTACGCGTGCCCCCGGCCGGCATACTACGGTCCCCCTTATTACCGGTATCGGCCGGGTTGGTACGGCTGGCGTCCGGCCCGTCACTTCCGCCGTTGGTAGAGTTTACAGACATGCGGACGCCGCCTGGCGTCCGCATGTCCGCGGCGCCCTCTCAAGGGGGCATGCCGCCCCCCTGGGCCGCGCTAAAATAGGCCGCCCCGTGACATTGAGGACTAAGAGCCGCGCTGCATATGCATGGCCGCGAGCCGCAAGTCGCGCGCACGGGTCAGAATCGCGTCTTCTAACTTGCGCTCGGTATCGGCATTCCCCTGAGCATACTGCCAGTTTGTGCCATTGCGCGTTTGACGAAATACCACGACCTTGAGGCCGTCGGCCCTTAGCGTGCGATCCATGACGTAGACTGTGACCTTCAACCGCTCGCCCACACCGGGGGTAGGAACATACCAATCGGTAATTATGACGCCGCCAAAGGGATCGGCGGATAACAGTGGGAGGAAGGACAGGGTGTCCAATGACGCCTGCCAGAGGTATGCATTCACCCCGAGCATTCTATGTGCGCGAGGTCCGATGGTGCCCGTCTCCATATCGACGGATTCTGAACTGGTTGACCCGCAGCCAAACAAAGCGAGTGCGAGGAGTGGCGCCGCTAGGACTTTACGACTTGGCATGCGCACCTACCCGAGCGCCGGCAGCGCTGCGTGCCGCAAGCCATCAAAAACGAACTGCACGGCTAGCGCCGCCAGTAAGACGCCCGAAATCCGCCCAACAACGTCCGTGCCGGTTTCACCCAACCAGCGCTTCAAGTGCTCCGATGCCAGCATGGCAGCGAAGGTCAGGACCAGACACACAAGCAACATAGCGATGGTCGCCGCACCGTTGATCCAGCCATCACTGCGGCCCATCAAAAGCACTACGGCAGACAAGCTGCCTGGCCCTGCAATCAGCGGGAACGCCAGGGGGAATACCGCAATGTCCCCGGGTTGCTCCGCTTCGCGGTGTTCGCCTTCGCTAATTGACGACAAACCCGACCTGGCAAAGGTCAGGGTCAGGGCTTGAAGGAACAGCAAAATTCCGCCCGCGACCTGGAAAGCCGGCATCGAGACATGCAATAACGGAAGTAAGAAATTCCCCCCAACGGCAAACAGAAGCAGCAAAACTCCGGCCACGGCGACCGCGCGGGCTGCCAGGCTCTCACGGTTATCGCGATGCGTGCCTTTGGTCAGGCTTGCGAATATCGCAGCGGTCTCAATCGGCCCTATGCTGACGAGGAGCGTGACGAACACCGACCACAGTTGCAGCGGGAAATGCACGACGGACTCGCAAATGCTACCGGTTGACGATCCCCGCGGATCCGCGCCTCGGGGACTGAGAGAGCGGGTGGCCGCGCGGCGTATACCTTGCTGGGCGTCGTGCCACGACGTCGTCCGCAGCCGTACGGAGCCCGGTGATTTCATCAAGGGTTCGCAATGCCGCGAGCACCTGATCGACCAAGATCGGTCCCGGCGTTCCGGGCAGCCAGCGGAACCCAGGCCTAGACTCGACGGCACAGGCATCCGAGGCCCAAGTGGAGAGAATGGACCGCTTTTCAGTTGGGCCGAGCCGGTCGTCCTGAACCACCTCCCTGGGATGGGCGCAGTCCAACACCCTCAAGGCCAGAGGACTCCCTAACCCGGACGCGAAAAGGTCTTCAAAGATTTGGTGATCAAATTTTTGCACGGTGCACCCTCCCATCTCGGTTGCTGCACCCATCGCCCATAGGGCAGCGAAGCAAGCCAACCAGGTAACCGAAAACAGCAAACGCGCGGAGGTGAACAGCCGGCTCGCTGTGGCCAAGAGGGCAAGCGGCAGCAAGAGTCCCCAGCGCAGCACCCGCTGGAATTGCGGGGTGGATCAACTTCATGACTGTCCCCAAAGGGATGAAGACCAAAAAAATCTAAAAAACCGCCGTGCCGTTTCAAGGACAGGCAGCCTCGAGCGCATTAATTTTTTGTCGGTGTCACGGCCGACCTGGCAGTCGTTTCGCCGTTGCAAAAAAGGGTTCTTGCAGCGCTAGGGTTCAACCAGAAAAATTTTTACCCCCGCCCTTGAAGCCGAGTTTTCCGCCCCTAAATTTCCGGCCGTCCGAATGGCCTCGATGGTATTCGGGCTGAAAGCAACGCTTTCAGGAGGTTGTGATATGCGTAGCATCGATCTCTCCCCATATGCCCGGTCCACAATAGGGTTCGACCATTTGTTCAGCGTGCTGCAGCAAGACGCAGAAGCGGCAACCGGATACCCGCCGTACAATATCGAACGGTCCGACGAGACTCACTATCGCATCACGGTCGCGGTCGCGGGCTTTTGCGATAAGGATCTTGATGTTGAAGTGCACGATGGTGTTCTGACCGTTGCCGGCAAGACCGAGGAGCAGGAGGACCAGAACTACCTTTATCGCGGAATCGCGGGTCGCCAGTTTACTCGCCGCTTTCAACTGGCCGAACATGTCGAAGTGCGCAGCGCAAGGTTGGAAAACGGATTACTCCATATCGACCTGGAGCGCCTGATTCCGGAGGAAAAGAAACCTCGGCGGATTACAATCAATGCTCCAGAGTTAAGTATAACGAACCCATCTCGGGCTGCGTGAGAACGGCAGCGGGGTCCTGACGGATTATCGCAGGGCCCCGCAACACTTGGAGGACAGGATGAGTCTCCATCTGTTGATTTTCTATTTTCTGGGCGCGCTGGTTTTTACCTTGGCGCGGTTAGCCTATGATGAGTGGCGCGTATGGCGGGACAGCCATCATCGAACCGAGCGTTCTGAACTGCCTAGTCCGCGAACGTTGGTCGACGTGCTTGGTCGGCGAGGAAACCATACGTGAGCACCACGTGTAGGGCCGACAAACCAACGCTATTTCGCCAAGTGGCCGAAAGTGCGCGCAAGCGGGCTAAGTCGGTGGCGGGAACGCCAAACGAAAAGATTTGGCTGCACGTTGCCGAGTCGTGGGAGTTTCTCGCGGGTTTACAGGGCACGCCGTGCTTCTGTGGTCAGCCGTCTATCGGATTCAAATGATTTAAGAACGGTGAGAGGGTCGGAGCGTGCAGCATGCATGCAAGAGAACTACTGACTCAGGACATTCTCTATCGAGCCGGCTTCAAGAAGCCGGATTGACGGGTTTAGACGGTACGCTTGCCCCGAACTTCGCGGTCATCTCCGCTGATCCAAAGGCAAACTATCCGGCCACGGGTTGTGCGGCATTCCTTTTGAGCAATCGTAGGATCAACGTGGGCCTGCTGCCTGACGCGCCATAAGACATCGCCATATCTGGCCTTACATCACCATCGTAATCTACCCTTTAGGGGCGGGATGCCGGCGATAGGCGGGACGTCTGGGTTCCGGAACCGGGCAAGGAACCCCAGGCGGGTTTCTCAGTTTCTTGGGGATGATGGGGATTCAGCCCAACTGTCGCCTCTGCCAGCGTAGGGCGACTTATATTGCGATCCTGCACGACGGCGCGAAGGTGCCGTACTGTAGCAAACATGTGCCCGAGTGGCAGGCTAAGGAAGAAGAGCGGGCCTATGACAATCTGCTCCGTGCCATTCGGGCCTGCTGCGATGCCTAGGGCTTCTTTGGATCGGTAGGATTCGGTGCTCACGCCAAGTATCCCGCATTGATCCAATTGCTTGGAAATTCCACGCTGGTGCAGCCCTCGCGACAGTGGCATTTTTGCTAACTGGTCGATGTAAAGAATCCCGGCAGGGCGGGGACTTGGCCCAGATGGCGGTTACCGCGCCTCCGGCGCATCGGGATCCCCCTTTCCCCTTCGCCATTGCTGCGCTTTTATAGACGATGAAAGGAGGCCGCCATGACGGACGACAAAAGCATGCGCGATTATCGGGACCGGGACCGTATCAATCGCAATGAGCCTTATGAGATAGAATATTGGACGCGGACCTTGGGCGTCACCAAGGACAAGCTTCTGCGCGCGATCGACGCTGTAGGCGTCATGGTCAAGGACGTACGCGGATATCTGGGAAAATAGGCCGCCTTCAAATGAGCAGGGGTGATATTTCCTTAGGCCGGCGGATTCGGACAAGCACCGCCGCCCAGCCTCATTTTCCGGTGTTCATAGACACTGTCGAGGACGCGATTGACCACGTCCAGGAACTTCCACGACAGGTCGCGGACCGGTCTCATTGGATTGCAGCGCGCGATGCTCTTTGGCAGGCCAGCGATGATCCTATGGACTACGCAAAGATTAAAGCTGCCGATGCCGCCTTATGTAGGGCACTTGCCGCGGAGGGTTGGCTTAACGACCTAAAACCTTTCTAGCGCGGCTGGAGGGTGGCAGTGGGCACCGCAAGGCCGGATTCGACGGTCAAGCCCGCGACGGTTTTTGTTACGCGGCCGGAGCGCTTGGCGCCAGTGGCTGGCTTTGGCATAATTCAGGACCGTTTGCCCTACTTAAGCGCATAGTCATTAGATGGACTCCGACCTTTCCAAGGCCCAGCAGTACCGTGACAGAGCCGCCCGCATGCGGGACATCGCGGCGACCGAAGAGGATGCTGGCGCCCGAGGGACGTTACTAACGCTTGCGGAAAAGTACGAGCATATGAGCCAAAAGCACCTTGGCAGGGCACAGCGGAAACAAAGTTAAGATTGGAGGCCTTGGCCCCGGGCCGCCCTCGAAACGATTTGGCAGTACGATATCGCACGTTCAAAAGAAGAAAAGTCTGCATTTACGAATAGGCTTATACTCTTGCATGCAGGCCGATTTTAGGGTGCTCCATGAAGCACGCGAGCCGCCTTGCTGTCGAAAAGCCTGGGATAGCTGTCGATCCCAAACCCCTCAGTCTGCCGTCTCTATTGTGCACGGCGATCCGGGTTGTCGCGCTTGGCCTCGCTATAATCGTCCCGGCGATTCTCTTGGCCATGGCGAAAAGGGAGCCTGCGGTCCGTGGAGAAGACAACACGCTGGCCGCGTCAGTATTGCAATCGAACAATGCTCCTACGCTCACCATGCTCTTGGCGCGGGAGGCACGCTCCCACTAGCCCTCCGTTAAATCCATTGTTTTGCAGGGACGCCACGCGAGCCCATTCTCGCCGCCTTTCCCCGTTTATTCTTTCAGCAAGCTAAAAGCCCGAATTTGCTCAGTGCATGCAATGCCGCAACATGCGCGTCGTAGTGCAACAAGCGCGAGCCAGTGCACCTGATCCGGCCAAGGAGGCGCTGCCCACTGAGTCCCTTACTGTGATCGCGTCGATCGACGTTGAGGCGGAGCAGGGCAATAAGGCGCGACAGGTCGCCCGAAAGCTTGGACGTGCTAGGCCACGCGCTACCGCCTCGATCAGTCCACGACATGGCGAATAAGGGAGTACCTCATTCTTGGGGATTACTCGGCGGCTTCCAACGCCGGGCTGCTTAGCCGAGCCGCCGCTCGTCTGCGCAGACGAGTACCTGGCAATCGGCATGGAGGGCGCGGACATTCGCGGGCATAAAGTTACCTATCCGGTCAAACCGATCCAACACGGCATGATGCTCGGATAGGGGCGAGCGGCAAATAGGGCACATGCCGCGCTGCTTCTCCAGCTGGTCGACTACCAGCATCCTCCCCCACTGTCTGATCCGGCCCACCCCCATAGTTCCATTCTAGCGGGCGCCCTCTACCGGCCAACGTCCCCCAGCTAGCAAATTTCATTTCAAATTATGAAAACAGGTTTGCGCGGAAAGCACAGCGGCGCAGCGACTACAGCAAACTGGCTTTCAAAAAGGCTGCGGGGCAGCCACCACCTATTCACGACTTCCTTTGTCGGGCAGCTTTCTGCCTTCCATAGGTCTTGGCGATGGAATCGAAAATATCGACGATTTCTTCAGCGATACTTATCGCTTCTTCGTCTGACATTTTTGCAAGAGTGGCCGCCACGTCACCTTCTCCTGCCTTAGCAGAAATACAAGTTAGCCGACGCTTCACCTCTCCGACTCTGCGGAATATATCAGGGGTGACGTTCTCGCGGTTGAGGAGGCATAGGCTAGAAGTAAACGCGTCGCCGACCCGTGCCTGAAGGCTTGCGACGCCCGTAGCCATGCCGCGAACCGAGAGGTAACTTTTTTCCCAGGCATACGCCAAGCTAAAATCAGGCAGTTTCTCGTTTGACAAGATGAGTCTCCAACTGGTTACAAAGACCGTTTGCCCTCTGAGATGTGATGTTATCTACGCTTGGCCATCCTCGGCTTTGGGGGAGGTGGTACACCGGCGTCATCCTTTTTTTGCTTCTCGGCAGCTTTCATTTCTTCTGAAGCGGCGGCGCGGCGGTCAACGGCAGCAGCAGACATGTCATCGGGTATCTTTGGCATTGGTTTCTCCGAGTTGGGTTAGAACCTAGCCAGTGCGCGGCTCCACACAGGCGGCTGTGCTGGCTGAAGGTTGCGCGCCTCATCGCGCCGACCGGCTCCTGGCAAGAGGCGATCGATCTGACATCTGACTGCCATGCAGGTCATGAACCTTTATAGGCCGCGCTCACGCTCTAAATGTATAGCCCACACCTCACCGGCGGTCTCTGAAGGGCGGTAGAATGTGGCGTTGGGCCCAGAACTAAAACGGCGGAAAACGCGCTCGACCTCAACTTCAAACTTTGGTGGAATATCGCGAGACAGGCGTTTACGATTTTCGCGCATCGCGCGCATCACTGACCAGCGCCGCAGTCCTCGGACGTGGGGCTTCAACACGTTAACAAGCTCTTGAACCATTGGATCTACGTGCGCGAGGCGATCGGCCTCGAATGCAGAGCTCAACACAAGGTCTCTGGAGCCGCTCTCCTGGTTCAAAGTAGCTGTTCCTTTAAAATGCTCCGGGCGACCGTTTTCACGGCCGCCCGAGAGGTTGGCCTACGCGGCCTGCAGATTGCCGGCCTTGGCTCCGCGCGCATCCGGGAGGATGTCAAATGAAACTTTCTGGCCTTCGCTGAGCGACATCATGCCGGCCTGTTCCATGGCGGTCGCATGGACGAACACATCCTTACCGCCGCTATCCGGCGAAATGAATCCATAGCCCTTGCCCGCATTATAAAACTTCACTGTACCGATAGTCATAGAGAGATTTCCTTAGGTCGTCAGTTCCCTCCGCGCAAAACGCACGGATGGCGCGGGACATTAAACATCAAGGTCGGGAAAGTGTTCGGTTCGTCCGGCGCGCGAGGCGGGTCAGATTGACAGAAGCGCTTCGTCAGACAGGGACGTAAGAACCACGTGCCAGTTGTATAGATCTTTCACAGAGCGTTTACAAGAGTTGATCGTCGTGGAAATACATGGCCGAGAACGAAGGCCGCACCCTTCGAAAGCACCTCAGCAGTCCGGAAGAAAAGGTCCTCAGTTGGAGCGTGAAAAAAAGAACTTTGGCTCTCATCATGACTTCAAAGCAAACCACTCTGCCGTGTTCGTTGGACAATGCGCGGCACTTCGGAGCTTTCGCTCTTCTTTTGTGAGCGAAGCTTTATTAGGCACCTTTTCCATGTGGAACGAAGGTTTCGGCCGTCCAAGCACCCTGGTTCGTGCTCTCATACCTTAGTGCTGGCAACCCGCCATTGATTGCGGTCGATGCGATTGCGGCTTGCCCGGCTGCCACACTGACTTGTGATAGGCCGTGAACGACGTCGACGTCGCCGGCAGCATAGAGGCCAGGGACCGTGGTTTGTTGATGACGATCGGTCAGCACCGCGCCCTCGTCATCGATCTCGGCTCCCGCCGAAACCGCCAACTCTGACCGCAGATGCATTCCTAGCGCTGAGTAAATTGCGTCGAAATAAAGAGGGTTTGGCTCCTTCGATGACCAAGCGGCAATTTTATCTCTTTCGCGCGTCAGCCGTTCCATCGGATGGAGGATCAGTCGAATTCCCGCAGCTTCCAAAATGGCCCGATCATGGGGCGAAATCTCAGCGGCGTTACCTAATGTCAGTACTGTCAGATCTGATGTGTACCCTCGAAGCAGCAACGCCTCTTTGGTTCGGCACTTTCCATATGCCACTAACGCGATCCGTTTCCCGGTCGCCTCGTAGGCATCGCAGATCGGACAGTGGCGTATGATGCCGGCTTCAACCAGCTTTTCGACATCCTTAATCTGAGGTTCGACGTCAAGCCCGCCAGTTGCTATCAAAACCTTCGCGGCGGACACTTGGCCTTCTTGCCAGAGCCCAACGAGGGAGCCATCAGCTTGGCGTTGGAGGCTGTCTATCTGTCCCGAAATGCGCCGAGCGCCATATTGATCGGCTTGTTCGCGTAAGACGTTGAGCAGGTTGGGTCCTCTGATGCCTCGGCTGAAGCCCAGCACATTATGCGTCATGGGAATCCAGGATGCTCGACTGGCGCCGCCGTCGACCAATAAGACGTTGCGCCGAAATCGACCTTTTTTTGGCGGATCGTCTCATAATGACCGACACGTTCGCCGGCGGAAATTCGGCGGATAATCTCCATGTGGTCCGCAACCGAAGCGGGCTGGAATGAGCAATCGTCCCACTCAGCGCCTTGTCGCTTGCGCTGTTTACGGCAATGCGCTTTTTCTGGCGACGTGACGACCGGCTAAGGCGCATAGCGCAGCCCGCGCAGCTCCGGATTTGAGGCCAGCTTCTGCAGCTCCTCGCCCCGAACGAACGTGGGAGTGATGCCATCCCGGCCCATTTTGAGAAATGCAGTCGCCTTTTGATGGGGCGAAAGCCTGTTCCAGCGATTGAGGCATTGCGCCAGGCTTCCAGCACAGTATACGTGGCCGTCAGTGGCCAGTGAGGCGGCCGTGTTGGGAGATAGCTGCCATTCATGATGGGGGTCTAGCTGTGGTATCGTCTAACCAGCCCTCAGCCTCGAGCGCGGCACGGAAAGCTTTGTCCGCTTCTATCAGTGTGGCTCGATCCGTGGGGTAATCCACAGCCTCCCATAACGCGGCCTTTGCCGCCTGCAGTGTTCCCGCGCAAGCAGATTCAAGGCCAGCTCTTGGACCAGCCTCGACCGTTTCGATGAGCATAGGCCTGGGCCCGTCGGTGCGCGTCCTGATGGGCCGGTCAAACGAAATTTCCTCTATTTCGGCGACTTCGATCCCTTGTCGGTTCCCTGACGCAGGGCCTTATCGGGGCAACAGAGGTAGAGCAGAGGCCAATAATTACTTGGCGTCCTGATTGGAGATATCATTGCCATATCGTGCTTGAGCCTCCTTCGCCGCGGCTTCGGCTTCAGCCTCGCTGTTCGCAATCCCCTGCATAAAATCCTGCTGGCTACCCTCCGGAACATGTAACTCCCACTGCCATTTCCCGCGAGGTTTTGGACTAATCGAAATACCGAAATGCTTAGTCATTGGACGGTCGCTCCCGAACGCTGCGTGAGCATTGCAGTCAGGCGTTCTGACGGCAAGTCTGTCGGGGCATCAATTCCGATGACCGATGGGCGGCATACCTTGGTCAAGCTTAATTCGGCGAACTAATTTCTCCGCGCTTCGACTAAGAGAACCCGTGGGGCCAATCCCGAGCAGCTCGCGCGCGAGAAAACGCACTAACTCAAAGGCGCTTCTAGGTCTTGCGCTCGGACGAGGTTGGCGGCCGAGGTAGCAACCCGGTGACCGGCATCAGCGGGCGCCCCGGCCCAGGCGGAATGATCCCCAGCCGCGCCGCCTGCCGCTGGACGTACGCAGATCCAGCTTTCATCTCGCCGCCGCCTGTTGAGCTAAGGCAATGCAGACAAAGCGTTCCGCTCCGTCTGCCCTTGGTCGGAATTGTCGCGGGCCGGTCCGTCGCTCGGCTCTGGCTAACCAGAAACACCGGGCGGGAACTTGCATGCGCGCTCTGCGTTATTGCCAGATGGAAGAGCTCACAAGAACAAAAGGTAGATACCTCGACCACGCCCGTCTTTTAGAGAAACATGCGCTAAACCTCGCGCAGGAGGTGAGGCAGGAAGTCCTCTTGGACTTATCTGTTTCGCTACGGGTCCTTGCGAGCTTACCTAGCTCTCAGCGCCTCCGGGGCTAATGTCCCGGCCCCCGCAGCTACGTTGAAACTCGGCGGCCGACGCCGCGTTAACCTTTTTATGCGCTGGTTTAGGTCGTTTTATGGAACAAATTGAACGGACCCGGCTTCGCTACCTCGCCGAAGCGCGGCGCGCTGAGCAGATGGCGCAAGCCTTGATTGACGAGAGTGCACAGGACAAAGCGCTCGACGAAGTGGTCTGGCGCCGCCTTCTGGCAAGCCTGCCGAGCTACAATCGGAAGCATTGAACCCGCTCGCCTTACATTCCCATAGGCTATTCCGCGCTTGGCTAACCAGAAACAGGTTCTCAAAGCGAACGACCGAATCGCCTCATAACGGTCGACTTTGAACGTCTCGAAGAAGGAACGGCTGGCGTTTTGAACGCAGAGACTTCCATCCAGAACAAGCAACGGGCCCGAGACGGTATCCACGATCGCTTGCGCCTGAGGGTGGCCGGTGCGCAGAAGCGGTAAAGGTCATCCACATTCATCTTGGAGCAGCCCCGGTTGTAGGCGCCAGACTAGTGGAGAACCCCGTCGTGCCGCAATTGAGCAGCGCAGCATTTCGACCGGTTCGCGGAGCCCTCCACATTTATTAGGGTGCCATGCCTAAGCCCGCACAAAGGTCCAATTGTGGACGCCGGACGGCACACCCAATGACTTGCCGTTTTCGGGGGCGCATGACAAGGCTGGGTGCTTGCCGCTTGCCGCCTGCTCAGCCGCCGTCACCGGATTACGATAATGACCGATGAATGCCTGGCCGAAGTAGAGGTCCACACCCCGACTGTGTCGTTCAACGATCGAGAAGTCACCCGCCGAAGTAGCGTAGGTCCAGTAGTTCAGGAACTGTTTCATGGTTAGCCGGCAAAGGCGGGGGGTTTGACGTTGAGGAAGCGGCAGACACC
>Ga0310811_10003059_pt1 | contig 21028 bp, 15 predicted proteins | sample YCmetagenome_FD_207642 | JGI IMG/M metagenome (GOLD analysis project Ga0310811, IMG submission 207642) | Soil microbial communities from experimental microcosm in Duke University, North Carolina, United States - YC | ecosystem: Engineered > Artificial ecosystem > Soil microcosm > Unclassified ...
AACGCCTGGACCGCTCCCGTCAGCAACTGCGGCTCCTCGAAGCACCGCCGCTAATGGCACGTACAGCGTGATCGGAAAACCCACACTGACGGTAGCATTCATTAATCAAGTTCTCGCTACCTACCATTCTCCTGCCGCTGGCCTGGGCCAGGATCTCTACAATCTGGGTGTCCAATATGATATCGATCCTGCATTCGCACTGGCATTCTTTATGCATGAAAGCTCTTTCGGAACGCAGGGGGTCGCACGCTATAGCCTTTCACTCGGCAATCTACGCTGCTATACTGGCGTGCCGAAGTGTGTCAATAACTATGCCTACTATCCGACGTGGCAAGCAGGTTTCCAGGCATGGTATGCTCTCATTCGTAACGTCTATGTATCCGAATTGCACCTGATAACGATTGAACAGATCATTCCAACCTACGCACCGAATGCCGACAATAATAATGAGGCTGAATACATTGCCTCGCTCAAAAATGAAATAAGTACCTGGCACTCTGGAACGGTTATTGTCCAGTAATACGCAGTGCGCTTAACGGGCACTTTCCTGTGTTCCTGGCACAATCATTCCCAGTTCGATGGCTTTACTGAGTGCTTCAGTTCTACCAGAAACATTCAGTTTCTGATAAATATTCGCCAGATGAAAATTAATAGTCCGCTCGCTGACAAACAGCCGAGCGGCTATTTCTTTATTCCGTAGCCCACGTGCCAGCAGACGCAACACCTCTAACTCACGCGTCGTTAATGTTGCATATGGCGCCTGTCTCTGACGCCCGAAACGTGATAACAACCTTCCAGCCAATTGAGATTGGAGCAAGACCTCACCACGCGCCACTGTTCGGATAGCCTGCGCCAATTCATCAGGTTGAATATCTTTCAGTATATAGCCATCAGCACCAGCACGCAGCATTTCGTACAGGTAATCTTCATTTTCCAATGCGGTCAGTAAAAGTACTTTTGTTTCGAGATTCAATTGCTTGATCTGCCGCAATGCTTCCAGACTCTGTCCTTCTGGCAACTGCGCATCCATAAGCACCACCTGTGGTCCCAGTTCCAACGTCTCACTCACCGCCTGAATGCCATCAGTCGCCTCTCCAATCACCTGTATATACGGATATGTGTCCAGAAGTCGATGTAAACCTGCTCGTGTCATAGCCAATGCATCAACCAGCAATATACGGACAACGGGGGTTCCACGATCAATAGATGATGATTCCAGCCCATCTGCGTCAGCCGATGTCTGTCCTTCAACAGCCTTTGCTTGATCAGAGCTTTCAGATACTGCCACCGTAAGTTCTCGATAAGGAAGATACACCTGTATGCGGGTCCCTCCATCGGTCATAAAAGAAATATGTAGAGAGCCACCAAGCGACTCCAGATGACGTTGCAAATCGTGGAAGATCAAAGAAGAGCGCTCTTCCACCGAGAATGAGGGTTCTGGTTGTTGCAATGGCGGAGCAGCCTGCTCCTGTGCTTCTGCTTCATGCAAAGATTGTGATTTACCATCATCCTCTATACTCATGCTCACTGCATCCTGACCATACTGTAAAGAAAAACGTAAGCGTCGAGTTCCTGTATGTTGTTCGATGATATATAATGCTTCACGAACAACCAGATACAATATCTTTTCAGCATAAGGGGCAAGTGTATGCTCCAATGGCCGATTTTGCTCATCAACACCAGAAAAAGAAATACGGCTCGCGAGATTCAAGCGCTCCGCAGTCTCCTCAACCATACGTGATAATGCTTCAGGTAATGTTGTTCCCTCAAGCTCAACACAGGGAAACTCGTCCTGAACCATACGTATTGCAGTCAATGCCTCTCGTAGCAAACCTTCACTCCCACGCAGCGCAGCACGTAGCATTTCAATGTTCGACTCAGTCATATCGACCCGTTGCATTGTTCCCTGTAAAGATTGCAGTTCAATCAACAACGCACTTAAGGTATGAATTAGATGCTCATGCATTGCAGTATTCATCGAACAACTCCATTATCACACATAACTTCTCTTCATATAAAACATTTAACACATTAAATGCAATATATTCAATTGACAATACAACCTATGGGGATTGCCTCTCACCAGCGATATACACTATAATTATTATATTTTCAACGCTCAGATGAGGAGAACACATGCAAATCAGCGAGCCAGCCGAATACACATTATTAGGATTACTTACCATACGCCCGATGCACGGTTACGAGATGTTTCAGCATTTTGAAAACGGTGTGCTCGGCCAGATAGTCCATCTGGAAATGAGTCAGATGTATGCCTTTCTAAAAAAGCTTGAGCGTTTGCAGTATATCGAGGCCGAGATCGAGCTACAGGGTGCCCGCCCACCGCGCAAAATTTTTCATCTCACGACAGAGGGGCAACAGACCTTTCGCTCCTGGCTTCAGGACCCCGTGCAAAAACCACGTGATATCCGTATCTTATTCCTGATCAAGCTCTATTTTACCCGACGCTTTCAACCATCACACACGATATCCTTGATCCAACAACAAATCATCGCTTGTCAACAATTTCTGGAAAACTTGCAATCACAACAAATCATATCTGATACATCCATTGAAAATGAAGATATCGCATTTTTTGAACACGTCGTTATACGGAGCCGCACCTATCAGACGCAAGCACTGCTCGAATGGCTCAATGAACTACAACGAGACGCTGTCCGAGGCAGTGGGCAATAGATACAATTGAAAACGAGGATTATACTTTTTATCACAACTACTACATGAAACAGCGTAAGAATAACGACGGGCACGGGGATACTGTTTCTCACAACCTGGACAGGCATAGATATAGCGGATTGGCCTGCGAGCACGACGCAATGACTCTAAACGCATACTCTCCTCTTGCAACAAAACCCGCAAAGTTTCCTGTGAATAGCCAGTAATCGCTGCTTCCTCAAGCGCAATCGCATCATACCCATGATGGCGATGACGACGTGGCTGACCTTTGACCCGGTCCGCCAGATGGATAAGTTCATGCGCAACAGTGACTTCTAATGACAAAGCCCGCATACCAGATGCAATAAAGATGAGATGCCGATGCGTCGCAGGTCTGGAAAGATCCTCTGGCATCTGGGCACGTCTGACTGTTTGTGAAAGATAACAATAGCAGCCCAGAGCCATCACATCCAGGCGCTTTCCGGTCCAGCGTGTAAACTCCTGCCGATCCTGCGTCAAAGCGACAAGAGGCCACTCAGAGGCAGGAAGTACCAGTTTCTGCCAATAGAACTGTAACCAGTAGAAAAGCCCTTGTTCATCCCCATGTATCACAGGTTTTTCTTGTAGAGAGGGGGGAGATGGAACAATTGAACGACCGCGAACAGATTTCCTGGCACCAGTCATAACAACTCACACGACTCCTAATTGTGTTTTCACCAAATTCAGGAACAGTATATCAAGCTAGAAAAGAAGTAGCAAGAAGGGTCTGCTATACACCACTACACTATTTTAATGAAAAAAACGTAACAGCAAATAAAAATGGCACAAAGAACTCAAATAGAACGAAACACGATAGCACCAGTCCTAATTGTTCTAGCGAAACTTTAGAAATTTCCTTTTTCTCATAATGATATGGCTTGACACCTCTACTTAACGGGGGTAAGATGAAAATAAAATTTTTCCAAACCTCCCGTACCCGCAAGGAGGGGTTCATATGTCATTCCAGATCTGTATAAAAACAGACAAATCATTACAACAACTGGCAACGGAGATACGCGACCTCTTCTCTCTTCCCCCGTTTCAATTAAATACTTATGCCGACGAACCCTATTGCCAATTTGACATGCTTGGCATGCTGCTACTTATCCAGCAAACAAATATTGAGGATAGAGAACCGGAGGTGAAAAACTACTCTTATGGTTTTGACCTGCAATTTTCTTTCACAGAACACGAACTGGATACTGATAACGTCGAATATAACCTCCAACCATATTATGCACAGCTACTCGCACTTCGCTTAGGTGTAGAAACCGCATTTTATGAAAAAAAGAAAATTGGTCAGCACTGGCAAATACGTTATCGCTTCTATCGTAAAAACCCGGACTGGAATGATACAATTCTCTTCGGTGAGCCTGGTTGGTCACCAGCAGTTTTAACAGAAGCCCCAGGTCCCTGGCGTTCTCTTCTACCAAACCTCTTCCACACTTCACTAGATTGATATTAATCGAAAATACTGATCTTGATCACATGAGAATGTGATGTATTTTATCTGGTACAGCGATACAACAAAAATATTTCGTAATAAATAGCAAAAAAGAACCGCGCAGGAAACATACCTATGTTCCTTGCGCGGTTCTTTGTAGCAAGAATACGTGCTGTTATTCTTCAGATAAAATAGAAATCCCAGGAGCACTCACCATCGCAAATGAATCAGTTGACTCATCTGACAATGGGGTCTGCATTGAAGCAGGGATGTTCTGAAATACCACATCAGGTAACGCCACCACTGGCAAATTACTCTCCACAACCAAGCCATTATCCACATAGAGATGATATGGGAACAGAGCTGGATCAAATGTGCTGCTATGCGAAATCAAAATAATCTGCTCAAAATGCTGGCTCAAAATATCACCAGTTACCACATCAACCAGAGCACGCCCACGACCACGATCAAACGAGCTTAAAGGCTCATCCAGTAACAAAAAGCCTGGAGCGGCACTTAATTCTTGCGGCAAGGTAGCAATAGCGAAAGCCAGACGCAATGCAAATGATATTTGATCAGCGGCACCACCAGAGAGTGCTGAAGTAGGTAGATACTCACCAGCAGCACTATCCCAGACCTCGATCTGGAATTTATCCCCATTCTCTGCTGCTGCTTCATCTGAGACAGTCAGTAAATGCACATCATGGTAGCGATGTCCGGTTAACAGAGGCAGGATCAATTGCATATAATACTCGGTGCGCGGCAATATCTTTTGCAGAACGCGGCCCTGAACTTCCTCGATCAGACGATGCCCATGTAATCTGGTCTGATACGAACGATCCAGCTCCTGTAGATGCTCACGAGTTTGTTCCAGGTCCAGCGTCTCATCACCAATTCCCAGTTTTCTGCTCAGAGTAAGTTCTTGCTTTTCAAGCTGATCCAGTTCACGCTCAAGTAAAATCAACTGCTCATCCAGATCGGCACGTTGAGATACAGTGTATTCATCCAGCAACGGCCAGACTGCGGCCAGATCCGCCAGTACATAACTTCCAGGTTGCTCACGGTCACGTTGCGCCAACACAGTACTGATACGATTTTCCAGATTTGTAATCTCTTGCTGACAAAGTTCCATCTTTAACTTCGCTGCAATTTCACGATCTTTTAACGTATCCAACTCAGCCAACAAGCCTTGCTCATCCGCTGCCGTCAATTCCTCCTGACAACGTCCCCGTAAACCATCGAGAGCTTCCGCGAATGGATTGAGCGGAACAACCCAGCTACCAAGAGTATTGCTAAACTTGGCTAGCTGCTTATAAAGTTCAGAGAGAGCATCCTGACGCTCCTGAAGTACTTCATTATAATGGCTAAGCCGTTCCTGAAGCATAATCTTATTACCCAGTGTCAGGTGAAGCTCCTCAAGATTCTTACGGGCAGAGATTTCTGCGCTACTAATCGCGGACTGTCCGAAGGTAACACCCAATGGCTTCACGCGCTGACGCAAAGAGTCCTGCAAGGATTGCAGGGCACTACGCAGAGCCACCTGCTGCTCACGCGCTCGTTCAAGCTGTTCCTCTGGACTACTACTCTGATACTGGACAAAACGTTCCTCTGCCACATGCTGACGCTCCAACAGCATATCCAGAGCATCCTGTTGCGTCTGCTTATAGTGTGTCAGATCATGAGTAGCATCCAGATCGCCATCAAGGGCCACCAGTTCATTTTCAGTGGCCTTCATCGTTGTTGCAGCCAGATTTTCTAACGAAGGCAGATCGGTAATCTCATCAGCATCCAGACCCAGAAATGGAGTAACCGCACCTTGCGCGAGAATTGGACTGGCCTTGATACGAGCATTAATGCTGGCAATGGGCAAACCGTCCTGTCCAGCCAGCAATGTAACCTCTTGCTGTAAACGCTCAATCAATGCCTGATCATCTTGCAACAGGACCTCAATCGAATCCCACTCTTCTCGCTTCCGCTGCTCATCCAGTTTCCGCCACTCTTCTCGCAGTTGGACCAGACGCTCTTTCTTCTGGTTCAACTGATTGCGACTGGTATTCACCTCATCCAGAGTGGAGCGCATCTGCTGCTGAGCATCATACAGATTTCCCTGGTTCTGTGGTTGTTCCAGAATGCGCTGTGCATCTTCCAGTGACTGTGGAACTGAACTTCCCAACGAGCGGATCTCGTTCTCCACTTTGAACAACGCATCACTGCTCCCGGCCTGACGCATCGCTGCTTCACGGGTCGCGACCATCATACCAACGCGGCTCACCGCTTCCTGTTCCTGCAGTTTGAGCGTCTGCTCCTCAATACGTGCGCGACGATAGTTTCGCCATAGTGTCCCGGCTACAAGTAGACAACCACCTGCAACAACAGCAAATAAAATCGCAAGCGGCAACACAGCAATCAAAACCAGAGCCAGCACAAGGAAAACCAGAAAACCAATGACACAGCCAATCGTGAACATCATCTGCGTCATGGCCCTATCACGTGCCGCAACCATTGCTGTCGTCAGTTTTTCCTGCTGCTGACGGGCCTGTGTCAGTTGTTGCTCAGCCTGAGTCAAATCCTGAGCCAGTTTGGAGAAATGATACCACTCTTCTAAATGTTGTCGTACGCTGAGTTGATGCCAGGCCTGTTCAGCCGCATCAGCCTGTTGTTGTAAATGGAGCGTATCCTGTTCAAGCAGAGTAACCTGCTGCTCCGCTTCCTGCAACTCACTCTGCTTCCTCTGCAGGAGCACCTTATTTTTCTCGGCGGAGGATTTATAGGCAACACGCTGAGAATAGCTCTCCTCAGCCTGATGTAACTCATGCAGACGTGTGGAGAGATTTTGCAAGCGCTGTAACCGAGCCTCAAGTTGAGGCCGTTGAGCACGACGTTGTTGGTCCATTTCGTGCCAGGAATGCTCAGCATCATTTAAACGAACACGAGCCTGTTCCACCTGCTCGTTTAAATATTCCAGGTCCTGTTTGACCTCTTTATATTCCTGCCGTTGCAATTCGAACTCTTTAATCGCATCAACAGCAGTAAGCAGATCGTTGGACATACGCTGCAACGTACCAAAAGAGCGAGCCAGATCCGCCAGATCGCTCACACGTTTCTCGATCCGGGGTAACTCCTCGCGCTCCTGACGTTCCAGATTCGCAATCTCAATTTCAAGGGAAGGCAATTCACGGCGTGCCTCAGCTATCTCATCATAGGATGAGATAATTTCAGCTAAGGTCGAATCAGCCTTTTTCAACTGCTGCACACGACCAAGCTGTGATCGCACATCTAATCTGCGTGCATAAACGTCCTCAAGTGTCTGGTCTAACTCAGAAAGCTCACTTTCCTGCTGCTCAATCTCACTCAAAGACTCATGAACGTTCACAGCATCCAGAGCCGCTTCCAGATCCTCAAGTTGCTGACTGACCACAGGAATACGAGCCTGAATTTCCGCGAGTTCGAGACGTTCAGACCACACATGCAACTGCTCTTCGTCAGCAGGCGTCACCTGAAATTGAGTAGAAAGGGAAGAAAGCGCCTCAAGGCCCAATAAATTATGGATTGTGCGCTCGCGCTCACTACCAGAAATCACCTCTAAACGAGTTAACTCTTTCTGAGCAACAAGGCCGGAATTACGCAAAGTCTCCCCATCCATCCCACCCAGTTCATTGATAATACGTTCATTAGCAACAGCCAGATCGGTAATAGGATCCTCATCAGGCATCCCTAACTGGTGAACAAGCAGAGAGATCTTTTGCCCCAATCCACGGTCTAACAGGCGCGAAATATGTAATTCCGTAGCACCAACAGAGAGCACCAACGACACAGAAGCAGTCGAAGCGCCATACTGGATCAAATCATCCAGGGAACGTTTACTGCGAGAGGTGATCAGAGGCTCTCCATAGAGTGCAAAATAAATACTCTCAATCAGAGCGGATTTTCCTGATTCATTTGGGCCTTGAATCAAAATACTGCCACGTTGAGGAAAATGGAGATTTAGGGAACGTAAGAGCCTAAATCGTTCTATGGTTAAGTGCTTTAGAATTATCATGGGTTCTACTCCGTTCGCCAGTGCCAGATTTCTAAGGATACCTCAACTATAATATACTCTTTATATCATCCAAAGCTGATAATATTGCATCTTTTGTATAGCGTAAAGATTGTTTTTTATCCTCATCAGGGGTAGCGGTAATCCATTCATCAGCCAGAACACGCAATTCTTCGCGGATGGAGTAGCGTTCATCGGCTCCAGAGGAAGTAACATCCTGGTCTGACTGAAGTAAAAGAGCACTATCATCAATCGCCAGAGCGAAACAATGTTCCTCACCATAATGACGAATTTGATTGAGGTCCAACTGATGATAAGCACTGCGTGAAATCTTTCCTTCAAGTCGTAACTGGATCATACCATCCGGCTGACAAAGTGGGCGTAACCGCTCAAGGATCATCTCAGTTGGAGCAATAGAGCCATGTCCAGGCCAGAGTTCATCAGCATCAAAGACAACGCGTTGCATAGAAAGCGCATCAACACGAATATGATTGCACCAGCGTACCCCATCAGCTGCCAGACCGAGAAAGACAAATCCCGGCTCCTGGTCAGGTGTACTAAAATCGACATATTGCGTAGCACCGGCAACAATAAGATCAGTGGAACCAATACGCGCACGGTGATGACCATGATGATAGCCAGCCAGAATGAAGCGGAACAACGATTGATCACTAATACTCTGGCGAGCGACCTGCGCCCGCATATCAAGAAGAGAAGAACCAGCAGAAACACCCTCAACAGGGGCATGAAGGATCAGAATCGGGATAGCCGCACGTTCAATATCAAGTTGCACGCGAACATCAGCCAGAGGATCGCCCTCCTGACCGGTCAATACACCCAGACCACAAATACCAACCTGCGTGCCGCGTACATCAACAATCACTGGTTCGATCTGCTGTGTTTTATCTTCTAAAACGGGGGAAAAATAGTGAAGAGCACCAAGCCGGGCATAGCTCAATTGTGGGGCAGGAGGTATTTCACCAGGCAGAGATATCCCTGGCACCGGTGTATCACAAACACCGCCCAGAGCAAATGTACGCACACCAGCCTGTTTTAATTGAGCCAGACGTGACGCGACAAAACTGCGATCACGCTCATCTGGATTCGTCGTATCGAAGAGATCACCAGCCTGAATAAAAAAATCAACACCTTGCGCAATAGCAAAATCGGATGCTTGCTGGAAGGCATGACGTAATAGCTGCAGACGCTCTTCACGTTTGCGGGGATGCTGACCAAACCCGCTATATCCCAGATGGTTGTCTGCAGTCAGAACCAGAGTCACAACGCCATCCTGATGATTTTGCGCAGAGACACTCGCCGAATCCATATCTTGCTTCAAAATATCATCTCCTATCGGAGCCACTCCTATATATTCGTTTACATTCGTTGAACATCTACGTAAAAAACGTAGCATCAACTTATGGTAGTACTCTTTTCTCAATTGTGAGTCTATCACAAAAGGGAACGATAAAAAACGAATCATGACTGAGAGAGGGACTATTTGGGGAATAAAGGATTTGTTTTCTCTGTCAGCCCCCAACCCCTCCAACAGTATTTTATAGTATTACCAGGATTATACGATAAAATAAGTAGAACGAGATAATACCCGACAAAAATAACGTATCTGGTAGAGATATCCGGTCAGGAGATACAAAAGTACTTATTCTATCGAAGTCATAGACAGCACAAAAATGAGCATATTATTATAGTACATATTCTTCGAAGGAAGTGGAGACTTATAAAATTATACACAATCTGGCCTTCCTATCCCCCAGATATCTCCGAGGAGATAGCCCATTGGTATAGTTCTCATATGCATATGAACTAACTATGCGTATTCTTATAGTAGTAATTAAGGTATTACCAGTTTGCATTGTTATGTGGGAGAGCAACGTGGTGGGAGTACAGTATTTAACTCAAGCAGAGCGAGAAAAAGAAACAAGAAAAGTTCTGCTCTCATTGGCAAGAAGCATTCAGGAGCGCGATATCGTCACGTACGCACATTCTCGCAGAGTTGCGGTTTATGCACAACGTCTGGCACGCCATCTGGGATGGTCACGTAAAGAAGTAAGAGATCTGGCGTTAGCGGCTCTTGTTCATGATCTTGGAAAAACCTGGATTGGCAATGATATCCTCAATAAGGAAGCTGCCCTGTCCGCAGAAGAACGCCGCAAAATGGAGAGACATCCAGTCATCGGTGCCCGCATCTTGATCGGCTGTGATGTTCATTCTTTCTATGTAGAAACCGTTCTACACCATCATGAATCATGGAATGGTCATGGATATCCAGCGGGACTGAAAGGGGAAGAGATTCCTCTTAGCGCACGCATTCTAGCAATTGCTGATGTCTATGATGTTCTGACATCTCAGCGACCTTATAAAGATCCGTTAACAATGGAAGAAGCTCGTGAACGTCTGATCGCTGGCTCTGGTACGAATTTTGATCCCACAATCTTACAAACCTTTATCCATTTACTCAATATTACACCGGATTTTACACTATCACAAAGCGTCTGTTCGATTACGTTGAAGGACATGTACCATTCACCTTTCTACCATATGTTTCTTACCGGCTCCTGAGTAGAGAGTATACATTCTCTATTATGTATATGCATCGCGCAATGCCGCCTTGTGGCGGCACAACGGATATATCAGGTGTGTGAGCCTGGAGGAGTGGTAATATCACCATTTGTCAGTCCCCATTTTGTAATCAGTTGATGGTATATACCATCCTTTTCTAATACTCCAAGCACCTGCTGGAGTCTGGTATATGTACTGGTATCGTTCCCTGATACCGCAATTCCCAGCACAATTGGATGTATGATTAAACCCCCAATAGTAAAAAACTGCACCTCATGGTAGCTATAATAATCATTAATCAATGCATCCTGATAAATTGCTGCAACTATTCCTTTTTGTAATAGCAAGATCGCTGCTTGATCAGTCGAAACAATAGATAGGGTAATCCCTTTACTCTGCTGCTGCTGGCAGACGTGATTAACAACATACAGCTCATTCACTTCAAACGTGCTTTTTTTCACTGCAACACGATGCCCGCAAAGATCTGCCAGATTGGTAATATGTAGTGGATTTCCTTTGTTTACAAGAAGAGACTCCCCACTACGCAGATACGGAATAAAATGCACCTGTTCTTGTAACTCTGGCGATATCCCTATCGCGGATATCGCCATATCCTCTTGATTAGCATTAAGCGAAGAGATCAATTGTGAAAAAGGAGTAGGCTCGATAGATAAGCCCAGATGTAGCTGTTGAGCAATGGCACGAGCCAGCTCTATATCGAAACCAACCAACTGATGTGTAGTAGGATTAACATACTCCAATGGGAAATATCCAGTAGCACTGCCAATCGTCAAAACATGCGGGGTCACTGTATCGGATAAGGTCATACCACGGGAATTCTTGACGGAGCGAATAATCGGTTTAGCAGCGATACAGGAGACATATACAAGCGGGGCTACCACAGCACATGTAAATACAAACAGCCATGTAAGACGCCGACCCCGTAATACAAACACACCCATAGCAACCATGTGCTCCTCTCTCAAGAACAGGATAGATACGATAAAAGTCAAAATAACTCAGGATGTCATAATAACTACGTACTACACATAAGTATCCTCACATCCAATAGGTTCTATTTTACATGAAAAATACAATTTTTATCTATAAAGAAATTTAGATGAATTTAAAATAGAACATAAAAATTGTGTGCTACATACTATCTTCAAAGAAGTATTGTGATACAATATGAAATAATATTGTTCTTTGCTAGATATTAAATGCTTCAGCTCGTATTATTGTAGAATTTGTATCAATGGACCTGGAGGGTCTGGCATGACCATGACACTTGAGCGCAGTATGTGTTGCGATCTCAATAAAACCATCTCTCGTGAATGGCTGATAACCAATGGTCTGGGAGGATATGCAGCAGGGACTGTTGCGGGCGTACTGACACGCCTGCAACATGGATTGCTTGTGGCAACGCCGCCAAACACGAACAAACCACAATTATTCCTGGCGAAAATTGACGAAGAGGTCACTTTTGATCAACGAACGTATTATCTCGGCACAAATGAATATCAAGACGGTACATTAAGCCCATCAGGATTCGTTCACTTAGAAACGTTTCGTCTTGAGGATGGCTTCCCCGTCTTTACCTATCGCCTGGGTGGCATTGATGGCATCGAGTTGGAAAAACGTATCTGGATGGTACAGGGTTCCAACACCACATATATTCGCTACCATATTCGCCGTACAGTGGCAACAGAGCAGACGGTCTACAAAAATACTGGCACAGGCTCAAAAACGTCATTCTCATCAAGCAGCAGCAATACAGATATCACAACTTCAGGACAAACATCTCAACCGACAATCACATTAACACTACTACCATTTACAACCTATCGTCCATTTGATACATCACTTACTGATCATTGGAAATTTCAGGTACATACCTATAAAATAGACAACGTAGAGAAGCAAACAACGATACATAATTTTGTCATGCCTCAAACCCTTCCTGCCGGCATAACCGGATGCACCATCCAGGCAACAGAAGATGCTCAACCATATCATCTGTTAGCAGTCAGTCATCCTCAGCATCCAGAGAGTTATGCAACGTTTCTTTCCACTGGCGTCTGGTACTGGCGTTTTCGCTATCGTCAACAGAACAAGAACAAGCAACCTGTTACTGATGATCTCTACCTTCCTGGTGTTATACGCGCCAAACTCTGCCCGGAGGATAACAGTACCCTGACAATTGTAGTCAGTACGGAAGAACTCTCACCTCGTCTTTACGAGCCAGAACATATTCTGTTTACGTATAGAGAGGAGATTCTGCGTCAACAGGAGAACATGCGTGATGTGTTAAGCCAACAAGCGCTCAACGCCACATCCTTCACAGCAGGGTCAGAGAGAGAAATAAAACGCTTCAATGTTGCCATCCAAACGAAGCTACCAGACCCTTCCCATAAAGAAAGAGAATACATGCAGATGCTCCTGTGTTCAGCAAATAAATTCCTGACAAAAAGCTCCATCCCTATCACGAACTTTTTCGCGCTGGAAAGAAAAACTCGTGAGACATTGTTAGCCTTACCAGGACTGATGCTCTCAAGCCAGCAACATCAGAATGCCATGCATATGTTGCGTTCTATAGGAACACATTTCCAGAAAGGCTTGTTGCCTGATCATCTGACAACGCCAGATCGCCCGTTAGTAAATGAAAGCTACAAGCATGCTGATATTGCGCTCTGGTACTTCTATGCGATCGATCAGTATTTACAGGCTACGCGGCATGAGGCATTTCTGGAAGAAATATTTCCGATCTTGCAGGAATGCATTCATCACTATATACGTGGCACGCATAATGGAATCCGTGTTGATAAACACGATGGTTTATTGACGGCATATCAACCAGTAGATAGACTCACACAAGATTTGAACAGTAGAAATGAACAGCCACTCTATCACCAGAGTGGCAAAACAGTTGCCTTAAACGCGCTCTGGTATAATGCCTTATCCCTCATGGTGGAATGGAGCCAGCACCTGCAAATGAGGGGACACTACAGATACGATAGCAGCACCTATCAAGAGTTACGAATCTTTTGCAAAGAAAGCTTCCAACAACGTTTCTGGTACAAAGAACGTGGTTATCTTTATGATGTGATCGACGGACCCAACGGTGTGGATAAAACATTCCGCGTCAATCAAATTTTCACGCTCTCACTACATTATCCCATTCTTGATAGCGCCTATCGTCAGCAGGTATTCGATAAAATCACCAAATATTTGCACACCCCATATGGGTTAAGAACGTTTAGCACATATGGAACGGTGTACCACAACCATCGCTTAGATAAACACCATCAACAACCCGGTCAAGATCAAATTAACATCTGGCCCTGGCTAATTGGTCCATATATCGACGCGATGATTACTATATGGAATACAGATCAGTATCAGAACAAAGAGCAACCATTGTTGCTACAGGAATATCTGTGGAAAAAAGGACAGGAGATCCTGGGGCCATTGCAAGACCTATTCCAGCAAAAGATCCTGGGTATGTGTCCGGCAACCATTTGTGAAGACACCTCACAACGATCAAATACAGAAATCGCATATATACTGAGCACAACAGAACTGCTACGTGCCTATATGCGTCTCAGTAAATTGCACGTCACCACAAGAGAATCAGTTATATCATATTAATGATAAACAGATATTAGATAAAAAAACAAGCAGAAGAATGGGGAATTGAACAGATCGCCAACCAGATTTCCTAAAGCCAGACAAAGTTATACACCATTGTCACAGAGTTATCCACATTCAATGTGGATAACTCTGAATATTTTAACGAACTATCAGGATCAAACAGAAAAAAAGAGTCAACAAGAAAAATTCACCGGATCGCCGTGTATCACATTCATTTTTAAAAAAGCTTTCTGAATGAAAATTCAATGTGGATAACTTTTTTGCTATATTTCCTATAACCATGACTTTTCCACATCCTGTGTGGATAACTTTTCCACATTATCCACATTACGTTGAGGCTATATTGCCGCAATATAACTCGATAGGACAACCCCTATTGAGGCTTGGCATAATTCTGACTTTTCCACATCCTGTGTGGATAACTTTTCCACATTATCCACATTTTTATTGTCAACCTCAAAATAGTATATTGCCAGCAATATAACTTGATAGGATAGCACTCATAGCAACTTGGCATAATCATGATTTATCCACATTTCATTGTGGATAACTTTTCCACATTATCCACATTATCCACATTACATTGAGGTTATATTGCTGCAATATAACTCGATAGGATAAATCCTATCGAGTTTTGGCATAATTCTGACTTTTCCACATCCTGTGTGGATAACTTTTCCACATTATCCACATTTTTGCTATCAAGTTATATTGCTGCAATATAACTTGATAGGATAGCACTCATAGCAACTTGGCATAATCATGATTTATCCACACGAAATGTGGATAAATCATCTGGAGCGAGCCAAAAAGTCCTGAAAAATAACAGATAGCAATATAACTGAATAACTTATCCACATTTCATTGTGGATAAGTCTTCCACATTATCTAAATTTTATGCAAATTTACACAACCCAGTGTCAGGTTTTCCACATTTTATGTGGAAAACTTTTCCTCATATCCACAAACGAAGCAAAGGGTATTCTTGCCGTTCCTGGTTTCGCTATTCTATATACATAACGATGAACGACAAAAATCGGAATTCTCCGGACTTTTTCTGTGCATACTGTAATCTAAATCTCCCCTTTGTGAATAAGAGAAACTTATCCACATCGTCTGTGGAAAACTTATCCACATTGACATAACTGCGAAAAATGGATGTGGATAACTCGTGAAAACCTGTGGATAACCTGTGGATAACTTGTGGATAAGTGTGTTTGTTTTATGAAAGGTTTTTCATGTGTGGAAAAGTTATCCACCACTTATCCACAAGTTATCCACAGGTTTTCACCTGCCTGTACGTCTGTGTGGATAACTAAAAAAAAGATGCCGTAAGCCCGCCTTATATGCGGGCTTACGGCACTTCAAATAAAAGCAAAAAAAAGGGCTGTTTTGAAAGTTATCCACTTATCCACAGCCCCTACTACTACTAGTTTATATTTTTTTTTAAATATATATAATAACTAATAGTAGTATAGGGATGTGGATAACTTTTTCGGTGGATATCTTGTGCGAAACAAAAAAACACAAGATGCCTGATTTTTTCGTTTCCGGCATACGCAGGTGAAACAGATTTCACATAAGGAAGCAAGCATTAATCAGAGAACGAAATCTATCGCAACTTTTTTTTCATTACCACTTTTTGTCTGATCTGTTAATAAGATCTCCGTGGAACGTTTAGCCCCATGTAACATCTATTAGCCAGATATCCGGAGGTATGCACGCAAAAGCGCAAATATGTTTTCTGCAAATATACATAGTTGGTACGTTGAAAAAGTAGTTCTGTGGTGGACACAAAGAAAAGTTAATATGTGGATAAAGGGGGGATATGTGGAAAAGTTATCCACATTGTGTATATGTTTTTATGAAAATAGATAGATTAAGACGTATAGTTTATTGTCTGTTCAGGGTTTTCAAACTAATTTTTTAAGCCGGAGGTGCCCAGATGTCCTATCATCTCCTCAATTTGAGTAATGTAAGTAGTACAATAGGTATTACATTATTGGTAGGTGCGTGTATTTGTGCCTATGTGCCTATTGGGAGCGACTTTTAATATATTGGCTCGTCCTATTTTGTGAAGAGTGATCAGGCAATATAGCGGTAATTCATTCACCGTCGTCAGATCAGGTGTTTTGTTTAAGGACATGACAGAATGGCATCAACCATCGAAGCAATTAAAGCGAAACTGGATATCGCCGACGAAATCAGTTCGGTTGTGGCTCTGCAAAAATCAGGAAAAGCGCTAAAAGGACTTTGTCCTTTTCACAATGAGCGTACACCATCGTTTTATGTGTACAGGGAGAGCCAGAGCTGGCATTGTTTCGGTTGCAATGAAGGTGGAGATATCTTCTCTTTCGTGGAAAAGCAGCAGAATCTGGATTTTCACGAAGCATTACTCTATCTCGCAGAAAAAGCAGATGTTCCTGTTGAAGAGTATAGTAGTGGTAGTACAGAAGATGCGCGTGAGACGAGTGTGGCACGAGAGCATTTACGAAAAATGAACGAAGATGCGATGCTCTGGTTTCATCAGATGTTGTTGCGATCAAAAGATGCTGAGGATGCCAGGGAATACGTAAAGAGTCGCGGTATCTCAGCCGATTCGGTGATCACCTTTGGCCTTGGTTACGCCAGCGATCAATGGGATAGACTATCCCGTTATCTGGTTGGACAGGGGTACACAGAGCAGGAGATTGTTGATGGTGGTTTAGCTCGTTGGCGAGAGAATAACACGTTGGGGGGGGAACGGCGAGGTGGCATCTATGATTACTTTCGCAACAGGCTTATCTTTCCCATTCGCGATACGCGTGGGCATGTGATTGCATTCGGTGGACGTGCTCTGGGAGACAGCAAACCCAAATACCTGAACTCGCCGCAGACATTATTATTCGAGAAAAGTTCTGTACTGTACGCGCTAGACATGGCAAGAGATGCCATCAAGCAGGTCGGGCAAGTCATCATCGTAGAAGGATATGTTGACGCTCTCATCGCCCACCAGTATGGAACCAGACAGACGGTTGCCTGTATTGGTAGTGCCATTACGGAGAAGCATATCCAGCAACTCAAAAAATTGACCAAGCAGGTAACACTTGCGCTTGATCCGGATGCAGCGGGAAATGCCGCTACTGAGCAGGGTATCGAAGAGGCTCTGAAAGGTTTTGATCGCACCGTTGTACCGGTGCCAATCGGTGGGACTGTAAGTTCAGGCAGAGCGCAGGGAAAACGAGGAAACAGGCAGCGGGTACAACAGCCAATAGTGCGTCTGGAAGAACAGGTTGATGCGGAAATCAATGTATTACAGTTGCCAGAAGGAGAAGATCCTGATGAAGTTATTCAACGAGATTTCTCTAGCTGGTTGTATGCAGTAGCACATCCATTACCCTTGATTGATTACTTTTTCGTCGCGAAGACTGCTGATCTCAATTTGAGAGAGCCAATGGGGAAAGCAGAAGCTGCCAGGCGGTTGCTCCCAATTATCGCGATGGTCAGTGATCGGATCAAGCGAGACGCATACATGCGCAAGCTTGCGACTAAGATACACATTGACGAGCGCAGTTTACGGGACGAATTGCAAAAAGTGCTATCTCGTCACAAAATGAGCGGGATCAACGTTGATTTTAGTGGAAAGACGAACGCCCGTCAATTAGAACAACGCAAGGAAAGTGAAGTACGCAAAGAAGCGGGCACTGCTGAAGTAGCGGCCAGTCAGAGTATCCAATTGGAAATAGGAGAGGGGAAAAATGAGAAGAGCCAATCAATTGCTGAGCTTGACAGCACCGAGCGAAGTAGGCTAAAATGGGAGGACTACCTAATTGGGCTACTCTTGCAAAATCCAGACTTAAGACCACACGTTTGTGGTATAATTGACGAAGGTGACTTCGCTGGGACAGACACGCGGGAGTTGTACCACATACTCAACTCTATATATCAACGTGATTCTTCCCCCTCACATCAATCCTTTGAACAATTTGTACCTTCGGCCTTGCTGCCTACCGTAGCGAGAGGTCTGCAATATGTCGAGTCAAGGTCATTTGAAAACGGTGAAATGCTGGTAAAAGAAGCCGTCCAGTGTGCTACCCGGCTCAAGCGAATGCGACTGTTACAATTAAATACAGAAATAAAATTTCTTTTAGATCAGGCAACTGAATCTGGTGATAAAACAGCTACAAGACATTTTCAATTGCAGATCCTAGATATTAGCAGACAATTGCGTACAATTAATACGGCAACGCATCTTCAGGGTTAGGATGTATCTTGAGGGTGTGCCAATAACAAAACGACAAAAATGACACCACGAGTGGATTTTCCCGCGCGTGGTCATAAATTGAAATCATTTATACCAAATCGGACCAGGGAACAGGATACGTTATTATTCTTTTTTTTCATCTTTGTTGTATATCTTGCCAGCCCTGTTCTCTGAAGGGGGATGCCAGAATGGTGAATCGGGACCAAGATGTAATGGATCGAGTACAAAACGACCGTGGAAGTGTGAGTACCGTCAGTACAGGGCCATTGCGCGATGTTTTTACGCTTGAGAAATTTGACATGGATGAATCCATGTTGAAAAGAATGGAATTTAATATTGAAACTGTGGGTCATCAACCCCGCTCAGCCGCGAGCGTGGAGGTAGCCCCTCCCACTACGGAGAGCGAGGAATTTGGCCTGTTTAAGCTGCAGGACGATGAGTCTATGGATGCCCTGGATTCAACCAAAGAGCCACCAACTGATTGGGAGCCAAGCCCGGATGATGTGATGGAAGTAGAGCAGGAAATCCTGGCAGACCCCAAATGGGACGAGCTTGGTGAGGGCCTTGGTATTGCTGTCGCAGACCTCGAAAGCAGCCTGGATGATCCTGTCCGCATGTATTTGCGCGAAATCGGTCGTGTGCCACTTTTGACTGCTGAAGAAGAGGTCAGGTTAGCTCAGATTATGGAGCGAGGCAAGCAGGAGCGCATACGGGCTGAACGTGCGAAGGTAGTGCCTACTCGCAAATATATCCTTGATGGTGAAGAGGCTCAACGCCGTCTGACAGAGGCTAATTTGCGTCTGGTGGTAAGTGTGGCCAAAAAGTATATTGGCCGTGGCATGAATCTGTTAGACCTGATCCAGGAAGGAAATATCGGCCTGATTCGTGCTGTTGAAAAATTTGACTATACTAAGGGCTATAAGTTTAGCACCTATGCTACGTGGTGGATCCGACAGGCAATTACCCGTGCTATCGCTGATCAAGCTCGTACTATCCGTATCCCTGTTCACATGGTGGAGACGATTAATCGCTTGATCCGTATTAGCCGTCGTTTATTGCAGGATCTTGGCCGCGAACCTACATCGGAAGAGATTGCCGAGCAGATGGAGATTAGCCCGGAGAAGGTGCGTGAGATTATTAAGGTCAGCCAGGAGCCTGTAAGCCTGGAAACTCCTATTGGTGAAGAGGATGATAGCCACCTGGGAGATTTCTTGGAAGACCAGACCGCTCTTGCGCCAGCCGAAGCTGCAAGTCATCAGTTGCTCAAAGAGCAGGTTGAAGATGTGCTGGATAGCCTGACGGAACGCGAACGTAAAGTGTTACAACTGCGTTTCGGTCTGGACGATGGGCGTAGCCGTACTCTGGAAGAAGTAGGAAAAGAGTTTCATGTGACACGTGAGCGTATTCGTCAGATTGAAGCAAAAGCGCTCCGTAAGTTGCGCCATCCCAGTCGTAGCCGCAAATTGAAAGATTATCTCGATTAGTCGAAAGTTATGCACATTTTGTGTGTATAACTTTTGCGAAATGTGTATAACTCATGTCTCCGAGTGTATCCTTGCTGTGGATACACTCTTTTTTTGCCCATGGATTTTCGTCAGGGCAGTATTTCAGAACAGGCTATCCATGATGTTTGGTAGGATATTTCTTATGCGATTCCACGATGGACAAATAGTGATAGAACAAGAATTTTACACGGGCAATGTGGATAATGTGGATAAGTTATCCACATATATCGCCTTGTATTATTGTTGGTAAGTGCATAGATTGGTGCTATTTGCTGTTTCTCATACTCATCATTGATAGCAACAATCATTTTTACCCCTTCAGGAATGTCGGCATTTTCGTTTCAACCTCAGCAAAGAGAAAATAGGAAGGCCATAAAATGGATGAGAATGGCTCTGCCTATTGAGAAAGGAGGATTTATACCACATGGAAAAATGAAGGGCATTCCTGGCCATTACAGACAGAATTTGTTGGAAGAGAGGGGAAACGGTTTCATGTTAAAATATATGGTGCTTGAAAAATATTATGCGTATCGTGAAGTGTATTAACCATGTAGATATTGTTTTTTCTATGTGAATTGAAATATATTTATTCACTTGCTTGATTGATAAAAACAATATCTACATGTATTATGAACTATTTTCTACTAAAATTGATCATACTGAAAATAGTGGAAGTCAATATCTACGCTGTTTTTGCTTCCGCGGCTTTACGGACAAGCTCCACAAATTCAGGCAGCAGACTTGCACCACCTACCAGAACACCATCAATATCATCGTGAAGCATGAAATCACCAATATTTTTAGTAGTAACGCTTCCGCCATAAAGAATTCTTATAGTATCACCTGCTGCCTTA
>Ga0310811_10003060_pt1 | contig 21026 bp, 19 predicted proteins | sample YCmetagenome_FD_207642 | JGI IMG/M metagenome (GOLD analysis project Ga0310811, IMG submission 207642) | Soil microbial communities from experimental microcosm in Duke University, North Carolina, United States - YC | ecosystem: Engineered > Artificial ecosystem > Soil microcosm > Unclassified ...
ACGGGATGTCGCGCTGGTCTCCCTGGCAGACGGCATCGTCGGGGTGTCGTTCGGGGCAACTTCCGTCGCTGGCGGGCTGGCCTGGTGGGTGCCCGTGGCGCTGTCGGTGCTCGTCTTCGCGGGCGGTTCGCAGATCGCGGCGGTAGGCGTGGTGCTTGGCGGCGGGTCTCCGGTGGCGGCCGTGCTCGCGGGGGCGGTGCTGAACACCCGGTTGTTTCCCTACGGGCTCGCGGTCGCGGACGTGGTGGCGGGCCCTTGGTGGCGCCGCTTGCTCGGAACCCACCTGATCACCGACGAGTCCGTGGCGTTCGCGATGCGGCAGTCCGCTCCGGAGCGGCGCCGGGCGTCGTTCTGGACCTGCGGCGTAGCGCTGTTCTTCGTGTGGAACGCGACCGTGCTGCTTGGCGTGGCCCTGGGCTCGACGGTGCGGAACACCGACGCGTTCGGGCTCGACGCGACGTTCCCCGCGGTGATGCTCGCCCTTGCCTTGCCCACGCTGACCTCCCGGTCGACCCGTGTCGCCGCCGGGACCGGGGCGGTCATCGCGGTCGCGCTCACCCCTGTGCTGCCCGCCGGGTTGCCGCTGCTCGCCGCGCTCGGCGGGCTCGGCGCGCGCTGGCCCGGCTGGCGGGGCCGGCGTTCAGCCGCCCGGCCGGACGTGCCACAGGACAGCGAGAGCGCTGTCAACCAGGAGGAACTGTCAACTGGAGGTAAGCGATGATGCCCATGACCGCCATTGTGGCGCTTGCCGCGGTGACGTACGCGTTCCGGCTGGCGGGACCGCTGCTGCGGGGGCGGGTCGCCGTGCCGGCCGCCGCCGAGCGCGTGTTCGCCGACGCGGCCACGGTGCTGCTGATCGCGCTCGCGGCGACAGCCGCGCTGACCGCCGGGCACGGTTTCGCGGGTTGGGCCCGGCCCGCGGGGGTCCTCGTCGCGGGCGTGCTCGTCGCCCGGCGCGCGCCGTTCCCGGTCGTCGTGGTCGCCGCCGCAGGGGTCACCGCACTGCTGCGCCTGGCCGGCGTCTCCTGAGGCGCACCGACTGCCATATTGTGAAATGTCCGAAATTTCGTGGCGCGCCAGCGCCCGAAATTTCGGCCGCTCGCCACGAACGCCGACCGCACCCAGGGGACCGCACACCGCCGCCCGCCGCCGGTTGCCGCAGCACTAAGGGCGTGCCACGCAGCGCTCGGAGCGGGCTGGCTAGCGGTAGCCGCTCGCCTGGAGGGTGAAGAGTTCCGCGTAGCGGCCGCCCAGCGCTAGGAGTTCCTCGTGGGTGCCTGACTCGGTGGCGTGGCCTTCTTCTAGGTAGACGATGAGGTCGGCCGTTCTGACCGTGGCGAAGCGGTGGGAAACCATGAGGGTGATCGTGCCCGACCTGGCCGCGTACTCCCCCGCCGCGGAGGTGTAGCGGTCGAAGAGGGCCTGTTCCGCGTGGGCGTCCAGGGACGCCGTCGGTTCGTCGAGGACGACCAGGAGCGGGTCCGGGGCGCGCATGGCCCGGCCGAGGGCCAGCTTCTGCCACTGGCCGCCGGACAGGTTGTGGCCGCCGGTGTACGGGCCGCCGACGTAGGTTGACAGGCCGTCGGGGAGTTGCTTGTCCAGGCCCGCCGCGCCCGCCCGGTCGAGGGCGGCGCGGGCGAGGGGCTCGGAGTCGAACGACGGCAGGTCGGCGACGCCTACCGATTCGACCGCGGGCAGGCTGAACCTGGCGAAGTCCTGGAACGCCGCCGTGCACCGGGACCGCCAGCTGTCGTGCGCGATCGCCGCAAGCGGGACGTCGTCGATGAGTATCGCGCCCGAGGTTGGCAGGTACATGCCGAGCAACAGCTTTACCAGGGTCGTCTTGCCGGAACCGTTCTCCCCGACAACCGCCACCGTGGCCCCGGCGGGGAAGGTGAGGTTGAGGGCGGAGAGCACGGACCGTTCGGTACCTGGATACGTGAATGACAGGTCGCGGATCGTTATCCCGGACCTCAGCCGGCTGGGGGCCTCTTCCGTTCCAGCGGCCGCGATGGCGGCCGTGTAGTGATCTTCGAGCCATAGCAGGCGGTCGGCCGTCGACAGGGTGGCGATCATGCCGGCCGAGGCGGAGGCGGTCGTGGCTAGCTGAGCACGCGAGCGGCGGATCAGCGAAACGGTCATGAGCACGGTGCCCAGGGAGATCGCTCCGTCCGAGGCGCGCACGACGGTGAACGCGATCGCGCCCATGAGGCCGGCCGCGTAGAGCAGCCAGCCGACGGACTGGACGGCGAGCACCTTGCGGGCCTCGCGGGCGGCGCTGCGGTCGAGGGCGCTGGTCAGCTTCGCGTGCAGGGACTTCAGGTGCGGCGCGAGGCCGTAGGAGCGGAGTTCGCCCGCAGCGCCGGCGTTCGCGGAGATGTCGAAGATCATCCCGGCCAGGCGGCGGTCGGTGGCCATCGCGTCCTCGGACTTCCTGGTGACCTTCTTCGCCAGGCGGTCGGCGAGCAGCGGCGGCACGGCGGTCACCGGAAGCAGCAGGAGCCACGGGGACACCGAGCCGAGCAAGACGAGCAGGGCGATGATGCGGGCGACCATCGAGACGTTGCTCAAGATCTGCCGGGGCGCGGAGGCGAGCTGGCGGCGGCCTGCGTTGAGCCGCTCGACGTACGCGAGGTAGTCGGGGCGCTCCAGGTGCTCCAACGTCGGCACGCCGCTGATCAGCTCGATCATCCGCCTGGTCCGGTACAAGGCGATCCGGTCGGACAGCGCCATCGCCTCGGTCGCGCCGATGCCGACCAGGACCCAGGCGAGGCCAAGCAGCAGGGCGACGACCGCGACGCCTGCGATGAGCTCGCTCTTGTTGCCGTCGAGCGCGCCGTCCGCGAGGAGCCGGTAGCCGAGGGGGTAGCAGGTGCCGGCGACTGAGCCGAGCACGAGCATGGCGGTGACCAGGGCCATCCAGCCGGGGGCGGCGCGGAAGCCGTCAAAGAACAGGATGGTGGCGAGGCGGGCGAGGCGGCGCGCTGACGGGCGCTTGCCCGCCGCGTCGCCTGCACCGCCGGGCGCTGCTTCCCGGGCTTCCGGCGCATCCGGCGTGGACGTTGCGGCGCTATCGGTGGTGGTCATCGCGCGAACCTCGCTGCCTGGACCTTGTACATCTCCGCATAGGTGCCGCCTGCTTTGACGAGCTCGTCGTGACTGCCGCTTTCCGTGATCACGCCGCCGTCCAGGACGTAAATGCGCTGCGCGCGGCGGACGGTCGCGAACCGGTGCGAGATCACCAGCGTCGTCAGGCCCGCGGTGATCTCGTGGAAGCGCTCATAGAAGCGGGCCTCGGCCCGGACGTCGAGGGCAGCGGTCGGCTCGTCGAGGACCAGGATGCGCGCGCCGTGGAACGTGGCGAACAGCGCACGGGCAAGGGCCAGGCGCTGCCACTGGCCGCCGGAGAGCTCAGCGCCGTCGGGGAGTTCGCGGGACAAGACGGTGTCCCACTTCTTGGGCAGCTCGTCGACGACGGATGAGAAGCCGGAGAGCTTCGCGGCTTTCAGCACCCCGGCGCGGTCGTCGGCGTGTTCCAGTGAGCCGAAGGCGACGTTGTCGTACGCGGTCAGCGGGTACCGCACCGGGTCCTGGGGCATCAGCGCGATCATCCGCTGCCAGCCACCAGGGTCGAGCGTGCGGATGTCCGTCCCGTCGACCGTGATCCGGCCGCCGACTGGGTCGCGGAGCCGGGCGAGGAGGCTCACCAGCGTGGACTTGCCCGCGCCGTTGACGCCGACGAGCGCGGTGGAGGTGCCCGCCGCCAGTTCCAGGTCGACGCCGGCGAGGACGTCGCTGCTGCCGGCCGGGTAGCGGAACCGCACGCGCTCGAACCGCACCGCAGCCTGCGGGGCTTCGCCGGGGTCTTGCGCGCCGTCCAACTCGGACGGCGGCCTGAGGTCCTGCTCAAGCCGGTCGGCGTCCGGCAGGCCGAACAGCGTCCAGGCGAGCGTGATGTCGTCCATCGAGACATTGCCCGCCGCTGCCGTGATCGCGAGCATCGGCAGCATGATCGCCAGTGACCGCGGCCCGATCGCGTGGGTGCGCGCCGCGTCGCTGATCGTCCAGATCGCGAGCGCGTAGCCCGCGGTGACGACGACGAAGCAGGCGGTGGCGCGCCGGTGCAGCCCCCGCAGGCCCGCGTGCCCGGCGCGGATCGACTCGGTGAAGTGCCGCGCGTACCTTCCGCCGAAGAACTCGGCGAGGCGGAAGACCCGCACCTCCTTCGCGTCCCGCGCCTTCGAGCCGACGCCGGTGTAGTACCAGGCACGGCGCATCTCGGTCGTCTGGCCGCGCATGTCGATGGCCTGCTTGAGCACGGACTTCAGGATCACTTGCCGCACAGCGAGCCACATGACGAGCAGCGCCAGGCCTAGCCACCAGAAGTACGCCGCGATCACGGCGCAGCCGAACGCGCCAGACAGCCGGTTCGCCACCGAGCCGACCCAGGTCACCGGCGCGTTGCCAGGAAAGAAGCCCGTGAGGGAGCCTTCCGCGGAGGCGAGGCGGTTCAGCGTTTCCTGGTCTTCGAGGTGCGCGACCGTGGACGGCGCGGTGACGGCGGTCAGCAGCCGCGCCTGCAGCTGGCCAGTGATCCGCTGGCTGGCGGCGGTGCCGAGCGCGGTGCCGATCGGGTCGAGGATCAGCGACGCCGCATACAGCAGCGCGGCGATCACAAGGGCCGTGATCAGCCGGTCCCCGGCCGCGGACGACATCCCGTCCTTGATCGCCTCCGGGATCGCGCCGACGACGTAACCGAGGGAAGCGACAACGAACGGCCCGTCGAAGGTGTCGAGCGCGGCCCAGGCGAGGACCGCGATACTGAGGGGTTTGCTTGAGGCCCACAGTAGGCGCCACGACTGCCGCCCGCTGATCCTGTTACCTGTCGCCATCAACTGCGAGATTGCCGCGGCCACGATTGGCCAGACTACTTCGTAGCAGGTTCAGAAGAAAAACAAATTACTCCAGAACGGCCGAACTTCTTCGCCCTTACCCCGCACCGCTTGAAAGCCCGGCCTGCTCGGGACTGTGCGGTTTTTCCGCGGCACAAGGCCAAACGCTGATGGGCCAGAGTGACGCAAAGTCAATAGAAGTGGCCGTGTGGCGCGCAAGGACGAAACGAATTGCTCTTGCGCGCCACAAAGGCAAATAGGCGCCTGACCAGGCGGGTGTGCACCTATCTAGACGTTGTCTCCACGTGCCGCCTGCTTCCGGTCCTCCTGCGGAGCATGGTGGGGTTGGCGGAGCAAGCGGTCGTTCTTTACGGACTTGATGTTGCCTTTGACCTTGTTACTGGTCGTCGCCTGTCTGGGCTTCTGGGAGGGTACGGGCCCGGTCCGAGAACGGGGACGGGCCCAGCGCCGCTACGTCGGGGGCGGTCACGTTGTACTCGTTCAGGCGCCAGTGGGCGTTGCGGAACTCTAGGACCGACCAGGAGCAGTTGACCAGGGAGCCGAGGGTAGGCAGGCCGTCGACGGGAATGCCGAGGAGGCGCTCCATGCCGATGCGCAGCGCCGCCCCGTGCCCCACCGCGATCGCCAGCTGGCCCTCGTCGAGGGTGTCGGCGATGCGGGTGAGCACCCCGGCCACGCGCTCGGCGATGACCGGGGTCGGCTCGCCGTTCGGGGGGTTCCACGTGGCGCGCTGCGTCGGATAGCGCTCGCGGATCTCCGCATCCGACAGGCCTTCCCAGTCACCGCCGTAGCGTTCCCGCAGGTCCTTGTCCAGCATGACGGGCAGGCCGGTCAGCTTAGCCAGCGCGGCAGCGGTCTGCTGGGCGCGGGACAGGTCCGAGGAGAACAGCGCGTCGGGGCGCAGGGTGGCGAGGCGCCGGGCGGCCTGCTCGGCCTGGGCTACGCCGGTGTCGTCGAGGGGGATGTCCGTCTGGCCCTGGTACCGGTGTTCGACATTCCAGGTCGTCTGGCCGTGCCGCCACAGCACGAGCCGCTTACCTGCGCTCAGCGTGCGTCTCCGCTCGTCCCGGGGTTGCCGATGGTGGCCGCCTCGGGCAACGGGATGACCGGGCAGTCCTTCCAGATGCGCTCGAGGGCGTAGAAGGAGCGCTCTTCCTTGTTCTGCACGTGGACCACGATGTCGTTGTAGTCGAGCAGCACCCAGCGCCCCTCGTTCTCGCCTTCACGGCGGACCAGGGTGGCGCCTGCCTGCTTGAGCTTGAGCTCTACCTCGTCGATGATCGAGCGGACCTGCCTGTCGTTAGCGCCGGAGCAGAGCAGGAACACGTCGGTGATCGCAAGCTGGTCGCTGACGTCGTAGGCGACGATGTCGTTGGCCAGTTTCTCGGCCGCGGCAAGCGCGGCGATCTCGGTGAGCTCAATAGCTCGTTTGGTGGCAGTCACGTGGCTGGCTCGGCCTCCTTGGTAGGCGATGCTTACCATCTATTTTCGCATGCCCGCGCAAGCGGAATCCGCCGCTGCGCTGACCCGCCGTGATCAACGCCCTCGTCGCCGTGTTCTTACAGGCCCTGCCAAGCCGGCTTGGCCGCGTACACCTCGCTGTAGTAGTCGAGGCGGTCGAGGCGTGCTGCCGCGGCCTGGTCGAGCAAAACCGAGACGTGCGGGTGCAACTGCAGCACCGATGCCGGGCAGGACGCCGACACCGGACCCTCGACCGCCGCCGCGGCCGCGGCGGCCTTGCCCTCGCCGGTGGCGATCAGCAGCAGGTGGCGGGCCTCGAGGATGGTCCCCAGGCCCTGGGTCAGCACGTGGGTCGGCACCTCGTCGGGCGAGCCGAAGAAGCGGGCGTTGTCCTTGCGCGTCTGCGCGGTGAGGGTCTTGATCCTGGTGCGGCTGGCCAGCGATGATCCGGGCTCGTTGAAGGCCAGGTGGCCGTCAGAGCCGATGCCGAGCACCTGCACGTCGACCCCGCCCGCCGCCTTGATGAGCGCCTCGTACCGCTCCCCCGCCGTCGGCAGCCCGTCCGGGCTCGGATCGGGGCCGTTGACCTGGGCCGCGGTGATGCCGAGGCCGTCGGTCAGCTCACGGGCGATCGTCGCCCGGTAGCTCTGCTCGTGACCCACTGGCAGCCCGACGTACTCGTCGAGGTTGAAGCAGGTCACGCCGCCGTAGGCGGGCCCGGCGCCGGCCGCGTGGCGGCGGATCAGCTCCTGGTAGGTCGGTAGCGGCGTCGACCCGGTAGCCAGCCCGAGGACCGCCGCGGGCTTGCGGCGGACGACCGCTTCGATGACGTCCGCCGCCAGCGCGGCGATCTCACCCGCCGAACCGAGCGGCACGACTTCCATCAGCAGCTTCCCTTCGCACGCGTGTTCATCCGGCGTTCCCGATCAGGGCGGCGCCAATCGCGCCGACCGGCGCCGCGCCTGGCAGCAGCGTGGTCCGGCTGGCCAGGTCCAGGGCGGCGAGGAACGGCGAGGGGGCGGCCTGGGCGCGCAGCGCGGCGGTGACCGCCGCTAGCAGTGGCTCGCCGACATGGGCGACGCCGCCGCCGATGATGATCACGGCCGGGTCGACCGCCAGGCCGAGCATCCGCACCGCGTCGGCCACCCCGGCCGCGAAGCGGTCACGCGCCGCGATCGCCTGGGGGTTTCCGTCGGCGGCGGCGGCGAACAGGGCCTCCGCCGACGGCGCGCCGGTCGCGGGCCAGGCGGCCGCCACCGCCGACCCGGAGGCGAGCAGTTCCAGGCAGCCGCGCTGCCCGCACGAGCAGAGCCCGCCGGCCGGGTCCACCGGCACGTGGCCGATCTCGCCCGCCGCGCCGTGGGCGCCGCGCCGGAGCGTGCCCGACAGCACCAGGCCGGCCGCCAGGCCGGTGCCGAGGGCGAGGTAGGCCAGGTCGTCGGCGCCGCTGAGCACGTGGGCGCCCCAGGTGGCGGCATTAAGGTCGTTCTCGACGATGACGGAGGCGCCCGAGCGGTCGGCCAGCCGGTCGGCCAGCGGGAACCAGTCGCCGCCGAGCCCGAGGTTGACCGCATGGCTCACGGTGCCGCGCTTACGGTCAACGATCCCGGGGATGCCGATGCCGATGTGCGGCGGCAGGGCACCGTCAAGGCCAGCAGCCAGCAGGTCGAGCACGGTCGTCACCGATTCCAGCACCCCGTCAGGGCCGGGCAGGGTGTCCTGCCGGGCCTGGGCGACGACCGTGCCGCCGTCGCCGATGACCGCGCCAAGAACCTTGGTCGCCCCGATGTCGAGACCTACTCGCATCTCACTATTCACGAAACACCCAGTTCACCCGAGAGCACCAGCACTGCCGCGCCGACCAGCACGACGTCGTCGCCCAGGGGCGACATCCGCACCACCAGGTCAGCCGCCGAGTCCGCCATTACCCGATCGCGGACGGTCGCGTCGAGGGCCTCCCGCAGCGCGCCGTCGAGCAGTTCCGGCGGCCCAGCGAGGACGACCTCGTGCAGGTTCAGTGCGGCGATCACCGGAGCGAGCACCCCGCCGAGGACGGTCCCGACGGACGCCAGCGAGCGGTCGCCGCGGCGCAGCTGTGACGCGGCAAGGATGGTCTCCAGGCAGCCGGCCCGGCCGCAGGCGCAGCGCACGCCGGCCGGGTCGACCACGACGTGACCGATCTCGCCCGCCGCCCAGGCGTGCCCCTGGACCAGCGCCCCGCCGACCACGAGGCCGGCGCCGACACCAGTCTCGATGCGCAGCAGCATCAGGTCGGCCGCGGTGGTGCCGCCGAAGGTGTACTCGGCCAGGACGGCGGTGTTGGCGTCGTTGGCGACGTAAACCGGTAGGTCGAGGTGGCGGCGGAGGATACCGGTCAGGTCGACTCCGGCCCAGTGCAGGTTGTGGGCGTCGAGGACCACGCCGTGCCCGTCGACCACGCCCGGCGTGCCGACGCCCACGCCGAGCACCGGCCGGTCGATGGTGGCGCGCAGCCGTTCGGCCAAGCCGACGGCGATGCTGACCGCTTCCTCGCCGCAGGCGCCCTCAAGCGGGACCTCGGCCCGCGACTTGACCTGCCCGGACAGGTTAACCACGGCCCCTGCCATCCGGTCGGCGGGCGAGAGGTCGAGGGCGACGATGTGGGCGGAGTCAGGCAGCAGGCCGACGAGCGTCGGCGGCTTGCCGACCTTGTTCTCGGCCGGCACGCCGAGTTCGCCGAGCAGGCCGTCGGTGATGAGCCCGCCGACCAGGTCGGAGACGGTCACCCGGGTGAGGCCGGTGGTCCGGGCCAGGTCGGCCCGGGAGGCGGGGCCCTCGGCGAACAGGTGCTGGAGGATCAGTGAACGGTGGTGGCGCTTGGTGTCCTCGGCGAGCAGCTTGCCCATGGGGCGCAGCGGGCGGGGACGCACTCCGCCTGTGTTCACTTAACCGCCCCCGCTGTCAGTCCGCTCACGACGCGCCGCTCGATGAAAGCGAACAGGATGATGACCGGCACTGTGGCGACCAAGCCAGCCGCGAAGAGGTGCCCCCAGTCGACAGAGTACTCCCCGATGTAGGAGTTGATCGCGACGGTCAGCGGCTGCTGGGACGTGGACTGCCCGAGGCTGAGCGTGAGGGCGACGAGGAACTCGTTCCACGCCGAGATGAAGGTGAAGATGAGGGCGGTCACGATGCCAGGGGCGGCCAGCGGCAGCGTGATCCGCAGCAGGGCGCCGATCCGCCCGAGGCCGTCGACCATGGACGCTTCCTCGAGCTCGACGGGAATCGAGGAGAAGAAGGCGTTGAGGATCCACACGGCGAAGGCGAGGTTGAAGCCGGCGTTGATGATGATGAGCGACAGCGTCGGCGGCACGCCGAAGTTGGTGAACTCCCGCTGGATGCCGACCAGCATGGCCGCTGGCTGGAACATCTGGGTGGCGAGCACGAGCAGCAGGAACGGGGTACGGCCGCGGAACCGGCGGCGCGCGGTGCAGTAGGCGGCTGGCAGGGCGACGAGCAGCACGATCACGGTGGCACCAGCGGCGATCTGCAGGCTCGTGCCGATGCTGCCGCCCAGGCCACTCGACCAGAGGGTCGTGAAGTTCGAGAACGTGAAGTGCTTGGGGAAGATGGTCGCATCGCCGAGCTCGTTGTTGGGCCGCCCGGCTATGACGAACATCTCGAGGTACGGCAGCAGGAAGATGACGGCGATGAGGTAGGCGGCGCCGGCGACGAGCCAGGTGCGCAGCGGCCGGCGCGCCCTTCGCGCGGGCCCGGGCCGGGTGCTGAGCCTCGGGGCGGGCTTGGTCGTGGTGATCACTGGTCGACCTGCTCTTTCCAGCGGGTGGTGGACAGGTAGACGAGGACGATGACGATCACCAGCAGGAAGTTGATGACCGACATGGACGCCGACTGGCCGACGTCGCCCTGCTTGAGGTCAACCATGTAGATGGTGGAGGTGGCTGTCTGGTAGCCGGGGCCGCCGCGGGTCATCTCCCAGATGATGGGGAAGGAGTTGAAGACGTTGATGACGTTGATCAGGGTCGCCACCAAGATCGCCGGCCGGAGCAGCGGCAGCGTCACCTGGAGGTAGGACTTCCACGAGGTCGCGCCGTCGATGGAGGCGGCTTCGTACACGTCGCCGGGGATCCCCTGCAGGCCAGACAGGATGGCGTAGGTGGTGAACGGCAGCGAGACGAAGATCGCGACGGCCATCATCCAGATCAGCGCGCTGGTCGGGTTGCCGAGCCAGTCCGCCTGGTTGGAGCCGAGCTTCTGGACCACGCCGAGGTGGTGCAGGATCACGTTGATGACGCCGACGTTCGGGTCGAGCGCCCACTTGAAGATCAGCGCGGTCATCATCACCGAGGCGGCCCACGGGATGATGAGCGCCCACCGGGTCACCCGGCGGCCGGGGAACCTCTGGTGGAACAGCTGGGCCAGGCCGAGGGAGACGAGCACGGTCACGGCCACGATGACCACGACCCAGAGCACGGTGCGCAGCAGGACGGAAACGAAGTCTGGCTCGCGGAAGAGGTTGCTGTAGTTGGTGGTGCCGTTGTAGCCGGCGACGAAGCCTTCGCCGCCGATCTGCTGGAACGACGACTGCACCATGACCACGACCGGCCAGAGCACGACCACGCCGATGAGCGCGATCGCGGGGCCGAGCCATAGCAACGGCGCCAGGCGGCCCAGGTTTAGGCGACGCAGTGCGGCGGGCATCGAAATCACCTCGGTGGAGTAGGGCCGCGCGGGACCCGGCAGGGGGGCGCCGGGTCCCGCACGGAGATCAGTCAGCCGAACTATCTCAGCTAGTCGCCGTGGTGGCGACCTGCTGCAGCTGCGAAAGCACGCTGGACGGGTCGCCGGTCACCGCGGTGCCGATCGTCTGCTGGATCTTGGTCTTCACGTTCGCCCAGGAGGTGTCGCTCGGGTACTGCACCGACTGGGGCAGCGCGGTGAGGAACGGCCCGAAGACCGCGTCGGTGGACAGCGCCTTCGCCGCGGAGGTCGTCGCGGGGAGCAGGTCGTACTCCTTGTCGAAGGCCATCTGGTACTTGTCCTGGTAGGCGAAGTCGAGGAATTCCTTGATCTGCGCCTGGTGGCCGTTGGGCTTGAACGCCGCGACGTTGTCGCAGACGCCGAGGGTGGTGGTCAGCGGGGCGGTCTTGCCCGCGATCGGCACCGAGGTCCAGTCAGAGCTCTGCAGCACGCCGGCCGTCTGGATGATCGGGATGAGCGCCGGCGAGCCGTTGATCATGCCGACCTTGCCCTGGGCGAATTCCTTCCAGAGGTCGGTGCGGTTGACCGTGCCCGGGTTGGGCTCGGTGTCGCCCGCCGAGACCAGGCCCTTGAGGAAAGTGAAGGCCGCGACGTTGGGCGCGCTGTTGATGGTGTACTTGCCGTCGGTCTGGTAGCCGCCGCCGTCGCCGAGCATCCACAGCAGCGACTCCGCCTGGGCCTCCTCGGCGCCGAGCGGGAGGCCGAAGCCGATGTCGCCCTTCGCCTTGATCTTGGCGGCGTCCGCCTGGACGTCGGCCCAGGTCTGCGGGGCGGAGGAGATGCCCGCCGCCGTGAACAGCTTCTTGTTGTAGAAGAGCGTCCGGCTGGACGTGGTGAACGGCATGCCGTACTGCGTGCCGTTGTAGGTCCCCTGCGCCTTGAACGCCGGCAGCAGGTTGCCCGGGCTCGACAGCACGTCGGAGGCGGAGTAGAGCAGCCCGTCCTTGGCGTAGTTGGAGAAGTAGTCGCCCTCGGTGATGTCCGGGTACTGCTTGTTCTGGATCATCGTCTGGACCTGCTGGTCGAAGTTGGTCCAGGCGATCGACGTGACGTTGACCTTGATGTCGGGGTGGGCCTTCTCGAAGGCCGAGACGATCCCGTCCCAGTACTTCGCACTCGCGTTGCTCGGACCGGTGCCGTAGTCGGCGACCACGAGCTTGAGGGTGGTGGAACCGCTGCCGCTGCCGCCACCGGACGAGCCGCTGCTGCTGCACGCGGCCAGGGCCAGCGCGGCAGTTGCCGCGAGCGCGGCGCCTGAGATGCGCCTCGCGAACTTCTTGTCCATCGGGGTCTCTTCTCTTTGCAATCAGCTAGGCCGTCTGACTGTGGCGCCCTAGGTTTTTGTTAGTTGACCGTACTTACATATTCTCGTCAAGGGGGTGCGGAGAAGTTTCACACGGATGTGACACAACGACCCGGAGACCGGGTCGCGGGATCTAGCGGCCGTTGTGGCCCAGGCGCTCAGCCCCCGGGACCACAACGGCAGTCGCGGCTAGGCGGTCCCTCCCCCGCTGCGGGACTTGGCGGCGCGCAGGGTCTTGGCCACGCCCCACCAGACGGCCAGCATTGGCGGCAGGAACAGCAGGGTCAGCAGGGTCGGCTGCTGCGGCAGGGTCGTAAGGATCGGACGGACCAGCCCCACCCAGGGCAGCCGGCCGCCGTCAGCCGTCCACACGTACCTGTCGGTGAGGCTCAGTGCAAACGGGTAGCACGTGGCGGCGAGCAGCAGGCCAGCGCGCCAGCCAAGGCCGAGGGGGTGGGGCGCGGAGCGAGAACCCGTTCTGGATGATTTTGGTGTTGACCTTCAGGAAGAAGATCAGGCCGCGGTTCTCGCGTAGAGGTCGCGCTTGGCTATGTACTGGACGACGCCGTCGGGGACCAGGTACCAGACGGGCTCGCCGGCGGCGACGCGGTTTCTGCACTCGCTGCTAGAGATCGCCAGGGCGGGGATCTCGACCAGGGAGACCTTGCCGTCGGGGAGGCCTTGCCCGGTGAGGCGGTGGCCTGGGCGGGTGCAGCCGATGAAGTGCGCCAGGTTGAAGAGGGAGTCGACGTCGTGCCAGGTGAGGATGTTCGCCAGGGCGTCGGCGCCGGTGATGAAGTAGAGGTCGGTGTCGGGACCGTTGTCCTCTTTGAGTTCCTTGAGGGTGTCGATCGTGTACGTCGGGCCGGGGCGGTCGATGTCGACGCGGCTGACGGAGAACCTCGGGTTGGACGCGGTGGCGATGACCGTCATCAGGTAGCGGTCCTCGGCGCTTGAGACCTTCCTGTCGGTCTTCTGGTACGGCTGGCCGGTGGGTACGAAGATGACCTCGTCGAGGGCGAAGATGTGCGCCACCTCACTGCCTGCTACCAGGTGACCGTGGTGGATGGGGTCGAACGTGCCGCCCATCACCCCGACCCGCCTGCGCCCGTTGATCAACGCCATCTCCTCACTGCGCGGTCTTGAGATGCTATAGGGATCTTGCGCGCGAAATTGTTCCTAGCTGCCGAGGTCAGCTCCTCGTAAGGCTCTCCGCAGGTGGCCTGCGGGGCCTAGGCCTACCTGCCGGCGGGGCCTAGGCCTACACTTACGCGGATACGCCTGCAGGATGATGCGGTGGTGTCACGGTGGAGCTACCATTCGAGATATGACTTCAGTGCCTGATCGTGCCAGAGTCCGGCTCACCGGCATCTCGTCGCGTGCCTACGAGCACCCAGCCGACCGCTCCGCGCTTGTCGCGCTGCGGAAGCTGAGCGGCTTCGACGTGCTGTTGGCCAAGCTCTTCGGCCTCATCAACGAACGTGCCTTGCGGCTGACCTTCTTGGCCGGCGCGGTCAAGGTCTCCGAGCGTCAGTTCCCGCACATTCACGCGCTCGTGCGGGACGGCGCCTACATCCTCGACCTGCCCGACGTCCCCGAGTGCTACGTCATTCAGTCGCCGATCGTCAACGCCATGGCGATCGGGCGTGACCGGCCGTTTGTCGTGCTCACGACCGGCCTGGTAAACCTGCACGACGAAGAGGAACTCCGCTTCGTCGTCGGGCACGAACTCGGCCACATCCTGTCTGGGCACGCGGTCTACCGGACGATGATGCTCATCCTCATCCAGCTCGCCGCCAGGATCGCCTGGATGCCGATCGGGTACCTCGGGCTGCGGGCCATCATCTGGGGCCTTGAGGAGTGGTTCCGCAAGTCGGAGCTGTCCTGCGACCGGGCCGGGCTGCTCGCCGGGCAGGACGTCGACGCCACGCGGCGGGCCCTGATGAAGCTCGCCGGCGGCCCGTACCTGTCCGAGCTCAACCCGGACGCCTTCCGTGAGCAGGCGCACGAGTACGACGCGGTGCCTGACCTGCGGGACTCGATCCTGAAGCTCCTGCAGCTGCAGGGGAACACCCACCCGTTCGCCGTCGTGCGGTTCGCGGAGGTCGACCGGTGGGCGACCGACGGGTCGTACGAGGCGATCCTGGGTGGCGACTACCCGCGGCGGGACACCGACCGGGACGCCAAGTTCACCGACGAGGTGCGGAACGCGGCGAACTCGTACCGCGACTCGTGGAACCGGTCGGAGGACCCGCTGGCCGGCATCTTCCGCGGCGTTGCCGAGACGGGCGTCAGGGCAGCCTCCGGTCTGTTCGACCGGCTCGGCGGCAACAACCGCGGCGGTAGCGGCGGCTCGTCGTCCAACGATAACTAAGCGACGAATCCAGTCACTTGGGTTGAGCGGGGCCGGGGAGGAGTCTCCCCGGCCCCGCTGTCGTTTGCCAGCGTGCCAGCGGCTTAGAGGATCACCAGGTCGTCGCGGTGGACTACCTCGCGTTCGTATTCGGGGCCCAGCTTGGCGGACAGCCACTTCGTGGAGCGGCCCATCAAGGACGGGAGTTCCTTCGCGTCGTAGCTGACGATGCCTCGCGCTACTGGCTTGCCTGCCTCGTCGGTCAGGTCCACGGGGTCGCCTGCTTCGAACGTACCGGTCACGGCGGTGATGCCAGCCGGGAGAAGGCTGGCGCGGCGGGCTACTACAGCCTCGACCGCGCCCGGGTCCAGTTTCAGGGTGCCCCTGGCTACCGCGGCGTGGGCTAGCCAGAGGAGCCTGGTGCTCTGGCGCTGGCCGGTAGGGGTGAAGTAGGTGCCGGTCTTTTCGCCGGCCAGGGCCTGCCTTGCTTCCTTGGCGGACGTTACCACCGTGGGGATGCCGGCGGCGGTGGCGATGAGGGCCGAGTCGACCTTCGTGGACATGCCGCCCCGGCCGAGGCCGCTGCCGCCGGTCTTGCCCGCCTTGACGTTTTCCAGGTCCTGCGGACCCGTTACGATGTCGATCCGCTTGGCGTGCCCGTTTCTCGGGTCGCCGTCGTAGAGCCCGTCAACGTCAGACAGCAGGATGAGGGCGCTGGCCCTGCTGACGTGGGCAACCAAGGCGGCGAGGCGGTCGTTGTCGCCGAAGCGGATCTCGTCGGTGGCCACCGTGTCGTTCTCGTTGATGATCGGGATGAAGTTCAGCTCGAGCAGGCGCTCCAGCGTCCGCTGGGCGTTGCGGTAGTGAGCACGGCGCATCAGGTCATCGGCCGTCAGCAGCACCTGGCCCACGCCGAGGCTGTACTTGCTAAAGGCGTCGGTATACCGGGCGATGAGCAGGCCCTGCCCGACGCTCGCAGCGGCCTGCTGGGTGGCCAGGTCCTTCGGCCGCTTCTTCAGGCCGAGGGGGGTGATGCCAGTGGCGATGGCGCCCGAGGAGACCAAGATGACCTGGTGGCCGCCGCTGATCCGCGCCGCGATCGCGTCGGTCAGTGCCGCAATGCGGGCGTCGTCGATCGCCCCGTTCCTGGTCAGCGACGAGGAACCGATCTTAACGACGGTCCTTGGGGATCCTGCGATGTCGGGGCGGGCAGCGTTGTCGTAGGCAGGGTCCTGCACGCCCCTTATCTTTCCAGACGCCAGTCCGACCCGCGCGGGCCGGCCGCATGGCCGCCGCCCGCCGGGAGCTCAGGGGCCCAGTCGAAGACGACCGCGTCGTCGTAGTCGCCGATCAGCACCGTGTCGCCAGGGGTCGCCCCTGCCTTGGCCAGGGCTTCCTCGACGCCAAGCCTCGCCAGGCGGTCCGCGAGGTAGCCGACGGCCTCGTCGTTGGTGAAGTCGGTCTGGTTGACCCACCGTGACGTCTTCTCGCCCCGGATAAGGTATGCGCCGTCGTCGGTGCGGACGATCTCGAAGCCGCTGTCCTTGACCGGCGCGGGCTTGATCACGACGCGGACAGCCTCCGGCTCGGGGGCGTTCTCGCGTGCGGTCGCGACGAGTCCCGCCATCGCGAACCCGAGCTCGCGCAGGCCCTCGTGCGTGGCGGCGGAGATCTCGTAGACGGCCAGGCCGCGCGCTTCCAGTTCCGGGCGGACCAGGTCGGCGAGGTCGCGGGCTTCAGGGACGTCGATCTTGTTGAGGACGACCAGCCGGGGCCGTTCCGTCAGGCGGGTGCCCGCCAGGGTCGGACCCGTCATGTCCTCGTAGGCGGCGAGTTCCGCCTCGATGGTGTCCAGGTCCGTGATCGGGTCCCTGCCCGGCTCATGCGTGGCGCAGTCGAGGACGTGCACCAGAGCGGAGCAGCGCTCGACGTGGCGGAGGAAGTCATGGCCGAGGCCCTTGCCCTCGCTCGCGCCGGGGATCAGCCCAGGCACGTCGGCGATGACGAACTGCACGTCACCTGCCTCCGCGACGCCCAGGTTCGGGATGAGGGTGGTGAACGGGTAGTCGGCGATCTTGGGCCGCGCGGCGGACATAGCGGCGATCAGGGACGACTTGCCTGCGCTCGGGAAGCCGATGAGGCCGATGTCCGCGACCGTCTTGAGCTCAAGCGTGAGCTCGCGCTCCTCCCCCGGCTCGCCCTTGAGCGCGAAGCCAGGCGCCCTGCGCTTCTGGGAGCTGAGGGCCGCGTTCCCGAGGCCGCCGCGTCCGCCTGCCGCCGCGACGAACTGCGTGCCGGTGCCAACCAGGTCGGCGACCACTTCGCCGTCCCGGTCGAGGACGACGGTACCGCTGGGAACCTTGACGATCTGGTCGTCGCCCGCGGCGCCGTTGCGGTTTGAGCCCTCGCCCTGGTGGCCGTTGGCCGCCTTCCGTACCGGGCGGCGGTGGAAGTCGAGCAGCGTGGACGTGGACGCGTCGACCTCAAAGATCACGCTGCCGCCCCGGCCGCCGTTGCCGCCGTCTGGGCCGCCGAGCGGCTTGAACTTCTCCCGGTGAACCGAGGCGCAGCCATGGCCGCCGTGGCCAGCCTGCACTCTCAGCACAGCGTGGTCAGCGAACTCTGCCATGTCTTTCCTATCTCTTCGATCCCGCGGGTACCATCGCAGGTCCAAACACGCGTATGGCGGGCCGGTGTTCCCGGCCCGCCATACGACGTTGCTGCTTGTGCTGGCTCGCGCCTGCTTAGGCCGAGACCTGCTCGCGGCCCTCGACTGGGAGGATGCTCACCGCGTGGCGGCCGCGAACCCGGCCGAACTGGACCTTGCCGGCGATGAGTGCGAACAGCGTGTCGTCGCCGCCACGGCCGACGTTGTTACCGGGGTGGAAGTGGGTGCCGCGCTGCCGGACGATGATCTCGCCGGCGTTGACCAACTGGCCGCCGAAGCGCTTCACGCCAAGCCGCTGCGCGTTGCTGTCCCGGCCGTTACGGCTGGATGACGCGCCCTTCTTGTGTGCCATCTCTGCTTGCCCTCTTGTCCCTAAGCCTTGGCGATACCGGTGATCCGGACCTGGGTGTACTGCTGCCTGTGACCCTGGCGGCGCTTGTAACCCGTCTTGTTCCGGTAGTGAATCATGTTGATCTTCGGCCCCTTGGCCGGGCCGACGACCTCAGCCGTCACCTGGTAGCCGCTAAGCTCCGTTGGGTCGCTGATGACCGTGCCGCCGTCCACCACGAGCAGCGCGGGGAACGAGACGCTCGACCCGGCCTCCTCGTCCGCAAGCTTGTCGACGGTGAGCACGTCATCGAGGGCGACCTTCTCCTGCCTGCCACCGCAGCGCACAATCGCGTACACCCGAGAACTGCCTCTCCCTGAGAGCGTGCCCCACTGTCATTGGCTATCGTGCCTATAGCGGGCTCGCCACGAACCTGACATGCCATCTTACGTGCATGATTGCGATCCGCGACCTCACTTGCCGCTTACGGGCATGATGGTTCGCGTTGATCGCTCCTGGAAGCATACCAGGTCCGAAAGGCCTAGATGGCCACCGCGCGGACAGGGCTAGGCGGGGGTCCAGTCGGCTAGGTGACTCTGGTGGTCTTGGTCCACCTCGATGCCGAGGGCGTGGATGATGCGGGCGACGGCTTCGTACTGGCTGACGACCACGATGAGCTCCAGCGCTCCCGCCAGGCCGAGTTCCGCCGTCAACTCGGCGAACATCGCATCCGTCATGGTCATGTCGTGGGTCTCCTCGGTCGCGGCGATGACAAGCCGCTCGACCGGGCGGAACAGCGGTGATTCGCGCCAGGCCGCCAGAGCTGCCACCTGGTCTTCGGTGACGCCCGCGGCGAGGGCCATGGGGCGGTGGTGGCTCCACTCGTACGGCGAGCCGACTAGCTGCGACACCCTGAGCACGCCGAGCTCGCGGAGGTTCGGCGGGCAGTGCTCGGCTTTGCGGAGCGCTTGCGGGAGGGCGGTGTGGGCCATCATGAGGCTTGGGACGTTGGCTAGGGCGCGGAAGATGTCAGACGGAGGGCGGCCCAGGTCTTTGAACACCTCGAACGCGTCCGTGTCGTCGTCCCGGACCAGGGGGACTCGTGCCATACCTTCCAGTCCTACTCCTGGGCGTGGCGGCGTGGCTAGGGTCAGGGCTTCTGGCGGTTGGTTCCTGGGGGCAGTGCTTCGATTCCCGGGGGTCAGTGCTCCGCGCTGTCCGTGGGCGCGCTGGGGGCTTGCGGGGGATTCCGGCGGGACAAATCTGCTTCGCATAAACCGCTCTGCAGAACGTCCCGGCGGAATCCCCCGCGCACCCCTACGCGTCCGTGGGGGGCTGGGCCTATGCCCAGCCTGATCCTGGCGCCTCGCCTTCGGCGTCCGCGCTTACCGGCTCGACCGTAGCCTCTGCGGTCGGGGCAGGCTCTGCGGCCAGGGTGTCCTCGGCTGGCCAGAGCGTGGGCTCTTCCTGCGGAGTGGCCTCCGGGTTGAGCTCGCCTTCGGCTTCGGCTTGCGGGGCTTCTGCCGGGTCCGGCTCGGCCTGGGCTAGCTCGGCGGCAGGCTCGTCGGTGGCGGGCTCTGCTGCCTCTGGCTGCGGGGACGCGTCCTGGCTGGGCTCGCCTTCGGCATCGGTGTCGGTATCGGCGGCAGCTGCCTCGACGGCGTCCGCATAGGAGGCGTCTGCCGCGGCGGCATCCGCATAGCCAGCGTCCGCGTCGGCGGCTGCATAGGCGGTGGGTGCCTCGGCGGCCTCAGCGGACGTCGGGGCCTCGGCGGGCGCCACCTCGGGTGCCGCTGCCGGCTCGGCCTCCTCCGTTAGCGGGGACAGGGCCTCGAAGACGCTCGCCGAGACCAGGGTTGGCTCGCTGCGGGACGAGGTGACCGGCTCCAGGTCGGGCTCGGCTGCGGTTGTTACCTCCGTGGCCTGTTCCACGGCGTCCTCGATCGGGACCTCTGCATCCTCGTCCGCGGACAGTGGCGGCTCTAGGCTGGGCTCGGCCGAGGGCTCGACCTCGATTGCCTGCTCCAGGGCGTCGGCCGTGGGGGTTTCCAGGTCGGCGGCCGGGCTTGCCTCGTCGGTTGCTGTCGCTGGCTCCGTTGCCGTCGGCACCGTCGGCGCGACCTCCGCTACCGCCGCGGGCTCGTCGGCTGGGGCCGGCGCGGCGGGCGGGGCCGGGGCTTCCGCCGGTTCCGTGACGACCGTGACGCGGGCGACCGCGGAGCCGGAGCGGGTGCGGCGGACCGGCGGGTCCGCCGGATCGGCGGCGCCGTCGCCCGTGACCACCGGGGTGAAGCCCGGCGCGGTTGTCTCGGTCACCGGGGAGACGGTGGTGACGACCGGGGCCAGCGGCGGGGTGTCGTCGACCACGACAGCCGTCGCGAACGCGGTGCCCGCCGAGGTGGGGCGGCGCGTGCGGCGGGTGCCGTTGGTGTCCGGGGTACCGTTCGCGCCGGACTGGGCCGAGTCGGCCTGGGCCGCGGTGACCTGGGCACTGTCTTGAGCGGTGTCAGCCTGCGTGGTCTCCGGCTGCACGTTGTCCGCCTGGGCGGTCGTGTCGGCGTCGACGGGTGCGGTCACGTCCTGAGCGGCCTCGGCGATGCCTTGCGCGGGGCGGTCGTCGTCGCGGTTCGACCTGCGGCGCGTGTTCCCGTAGGCGGGCTTAGCGCTAGCCGAGCCGTTGCCCTGGCCCTTGCCGTTTCCGTTGCCATTCCCGTTCCCGTTGGGGGCGTGCGTGGGCGGGGTCGGGACCGGACGGTGGAGGGTGCCGGCGGACGCGCGGTGGGCCGGCTCGGCCGGGGCGTCGAGCGTGATGATGACGCCACGGCCGTTGCAGCACTCGCACTGCTGGGAGAAGGCCTCAAGCAGCCCGGCGCCGACCCGCTTGCGGGTCATCTGCACCAGGCCGAGCGAGGTCACTTCGGCGACCTGGTGCTTGGTCCTGTCCCTGGCCAGGCATTCAAGGAGCCGCCGCAAGACGAGCTCGCGGTTCGCTTCAAGCACCATGTCGATGAAGTCGATGACGACGATGCCGCCGACGTCCCGCAGCCGGAGCTGGCGGACGATCTCCTCCGCGGCCTCCAGGTTGTTCCGCGTGACGGTCTCTTCGAGGTTGCCGCCCTGGCCGGTGAACTTCCCGGTGTTGACGTCGATGACCGTCATGGCCTCGGTGCGGTCGATGACCAGCGAGCCGCCGCTGGGCAGCCAGACCTTGCGCTCCAGCGCCTTGGCGAGCTGCTCGT
>Ga0310811_10003061_pt1 | contig 21025 bp, 37 predicted proteins | sample YCmetagenome_FD_207642 | JGI IMG/M metagenome (GOLD analysis project Ga0310811, IMG submission 207642) | Soil microbial communities from experimental microcosm in Duke University, North Carolina, United States - YC | ecosystem: Engineered > Artificial ecosystem > Soil microcosm > Unclassified ...
GTCTCCGGAATAGACGCGCTCTCCCACGGCATACGGGCGCGCGGTTGGTGCGTCGCCCCAAGACGGCACCGCACTCCGTCCACCGCCTGTTTCCCGCATGCGCAAGTCCCGTCCCACTCAGAACTTTGAACGCCCACCGACCGGCCCCGAAATGGTTTCGCCCGTGTGCACGCTCACCGTCGCGTTTTTGGCGTGCAATACGGCCGCGAGCGTCAACGTAGCCGCCCCGTCGTCTGTGCAGTCGGAACGCATGTTAATTTCTTCGTACAATTTCAGCACTTCGGTTTTGCTTTCTTTCAGCCCCATGGCATGTTTCCTGTAGCTGGCGCCGTGAACGACCACGAGGCCATTGTTAGCGGCTGCTGTTGTACGCCAGTTGGCGGGTAAATCGCCAAGTAAGGCGTGCCGCGAATATTACGAAAATGACCCGAATTAGTCAATGTGTTGTACGCGTCTTTGTCAAACATTTTTGTCGCGGCGTCGCGGCTGATGACGTACGCGGGCATTTCGCCGCTGACGCCTTGGCCCAGTTCGGAGGCTACGCTGTCAAACCGAACGATAGCGCCGCTGCGGAGCGCGTCCATGCCTAGCGCCGTGGCGCCGGGCAGCGTTGCCGCCAGTTTCATCGCAGCACTCTGTTCGCGTTGCGCGGCCGTTTCGGTGACGGTGCGCTTGAACACGTTGACGGTCGTTTGCCGGCCCTTGCGGTCAGCGCCGTAGCTCTCCGACACAACGCGCCCTGTGTAGCTTTTGGCCTTCGGCGCACCGCGTGCCTTGCCGCAGTCTATCGACACCATGTCCTGTTTGCCGGCGGTGACGCGATACATAAAACCGCTATTGCCCGACTTGGCGCCGTTGCCTTTCTGCCATGCGTCCTCATTGCCTAGCGGCAAATGGTCGGTAACGATCACGGCCGCCTTTGTCACGGCCGCAACGCGCTTCAACGTCCACATGGCTTTCAACACCGCTTCGGTGTCATTGTCGGCAAAGCACAGACCAGAGGCGCCCCAAGTGTCCAACGGTATCAAATCAACCCGCATGCCCATTGCTTCCATCGCCTGCACTTGCGCAATGGTCTGTTGTTCGAATGCGGCGCCGGGCTGTGCAGGCACGATATGCAGACGTTCGGCAAGCTGGGCTCCGTTCGGTTCCTGCCGCAACAAGTAACGGAAGCGCCGCGCGGTGCCGTAGTCATCTTCGGCCGCTATCCAAAGCACATGGCCGTCTTGCCGCTCTATCTCGGCTTCAAGCCATGGCTCACCTTTCAGGTATCTGTACACCATGTCTGTGAGCACGGTGGACTTGCCGGCGCCACTGTGTCCCGTGAAGAAATGCACTTCGGCGGCCAAAATGCGCTGGTATAAAATCCATGGTAGTTCTTCGTCTGCGTCGGTCAGGTTCAACTCGAAACCCGTACGCGGCGCCAACGTCGGCGCCATCGCGGCGTCGTGCAGACCTTGGAGCATGGCGCGGCGCCGCGTGATCGCCAGCATGATTAGGTTGCCGCGCAGCACGGGCAAGCCATCGTGTCGCGCGATTTCTTCGCCCAGCGAACGACCGCCAACCTTGTCGTCTAGGCCTTGGCCGGCCGCCAGAATGGCGCCCTCGATTTCCTCGCGGGAGCACAGCCCAGCGCGCTCCGCGAACTTCAACACGCCCGCCAGTGCGAAGATGATAGAGCCGCGCCCCTCCGTCTTGCCGCGCAGTTCTGTTGTCAACGTGCCTAGGTATCGTTCGGCGGCGCGTCGGCCTTCGTTCCATTCGTCGCTGTCGCGAGGTATGGCTTCGGCGATCTCGGCTTCGCTACATGTCTCGTGATCGGCGGAGAAACGCAGGCTTGTTCCAGCTCGTGCAGGAACTTCCGACAAGACTTGTTGAACCTGCGCAATCGTGAGGCGAGGCCAAGGGGCGTCAAAGTTTTCCCACTCATAGGGTTGCCCTGTTTCGGGATGAATGCCGTACGCGACGAATTGGCCGTTAATGAGCTGTAGCTTGTCGGACTTGCCCTCTACGCTGCCATGGCTGAATGAGAACGTACGGCCTGTTACGGGGGCGTCTGTGAGGTAGAAGGGAACAAGAAATTTCGGGCGCCGTCCCCACCTAACCGGCATGGACGGGCCGAATAGCGACCGCATAGCGTGCAACAGGCGCGAAGCGTGCTCGGGCTCGTACGTGTCAAAGTCAAATGCGGATAAGCCGCCGTCGCCACATCGCAGGCCAACAGCCGCAGCGCCCGGGTGAGGAACAGGCGTAGTCCATTGGTTCCAGCCTTCACCGATTGGTGCTTTCGAGTTTCGCGCGATGGGCAGCGGAAACAACCCGCGCGCTATTGCGTCGTCCCAAAATTCCTGTATAGATGCGGGTTGCAATCACGCCCCCTAGCGTGGTTGTTCAGTTTGAAGCCCCCGGCGCTGGTCACGTCGGGGGCTTTGCTTTTACTCCCAAGGCATGCGCGAATGCAAGCCCCCACCTGTAGAGGGTTCGGCCGCCGCTTGACGCAAGGCTTCGGGCAGCTCGTATTGAGCCAGCCGGCGCCGCAGCTCCGCGTTCTGCGTCAGTAGCTCCGTGTTCGTGGCCCATGCTTCGTCACGCTCTTGGAGTATCTGGGCGTATTCCTCGCCCATGATGACGCCCCCGCCGACCTTTTGGCCCCGGTGTTCCTTGCACGTCTTGAGCCCGAACGACGAATTTGTGCCCGGGCTGTTCATGTTCGTGAAGATAGAAAACTTCTCTCCGCACACGGCGCACGGTCGCGACCATTCTTCCATGTTGCGGTACGACTTGCGCCCCAGCGTGACGCGCTCGTGTTCGCGCTCCAGCGTCCAACCGTCTTTACTTGGCATCGAACTACGGCCCCACAGTCTTAGTTGCGGCGAGGTATTCGGAAAGCTGACGTACAACGCGTTCGGCTTCCTCGCGGTTAAGCGAAAGCGTTGTGAACCTGTGAGTTGACGCGCTGTCTGTGTCGTCCTCCTCACGTACGCCAATCTTAAAGTTGCGCCACTGCCCATCGGTGAACACGTTGGCGCCTACGCTGAACAGTTCCCCGTCCGCCAGCGGCTTGCGCTTGCCCGTCTGTGTGACTGTTGCCATGGTTCAGCCCTCCGCTTCAATTTCGACGTTGCCCATGTGCGGGCGCATATAGTCGCGCTTTTCCTTCGCTTCGGATTTCTCGTATCGCGTCGCCGCGTTCCGGTCAAACCACCATCCCTGCGGGGTCCAGTAACCAACCTCGCCCGTGGTCAAGGTGCGCTTAATGACGTACGCCATTGGTTCAGCCCTCCAGTTGGTCTAGCAAGTCAACGATGGCGTCAAGCGGGGTTTTGCCCGTGCCAACGCGGCTACCTTCGTCATAGTCGCCAACCGTGGCGTGCCATGCCTCGCGGCCGAACGTCCAGTAGTCTGCCATTGCGTCGTGGTGTACGATGATATCGGGCATGTGTCGCTCTCCAGCGGGTTTGCTTCAATGGCACCAATGTATGACAACGCCATTCGAGTGTCAACAACGAAAACGAATATTTCGTATATTAATGTACGCCATATTCGTTAATGTAGCGTTGCCGTTCAGCGTAAACGAATATCGCATATATTAGGCCTTAATTAATACTACGTATAGGCGCTCTTTCTACAAGTGCGCGCCCTTAACCGCTTGACGCTGGGGCGCGGAACGTAGATGCTTAAACGAACCATATTTGTGAGCGAGGTTCAAAAATGAACAGTGTTCAAGTTTACGGCCACGGATTGCCGCAGCACTACGTCAACGTGGTTGCCACGCATGCGGCACGGATACGGCCCCTCGTGCGCTGCGAGAGCGTGACGCTCACTACGGCTTGCCGGCAGAACGGATTGCCTATCGAGCTGGCGGAGCTGTGCGCCGGCTTGCTGGCCTCGGTTGTCGATGACTTGCATACGGCCTCCACGATGCCGCGTACGTCATTCGAGCGCGCCAAGCGGCTGGAGCGCGTCATGGCGGCCTGTGAGGAGCCGTGCGCGTCGGCGCTGCGTGTTGGCATCGCCGCGTCGCCAACGAATGGGCGGGCCTGCGCGCGGCATTGGGACGCCATCTGCGACAAGCACGAGATTGGCCGCTTTGCGTGGCTACTTGGCCTTGACACGGACACGGCGTACAGATACTCCAAGAAAGTTGAAAAGAGGGGTTGACGTACGTTTGGCGTACGTACGTACAACTTAGGCACACGCAAACAAACCCGCTGGAGAGCGACCAATGACTAAATCCGAGAACATGCTGTATGAAGGTGCTTGCTGCTACGCCGTTGCGAACCGCGATGGCACTTGTGACGTTGTGGTGTTTTCGTCCAGCTGCGTCACGCACAAGACGATTGGCACGCTGCCCGGCGACCGCGCCGAAATCCTTTGCCGCCGCATGAATGCGTACCCGGTTAACACCCGTCGCGCTTACGAGCTGCTGTAAAATCAAACAAGGGGGCTTGACAGCCCCCGAACCGCGTAGTACACGACGACCATTCAACCCGCTGGAGAGCGAACCGTGACAACCAATCAACCCACCGCTGCTACTGTCCTGCAAACGATTAACGATGCGCTGGAAATGCTGCGCGCCGTGCAGCTCACGCATTCGGAAGCCGCAAACCTCGTGCCGCTGGCGCAGGCCCTCAAAGCCGCGGGTGAAGCCGCCGCAATCGTCGGCCACGAGATTAAGCTGCGCGCCGAAGCCGGCAACCTCGTGCCCGGCGCCGCGCTCAAGGATGAAATCAAACATCGCCAGTGGCACGATAACGAAGCGGCGTCGCAGCTCGCTCGTGAAGAGTTCGGCGACGCGGCGTTCAGCAAGCCGGCGCTGCTGTCGCCCGCGCAAATCGAAAAGCTGGGCGAGCGCGGCAAGGCATTCGTTGCTGTCGCGTCGTACAAGCCCGAATGTGGCAAGCGCGTGGTGTACTAGGATAGGGAGCACATGACCGACAAACCGAAAACCAAAGCCGAACTTGAAAAGACGTTGTTGCGCGCGAACAACACTATTGCGAAGCTGCGCAAGCAACTGGAGCGCGCTAACACACGCGTTGCGGAGCTGGAGACGGCGCAGGACACGCTTGCGGGCGCGGTGGCGGAAGCTATCGAGCCGCGCGAGGAAATCGTAACCGTGGCAGTTGGCCCCGTGATGCCATGGGAGACCGCGCTGCCCAATTCGTTCAAAGTGACGTGATGCCAGACACGAAGGACGACAAGCACGAGCCCCGCGACCCGTCGCAGCCGCGCTACGGCGCCGTCAACGCGTCGCGCGCCGACCACATCAAGCGATTGCGCGCGCGTATCAAGAACCTGCACAGCATGACGGCCAAGCAAGAGCTGCGCGGCATCTTGCAGGGCATTCTTGACTTGTTGGAGGATGACGGGTCATGATTGTCTTGCAGTTCGCCATTGCTGCGTTTATCCTCTGCGCCGCAGCGGGCGCGTGTGTCATCGCCTGCGAACAACGGGGCTGGGAATGAACCTAGAAGAATTTGCCGCGCTTCGGCCCGGTGACGAAATCCGCAACGACATGACGCACAGCGATGGCGTCGTGGTCTCGATTGACAACAGCGGCGTACGCGTCGCGTGGGGCGGCAACACCGCGTTGCCGTTCACGTACGGCGCCAACTCAACCGCGTGGTTTCACTGGAGCGCGAAGCCGAAGCCGTCCACGCTGGACCAATCGGAAGGCGCTGCGGAGATGAATGCGTCCGACGCGAAACCGGTCGAGTGATGGCGGAAATCAACCTCAAACTTGACGAAGCCGCGCCGGACACGGAGTATCTGCGCGCGTGCGCGCGCATTCGCAACATCAGCCTGACGTCGTTGGTCAAGCGTATCGTCGACACCGTGGCCGATGGGCAGCTCGTGGCGAGCGTGCTTGACGACGACGGTAGCAAGACGCGACGCAAGGGTGAGCATCCGTACCGGAGCGCTATGTGATGGACCTGCGAGACGAATTCAGGCCCGCGGTGCGTAATTGTTCGTCGTGTCGATACTGGCAGCGCAGCTGGTTGCTAAGCGGCAAGCACGGCGTGCTAGAGGCGGCGTGTACGATTAGCGACACGGACATGACGGGCAAGCTGCCTGCGAAGCGTGGCAGCGACACGTGCGGGAGCTGGGCGAAGTCATGACACCGCAGGAAGCCGCCAAGCTGGAAATCGGGCACACAGTCCAGCTCGTGCGCGACCACAAGCCCGTACACAAGGGCCGCGTCACCCAGACGACGCGTACGTGGTTTATGGTTACGTGGCATGACGGCACGCCGGAAGTCATCCGGCGCGACCGGGACAGCATTTTGTTACAGCGATTGGAGCAAGTTTGATGGCACGCACGGCAACCGTAATCTGCGACCGCTGCGGTAAGTGTGAACCGCTTGACCACAGCGAAGCACAGGGCGCGAATGTCATCACGTTCCGCGTACGCGCCGTGGTAAACAGCGACGAAAGCGGGAAATGGGGCGGTGATTTGTGCCTTGATTGCGTGGAGGCCGTACAGGATCAAATCACGGCGATCATGGGAGCGAAGGCGCCGAAGCCCGCGCGACTTGGGCAAGACGTTTTCATTCGCCACGCCGATGAACGATACGAGGCATGCGGCTGCATGGCCTACATGCACCCGCCCGGCACGTGCAACCGCGCTTGACACTCGCGTAAGACAACTGTATGACGCCCGGCGCGTGACAGCGGCCCGCCTGCCGTGCTACCGTCCGCCCAAATCGCGGGGTTTAGCATGGCAGACGGACAGCAGAGCAGCATTTTCGGCAGCGGGCTTGACAGCAACGTGGCCGATTACAGCGGCGGAGGGGCCGGCGCGGCGAGCGCGGGCGGCGTTGTGGACAACGGCACGGATGTACTGCCGCCCAACGCCGCCCCCACGCAAGGAACCGGCCTGTTTGGCTCGGGCATGTCCACGTTTGGAGCGCCGCGCTACACCACCGACCCGCAGGCCGCGCCGCTGGACGCCGCTGCGTCGCTGCTGGAACAGCGCATTCAGCGCGCGAACGCCGTCAGCAGCAACCCGGTCGGGCAGCTCCTCAACCCCGAAGGCGTCGCCGCCGCGCGGCAATTCGTCGTGCAGGGCGCCGAACAGCTCCAGAAAATCCGGCAGCAGAAAGCGACCATGCAGGCGGCGCGGCAGCAAGCGCAGACGCTCGGGCTCGCGCCGGGCGAAGTGCCCGACGAAGCCGATCAAGCCGCGCGTATCGAAGCGGCGCGCGCCAAGGCGCTGAAAGGTGACTTGAACGCGTACAAGGGCATTCAGGCCGTGGACCCCAAGACGGCCGAAGTGATCGCGCCGCAGGTTCAGGAAGTCGTGTCGGGCCATCTGGCGAACGCACAGTTCGCGTTCGACAAGCTGTCCAACATGCAGAGCCAAGGCGAATACAACGCGGCGCTGGGCGAGCTGCGCAAGACTGGCGTGTTGACCGACCTTGAAGCGTTGGGGCTGAAAGCGCCGCCGACGTTCGATGCGTTCAACGCCGTCAAGGCGCGCGAGGGCCAAGCGCTGCGCGAGGCGCGTATCGGCATCAACGACTTGCGCACCAAGCTGGAGGAACGCAACACCTACCAGCCGATGGAAAAGAAAGAGGCGGAGACGTACAACGGCCGCTTAACGACGGCGTACGGCGACCAAATTACCAACGGCACGTGGTCGCGCAACGCGTCCAGCGGTACGCGGGGCCTCGTGGTCAACGGCGCCAGTGACCCGCGCGACTTGGGCAAGACGTTTTCATTCGCCACGCCGGAACAGCGCAAGGCGATCACGGAGGAAATGGCGGCGGCCATCCCGAAAGAGGAACTGAGCAAGTACCGCGCGGAAAATCGCACGTACGATCTCGCGACGCGCGACGCCAAGGGCAACAAGCTGCCCGATGGACAAATCAACACCAACCCGAACGTGCAACAAGGCATTGCCGAAGGGCTCGCGGCCATGCTGCGCGGCGGCAACGGTGGCGCCAATATCGGCCTGTTGAAAATCGAGACGGGCAAGCGCGGTTTCTTGCAGGGTTTGATTGACACCGTGAACACGGAAAAGGCCGGCGTCATCAACGAACTGAAAGGGAAGGACGTTCTGCCATACCTGTCCAAGTTGACGCAGAGCCAAATCCGCGACGTGCTGGACGCGCTGAAACAGTACAACGACGTGAGCATTGGCTCGCGCGCCACGCAGATTGCGGAACGGGCCGGCGCGCTCGGGTTGAAGCCGTCCGACTTGGGGCTTGGTAAGGACGAAGTGGGCGGCGTCGGCGAAGCGCTGGAGCGCGGCCGGCAGGCGCAGATTGAACGCATGATGCCAAACCATCAGGCAATCGGCGGCGGTGACGGCGTGTTCCAGCTCGGGGCGCAGCGGCCCGGCGCAGGCGCGTCGGCGCTTCCGCCCGGTACGGGACCGTCGACGCAACAGCCCGGCGGCGACCGCGTGGCGACCCCCGTACAACAGGCTGCACGTCCTCCGGGTTCCCCTACCCCGTCCGTTGGCCCCGGAGGGCCGCAGGTTCCGTCGCCTACGTCGCCGCAGGGCGGCCAGAGCGCCGTGTCGCCATCGGGTGGCGGAGGCGGCGGAGCGCAGACCATTGCCGGTCAATCGGTGAGCGTGCCCAGCATTCCGGGCGTGTCGCCCACGTACGTCGCGAACATGCAACGTATCGAGAGCGGCAACGAGCGCGACCCATGGAAGGCCGGCGCCAAGGGCTCCAGCGCGTCGGGCGCGTTCCAGTTCATCAACGGCACGTGGAAGCAATACAAGCCGGACGGCGCCCCCGACCGCGCAGGCGACGCGACGCCGCAGCAACAGGCCGAAGCCATGGCGCGTTTCACGGCTGACAACGTGAAAGCGTTGCGCGGTGCTGGCGTGCCCGTTACCGACGTCTCGGTGTACATGGCGCATAACGTCGGTGCGGGGCCTGCGGCGACGCTGTTGAAAGCCGACCCGGGCGCCGACGCGCGTTCGATTGTTGGCGAGAAAGCGGCCGCGAACAATCCGCTGTTTTTCAAGGGCCGCCCGACCGTCGCAACGGTGCTGGCGCGCTATCAGGCCGAAATGAACGGCAGCCTTGACGACACGGGGCCGAAGCCGCAACCGGGCGCGGCCGCAGAGGCGCCGTCTCTGATGCAGCGCGTGTCGCGGATGTTCTCGCAGGGCGTCGCCGGCGGCGACGAAGCCAAAGACAAGGCGGTCGCGGACGTCGGCAACGCGGCGGTAGAGAACGCGCCCGCCATCGGTTCGACGCTGGGCGCTATCGGCGGCTCCGCAGCGGGTCCAGCGGGCACGGTTGCCGGTGGCGCGGCGGGCGGTGGCGCGGGCCAAGCGTTGAAGGACTATTTGCAGGGTCGCGAACAGTCCGGTACGCGCATTGCGAAGGAAACCGCGCTGGGCGGCGTGCTTGGCGTCGGTGCCGGCGCGGGTCGTCCGTTGCTCGGGGCCGCTGCGCGTGCGGTCGGCGCGGGCGGCGTGGAAGCGGGCGCCAGCGCGGCAGAGGGCGGCGACGCGGGCGATATCGTGGAAGCCGGCGGCAAGGGCGTTGCGGCAGCCGCAGGCGGCGAGGCGTTCGGCCGCGCGCTCGGCATGGTCGGGCACAAGGTCTGGAACATGTTCGCGCCCGAAGCGAAAACCGCCGTACGCGAGGCGGCGCAGAAGTACGCCGACGCCGAGAAAGCGCTCGCGACCGAAGCGCCAAAGCTACCCGGCGTCAACGGTGCGGCGGGCGTCGTCAACCCGAAGTACGAGGCGGCAGAGCGCGCGAAAGCCGAAGCGGAGATGACGCTGAAAGACGCCGGGCTGAAACCGGATGAAGCGGCGTACGCGCACAAAGTCAGCTCGGAGGGCGTGCCGCGTCAAGAGGCCGAAGCGTCGCGCCCCGGCGCCATCGAACAGAAGGAAATCGGCAAGGGCTACCAGAAACTTGAAGGCGAGATAGGCGATAAAGGCGTGGGAGCCGTTCGCGGCACTGCGCGCCAGCGTACGAGCTTGCCCGAAAGCGAACGGTTGACTACGCCGCGCCCGCCCACGTCGGAAGAACTGGCAACCAAGGGCCGCGTAGAAAGCGTGCCACTATCCGAAGTGCGCGCAACGCAGTCAACAATGCAGTGGGACCGCTTTAACAAAGGCGATCACCCGCCCCCGATTGTGAAGGGTTTTGAAGACAAGCCCGTAGCCGTGAAAACCGAAAACGGGGAGTATCTGGTATTTGACGGGCACCACCGCACCGTTAAGGCAATGAACGCCGGCCAACAAACGAAAGACATGTACGTCATAGACGCGAAGGCGTACGACCCTGCGAACGCGGGCCGGAAGCCGAAACCGTCGCCTAAATGGTCAAAGGCGGATGACGATTTGTTGGCGGAGTTGGGCGGCATGCCGGGCGGTTCCGCTCCGCAGCCCCGCAATACGGCTGCGTACAACCCCATTTTGAACGACGGCCCCATGGCGGCCGTTACGGGTAAACAGGTCGCTGCGAAACACGGCGACCTTGCCGAACGCGTAGAGCGAACGATCACGGCACCGGCTCCGAATTGGCAGGCGAAGTGGATACAGCTCAAAACCGCGCGCTCTGAGCTGTTACAAGCGGAGCGCGACGCGCTGTCAAGCACGAGCCCCGGCCGCAGCCGCGAAGCGGCGGACATGCGAAAACTTGCGGATACGGTGCGCGTACAACAGGAAAAGGCGGCAAAGTACGTCTTTGGCGAAAAGGACGGCGAAGCGTTCATGAAACGGTTGAACGTGCTCGACACGCGGTACCGCAATCTGATGGAAGCGACCAACGGCGGCGACTTGGCGAAGGCTGCCGCGATGAAAGGCGAGGCTGGGCGCGAAGCACAGCGCAAATTCGAGGCGTTCGCGCATGATGACGCGCAGGCGATTGCGGCGTTCCGCGCCATGCGCAAGGTTGCGGACCCCGAAAAAACCGTGCCGTGGACTGTCGTCTTGGAAGGCGTGCCCGTGGTCAAGCATCTGAAAATCGCGGTGCTCGCCGACATGATACGCAAGGCGTCGGCGGAACGCGCAGCCGGCGCCCCTGCGAAGTTCTCGGACTTGATTTCGCAGCAACTCAGCACCGCGAACCGCGACACGCGTGATTTGCTCGGCACGGCCGCCCAGCGCGGCGCAACCATGCAGTGAGGCACCATGAAACCGACCGACGCATACACTGGACACGTCACGTTCGATTTGACGGAATGCAAGGTGCACGCGCTGAAAAACGCAGACGGCTCTACGCGCATTGTGGCGCGCTACCCGAAAGCATGGGAAGCGCCCGACCCCGTGACGCTTAACGCAGTGAACGGTACCGCCGTGACCATGCGGCCGTACAAGGTCACGGACTGGTACGAAGTCGTGCTGATGGACATTCCGAAGGCGTAGCTGTGACGTTTCCTTGGCAATGGTCCACACCGCCAGAACGGAAACCGCAGTCACCGCGTGAAATCATGCTGGAGCGGTTTCGGCTCGGCGTGCCGCCCAAACTCGCGGCTAGGGCGGCCGGCGTGACCATGGAAAGTCTGCAAGGCGACCCGGAAGTGGACAAGGCGCTGGCGGAAGGCGAAATTCTGCTATTCGAGCGAGCCCGGGACAGCGGCGTGACGGGCATTGTACGCGCGGCTATGCGCCGCGAGGCGGAAACGTGGCTGCCCAAGGCGGAAGTGCAGACGGGTCAAACGCTGGAAGATTTGTTGAAGGACTAGCGAGCCCCGTTGTTAGGCTCGCGGCGTACGTGTCCATAAACGGCGCCCGGTTGTTCGCGGTCCAGTGATGGCGTGAAGGGCTGATGCACACGTGCGTCATACCGTGTTGCGGACAACCTTCGTCAACGCACAGGTCCATAAACGGCGCCCGGTTGTTCGCGTCGCGCTTCAACATCGGCGGAATGTCCAGCCCGTCGCTCGCTGGCTTCTCCCAAGGCATTGTCATCGCGACCTCCGAATTATTTTCATCCGACGCCGCCATTTTCGCGACGCACTAAGGTGAATGACGAAGCCCTCCGGTTTGCGGGTTTCGGTACGCGGCGTGCACACAGCCCAAAAACGCAAAGGTGCGAACCACAAGTCCACAAGGTATTCCATCGTTGCGCCTCCTAGCTCGCGCCTAAATTGGCGTACATCGCATCGGTTAGCCATTCGTCAAGCGCAGGGTTCAGTTCCAGCGCTTGAATTAGCAGCCACGCTTGGGCGTACGTCAACCCGGTCAGCAAGAAAATCATTTGCGCGTCCTTTCAGTCTGCCACGGTTCGCACTGATACGCACAACGCGCGGCGGCCTGCGTGCGCTCCTCTTTTTCGAGCTGTTCCAGCTTCCACCGCCGCGTTGTCGGGGCGTAGCCACAGTCGCTCGCGCGAATATCGCAGCTTACCACGGAAACGCGGCTCTCCGCCTTGTTTATTTCGTTCAAATCCCAGAGGACCGAACTGACAAGCAACAGTGCACCGAGTGCCACGAGACCCAGAATGGTTCCGACGAACGCGCGGGCGAACACTTCACCGAACGCGAAGCCCAGCAACACGGCAATCACGCCGATGGTTAGTATCACGTGCATGTTTTGCCCTCCAAATGACGTACATACGTACAACACAGTTTTGCCATCGTCAATCACTACATGTATGACAGTTTGAGGCCGTCATACCACCCCTTGTTGTAATACAATTTTCGTGCCATATTCGCCGCACATTCCACCGAACCACCATAGGGAGCCGTTCCAGTGGTCAACATCATTAACCAGCCGAACAACCCCAACATTGGCGGGTTCAAGCACTATTCCGGCTTGCTGCCCGCCGTTCCGGGCGCAGGCGACAGCCATGCGCGCGCCTCCGTGCGCATCTTCCATCTCGCCGCCACCAACGCCGCTGCGATCTTCCGGGGCGATATCGTGACGCTGGCAGACGGCACCCACGGCGTGCCCGGCGGCGGCGATCTTCCGGCCAACATTTCCGCGCCTTCCGCGTCGGTCGTTATCGGCAACGGCGGCGGCTCCGGTCTCGGCAACGCATCCATGGCGCCGAACGCTGCGCGCTGGGCGCCCGGCGACACCACGTCCGTTATTGCGGGTGTCGTGGTCGGCTTCGGCCCTATCACGCTGTACATGGCGAAGAATGGTTTCCAGTACGTGCCGGCCGCCACCGAAGCGTGGCTTTCGGTCGAAACCGACGCCGATGTTGAAATGCAGGCGACCGTCCCGACCGTGCCGGGCACCGCGTACAATCTGCTGCTGGGCGGCGGCGCCGACGTCAAGGCGAATGCCGGTTTCCAGTCTACCCGGTTCGGTATCTCGGGTCTGTCGCTGGACCCCGCGACCTTCGCGAACACCGCCACGTTGCCGCTGCGCTTGCTCAACAGCTCAGAGCAGATCGGCAACGACCCGACGTCGCCGGGCTTCGTGGCAAAGGTCAAGTTCAACCGTACTCGCCACTGGATGGGCACGGGCGCGTTTGTCGCCGACTAACGGATAGCGGGCTGCGGCCCGCGTCCTGTCATCAATCCCGAAAACGGACACACAGCTATGAAGCTTTTGAAGCCCCTTTTCCTCGCCATCGCCGCGTTGCTGGCGGTTGCGCTGCCCGAAGCGGCGCTCGCGCAGACCGTGACCGTGCAGCCGCAGTTCATCTCGCCGAACGCGGTGACCGATCTCGGCAACGGCCCGATGGAAATCAAAGTCGGTGTCGGTACGGCCATGATTGGGTCGTCGGTCGGTACCGGCGTCGGCTCCACGTCGGGTTCGTCCACCACTCTGACGTTGACCGCGACCCCGGCCATTGCGCCGTGCGTCGGCTGTATCATCAGCGGGACCGGCATCACGTCGGGCACCACCGTTGCGGCGTTCAACGGCACCACCACCATCACGCTGTCGGCCGCGATGACCGTCGCAGCTTCCACCCCGCTCTCGTGGGGCGCAGCGTGCCCGGCCACTGCGCTCACCGGCATCGGTGTTATGCAGATGTCTGCCGGTTCGACGCAGGGCGCCACGGACTTTCCGTTCTATACGCAGGCGCGCATTTGCGGCTACGGGCAGAGCAGCGCGGGCGCGCAGATTTTCACCTTCCCGATTGGCGCGCACTAAGCGCGCCTTTCGTTCCTGTTTCATCAAAGGGGTTTCAGCATGCACAAGATTGTTGCAGTTCTCGGGGCGCTTGCGTTGCTGTTCATCGCGGAAGCGCAGGCCGCCGCGCAAACCTCCAAGTACGGCATTCCGTCGTTCCACGCCCCGCTGTCGGGCGCCGTACAGCTTCCTGCAACCACCGTTGCCAAGCTGCCGCTGTGCGATGGCTATAGCGTCGGCATCCTGTACACCGTGACCGATGCCGCTGCGGCGCCGGTCTACAACGCGACTGCGACCGGCGGCGGCACTATTCGCTTGCTGGTCATGTGCAACGGCGCGAATTGGGTCAACCACTAACGTGAGGCGCCTATGGCTGCGAACGCCGTCACCAACATTCCGCGCAATTACGCGGAGATCAACAACAACGTCGCGCTCGCGAACGATTTCAACTGCGACGCGGGCGTATACGGCTTGACGGCAACCGCGACCGTATGGGGCACCTTGCAGCTTCAACGGCTCATTGTTGACCCCGTGCTCGGCGCTCAGTACGTCAACGTCGGCGCTGCGGTCGCCGCCAACGGCTTCGCGGAATATCACTTGCCGGCGGGGCAATATCACTTAGCGCTCGCGGGCACCACGGCGGCGACCGCGCGCTTTGAACGTATCGGACCTTGGGCGGGGCGCTAACATGCGGTTGACTATCATTCCTTCCGACAACTTCGTACTTGTGGACGGCGTCGCGCGCACCGTCGATTGCAGCGCCATCCCGGCCAACGTGCACGCCGTCCAGTGGAATGGCACGAGCGGCGAAGTCGAATATAAGACGTTGACGTGCGATCATTGCGGCGTACGCAGCCGCAAGGCAAACGACGCCATTACGTCAATCGAGCCGTATCAGAAAATCGTGGACGCGTGGCATGCTGCCGGACCCGAAAATTAAGTGCCCGGCCACGGGCTTCGCCAAGTCTTGTCGCGAAATCATCGCGGAACACGACTGTCCGAAATTCGTTAGCATCAAAGGCCACGACCCGCAGAGCGGCAACCCGGTGGACCGCTTCGGCTGCGTCGATAGCTTTTTGCCGCTGCTGTTGATTGAGAACGCGCAAATGTCGCGCCAGACCGGCGCGGCTGTCGAGAGCTTCCGCAACGAAGTTGTGAAGGCGGAGCAAGAGAAGCGCGAGGCCCTGTTACAGTTCGCCCGCGACGGTGGGCCGCGTTTGGTCGGTTCCGGAAATTGAACCCTGCACTGGAGAAAGCGCAACGCCGCGCCCGTAAAATTACTAACTTCCTGCAACACACAAAGCCATCTAACAATGACCGGGAAGGTATCGAAAAATGGGCGCAAGCGGCCGAAGCCGCTGCAATCGTGGAGAGATACCTGACATGCATTCGGGAAACAGGCACGTGCACCACAGCGCCCTAGACGCTCTCAACTGGCCGGTCATCGGCCTGAACATCACCGTGTGGGCGTGGTTTCGCGACTTGTGGGACCACTTTCCCGGCCCGACTGCGGTGTACATGACCGTTTCCGCAGCCTTCATGCTGTTTCAGATGGCCGATAAGCTTGGAATGCTGGACCGCTTCAAACGTCGCAAAGCAGAGGGGGCCGAAGATGCCCGCTAAGACCGGTGGCCTCCCCCGCAGAGCTAAAGTCGGCATTCCGAATAAATCTGTGGATATCGACCCAAACACGTATTTCATCGCGAAGCGGATGGAAACAGCCGGAATGCTGCGGCCCGGGCAGGCGCTCATGCTCGCCGCGACTCTACCAAACACCAAAAAGCCGCAAAGTCGCGGCAAATCTGCAACAGCGAAAGGCAAGCGCAAATGAGCACGCGGTTTTGTGGTCACAAGACGGGTTTCAAGCCGGGCGAGAGCAACGACGTCAACCCGAACGGCATGGGGCCGCCTAAGACGAAGTTCAAGGGCCGCCCTGCGGTGCCGGCAGGGCCGTTGAAGCGGTATCCGGGCGAAGTCGCCAACATCTCGACCGGCAACCGCCGGCTGGCGAAGTCGAACCACGGCGACGGCGGCGGCTCGGGCACGTCGTTCCGCACGAATACCGCGTTTGGCAAGGGCGGCAAGCGCAAGTAACGGGGGCCTGCGATGTTCTATCGGCCGGGCGGCGGCGCAAAGGCACCCAATCGCCAACAGGACTACGTGTACGCCGACTTTATCGGTGGCGCGACCGATTGGCTGCCCATTAACAAGGGCGATACCATCGCGGTCAACATCGCCCGCGCGTCCATCGTGTACAGCAGCCCGGCGCAAAGCCAAGTTACTACTTCGGCCGTCGCCCCCGAGGTGCAAATCATTATGGAACTGCGCATGCTGGGCGGCGCGGCCCCGATGGACACGCCGATTGACCAGTGGCAGAACATGGTCGTTGCGACGTCGCGCCGCGCCCAGCGCGCCGGCTTTGTCCGCCTGCGCATCGTCAACATCAACAACGCAGACGGGACCGGCGTACAGATGGCTGTGCAGGTTACGCGCACGGGTGACGATGGGGCGGTGCACTAATGTCGGGGTTCGACAACGGCACCTTGCAAGGCGGAATTTTCTTCCAGACAAAGCAGTTTGGTTCGATCCTGCGCGGCTTCGGGCCGCCCGCTCCGCAAGCCGGTGTCGTTGGCGATCTCTATATCGATGTGCAGACGTGGAACCTGTACAACAAGCGTTCGGCTGCCGCTGGCGATGACGTGGACCCGTGGGGCCACTACCTGTTTGTCGTGCCGCTCGCGTACCGCACAACGCTTAAATGGTTCACGTCCAGCCTGCCCACGTCCGATATCGGTGTGCCGGGCGACTACTGTATGCTGTGGGGCGGCTGGGCCAACTACGGCATGCAGCCGTCCATCTTCGGCCCGAAGCAAGCCACGGATTGGCCCGAGAATGGCAACGGCCCTTCGCTGCCGATCAATCCGGCGTTCGCGGGAACGGTGCTGCAAGTTGGTTTGACGGGCGAAGGCCCGGCGTTGCCGCTCAGCAACTCGACCCAGCTTATCGCGGTCGGCCTGACGTCGGAAATTATTATTCCGCTGCCGGTCAATCTCAGCGCCAACGCGCCCGTTCAGCAGCTCGGTTTGCAGTCCGGCCCGGCGCAAATCACCGTGTCGATTAATTCGTTGTACACCGCAGAGGATCAACATTCGACATGAGCGGTTTCGACAACGGCACATTGCAGGGCGGCATCTACTTCCAAGCGAAGCAATTCGGTTCAATCCTGCGCGGCTTCGGGCCGCCTGTTCCGCAGGCCGGCGTCATCGGCGACTTGTATGTTGATACGCTCACTTTCGAGTTATACAACAAGCGCAGCACTGACGCGTCCGCCGACGTGGACCCGTGGGGGCACTATCTATTTGTCGTGCCGCTCGCGTACCAAACGCGTCTAAAATGGTTCAGCGCGTACGCGCCTACGCCAGACGTTGGCATCGACGGTGATTATGCATTGCTTTGGGGTGGGTACCCGAACTACGGCATCCAACCGATGATTTACGGGCCAAAGGCGGCTGGCGCGTGGCCCACCAATCCGGTTTCGGTGCCCGTCACCATCAACCCACTTTACACGGCGGAAGATACGCATGACGTATAACCCCGCAACCGATTTCAACGCGCTGTGGCGCAACACTGGCGGCGCGTTGCAAGCCCTGCAAATACCGGGGCTCGATTACGTCATCGAAGCGTTGGCGCGTGCCGGCGTTATCAACGTCACCGTGTCGGCGACCGCACCCGTCGCAAACCAGTCCACGACCGCGTGGCTGCAAGCGGCGGTGCCTAGCTATTCGGCCGAAGGCGTCTTTCAGCTTTGGGACAAACTCACGTCGGCGTACGCGCCCGCGACCCCGCGCCTGTTCCTGCAATTTCTGGAGGCGTGCGCGGGGGAAAGCGGCGTTTCGTGGTTCACGACCACGGGCGGGCCGCCCATCAACACCGTCGGCAACGATGGCGACTACGCCATTCGCACCGACACGCCCGGCGGCATCTACGGCCCTAAAACGGTCGGTGCGTGGCCTGCGGACCCGCTACCGGGCACGACTAACGTTATCGAGAGTAGCGCGTTAGACAACACTTTCGGCGCCGTTCAAGGCAACATGATCTATCGTGGCGCCACCGAATGGGACGCACTACCAATTGGAATTGACAACGCGCTTATGGTGGCACTCGGGGGTATCCCGCACTGGGCCATGCTTAGCGCGTTGTTGGATACCATCGGTGCCGTACAGGGCGGCATTCTGTTCCGCGACGCTGCGGCGTGGAATTTTCTTCCGCCGGGCCTCGCCAACAACGTACTCACCACGCAGGGGCCGGGTGCAAATCCGAACTGGACAACGAAGTCCAGCGAATTTCCATCCGGCACGGTGATGCTGTTCCAACAGACGGCCGCGCCGCCCGGCTGGAATAAACAGGTCGCGATTGACAACTACGGTCTGCGCGTCACTAGCGGCGCGGTTACGACGGTCGGCGGCAGTCCGTTCTCTACCGTGTTCTCGCAAACGGTGGTTGGCAACCACATACTGACGATTTCCGAAATGCCTTCGCACACGCACCCGCACAACGCAGCCGCCAACATCGGCGGCTCGTCCACGGGTGGCGGCGGCTTTTCCATCAACGCCCCGGGCGCGGCCACCATCAGCAGCACAGGCGGCGACGGCGCGCACACGCACTCTGTTAACCTTTCGCTCGCCTACGTTGACGTCATCATAGCCACAAAGAACTAGGGACATGGCGTACAACTCCGCAACAGACTTCCTCGCACTGCTACGGAACACGGCGAATGGCGAGCGCATCGCGAGCGTCCCCGGGCTCGACTACGTCGTGTCGGCGATGGCGCGGGCCGGGATGTTCACGCTTTCCGTGTCGCAGGCGGCACCTACCATGAACCAGTCATCGACGGTGTGGTTCAAGCCGGCGAGTCCGAATTCATGGTCAGCGGAGGGCGCCGTCTTCCTGTGGAACTCGGTTTCTATGCAATACGAACCGGCGCACCCTTCACTCTGGGGACCGGTCATCAGCGGCAGTGCGTCGGTCGTGCAGGACGTCACGGTCGCAGGGCCGACCACTATCCTGGTTGCCACAACCATCGTCCGCGTTGGCGCGGCTGGTGCGCCCGTCTCGCTCGTGCTGCCATCCTCCACTACCAAAGACGGCGCCGTGCTAGTGTCGGATTGGCGACTTGGCGCGGGAGCGAACAACATCACCATCAGTCTCGCAGACGGCGCCGACCGTTTCCCAGGTAACCTGACGACTTGGACGCTGGCAGCCGATAACGCGAGCGCGCTGTTCCGTCCCGTTTCCGGGGGCTATGTCCTATGAGCTACACCCCCACGACTGATTTTCTGGCGCTGCTGCGCACGACTTCAAACGGCCAATCTCTCGCCGAGATGCCCGGCCTGGACTTTGTTGTCGCTGCGCTGGCGCGCGCGGGGCAGTTCACCATCTATACCGGTCAGACGCAGCCAACGACCAACCAGACTACGACGGTGTGGATCAAACCCGCACAGCCGTCGTGGACTGCGGAGGGTACGGTCTACCTGTGGAGCAGCGCAGCGGGCGCGTTCCAGCCCGCGACGCCCGCGCTGTGGACGACGCTCCTGTCACCCGCGTCGGCGCAGGTGTTCCAGTCAACTAGCCTCGCGGCAGACACCGTGGACCTTGGCGTCACGCTATTCGCTGTTGAGCGCATCAACCCCGTCACTACGGCCATCACGCTACCGCCGCTCGCGAGCCGTGGCGGTGCGCCGCTGCACGTTGTAGACTGGTCCAGCAACGTGGCGAACCACCAGATCACGTTAACCACTCCGGACAATGTTTCCATCATGCGGCGCCTGTCCTGGTCACTCCGGTCTACCGCAGACCAGCTGACCAGCGTATCGCTGTATCCTTCGGTCAATCTCAATGGTTGGGTAATCGCATGAAATCGTACGTACGTTCCGCCGCGTCGGCACTCCTCGCTCTGCTGCTCGCGGCTCCGCCCGCAAGCGCGCAGTGGCAGACGCCAAACCACTCCGTGCCGATCGGCATGGGTGCCGGCAACACGGGCTTCAACAACGCGGCTCCCGGCGCGACAGGCGGCATCCTGACGAGCAACGGCCCGTCCGCGGATCCGTCTTTCTCGCCGCTCAACGGCATCTGCTCCATCGGCCCGAGCGTCTGCGTCGCGCTGCTCGGCTACGCCAACCCGGCGTGGTACGGCGGCAGCACGGCGAACGCTGACAATTCAGCCGCGTTCAACGCCGCAGCGGCGGCGGCCAAGGTCGTGCGCGTGACGGATACGAGTGCGCCGTGGATGCTCACTGCCTCCATCCTGCTCAACGCTGGCAACCGCCTGGAGTGCGCGAACGGCGCCGTTATCAAGCGCGGCAACTCAGCCACCATGACCACGATGGTGAATTTCTACTCAAACGTAGCAACTGGTGCGTCGTTGGTCGGGTGTACGATTGACGGCAACCGCGCAAACAATGCGGATGACAGCAACTTCTACGCGGTGAACGTCAGCACCGTGGACGACGTCCAAATCCTCAACAACACAATCCAGAACGTTCCCGGCAGCGCGACGAACATGGCAGGGCTGCGGCCAATTGTCGCAGGTAACACGTTCAACAATGTGTACCAGCTCGCCATCGCGGTGACTGCGGTGTCGCCCAGCACGCCTCAATTCGCGAAAGTGTACAACAACCGCATTTTGGGCACGGCCGCGCACGCGATCTACCTCTACCAGGGCGACCACAACGATATTTACGACAACACCATAGACCTGCCCATCGCACTTGGCGGGGCTGGCACGCCCATGAACGTCACGGTTTCCGGCACAACGGCGACGTGGGTTGGCGGGGCAAACTTCGCAGGTGCGTCGGCCGGCATGTTTCTCGTCGTCAACGGCGGCTTCGAAGCGCAAATCACGCAGGTTGTGTCCAACACGCAGCTGACGCTTTCGAACGGTTTCAGCTTCACGAACGTCCCGGCAGCCATCGGCCCCGGCGATCAAATTTCCGTGAACAGCGTTTCGTATAACAAA
>Ga0310811_10003062_pt1 | contig 21024 bp, 16 predicted proteins | sample YCmetagenome_FD_207642 | JGI IMG/M metagenome (GOLD analysis project Ga0310811, IMG submission 207642) | Soil microbial communities from experimental microcosm in Duke University, North Carolina, United States - YC | ecosystem: Engineered > Artificial ecosystem > Soil microcosm > Unclassified ...
GACCCAGCTCGTCCTGCAGGTCCTCCAGCAGGTTGATGACGCCGGCCTGGATGGAGACGTCGAGCGCCGAGACCGGCTCGTCGAGCACGAGCACCTTCGGCTTGAGCGCGAGCGCCCGGGCGATGCCGATGCGCTGGCGCTGGCCGCCGGAGAACTCGTGCGGGAAACGGTTGCCGTGCTCGGGATTGAGCCCGACCAGCCGCATCAGCTCGGCGACCTGCCCGGGCCCGTCGTTCCCGTACAGCCCGTGGATGCGCAGCGGCTCGGCGATGATCTCGCTGACCGTGATGCGCGGATTCAGGCTCGCGTACGGGTCCTGGAAGACGATCTGCATGTCCCGGCGCATCCGGCGCAGCTCGCCCTTCGACATCTTCGTCACGTCGCGGCCCTGGAAGAGCACCTCGCCGCCGGTGGCCGGCTGCAGGTGCAGGATGGCCCGGCTGGTGGTGGTCTTGCCGCAGCCGGACTCGCCGACCAGGCCGAGGGTCTGGCCCGGCTGGATGTCGAAGGAGACCCCGGAGACGGCGTGCACCGCGCCGATCGTGCGCCGCACCACGCTGCGCGATCTGATCGGGAACTCCTTGACCAGGTTCCGGACGGAGAGGATCGGCTCGGTCGAGACCGCCTCGGTCGTGGTCATTCCGCGCTCTCCTCATGTGTGGCGGTCAGCGTGCCGGTCACTCCGGCGATCTCTGCCCCGTAGGCCTCGGGCATCGCCGCGTCCTGTGCCGAGACGGCGAACACCTCGCCCGCCTGCTTCCCGGCCACCAGGGCGCTGTAGTGGCAGGCCGCCGAGTGGCCCGGCGTGTCCGTCACGAGCAGTTCGGGCTCCTCCTCCGCACAGCGGTCCTTCGCCAGCGGGCAGCGCGGCATGAACGGGCAGCCCGGCGGCAGCGAGAGGAGGGAAGGCGGGGTGCCCTGGATCGGGGTGAGCCGTTCGGCGCGGTCCGCGTCGAGCCGGGGCAGCGAGCCGAGCAGGCCGAGCGTGTAGGGCATCCGCGGGTTGTAGTAGATGTCGTCCACGCCGCCGATCTCGACCGGCTTGCCGGCGTACATCACCAGGACGCGGTCCGCCTGGCCCGCGACGACGCCGAGGTCGTGCGTGATCAGCACCATCGCCGCCCCGGTCTCCCGCTGCGCGGCCCGCAGCGACTCGAGCACCTGCGCCTGCACGGTCACGTCCAGGGCCGTGGTCGGCTCGTCCGCGATGATCACGTCCGGGCTGTTGGCCATCGCGATCGCGATCACCACGCGCTGGCGCATACCGCCGGAGAACTCGTGCGGGAACTGGTCGATGCGCTTGGCCGGGAAGGGGATCCCGACGATCTCGAGCAGCTCGACCGCGCGCCTGCGGGCGTCCTCCCGGCTCACGTCGTGGTGGGCCAGCACCGCCTCGGCGAGCTGGAAGCCGACCTTGTAGACCGGGTTGAGCGAGGTCATCGGGTCCTGGAAGATCATCGCGATCTTGCTGCCGCGGATCTCCATGAACTGCTTCTCGCTCTTGCCGAGCAGTTCCTGGCCGCGGAAGGTGATGGAGCCGTTGATCTGCGCCGACTTCGGCAGCAGGCCCATCACCGCCATGGACGAGACCGATTTGCCCGAACCCGACTCGCCGACGATGCCGAGCACCTCGCCGGCGCGCAGCTCGTAGGAGACGCCGCGTACGGCCCGGACGACTCCGTCGGCTGTCGGGAAGTCGACGGTGAGGTCGTTGACCGCGAGTAGGACGTCGGAATCGGTGGACAGCCTGGAGAACTCGCTCATGCGCGCACCCTTGTCTGCTGTGGATCGAAGGCGTCGCGCAGGCCGTCGCCGATGAAGTTGATGGAGAGCACGATCAAAATGATGAACAGGGCCGGGAAGTAGAACAGCCAGGGGAAGCCGTCCTGAATCGCGGTCTGTCCGCTGCTGACGAGCGTGCCGAGCGAGGTGTCCGGGAGCCGCACGCCGAAGCCGAGGAAGGACAGCGCCGTCTCGACCAGGACCGTGTTGGCCACCGTGAGTGTCAGCACCACGATGACCGAGCCCGCGCAGTTGGGCACGATGTGCCGGAAGATGATACGGCCGTCCTTGCCGCCCAGCGCCCGCGCGGCCTCCACGAACTCCTTCTCCCGCAGCGAGAGCACCTGGGCCCGCACGATGCGCGCGCAGATCGGCCAGAACAGCGCGGCGAGGATGAAGGCGAGGAAGTACCAGGCCGAGGCGATGTTCGCGGAGAACTTGTCCGAGACGATGATCGCCATCACCAGTGCCGGGATGGTGAGGATGAGGTCGGCGAAGCGCATCATCAGTGTGTCGACCCAGCCGCGGTAGTAGCCCGCGATCGCGCCGTAGACCGTGCCGATGACCGTCGAGACGATGGCGACGGAGACCGCGATCTCGAGCGTACGCGCCGAGCCGTGCATGACGTCGGCGAGCAGGTCATAGCCGTTGCTGTCGGTGCCGAACGGGTGCGTACCGGACGGGGCGACCTCGATGTCGTTCGTCATGATGCTGTACTGCTGGTGCCACAGCAGCGGGCCGATGAACGCGAACACCACCACCAGCAGGAACACCACGGAGGAGACGACCGCGGCCCGGTGCTTGAGGAAGCGGCCGGCGACGATCTGCCGCTGGGTGCGCACCTTCACGGTGAACTCGCGGTCGATGCCGACTGCCTGCGTGGCCGGGTTGAGCGGGCCGAGCGGTACGCCGGCGATGTCCGGGGCCGAGGCGAGATTCTTGTCAGGCAAGGCGGATCCTCGGGTCCAGGACCGCGTAGAGCAGGTCGGCCAGCAGGTTGAAGACGATGACGAGCGAGGACGCGACGACCAGCCATGCGAGCAGCGGGTAGAGGTCGAAGTTGCCGATCGCCTGGATGAACATGTAGCCGGCGCCGTGCCACTCGAAGATCGTCTCGGTGATCACCGCGCCGCCGAGCAGGCCCGCCGTGTCGAGCGCGACCTGCGTGGCCATCGGGATCAGGGCATTGCGCAGGGCGTGCCGGTAGAGCACCTTGGTGCGGGACAGGCCCTTGGCGCGGGCGAGCCGGATGTAGTCGCTGTTGAGCACCTCGAGCATCGAGGAGCGCTGGAACCGCGACCAGGACGCGTACGAGATCAGCGAGAGCACGATCGTCGGCAGGATCAGGTGGCCCACGTCGTCGCCGATCTTGCCGAGGAAGTCGCTCGGCGGGTTCGGGCTCTGCTCAAACAGCGTCGCGATCAGCGGCGGCCCGTTCGGGCGCACGGCCTGGTTGAACTGGATCGCCCAGGACTTGAGCAGGATCGCGAAGACGAAGGTCGGCAGCGACAGGAACAGGAAGCCGACCGCCGTCGCGGCGTAGTCCATCCTGCTGTACTGGCGGACCGCGGTCAGCACGCCGACCGCGACGGCCAGGATCAGCGAGAGCAGGATCGAGAGGACCACCAGGCGGAAGGTGACGAAGAACGAACTGACGAGCCGTTGGCCGATGTCGTAGCTCGGTGAGACGGAGGTGCCCCAGTTGCCGTGCAGGACCAGGCCGGTCAGCCAGTCCCAGTACCGCTGCATCAAGGGGTGGTCGAGGCCGAGGCGGCGCGCCTCCGCCTGGATCGTCTTCTGCGGGATCGGGGGGTTGCGCGCCCGCAGGGGCGAGAGCGGGTCGACGGATGAGGCGACGATCAGGAAGACGAGCAGGGTGGAGAAGAAGAGCACCGGTATCGATGCCAGGATTCTGCGGACGGTGAATGCGATCATGCGTGCCTCGCTGGTGGGGTCGCGCGCAGCGAGCCGATCGGGCGTCGCTGCCGCGCGGGAACTTGACCGTAAGGAGCAGGGGCGGGGCGGACTCGACGAAAGCCCGTTCCCGCCCCGGTCTGTCGCTCGGGTATCGGCCCGCGCGCCGGGCGCGCGGGCCGATCGGTCCCGAAGCGGATTTCCTACTGCGCGTAGCCCCAGTCCGCGAGGTTGTACGTCGGGCCCTGCGAGGTGATGTTGTCCCGGACGTTGACCAGGTTCGAGCTGAACGCGATCATCGAGTCCTTCTGGAACAGCGGCAGCGTGTACGCGTCCTGCGAGATGATCTTGTCCGCCTGGTTCTCCAGCGAGGCGGCCTTGGTCAGGTCCAGGGTCTGCGTGGCCTGCCCGAGCAGCGAGTCCACCTGCGAGTTCGTGTAGAACCCGTAGTTGCCGCCGACCACGGTCGAGGTGGCGTTGGTCTCGTAGAGCGGGGCGTTGCCGGTGTCCCAGAACGGGGTGTCCACCCACGCGAAGACGATGATGTCGAAGGTGTGGTTGGAGTCGGCCTGCGTCAGGGTCTTGCCGAGGCTGTCCGTCCCCTCGACCTTGATCGTGATGCCGAGCTGGGCCATCTCCTGCGCGAAGATCTGGCATTCGGTGGCGCGCTCGGTGTTGGTCTGCGTGTACCGCAGCAGGAAGGCCGGGACCTGCTTGCCGCCCGGGGCCGTCAGGTGCTCGCCGGCGCCGATGTTGGTGTAGCCGGCGGCCTTCAGGATCGCCGCGGCCTTGGTGACGTTGCCGCTACCGAGGCCGGACGCCGAGACATTGTCGGTGTACTGCGACTGCGTCGGGACGAACATGCGGCTGTTGAGCGGCTTCGAGCTCGGGTCCACCAGGCCCTGGGTGCGGGCGATGATCGCCGACCGGTCGGTCGCGGTGAACATGGCCTGGCGCAGCGCCAGCTTGACCGGGTCCTCCTGCTCGGCCTGGGTCTTGCCGCCGAGGAAGGTGTTCTGCATGTTGAAGTCGAAGTGCTCGAACTGCAGACCCGCGTCGAGCTGGTACTTCACCTTCGAGCCGATTCCCTTGACGCCCTTGACGATGTCCTGGCTCGGCTGCGGGATGATCGCGTTGACCTCACCGTTCTGCAGCGCCGGGACCTCCTGCGTGGAGTCCGAGATCGTGGTGAAGGTGACCTTGTCGAAATACGGGCCGGAGGCGCCGAACCACTTGGGGTTGGGCACCTCGACGATCTTGGTACCGTCCGAGGACGCGGACTGGATCATGTACGGGCCCTCCGACCAGGTCGGCGCCGTGTTGTCGAACCAGGTCCAGGAGGACTCGAGGCCCTTGTCGCCGCCCTTCTCCGCCTGCAGCTGAGCGAGCGTCAGACTGGTGTTGTAGCCGTGCTTGGCCGCGAGGTGGGCCGGCAGCAGGTCGAACAGGCCCTTCCAGTCGGGGTCGACCTTGCCCGTGTTCCAGGTGACCGTCACGGTCTGGTTGTTCGCGCCCGAGCCGACGACCGACTTGATGTCCTGGTAGCCGGTCGTCGTCGCCGCGCTGACATTCGCGTCGGCGCCGGACTGCGCCAGCCAGTTGTAGACGAAGTCGGAGGAGTCGATCGGCGTGCCGTCGCTCCAGACCGCCTTCGGGTTGATCTTGTAGACGACCGTCTGCGGCGAGCTGCTGGTGAGCGTCGCCGAGGTCAGCAGGTCGGTGTTGAGCGCGACCGAGCCGTCGGGCTGCGGGATGAAGGGCTCGCCGGTGGCGGAGTAGATGCCGTTCTCCGCGTAGATGAAGTCCTCGGTGTTGCCGTTGGCGTCCAAGGAGTTCCAGTCGTCGATCGCCTTCTCGATGCCGACCGTGATCGAGCCGCCCTTCTTGGGCGTCCCGCTGTTCATGTTGTTCAGCCCGACTGTGGACTTGGTGACCCCGGAACCCTTGGATGAGCTGCTGCTGCAGGCGGTCGCCGTGAGGGCGAGCGCGCTCAGGGCGGCTATTCCGGCGGCGAAGCGCCGCATTCTGACACCGGCCATGCTCAGTCAATCTCCTCGCACGCGCTCGCCGGACCACCAGTCCGGAGAACAGCTCGTCGTCCCCACGTCGCGACATCCGCAGCATGGGTAGTGCTGCTTGCCGCACTCATGGCCCTTGTGCACCGGGGTGTGTACACCCTGCGAACATGCGGAACCACGTTGTGCTTGGGGGAATTTCTAGCGCAGAACGAGCCTTGCGGGAGAGATTCCCGCGTCACGATCGGATCAAGAAGTCATGAAGATCTGCGCCTTGCCATGATCATCAGGCCTTTTAGCCCTTACCGAAACGCTCCCGCAATGTTGATCTTATGCGAAAGGCGAAACCATTTGATCATCAAGGGAATCGCTACCGCAGACGTGGAATACGCGACGCAGCGACGGCCCCGAGTAACGCCAGCCCTGCGGACACCGCACACACCACCGTCACCGCGTGCGCCGAGGAGCCCCGGGTGCCGGTGTCCAGGTTCAGGAACAGGGTGCCGACCGTGGCGACACCGGTCACCTGGCCGATCTGGGTGAGCGTCGAGATGACCCCGCTCGCGTCGGCGGCGTCGCGCAGCGGCACCCGGGAGAGCATCAGGCCCATCAGCGGGCTGAAGGCGAAGCCGAGCCCGAACCCGAGCGCGGTCATCAGGATCCAGCGCGCGCCGCCACCGGTCCCGCCGTGCCGCAACACCAACGCCATGCCGGCCACCGACGCGGCCGTCAACAGGAAGCCGAACACGACCTCGTGCACGAACCAGCGCTGCGGAAGCCGCCGCCAGTTCATCGCGACCAGGAAGACGGCGACCGCCTGCGGGGCGAACGCGAGGCCTGAGTCGAGCGCGGAGAAGCCGAGCGCGCCCTGCAGGTGCAGCGTGATCGCGAACATCAGGCCCATCATCAGGACCAGGGACAGGAACAGCGTGCCGACGCTGACCGCGAAGCCCTCGAGCCGCAGCACGCGTTCGGGGATGATCGGCGTACCGCCGCGTCGCCCGATCCGGGTCTCGACGAGCGCGAACAGCGCAAGACCCAGCGCGCTGGCGGCGAGCAGCAGCCAACCCCACAGCGGCCAGTGCTCGTCGTGCCCCATCACCAGCGGGACGACGAAGGCGAGCACGGTCGGGGTGAGGATCGCGACGCCGGCCGGGTCAAGGCCGCGGCCCGGCTCCCCCTTGTCCTTCGGCAGCACCTTGATGCTGGCGAGCAGCACGACGATCCCGACCGGCACGTTCACCAGGAAGCACGGCCGCCACGTGGAGTGCAGGATGTCCGCCGAGATCAGCACGCCGCCGAGCACCTGGCCGGCGACCGCGCCGCCGGAGATGACGGCCGTGTACAGGCTCATCGCCTTCAGCCGCGCCCGGCCCTCGAACGTGCGCTGGATGAGCGAGAGCACCTGCGGCATCATCGCCGCCGCCCCCGCGCCCTGCACCAGCCGGAAGGCGACCAGCGCGCCGGTGCTCGGCGCCAGCCCGCAGGCGAGCGAGGCGAGCGTGAACAGGACGAGCCCGCCGCGGAAGAGCCGCGCGTGCCCCCACAGGTCGCCGAGCCGCGCCCCGGTGACGATGAGCACCGCATAGGAGATGGTGTATCCGGACACCGACAGCTGAAGCCCGGCGCCGGAGGAATGCAGAGTGCTGCGAATGGTGGGGAGGGCGACGTTCACGATCGCGACGTCGAGGATCGCCATGAAGTAGCCGAGCAGCACGACCGCGAGCACGGCGCCCGGCCGGCTCTTCCTCGCAGAACCCTGCTTGCCTCCTTCGTTTTCGTAGACTGATTCGGTGGAGCCCAGAGTCGTCGTCATGGCTCCATCGTGGGCACCCGGCGAGCCTGTTACCTAGAGCCTCGTCATCCTATTACCGCTGGTACCTGGTACCGGGAGCGATGAGGGGCGAGACTGGGACACGTGACGGACCTGGCTGCGACGAAGAACGCCGCGCGACGCACCGAACTGGCCGACTTCCTGCGCTCGCGCCGGGAGCGCATCTCCCCCGAGCAGGCCGGCCTGCCGCCCGCCCCGCCCCGCCGCCGCACCCCGGGCCTGCGGCGCGAGGAGGTCGCGCAGCTCGCCGGCGTGGGCGTGACCTGGTACACCTGGCTTGAGCAGGGCCGCCAGATCAACGCCAGCACCCAGGTGCTCGACGCCATCGCCCGCACCCTGCGGCTGGACGCCGCCGAGCACCGCCACCTCTACACCCTGGCGCAGGTCCCCGAGCTGCGGGCGCCCGAGGCCGAGGGCTGCGGCCTGCCGCCCGAGATCCGCCCGATCCTCGACGGCATGGGCCACATCGCGACGGTGATGAACGAGCGCTTCGACATGGTCGCCACCAACCGCCAGTTCGACGTGCTCTTCCCCAGCGTGCTCGCGCAGGCGAAACAGCACCACAACGTCTTCTGGTGCATGTTCAACCTGCCCGAGTGCTGCCACCCCTTCGTCAACCGCCACGAGACCATCCCCCAGATGGTCGCCCTGCTCCGCGCCGCCTACGCCCGCCACGTCGGCGAGCCGAGCTGGGAGAAGCTCATCAGGGACCTGATCGCCTACAGCGAGGTCTTCGCCGAGTTCTGGTCCCGCAACGAGGTAGCCGCCTTCGGCCGCCAGCTGCGCGTCTACTACCAGCCCGCCGTCGGCCTGCTCAGGTTCGTCTCCACCAGCTTCGCCATCCACGGCACCAACGGCCTGCGCATGCAGGTCATGACCCCCGCCGACGAGTCCACCGCCCTCGCCCACGCCCGCCTGATGGCCGGCGACGTCGAAGAGCCCGAAGTCCTCCCCTGCGGCCACACCTGGCGCGACTGGGTCGGCATGCGGGAGGAGAAGGCGCCGCTGGGGTGAGGGTCGGGGGCGCTGGGGCGTTAAGGCCGGGGGCGCCGGCGGCTGCGGTTTCCGAGGCTGCGTCCCGGGGTTGGCGCCGGCCCACCCGCGCGGATATCCGTGACGTTATTCGCTGGGGTCCGTGAGGGCCCTCGTATACCGTACGGGGATGATCTCTCAGCGTGCGCTGCTGCCGCGTTCGACGCCGGCCGCCGCGGGGGTGTCGTCTCGTTCGATCGGCGCGCTGCTGGACCGGCTCGAAGAACGATCCGTCGAGTGCCACTCGATCATGGTCGTACGCCGCGGTCACGTCGTCGCGGAAGGTTGGTGGGCGCCGTTTTCGGCGGAGCGCCCTCACCTTCTCTACTCGCTGACCAAGTCGTTCACCTCGGTCGCCGTGGGGCTCGCGATCGCCGACGGGCTGCTCTCGCTGGACGATCGGGTGGTGGATGTGCTTCCGGATCACGTCCCCCGCGACGTCTCGGAGCAGGGACGTCGCATCACCGTCCACCACCTGCTGTCCATGACGGCCGGGCATCTCGTGGACAGTCTCGGCGAGGCCTGGCAGCTGGAGCCGGGCGACCTGGTGAAGGGCTTCCTGCGTTTGCCGTTCGGCGCCGCCGAAGGAACGAGGCACACCTACGACAACTCGACCACCTTCATCCTGGCCCGGATGGTGGAGCGCGTCACCATGCGCGGACTTCCGGAGTTCCTCGACGCGCGCTTGTTCAAGCCGATGGGCATCGACCACGCCGAGTGGGACCGCGTGGCCGGCGGTGCCGCTTTCGGGTTCCACGGACTGCACCTGACGACGGAGGCTGTCGCGGCATTCGGCGAACTGCTGGTGCGTGGAGGCGCATGGCGAGGCCGGCAGCTGGTCCCTCGTGCCTGGGTCGAGCTCGCGACCAGACGGCATATCGATTGCGTGCCGTTCAAGGACGACGGATCGGACGACGCCGACTTCTCCTGCGGTTACGGATATCAGTTCTGGATGTCACGTCACGGGTACCACGGTCACGGCGCTTTCGGGCAGCAGTGCGTGGTGATCCCGTTGTACGACCTGGTGGTGGCCGTGACCGCCCAGGGGGAGGCTCAGGTGGTGCTCGACGCCGTGTGGGATTGCCTGTTGCCCGGTGTGGACCATGCGGGAAGCCTTCGGGATGACGAAATCCTCGCCGATCGGCTGCAGGAGCTGTCATTGCCGAGGCCGCGGGGTTCGTCCGGTCCGGGGCGCTCGGTCAGCGCCCGGCTCGACGCCTCCGCCGAGGATTCGGCCCTGCCCGACGGAACGACGGTGATCGTCGATCCCGTCGACGGCGGATGGCTCGTGCGATTCGGCTCGCTCCTCGGCATCGAGGTCGGCCACGGCGATTGGCAGGAGAGCTCACCGCTCGGCCGGCCCGTCGTCGCGGCCGGAGCCTGGCGGGACGAGACGTTCATCGCCGATCTCTACGTCATCACCACCCCGCACCGCGTACGGCTGGTCCTCGACGCCGAGGCGGCGACCGCGACGGCGACATGGAGCAGCCCGCCCTTGACCGGGCCGAGTCTGATGTTGCACGTTCGGTCGCCGCTGATGACACGCCCCGACGTGGCGTAGGCGTTGCGCTCTCGGTTCGGTTTCGACCGCACCTGGACGGTGATCGGCACGGAGCAGAGCCGCGGCTAGCGGTAGTCCTCCAGGCGGTGCCTGAAGACCCCCGTCTCGCGCTCCTCGAAGCCGAGACTTCGGTAGAGGGCGCGGGCGGCGGCCCGGTGGGGAGCCGAGGTCAGGTCCACGTAGCGGGCGCCGCGTGTCGCGGCGGCTCTGAGGGCGGCGCGGGTCAGGGCGCGGCCTACGCCGGTGCCGCGGGCGGACTCGTCTACGACTACGTCTTCCAGACGTGCCTCGGTGCCCGTTCCCAGCTCCAGTCGGACCAGCGTCGCCAGGCCGATGATCGTTCCGGTGTATCGGTCCCTTTCGTGTGTCAGGGCTCTGGCTGCGAAGACGGTGTTCGCGGCGTGGGCCAGGACCTTCTCCACTCTCGCCCGGTCCGGTGCCGGTGCGCCGGTGGACAGGAGGGGGATCAGGCGGGCGAAGGCTTCGGCGGCCTCGTCGTCTGCGGATTCGAGCACGGTGATCGTGACGTTCGCGGAGTGGTTCATCGGGACGATGCTAGACGGCACGGCGTCACCGCAAGCGCCGACGTCAGGCGTTGGCCGGTTCGGTCGGCCGGTGGTCGGCGGGGTCGGCTTCGAGGCTGCGATCCTCGTGATCACGGTCACTGCCGCGGTCGCGATCACGGTCACTGCCGCGGCGCGGGAGTCTCAGCTCGCCGATCAGGACGCCGAGGACGATGAGGCCTGCGCCTACGACGGCCAGGGGCGGCATCCGGTCGCCGCTGAGCCGGCCGATGAGGCCGGCCCACACCGGCTCGCCGGCGTAAATGACCGTCGCGCGCATGGGCGGGACGGAGGCCTGCGCCCAGTTCATCGTGAGCTGGATCAGGGCGCTGGCCACGCCGAGGCCGACGCCGGCCGCGAGCCAGATCCAGGAGAAGGACGGGATCGGCTCGCCGGTGGCGGGCATCGCGACGAACGAGAGCAGGCCCGCGGTGAGCAGTTGGATGACGGTGATCCGGCGCAGGTCGACGTTGCCCGCGTAGCGGCCGATCAGCACGATCTCGGCCGCCGCGGCTATCGCGCCGCCGAGCGTCGCCAGCTCGCCGACGCTGAAGTGCACCGACGTGCCGTCGGGGCCGGCGAGCAGGAGCAGGCCGGTGAACGCGCAGGCGATCCCGGCCAGTCCGGCGAGCTTGGGGGGCCGGCGCGTGATGAGCCACTGGAAGAGCGGCACCAGGGGTACGTAGAGCGCTGTGATGAACGCGGACGTGCTGCTCGGGATCGTCTGCAGGCCGTAGGTCTGCAGCCCGTAGCCGAGCGCGAGGGTCGCGCCGATCAGCGCCCCGGCCCCGAGTTCGCGCCGGGTCGCTCCGCGGAGGGCGGCGGGGAAGAGCAGTAGGGTGAACAGCCCGGCGGTGGTGAAGCGGAGGCCGACGAAGAAGAGAGGACCGCTGTGGCGCATCGCGATGTGGATGATCAGGAAGGTCGAGCCCCAGACCATCGTGACGGCGACCAGGGCCAGGTCGTGGCGGCCGAAGGCGGAGCGCCGCGCACGGGACGAGGCGATGTGCAACATGTTGCGCAGTCTATGCGCACTATAGTGCACACGACAAACGAGCGGTCCGACGTGCTCGCCTTCGTCGCCCAGAACCTGCGCGAGCTGCGCCGCCGCGCCGGGCTCAGCCAGGCCGCGCTCGCGGCGGCCTCGGGCATCAGCCGCCGGATGATCGTCAACCTCGAGGGCGGCGCGACGAACATCAGCCTCTCCAGCCTCGACCACCTCGCCGAGGCGCTCGACGCGGACTTCGTCGACCTGGTCAGCGATCCCGCCGCGCGCGACCTGCGCATAGAGGCCCTGGCCTGGCGCGGCACGCGGCCGGGCAGCGAGGCGGTCCTGCTCGGCAGCGTCCCGGCTCGGCACTCCGCGCAGCTCTGGACATGGACGCTGGCGCCCGGCGACCGGTACACGGCCGAGCCCGACCCCGACGGCTGGCACGAGATGACCGTGGTCACGGAGGGCCGCCTGCTGATCGACCTCGAGGAGGGGCCGATCACCGTCGAGGCCGGCGGCTACGCGATCTACAGCACCGCTCAGGAGTACGCGTACGTCAACGTGCACGAGGGGATGACCCGGTTCATCCGCAATGTCGTGGCCTGAGACAGTTCGTGGCAGGAGACGGCAGGCCGCCTACAGGGCCGCGGCTGACTCCTGCTTCAGCGCGGCGGCGCTCTCGTATGCGGCGCGCCAGTCCACGCCCGTGGGCGGCACGACGACGCGGCGGGCGCCGGCGGCGGCGTAGGCGGTGAGCCGGTCGAGGGCCTGCTTGGGATCGCCGGCGAGGTTCGTGGCGACGACGATCGGATACGGGGCCGGGCGCTCGTGGGCGGCGGCGAGTTCGGCGAGTTCGGCGCGGCGCTTGGCGATGTCCTCGGGCGCGGCGCCGATGCTGATCCAGGCCTCGCCGAACTCGGCGGCGCGCCTGCGGGCCCTGAGGCTGTCGCCGCCGATGAAGATCGGCGGGACGCTCGCGCCGGGGGCGAGGGTGACCTCGGTGCCGTCCTCCAGGACCGTCGGCTCGCCCGCGATCAGGCTCGGCAGGCGGCGCAGCGCCTCGTCGGTGCGCGGGCCACGGTCCGCAAAAGACTGCTCGGCCGCGCGCCAGCCGATGTCGCCGTGGTCGACGCCGCCGGTGCCGACGCCGACCTCGAGCCGGCCGCCCGAGACATATTGCAGTGTACTGATCTGCTTCGCGGCCCAGGCGACCGGGCGCAGCGCGAGCAGCAGCACGCCGTAGCCGATGCGGATCCGCTCGGTCGCGCCCGCGGCGACGCCGAGCACGGCCGTGCTGTCGAGGATCGGCGCACTCGCGATGAGGTGGTCGGTACTCCAGACACTGTCCAGCCCGAGCTGCTCAGCCAGCCGGGCCGCCTCGCGGATGTCGCCGAGGATCGGCGTGGACGGATCGGGGGTCGAGGTCGGGAGGATCACGCCGATTTCGAGTGCCATGTCACGAAACAGCACTCTGAGTAGCCGGGCTATTCCTCTCGCGGTACCAGGCGCGGGCCACGGCGAGGGCCTCGGCGTACGGGGGCCACGTCGCGGCGCGGGCGGGTCCGGCGGCCTGCATCTCGCCGCGCAGCGCGGGATCGGTGATCACTCGGCGGATCTCGCCCGCGAGGGCGGCCGCGTCGTTCGCGGGGACGAGGATCGCCGCGTCGCCGGCGAGTTCGGGCAGGCCGCCGACCGCCGTCGCCACGACGGGGACTCCCGCGCGCAGGGCCTCCTGGACGACGAGCGCGCGTGCCTCCCATCGTGATGCGAGCACGAACACGTCGGCCGCGGCGAGCAGATCGGCGACATCGCCGCGGTGGCCGAGGAGCGCGACCGGGAGTCTGCCGGACTCGATGCGCGCGGCCAGGGCGGCGCGCTCAGCGCCTTCGCCGGCGATCGCGAGGCGGACGGGGAGGTCGCCGAGCAGGGCGATCGCGTCGAGCAGCACGGGGAGCGACTTCTGCTGGGCCAGCCGGCCGACGGCGAGCAGCAGGGTCTCGGCGTCGGAAACGGCCAGGTCGCGACGGATCTCGGCACGCGGCCGGGCGGGCTCAGGCAGCGGCGGCGCCGGGACGGGGCAGAGCGAGACCTCGCGGGCCGCGCCGAGCTCGCGTGCCCGCTGCACGAGGTCTGAGGATGCGCCGAGGACGACGTCGGGCCGCCGTACGGCGAAGCGGCCGACGACGGCGCGCGGTCCGGTGGCGGGAAGAGAGTTGTGCAGGGTGAGGACGTGGCGCGGCGTGCGGCGGCCGGTGAGCGCGAGGTTCACCACGGCGGCGGCCTTGAAGCCCTGCGAGTGGACCACGTCGGCGTGCTTCAGGGCTCTGCGAATGTGCTGCGGCGTGACGAAGCGCGCTCCGGTGGCGGTGAAGGCGAAGTGCCGCTCGGTGGACGCCGGCCCGACGACGACGACCTGGTCGCCGAGGCCGACGCAGTGTTCGGCGAGCGCACGGACGTACGTGCCGATCCCGCCGATACTCGGCCCCAGGACGAGGACGACGCGCATCAGGCGCGGCCTCCGGGCCTCAGCTTGGGGAACTGGGCCAGCGCGCGCATCACCAGCGGCCGCAATTCGGCTCCGTCGAGGGGGAGCACGACCGCGCCGAACACGATCAGCGTGAGCGAGGCGCACAGCGGCGCGACGAGCAGCGCGGCGCCCGAGTTCGTCCAGCCGAACCACGCGCCGAGCATCCAGCCCGCCGCGCCCGACGCCACCGCAGCGATGCCGCCCGCGGCGGCCGTGCGGCCCAGGCCCTGGAAAACGCCGCGCCCGACCCGCCTGCGCACCGCCGCCATCAGCAGCACCCCGGCCAGCGTCATCCCGACAGCGTTGCCGAGACCCAGCGCGGTCACCGCGTGGCCCGGCCAGTTGATGATCAGCACGGCGTCGACGGCGAAGACGATCATCCAGCCGATCACGGTCGCGACCGCCGCGTCCCGGCCGTGGCCTGCCGCGTAGAGCACGCGGCCGAGCAGCGCGATCGCCGCGTAGCCGAGCAGGCCGGGGGCGAACGCGAGCATCCCGTACGCCATGGTCGACGCGTCCGTACCGCCGCCGGGCGCGATGAACAGGCTCGCGGTCGGCCACGCCTCGGCCGCGAGCAGCGCCGCGCCCGCGCACGTGGCCAGCAGCACCGCGCGCGTGGTCGCGGCGATACCGGCGCGGTAGCCGTACATGTCGCCACTGTCCGCGCGGGCCGCGAAGTCGGTGAACGCGCTGGTGGCCAGCGGCACGACGAGCACCGCGTACGGCAGCAGGTACACGGCCCAGCTGAAGTTGTAGACGGTCAGCGCGCCACCGCTCGGGTCCGCGTAGTTGGTCAGGAACACGACGCCGAGCACCGCGAAGTTCTGCGCGATCAGCGTCACCACGCCGGCGACCGCGAGGTGCCTGGCCTGGCGGCCCACGCCGGGCTCGAAGGTGAACGTCGGCCGGATGCGGAATCCGGCCCGGCGCACGGCGGGCAGCAGGCACAGCGCGAGCATCGCGACTCCGGCCGTGGTGCCGAGCCCGAGCACCAGCCGGGAGTGCGCGGTCAGCGTCCAGATGTCGGAGCCCGCGTCCGGATCCAGCGCGCCGAAGACCAGGTACGTGCCGACCATCACCAGGCTCGAGAGCAGCGGCGCGATCGCGGGCGCCAGGAAGCGCCGGTCCGCCTGCAGGGCCGCGGACAGCACCACCGCCACGCCGTACAGCGGGATCTGCGGCAGGAACAGGATCAGGAAGTGCCCGACGAGTTGCGGGTAGACGCCGAGAGGCCCGTGCGGGCCGGCGATCAGCCGGCCGAGCGGCGCGGCGAGCCCGATGCCGAGCAGGCTCAGCGGCAGCAGCGCGGCCAGCGCCCAGGTCAGCAGCGCGGACACGGTGCGCGAGGCGTACCCGCGCTCTCCGCGGCTGAGCGGCCCGGCCAGCAGCGGCACCGCGACGCCGGCCAGCGCGCCGCCGGCCACGATGTCGAAGATCGTGTTCGGCATCTGATTCGCCGAGTTGTACGCGTCGGCCAGGTCGCCGTGCCCGACGGTGTGCGAGAAGGCCAGCGTGCGCAGGAAGCCGAAGAGCCGGGAGAGCACGGTCACCGCCGCGATCAGCGCGGCGGCGCGGGCGACGGAGCCGCCGGCCGCGGCGAACGCGTTCGCCGGATCGACCTCGTCGAGCTCCTCGATCTGCACGAGCAGCAGCGGCTCGTCCACGTTGTGCGGTTCCGGCGCGTGCTGCTTCAGACGGCGCGGGGCTCGAACCTGTTCCGTTCGTTCTGAAACACCCAGCTGCCGCCGGGCCCGTGCGTCGGTCGGTCCCTCGTCAGCCACGTGAGCCCGGACTCGACTGCGGCGGCACGTTCGGCGCGGCGGCGGGACGGCGGCCCCACAGGTCGATCGCGTTCAGCGGCGCGGAGCCGGCGATCACCTTCGTGAACGAGACCTTCTCGCTCGCCAGGTTCACCCCGGTCAGCGCTGCCGCGCGGCACGCCAGTCCGGCGGTCGAGCGCGCGCCGGCCGCGGCGGCCAACCCGAGCAGCGCGCCCAGCGCGTTCGCGCCCGCGTCACCCAGCATCGAGCGCTCGCCCAGGTCCTCCGGCAGCAGGGCGAGGGCCGCGCCGAGTCCGGCGGCGGCCATCGTGTTCGCGCTCCCTGCCATGGGAAGATCCGTACCCCTCCGAGGCGCGCCCGACACCCCGGCCCGTGCCGCATCGCGACGCACCGCACGCGTGAGCATCCCCGGTGCCGCGGCCAGCGCCGCGCCCTTGATCGCCCGGCCGGGCCGCAGGTCCAGCAGGTTCACGGCATTGGCCGCGCCCGCGACGACGACCGCCGCGAGCCCCTTGTCCAGCGCCGATCCGCCGCGCCGCGCCAGGCAGCCCCCGAGCACGCCCACCGCGCCGATCCCGGCGATCTTCACGCCTCCGGTCGTCACCTCGCCGTGCGCCAGCGCCGTCAGGTGGCCCCTGATACCGCGCCGGTCCGCGTTCCCGTACAGGTCGTCGTACACGCCGAACGCCCCGGCACCGGCGGTGGCGGCGATTGCGGCCACCCGCATCCGGCCGGACAGTCCCGGCGCGGCGAGCACTGCGGCCGACGCGGCCGTCGCGTACACCGGACCCTCGAGCAGGGTGACCGGCTCGCCGCGGTGGTTCACCCGGCTCCAGCGCTGCTCGTCAAGCACCGTGCCCTCGGCGGCGTCGCTGCTCGCGTACGAGCGGGCCGCGCGCAGTCCGATCCGCGCGAGCGCGGCTCCGGTCGCCGCCGCGAGTACAGTACGCGCCACCTGTCCCATGTGACCCTCAGTCCGATCCGTCGCCTCGTGCGCCGAGGCCACAGCCTACGCCCGCCGCGCGAACGCTCCGCGCCCGGCGGACGGGCCGGCTCAGCTCCCCGACCCCGTGGCGATCGGGGGCAGCGGCCCGTCGTTGTTCGCGCCGGTGCCGTAGTGGCCCGCGGAGGCGTCCCCGGCCTGCGCCTCGGCCGCGAGGCAGAACACGGTCGCGACCTGTCCCATCGTCACATCGGTGTTGTCAACGGTGCTGATCTCACGCGTCGCCGTGGAATCGTTGATGATCGCGTACACCAGCCCGGCCTTCTCCGCCGAGTCCCCCGAGCCGCCGACGACCGTTCCCGCGCCGCCCTTGCGCAGCGCCTCGGCCAGCGTGATGTACGTCTGGTTGTCGGCGTCCGCGTTCGCCGCGGTCGGCGCCTGGATGTACGCCAGCGAGGCCTGCTCGCCGGAGACCGGCTGAGTCGCCATCGTGATGAAGCCCGCCGACTGGTAGTCCTTCAGCGTCGAGAGCGCCTCGCCGGCGGTCATCGTCCCGGACGCCGCGCCGGTCGCGGCACCGGTCGGCGCCGTCGTCGCCTTCGAGGTCGCGGTCGAGTTCGGCGGGGCCGCGGGGGTCGACGCCGCGGCCGACGCGCCGGGCGTCTGATACGTCGTCAGCGCCTCGCCGATCAGCTCCATCGACTCCTGCGCGACCGTGCCGGTCGGCTTCTGCCCGGTCGGGGTGTGCTCGGCGACGAGCTGGCTCAGCGTCTCCTGCTGATCTGAGGAGGCGGCGGTGGAGAGCGAGGCGTTGATCGTCGTGTCGCTGCACACCGTCGCGTCGCTCTGCTTCTGGAGCATCGTGTGCACGCCCGAGTACGCGTCCGAATCCGACCCTGCGATGTCCACCACCGCCACGCACAGCCCGCTCAGCCGCCCGGCCACCAGCTGGCCGGCGGTGTCGGTGATGTACTTGTTCTGCTGGTCCATCTGCGTCTTGAGCGTGTTGATCTGTTGCTGCTGGCTCTTGATCTGGTCGTTGCGCTGGGACAGGTCGCTGCGCAGGCTGTCGGCCACGCCCTTGGACAGGATCGACGCGCCGATCACGAGGCCCACCGTGAGCGCGAGGAAGATCGCGACGATCGATACGACGTGGTAGCGGAAGTCGATCATCGATCCTCCCCAAGGAATCCAGGAAGTCGAAGCCGGCGAGGCGGAGAGGCTCCGTCGACTGCGGCACACCGAGGTCGGGTCGGTCCGGCAACGGGCCCCGAAGGCCGAACCGACGGGCTTTTACACATGATCTGAGTCCCTGCAGGATCCGAGAGGTGAGGACGGCGTTCAAGTGCCGGGCGTACCCGATCGTGGTCGATCGCTGGTAGCCGTCCGGCGAGACGTGCTCGAACTGCGGGCACCTGCCGGCGAAGCTCTCTGTCGGGACGCGCCGCTGGACGTGCCCCGCCTGCCGCACCCGGCATGACCGGGACGTCGGCGGGGCGGAGAACGTTCTTGCGGCAGGTCTTGCCGTAGCCCGCAGCGATGCGGGCGATGCCTGTGGAGCTGATGTCAGTCGGCAAGGGTCCGCCCTTCCGCAATCGGCCGTGAGCCAGGAAGCACCTCGACCGCCGCGCTCGCGCGCAGCGGCTCAGCCGCGAGGTCGAGGGGGCTGCCCGCCCTCCTCCGGGGCGGGGAGAACGTCAAGAGAACATTCCTTGCACCCAGAAGACGAAGTTGTCCCAGTATCCCCGCAGCACCTCCCAGTAGGCGCCCGCCCACGGCGAGACGGCCAGCGTGCCGACCAGCGTGATGATCGCGGCCGCGACCAGCAGGAACAATGAGCCGGTGGAGATCTGGCTGCGGTAGAGCCGGGAGACGCCCTTGGCGTCCACGAGCTTGCCGGCCAGCCGCTGCCGGGTGAGGAAGGTCGAGGCCATCCCGGAGCGGCCCTTGTCCAGGAACTCGATCAGGTTCACGTGCGCGCCCACCGCGACGATCAGCTTGGCGCCCTTGTCGTCGGCGAGCAGCATCGCGATGTCCTCGCTGGTCGCGGCGGCCGGGAAGACCGCGTAGTCCAGGCCGAGGTCGCGGATCCGGTCGAGCCCCGGGGCCCGGCCGTCCCGGTAGGCGTGCAAAACGATCTCCGCGCCGCAGGTCAGCGCCTTGTCGGAGACCGAGTCCATGTCGCCGACGATCAGCCCGGGACGGTATCCGGCCTCCAGGATCGCGTCCGCGCCGCCGTCCACGCCGATCATCACCGGCCGGTACTCGCGGATGTAGGGCCGCAGCGCGGCCAGGTCCTCGCGGTAGTGGTCGCCGCGCACGACGATCAGCACGTGCTTCTCGGCCAGGTCGGTCTTGATCGCGGGCACGCCCACTCCGTCGAGCAGCAGCTCCCGCTCCTTGCGCAGGAACTCCAGCGTGTTCTCGACGAAGTTCTCCAGCTGTTCGGAGAGCCCGAGCCTGGCCTCCTCCATGGCGTCGACCACGTCGTCCATCGCCAGCAGCCGCCCGGCGGCCAGCGGCACGTCGCCGCGCAGCAGCACGTTGCCCTCGATCCGGAGCAGCTCGCCCTCCTTGGCGATCGCGAACAGCTCCCCGCCGACCTCGTCGATCAGCGGGATCCCGGCGGCGACGATGATCTCGGGCCCGAGGTTCGGATACGCGCCCGAGATGGAGGCGGCGGCGTTGAGCACGGCCGAGGGCCGCGCCGCGACCAGCGCCTCGCCGGCCACGCGGTCGATGTCCTGGTGGTCGATCAGCGCGATGTCGCCGGGCCGCAGCCGCTTGGTGAGGTTCTTGGTGCGCTTGTCCATCCGCAGCACCTGGAGGGTGTGCAGCATCTGCTCACCGAGCGCGGCGGGCTCCTCGCTGCCCTGCCCGCTCGGCTCGACCGGCGTCGGGCTCTTCGAGCGCCGACCACGCAAACTGCTCCTCATCGCCCACTATCGTGCCAGGTCTGCCTGAAGGCGCACGCGCAATTAACCCGTCGACGCCCGAGCGCCGACCACGCAGACCACTCCTCAAGCTGGAGATCCACGATCGTGCCAGGTCTGTCCGAAGGCGCACGCGCAGTCAACCCGCGGGCGACTCGGTGGGCGATCCGGAGCGGATGATCACATCACGGCAGCTTGCGCTCGGCGATGGCGGCGTCGACGAGTTCGCGGGCGTGGTCCTTCGCCGAGTCCGACTCGGCACGGCCGGAGAGCATGCGGGCGATCTCGGTGTAGCGGTCCGCGTCGGCGACGACCGTGACCCCGGACGAGGTGACGCCGCCGTCGCTGTCCTTGACGACCACCAGCTGCCGGTCGGCGAACGCGGCGACCTGCGGCAGGTGCGTGACCACGATGACCTGGCTGCTGCGGGCCAGCCGGGCCAGCCTGCGGCCGATCTCGATGGCGGCCGAGCCGCCGACGCCCTGGTCGATCTCATCGAAGACGAGCGTCGGCACCGGGTCGGCGCCCGCGAACACGACCTCGATCGCCAGCATGACGCGGCTGAGCTCGCCTCCCGAGGCGCCCTTGGCGATGGGCAGGAACGGGGCGCCCGGGTGCGGGGCGAGCAGCAGTTCGACGTCGTCGCGGCCGGAGGAGGCGAACTCCTCGCGCCGCTTGAGGCGCACCTCGATGCGCGCATGCGGCATCGCGAGCGCGGCCAGTTCCGTGCCGACCGCCTCGGCGAAGCTGCCCGCGGCCTGGCCGCGCAGCTCGCTCACCCGGTCGGCGAGGCCGCCGAGCTGCTCGTGCAGCGCGTCCCGGGATTCGGTCAGCTCGGCGATGCGGCCGTCGTCGCCCTCCAGCTCGGCCAGCCGCAGCGCCGCCTGCCCGCCCCAGGCCAGCACCTCGGCCACGCTCGGGCCGCCGGGCTCGGCGGAGTCGGTGATGTAGCGGCCCACGTGCCGGCACAGCGCGTCGATGTCGGCGACGCGCTCGTGCGCGTATTCGAGCCGTGCCGGGTCGGCCTCGATGCCCGCGAGGTATCCGGCGACATCGGTGGCGAGCTCGGTCAGCTGCCAGTAGACGTCGTCGAGCCGGCCCGCGAGCGCGGCGAGCGCGGGGTCCTTGTCCTTGGCGGTGTCCAGCGA
>Ga0310811_10003063_pt1 | contig 21022 bp, 19 predicted proteins | sample YCmetagenome_FD_207642 | JGI IMG/M metagenome (GOLD analysis project Ga0310811, IMG submission 207642) | Soil microbial communities from experimental microcosm in Duke University, North Carolina, United States - YC | ecosystem: Engineered > Artificial ecosystem > Soil microcosm > Unclassified ...
CGCAACAGCGGCAGCACCAGCGCGCGCCCGTCCACGGTTTCGTACAGTCTGCTGACATCCCGGTACCCACCGGCCGCGCACATCGCGTCGGTCCACTCGGGAGACTGTGTCTCCAGCGCGTAGGGATCGCGCGGAAAAACAGTGGCCCAGATTTCCCGCGGCACCGGTGTCACGATGTCGGCGAATTCCACCATCTTCGCATTGTCACACACCTTTCCCAGCCGTCCCTGCGGCCGAGTCGGGACGGCTTCGCGGGCGCGGCCGAATTCGAGGCGGGCTGATCATGGCCGTGCCGAACTGGACCGGCGTGTTCGCCACCTCGCTGCGGCGGATAAGGGCGGAGCTGCGCGATCCGCTGACCCGCAACGGTTACGCGCTCCTGCTCAATATCGCCATCACCTCGGTGCTCGGTTTCCTCTACTGGATCTTCGCGGCCCGCGCCTACACCCCGGCCTATCTCGGGCTCGGGGCGGCGGCGCTGGCGATCGCACAGCTGCTGGCCGGGATCGCCGGCCAGCCCTCGATTTCCAACGCGCTCACCCGCTTCCTGCCCCGCGCGGGGCCGAGCGCGACCCGTCTGACGGTCCGTGCCTATGCGGTCGCCGCGTTCCTGGGCTGCGTCGTCAGCCTGCTCTATGTCGCCGCAACCCATCTCGGATTCCGGCTTCCGGTGGTGCTCGGGCACGGCTGGCTCGCGGTGATCCTCGCCGTCTCGGTGATGGGCTGGTGCGTGTTCTCCCTGCAGGACGCGGTGCTCACCGGCACCCGTCAGGCCATCTGGGTCCCGCTCGAAAACGGCCTGTACAACCTCGGCAAGATCGGCCTGCTGCTGGCGCTGGCCCCGATTTCCCAGCGCTACGGCATTTTCGCGTCGTGGATCGTGCCCGCGCTCGTCGCGCTCGTCCCGGTGAATCTGCTGATCTTCCGGCGCATCCTGCCGCGCCATGCTTCGGCGGGCACCCGGACGCCGGCGGTCGCGCCGCTGCGCACCATGACGCGTTTCGTCGGTGGAGACTACCTGGGGTCGATCTTCATGCTGGCCACCATCGACCTGCTGCCGGTGCTGGTCGTGACCCGCCTGGGCGCGGAGGCCAACGGCTTCTTCTACGTCCCGTTCATGATCGTGGTGGCGCTCGACCTGGTCACCATCTACCTCGGCATGGCGCTGACGGTGGAAGGCGCGCACGACGACTCCCGGCTGCGCCACCTCGTCGCGTCGGTGCTGCGCCGGGTGTGCCTCTTCGTGGTCCCGGCGGTGGCGATCCTGCTCGTGTTCGGCCCGCTGGTGCTTCGCCTCTACGGTCCGGTCTACGCCGCGCACAGCACCGGTCTGCTGCGCCTGCTGGCTCTCGCCGTGCTGGTCAGGGTCGGCCGGAGCCTCTACGTCAGCCTGGTCCGGGTGCACCGGCAGGTCAGCCGCATCGCGCTGACGCAGGGCACGGTGTTCGTGCTGACCATGGGGCTGGCCTGGTGGCTGATGGGCCGCCTGGGCCTGCTCGGCATCGGCGTCGCGGTGCTGGTCACCGAGGTGCTCACCGCGGCCGTGGTGATCCCGGTGATGCTGCTGACGCTGGCCAGGAACAAACCGACGATCGCGGTCACGGGCGCGGAGTGATCGCGCTGCCGTAGGCGGGCAGCGACGGCCCCGGGCCGCCCGTGCTCAGGTCCCGGCCGGTGAGGTTGACCGTGAGTGCCTGGTCCTTGTTCACGATGGTCACCGATCGGTCACCGGCGGACCAGGAGACCGTCGCGTCGGGATGCCTGAGGTTGACCGCCAGCCACTGCCACATCGACGCCAGCGGCAGCAGGTGAGCGGGATCGGAATCCGTCGGCGCGGTCCACAACGCGGCGAAGGGCAGGTCCGGCGAGTCTTCCGGCTGCCACAGCAACGTGGCCGCGGCGCCGCCGGCGTAGGCGCGGGCGACCGCGTCGACGGTGAGCGCGGCCAGTTGCGGGCTGTCCACCGGCCAGTCCTCGGCCTGCGGATGGCGGGGGTAGAACTCCGACCACCACACGGGCAGCCCGGTGCGCCGGACGAGCCAGTCGGTGGCCGCGGTGAACAGGGCCGTGGCGTCGAAGGGATCGGTGACCAGACCCTGGTCCCGGGTACCGGTACTGGCGTCGACGGCGAGGAACTGCGCGCCGTGCTTGTGCGCGTTCCAGTAGTCGACGACGTCCAGTGCTCGCTGGTCGACCACGCCCCACGGGCCGGACAGGTCGGACGGCGCCGGTGAGGCCTGGCGGGTGGACCAGGTGTCGAGCACCACGTACGGGCCGCCGATCTGCGCGTCGGGCCGCACGGCCCGGACGGCGTCATATACGGCGTTATACAGGTCGGTGTAGCCCTCGTAATCCCAGCGCTGGGCGCCACTGTCGTAGAACCCCTTGAGTTCGCTCCACACCTGGAAATAGCGCACCTGCGGATACCGTTTCGCCGCGGCAGCCGCCAGCGCGGCGAAATCGCCGTAGTGGCTCTTCGTCGGCGCGGTGTTGATCTCGCTCCAGTCGGTGGTGCCCGGCTGGCCGCCCTTCATCCAGTCCGGCGCGCCGGCCAGGGTCAGCACCGGGATGCCGTGGGTCTGCCGGATCAGGTCCATCCGCCGGTCCAGGCCCGACCAGTCGTACACGCCTGGGGACGGCTCCGGATTGCCCACTCCCCAGCCCATCAGGTACTGGTTCTGGGGCATCGACTGCGCGGCCAGCAGCGACGTCGCCGCCGTCACCTGCGGGGACGGGTAGGTCCCGCTGTACTGCGTGTGCGTCACCCCCACCACGACCGGGATCTGCGCCGTGACGGCCCGCTGCCCGCAGGCGGCCAGCGCGGTGGCGAGGACCGCGACCATGGCGAACAAGGAAACCAGCGCACGCCTGCTCTGGCGCCCTTTCGTCCTGCTCCCCGCGCGCGCGTCCATTATCGCCGGAACCAGGGAACCAGCCGCGGCCTCCCGGCCGCCAGCACCGCCGAGAGGGATCTTCCGGTCAGCCCACGCTGCGCCATCCCGGTCAGCAGCCGGCCGACGAGTTCGCCGCGATCGAACCGCGGTGGCGGAGAAGAACAGTCATCACCTTCGTCGCCGTCGTCCGGGCCGGCGAGACCGTCGTGCGCGAGCAGGATCGCCCCCGGGCGCATCCCGCGCATCGCCAGTGCGGACAACTCCTCCACCGGGCGCGGCAACCAGTCCCAGGCGCACGGTCCCCACAGCACCGACCACAGCCCCGCCTCCCGGGCCGCCCGCCACACCCGCGGCGTCTGCGCGCCGTGCGGCGGCCGGAACCAGCGCACCGGCGAACCGAGCAGATCCGCCAGCCGCGCAGCCCCCACCGCCAGCTCGATGCGCACCCTGGCCGCGGGCAACCGGGTCAGGCGCCGATGATCGAAGCCGTGGAACCCCACCTCGTGGCCGGCCGCGACGACCTCGGCGAGCAATCGCGGAGAACGCTCGGCGCGGGTGAGGAGCACGAAGAAGGTCGCCGTGGCACGGTGGTCGCGCAGCGCCGACAAGACGCGTTCGGTGCTGCCCGGTTCGGGCCCGTCGTCGAAGGTCACCACGACCTGCGGTGCCTTCGTGCGCACCGAAATGATCGACCCGACCGGGGTGGTCAGCGGGCCCGCCGCGGACAGCGCCGCCCGGCGGAGTCTCGAGGCCCAGTAAGCGGTGTCCGGTCTGGCGGTGGTCACGGGGGTTTCGCTCACGGGCCACCGTCCCCCGCTGCCCGCAGCACCACTGCGACGTTGCGGCGGATCCACAGTGGATTGTCGCGGTAGACCGTCGACTCGGCGAGGTTGCCGGCGACGTGCCGCAGCCACGCCAACCGCACCAGCACCGCGGGATCCACCGGCACAGCGCCGAGTCCGCGCTGGAAACCCGACAGGACACCGTGTTCCGGCCGTCGGGGGCTCCGCAGCCAGGACGCGACCACGGACCCGAGCTGGGCCCGGGCCCGCACTGCTTCGGCGTTGAGCAGGAAGGAAACGACGTCCAGCACGGGCATCCCGTCCGGCACCGCCTGACCCCAGTCGATCACGCCGGTGAGCACACCGTCGGCCACCAGCACATTTCCCGGGGTGTAATCACCGTGCTGCCAGCCCAGCGCGACCCGGAGTCCGGCCAGCCCCGCGGCCAACTCGTCCGCCATCCGGTCCAGCGCCGGCCGGTCGCGCGGCGGGACCACGGCGCGGACCGCGTCGACCGGCTCGCGCACCCAGCGCACGATCGCGTCCTCCCCGGCCACCCGCAGGCCGCCGGTGCGCCGGCTCAGCTCGCCGACACCCGCCACCGCGGCCGCGACGAGGACATCCCGTCGGCGGGCATCGGCGAGTTCCCGGCGACCGTCCGCGCCGGGCAGCCTGCTCTCCACCGAGCAGTCGGCCGTGCCGATCCGGGCCGTCGAGATCAGCCGCGGCAGCAACCGCCGCCAGGCACCGAGCCGCTGGTCGGCATGCAGCCGGGTCAGCACTTCCGCCTGACGGCGCAGGCATTCCCGGCCTCCGGCGGTGTCGCTGACCTTCAGCACGGCCACCGCCTCGCCGGGCGGCCCGACCAGCGCGGCCGCCGTTCCGGACTGCCCCGCGAGCCGTTGGTGCACACGCCAATCCGGCTGCCGCCCGTCGGTCAGTACGGGCAGCAGCCGGGTCGACACACGATGCAGCAGAAGAACGGAGCGTAGCCGGGTGATGGGCCGCGAAACCGGGCGGGGCAGCCGCCACCTTCCCGGCGGGCGCCGGGTCCCGGACCCGTCGTTGAGGGCGTACACCGCCTCGTTCACCCGCACCCGCCTCACCAGCACCCGGAGCGCGCGCACAGACCGTGCGCTGCTTCCGGCCGCATACCACCGACGGTAAGCAAGTCCCGGGCTCCGGGGTAGGGCACTTGGACCCTCAGTGACCCGTCCACGAAGGACCGACCGGGACCAGGAAGCCCGGTGTGGCACCGGAATCACCGCGACACCCGAGGACCGGACCGGAGGACTCAGCAACCGGACGGGGGGACACGCCCGCCGGACGGGGGGACACGCCGGGCGGGTGGGTGGTCAGCCCACGGATGGGCCCATGCCGAGCGACTGCGGGGTGCTCGCGTCCGGTGACGGCTGGTGCAGGCCCTCGTCGAGCGGGCCGTACTCGGTCATCAGCGCCCGGCTGCCGCCCCACGGGGTCTGCTCCTCGGCCACCAGCGAGTTCGTGGTGAGCAGCAGTCCCGCGACCGACGCGCCGTTCTGCAGCGCCGAGCGGCAGACCCGCAACGGGTCGATGATGCCCATTTCGATCATGTTGCCGTACCGGTCCAGCAAGGCGTCGAAACCGTCGTCGTCGCCGAGCGTCCGGACCTTCTCGACCACCTCCCGCGCCGGGAAGCCCGCGTTCTGCGCGATGAGGAACGCGGGTTCGCTCAGGGCGCGCCGCACGATCTCCGCGCCCGTCGCGTAGTCGCCCTCGAGGTCCAGGTCGGCCAGTGCCTTCTCGGCGTGCAGCAGCGCGGCCCCGCCGCCCGCCACGATTCCCTCGGCCATCGCGGCCCTGGTGGCCGACAGCGCGTCCTCGACGCGGTGCTGCAGCTCCTTGAGCTCGGCCGGGGTCGCCGCGCCGACCCGGATGAGCGCGACCTTGCCGGTCAGCGCGCCGATCCGTTCGGTCAGCACGTCCTCGTCGATGCCGAACTGCGCGCGGTCGAGCTCGGCGCGCAACTGGTTGACACGGAACTCGATGTCCGCCGGGGAGCCGCCACCGCCGACGATCGCGGTGCTGTTCTCGGTGACCCGCACCTGCTTGGCCCGGCCGAGGTGTTCGACCGTCATGGTCTCCAGGGAGAACCCGGCCTGGCGTGAGTGCACCGCGCCGCCGACCACCGCCGCGAGATCCTCGAGCTTGTGCAGCCGGCGGTCGCCGAAGCCCGGTGCCCGCACCGCCACGGACTGGAAGGTCCCGTTGACCTGGTTGTGCACCAGCATGCTCAGCGCCGTGCCCTCCACGGTCTCGGCGATGAGCACCAGCGGCCGCGGCGCCCGCATGATCTTGTCCAGCACCGGCATGAGCTGGCGGACGTCGTTGACCTTCTCCGAGGTCATCAGGATGTAGGGGTCGTCGAGCACCGCCTCCAGCCGGCCGGGGTCGGTCACCAGGTACGGCGAGAGGTAGCCGTTGTCGAATTCGAAGCCTTCCACGAACTCCACCGACATCCCGATCTTCGGCGACTCCTCCACCGTGACCACCCCCGTGTCGCCCACGGTGTGCAGCGCCTTCGCGATCACCGAGCCGACCGCGTCGTCGTCGTTGGCGGAGATCGCGGCGACCCGCGCGTAGTCGTGTTCCGTGCGCACCGGGTGCGCCGCCTTTTCCAGGTAGTCCACCAGCCGGCCCACGGCCTGGTCGATGCCGCGCTTGACCAGCACCGGGTTTCCGCCCGCGGCGGTGGCCTGCATGCCCTCGCGCACGATGGCCTGCGCGATCACCGTCGCCGTGGTCGTGCCGTCGCCCACCACGTCGTTGGTCTTGATCGCCGCTTCCTTGACCAGCTGCGCGCCCATGTTCTCGAACTGGTCCTTGAGATGGATCTCCCGCGCGATCGTCACGCCGTCGTTGGTCACCACGGGCGAACCGGTGATCTTCTCGATGATCACGTTGCGTCCCTTGGGTCCCAGCGTCGACTTCACCGACTCCGCCAGCTTGTCCACTCCGGACAGCAGCAGCTCCCGTGCCTGCTCACCGAACCGCAGTTCCTTGGCCATCGTGCCTGCTCCCTCTCCTCGTACCCGATCGTGCTCCGCGCGCCCGGTCAGGGCGTGAGAATGGCTCGGCCGCGGACCCGTCCGGCGTCGAGATCGGCCAGTGCCTCGCTCGCCGCGTCGAGCGGGTATTTCCTGGTGTGCAAGGTGACCCGGCCGGCCTGCGCCAGGACCATCAGTTCGACCAGGTCGTTGTAGGTGCCGACCAGATTCCCCACCACGTTCCGCTCGGTGGAGATGAGGTCGATCGTCGGGATGTCGAGGGTGCCGCCGTAGCCGATCACGAACAGCGAACCGTCACGGCGGGTCATGGCGAACGTGTCCTGCTGGGCGCCCTGCTCGGCGACGAAGTCGAGCACGACCTCGGCGCCGTTGCCGCCGGTCAGCTCCAGCACCGCGGCGACCTGCTTGCCGTCGGCGAGGACGGTGTGGTCCGCGCCCAGCTTCGCGGCCAGTTGCAGCGCTTCCGCGTTGCGGTCCACGACCACGACCGTCGCCGCGGTCAGTGCCCGCAGCGACTGGATGCCGATGTGCCCCAGCCCGCCGGCCCCGTTGACGACGCACACCGTGCCCGGATACAGCAGCGGCACCGCCTTGCGCACCGCGTGGTAGGCGGTGATGCCCGCGTCGGCCAGCGCGGCGACGTCTTCCGGACGGGTCGCGGGATCCAGCCTGATGCAGGCCCGTGCCGAGGTGAGCAGGTACTCGGCCATCCCGCCGTCGCTGTCGATCCCCGGGAAGGACCCGTTGGTGCAGTGCATGTCGTTGCCCGCGCGGCAGGCGTGGCACAGTCCGCAGGTCGGTGTCGGGTGCAGGATCACCGTGTCGCCGACCTCCACATTGGACACCGCCGACCCGGTTTCGTGCACCCAGCCGGCGTTCTCGTGCCCGATCGTGTAGGGCAGCCGGACCCCGGACTTCTCCGCCCACTGCTCCTCGACGATGTGCAGATCGGTGCGGCACACCCCGGCCCCACCGATCTTCACCACCACGTCGAACGGCCCCCGCACGGCCGGCTCGGGAACCTCTTCGACCACGGGCTGCCGGTGATACTCGTGCAGCCGGACCGCCTTCATCCCGTTCCCTCCTCTCCGTACCGGGTCCTGAGCAGGCCACGGCAGAACGACGCGTTGCCGTCGATGCTCACGCGCACCGCCTGCGCGAAGCGCAGCCGCAGGGCGAGCTGGTCGACCGGGACTCGAACCCCGTCGTCGTCGACGAAAAGCGGTGACTCCGGCGCGACCGGCAGCCCGAGTTCCCGTCTGCGGCGAAGGAGACTGTCCTTCTCCGGTGAGGCCGGAACGTCGCGCAGCGTCAGCTCCGCCAGTTCCTCCACCCGCGAGCCACCGGCCAACAGCACGCGGCAGGCCCGCTCGAGCGCCGCGGTATGGGCCTTGCGCCGAAACGTGCGACGCAACTCGTCGAGCTCGTTGACCGCCTCACCGGGGAACGAGTCCGGGAAACCGGCGCCCGCCGCCACTCCCGCGTTGATCTCCTCGGCCGCGAAATGGTCTTCGAGCCGGACGTCGGCCCGCTCCACCCCGGGCACCGCGCGGATCGCGTCGACGGCGTCGGCCACCATCAGGTACGCGAAGTTCGGCGCGCAGAAATAGGTCGGCAGCCGCAGGCGTGCCCGCACCTCGGGTTCGTCCACGACCAACTCGTGCACGAACCCGAGGTCGGTGATGGGCTCGTCGAGCTCCGGGTCGCGGACCCGGCCCAACGCGCTCCACACCGCCGCGGTGACACTCGCCGTACCGGTGGTCATGCCGACACCACGGGCGCGGATCCGACCGCTTCGCCGCTGTCGGCGGGTTCCGGCTCCACCTGGGCCTCGCGCGGCACGTCGAGGTCGTAGAGCCGGGCGGCGTTCAGCCCGAGGATCTTCTTCTTGATCTCGGTCGTCAGCGCGCCGTACTCGGCCTGCATGTCTTCCGGGATCTGGAAGTCGACGAACTTTTCGATCAGCCACCGCGGATGCCAGATCGCGTAGTCACTGGCGAAGGTCAGCCGGTTCTCGTCCAGCCAGTACAACAGCTCCCCGATGACCTGGGCGAAGTACCGCGGCCGGGTGTGGATGAACGGCATCGCCACCGCGAGTCCGCCGTAGACGTTGGGCTCCTGCGTGGCGATCCAGCAGAAGTCCTCCAGCCGCGGCAGCCCGCAGTGCTCGACGATGAACCGCAGCCCGGGGAACATCGTCGCCGCCTCGTCGACGTCGTGCACGTCGAAGGCGTCCCGGTTGAGCGGGTAGATCGTCGGTCCCTTGTGGACGTGGATGTTGACGATCCCGAGTTCCTCGCACTTTTCCAGGTACCGGTAGGCCCACGGATCGGTCAGCTTCCAGCCCCGCGAAATTCCCTTCCATTCGGCCGTGTACAGCTTGACGCCCTTGAGGTTCCACCGTTGCGCCAGCATCTCCAGGTTCTTCAGCCCCGTCTCACCGTTACGCGGGTCCCACGCGCCGTTGACGATGAACTTGTCCGGGTACTTCTCCGCCACCGCGCCGTTCTGCTCGGTGGTGTTGAAACCGTTGACATAGAAGTCACTCAGGTACGTCGGCTGGAAGATTCCCTTGTCGACGTACCCCTCATCGAACAGATCGCGCACGAGGGTCTCTTCGCCGTACTTCTCGAACTTCTCCAGCGGCCACACCCAGCCCTCGGGGCTGAGGTTGCGGTGGTAGTCGTAGAAGCACTCGATGAAGCCCTTGCCGTAACGGTTGGCCTGGTTGGTCAGGCTGCCGTCCCAGGCGTGCACGTGACTGTCGACGATGAAGTAGCTTTCTCCATCCTTTGTGTACATACCTGGCCCCTAACGAGCGACCGGCTTGAGATCGAAGTCGAGGTACTCGGCGGCGTCCTCCGGATTGGCGAAGAAGATCGTTCGGTCGTCGGTGTGCACCATCCGGCCGTAGTGGGTGGACATGCTCTCCTCGAACTCCGCCGAGTTGAACCAGCCCTCCTCCTCTCCGGCCGCTTCGTCGATCTCGGCGTAGATCACGTCCATCCTGCCCACCGCGTCGACGCGGATCATCGAGGGCAGCTGGGTGATCTTGACATTGTCCTTGGTCTCCATCACCTCCGCCACGATCGCCCCGACCTGGTTGTTCATCTCGGTGAAGCCACACCGGCCGGAAGCGGTGTTGTCGGACTTGAACGGGCTTGCTGTGGGCTGCTTGAGGGTGGTCACTGGGCCAGCTCCTTCGGTTCTTGCAAACCAAGATCGGACAGGATGCCGCTGAAGCGGCTCTTCGCACGGTCGAGACCGTCTTCGAAGCGCATCGGCTTGGCTTCCGGCTGCGACCACAACGGCTGCAGCGTCCGCGCCGCGGAAATCGCCCGGGGCACGTAGCGGGTCAGCCATTCGGTCATGATCTTCTTGTTGTGCTCGGCGAACTCGCGGTCACTGACCAGCGGCTCGTACAGCACCCGGGTGTAGCGGAGGTCGCGCTGCGCGTAGTCGTACTCCTCCGCGCCGATCAACGTCGGCGTGACGAAGTCGCCGTTGGCGGGCGCGGCCTGCTGCAGGAGGCTGCTGCGGAACAGCTCACCGACAAGTGGCTGGAACACCACGTTGGCGGCGAACACCGCCTCGGCCCAGTCGTCGATCGAGGTCAGCTCCTCCGAAACCTCACGCACACCCTGCCAGGCGGGATCCTCGTTCCAGGTCGCGATGTGCGCGCTGCCGTCGAACCCCTCGATCTCCTCGGAGAGCGTCAGGTTGTACAGCGCCAGGTCCTGCGCGGCCCGGATCAGGTGCATGCTGTTCACCGAGATCGCGGTGTTGTGCATGTTGGTGGGCCCGCGCCGGTTGGCGTTGGCGAACAGGTACAGGCCGAGGCCGTGGTTGACGTGCATCCAGGCGCCCACGTTGCGCTCCACGAACCGCACCCAGTTGCGGTTCCACTGCTCGAACGCCTTCGACTCGCGCGCGGCGTCCACGTTCTGGTTCAGTTGCCGCACCACGTTGGCGTTGTAGCGGTAGAGGGTTAATTCCCATTCCTCGTTGGGGTCACGGAATTCGTGCCAGCCGTGCGCCGGCCAGGGATAGCCCGCGCCCCCCGAACCCGGGCCGCGGTGCGGGATCGGCCGGTCCTGGCCCCAGGCCTTCAGCTTCGTCCACTCCAACGGGTAACCGCCGACGCCGTTGGCGAACCCGTACAGCCAGCCCTGGGAAAGGTAGTGCAGGGGGTCGGGCTGGACTTCGACCGTGACGTCCTCGTAGTGGCTCGGCTTCCGCTTCTGCGGGATGAAGTAGTTGAAATGGCGAACATTCGAGTCCGGGAACTCCTTCGCGCCCGCTTCGGCATCGGTAAAGACAGGCTTCGGCACGCTTCGTTGCTGCTGGGTTGTCGGCACAGTTGTCATTCCATTCAACCTTCGCCCGTTGTCGTGAACTTGTCGTAGAAGATGCGTTTCTCCGCCACACCCAGATCGGGCAGTAGCTCCAGTGCCGCCTCAACCATCGGTGGCGGACCGCACACGTACGCGTCGGCACCGGAGAGGTCCTGCTCGCAGCGCTTGACGACGTCGGTGATCAGACCCACCTCCCCGTCCCATTCGTCGTCGAGCGGCTCGGAGAGCGCCGGCACGTAACGGAACTTCACCATCCTTTCTTCCAGCGCGCGCAGTTCGTTCTCGAAACAGAGGTCCCGACGACGACGCGCCCCGTAGTAGTAGGTCGCCTTCCGCTCGATGCCCCGGTCGGCCATCGAGCGCAACAGCGCCAGGATGGGCGCCATCCCGGCACCGCCGCCGACGAACACGAGGTCCGCTTCCGGGGCGTCCCGCAAGGTGAAGACCCCGAACGGACCGGTGACGTCGAGCCGGTCACCGACCTTCAAGGTGGTGTCGAGAAAATGTGAGAACAACCCGTCGGGATAAACCTTGATGACGAATTCGAGCCGGCCCTCCCGCGCCGAGATGTTCGCCATCGAGAACGACCTGGTCTCGTCGGTGCCGGGGACCGCGAAGTCGAGGTACTGACCGGGGAAGAATTTGATCGTCTCCGGCTCCACCAGCCGGACGACGAGGTGACGCAGGTCGTGGGTGATGTTCTCGTTCGACGTCACCTCCACGACCGCCTCCTGAAGCGGCAGTCCTGACCGGATCATCTCCTCGTCGTAGTTGAGCAGTTCGATCGTCAGGTCCTCATAGGCGTGCGTACGGCACAGCAGTGTGTAGCCTTCCTCCTTTTCGAACTCGGGTAACGCGAAAGTCGAGTACCGCTCCAGCTCGATGTCGTCGCCGTCCAGGATGAAGGACTTGCACGATGCGCACTGTCCTTCCTTGCACCCATGCATGAGCATGACGCCCTGCTCGGCGGCGGCCCGCAAAATCGTCTGATCTTCGTCGGCTTCGATTTCGATCCCCACCGGCTCGAACCGCACGACGTGCTTTTCTCCCATGGCGTCCTCATCCGGGTACGAAGCAGGGAGGACCCCGGAAGGCCGGAGCCCTCCCCTGTTCGCAGCAGGTCAGCTGGTCGCCGCCGGCGCCGGCCGTCCGGCCGGGCCTTGACGGTTGTAGTCGGCCTTGAACGCTTCACGCTGCTCGTCGGTCATCTCGTTGAGCACCACGTTCGGGCTCTGCAACGGCGGGCAACGACGCAGGTGGTCCAGCGTCCACATGTGCTTCGGGTCGAGGTCCAGGTGCGGCTGGGCGACGAGCGTCTTGCCGTCGTCACGCACGAAGCCCATGTCCGACACCACATCGGCCCAGTTCCAACCGTGGTACAGGGTCTCCCATTCCCGGTGCCCGATCAGCTGGCCCATGTTCGGTGTGCTGCGGCCCTGGAAGGTGGGCCGGAACGCCTCGACATCGGTCCACCGGCACGGCTCCGAGCAGTAGGTGCGCCACTGGCCCTCGACCTTGTCGGTCACCATGTCCTCACGGATGAGGCAGGGCACCATGCAGGTCCAGCACCGGTGCGGGTAGACGTAGTCGACGTCCTCGAGCGCGATCGGGTTGTGCCCGTTCGGCATGCTCAGCCGTGCGTAGTTCTCCCACCACTTGCCGTACTTGTCGTACCAACCCGGGTACTTGGCTTCGAACCATTCGAAGTCCTCGTCCGTCATCGGGTCGATCCGCCAGTAGTTGGCCAGCCAGCCGGTGGCGAAGAACTGCGCCACCTCGTGCACGTAGCCCTTGTTCCACAGGCGGTTCCAGGCTTCCTCGATGAGGTCGTGCGGGATCACCAGGCCGTACTTCTCCAGCGGGACGAGGTAGCTGCGGTAGTAGTCGTCGTAAATCCAGCGACGCCACATCTCCGCGTAGCTCTCCCGGTCCTTGCGGCGGTCCTTCGTGCCGTACTCGATGAAGGTGCCGATCGCGGCGTCCACCACAGCGTGGTTGTTCCACCACGCGTAGCGAAGGTCGCGCTCCAGGAGCTTGTGGTTGTTCTCGTCCGACAGGGCCATCAGCAGCGTCGCGTACCCGTTGCTGATGTGCCGTGACTCGTCCGACTGCACCGAGTGGAACACCGTCGGCAGCAGGTAGTCGCCGTTCGCGGCAGCCTCGGCCGGCATGGCCACGAACAGGGTGTTGGTGAACGCCGTCTCGGCGACGATCGTCAGGTACATGCTCGCGGCGGTGATGGCGTCACCGGTGATGAAGCCTTCCGCGAACTGCCGGCCGATCGTGCCGCAGTAGTCGTTCTGGAAGTCCCGCAGGCTCGAGTTGAATCCGGCGGGGTCGATGTAGTTCTGCATGTAGAGGCGCTTCAGGTTCTGCTGGATCGTCGAGTGCCGAACCTCGTCGATCATCTGAATCGCCTGTGAGTTGTGGAGCTCCGGGTTCGGCACGGTCCGGAACAGCAGCGGCATGGCCCGCGCCGCGGCGATCTCGGGAAGCGGGATGATGCTCAAGAACAGCTTCTGCCATTCGAGCCAGCGCTCCTGCACCTGGCGGAACATGTTGCCGCGGATCGCGCCGTCCTCGGCGCCGTAGACCCGGTGGTCTTTCTCTTCCTGCATGGGGAAGTAGGACCTCAGCACTTGCTTGAGCGGGTCCTTCTTCTTGGCCTTACGGAACGTGTAGTCCGTCCCGTACTGTGACACCGGCTCGTGATATGCCGGTTCCCAGGATAATTCCTGGATCTTCTGGTGTGCTTTCGCCACACTTTGGCGGCTCATGATCACTCCCCTGGGCGAGATCGGTTACGTGGACACACGTCCTACATGGACGATTACAAGCCCACTGGTATGTGATGTGAGTCTCAATATGAGACAGCCGGGACTCCTCTGCCAAGTTGTCCGCCAGATCGGCTTCCAGATCGTCTGCCAGGCCACTGCCCCGCCTTACGCCTCGCCGAACATCGTTGCGCGCAGGTCGGCGAGGTGCATTCGCACTTCCTCAGTGAACTGGTTGGGCCCCTCGGGAGACGGCGCGATGCCGAACGAACGCAACAACGCGGCCGCCGGTTCACCCGGGTGACCCGCGTCGCCGAGTCTCGGGTGCAAGCCCTCCTCGGCGAGGTGATGGAACACCACGTTGACAACGGTCCACGGGTTGTAGGTCTCCTCATCGGCCATGTCCTCATGGGACTGCACGCCCGGGGCCGCGCGTGTCTCAATCTGATACACCATTTACCCGTAATCCCAGGTGGCTTAGGCTGGGACGGACGGCCTGACCAAAGGTGGCTGGAGGCCAGTGTGGAGAGTGCGACCACACACGGGGCCACGATCCTTCCCGATGACGAGGGGCTGGCCCGCACGCGCGAACGGTTTCTCACGATGGAAACCGTCGAACACGACGAGGTGCGCGAGTCCATTTTGGCGTCATGGTGGCGTTCCCGTCGGTTCCAGGTACCGGCCGACCGGATCGAGCTGCCCTACTTCGGCGAACAGAATCTCGACACGCCCCTGATCCGCGGCGCCAGGCCGATCCTGGACCGGCTCGGCGACCAGCTCGACGGGCAGCCGATCAGCCTGATCCTCACCGACCCCACCGGCGTGGTGCTCACCCAGCGCACCGGGGACGCCGACCTGCACCGGCACCTCGAACACGTGGAGCTGGTGCCCGGTTACAGCTACGGGGAACGCTTCGTCGGCACCAACGGGATCGGCACCGCGCTCGAGGACGGACGGCCCACTTCGGTGTTCGGCCACGAGCACTACGCGGAACACCTGGAAAACCTCGCCTGCGCGGGCGTTCCCATCCGGCACCCCATCTCGGGCAAGACGCTCGGCGCGGTCGACCTCACCTGCTGGCGCCAGGACGCCAGCGGCTTGCTGGTCGCGCTGGCCAGGATCACCGCCGACCAGATCCAGCAGGCCCTGCTCACCACCAGCGACCTGCGCGAGCTGGCGCTCTTCCAGTCCTACCTGCAGGCCTGCCGGCGCACGACCGGGATCGTGATGGCCTTCAACACCGACATCACGATGATGAACGACAGCGCGCGTCAGCTGCTCGACCTGACCGACCAGTCGATCCTGCTCGGGCGCGCCCATCAGGAACTCGCCGACGCACCCCGTGCCACGGTCACCGTCACGTTGTCCAGCGGGAGCAAGGTCCGCCTGCACTGCCGCCGCGTCGACGCGGAAGGCGGCGACGTCGCCGGCGGCGTGCTGTCGGTGAAACTCCTCGAAAACCAGGAGGCCGCCGGGACCTCGGCACCGATACTGCCCATGTTCCTGCCCGGCGTGGTCGGTTCGGCACCGCTGTGGTTGCGCTGCTGCCACGACGTCGACATCAGCTTCACCCGGCGTGAGTGGCTGGTGCTCGCCGGTGAGCCGGGCACCGGCAAGCACACCCTCGCCCAGGGCGTGCACCGGCGGCGCAGTCCCGCCGGGCGGCTGCACACCCTCGACGCCGGCCGGATGTCCGCCACCTGGCGGGAAGAGCTGCGGCGCGACCTGATCGACGATCCGGTGGACACGTTGGTGATCCGCCGGGTCGACCGGCTGGGCCGGGCCGGGATCCGGACGCTCACCGTCGTGCTCGGCGAGGTCCGCCGCGCCGCGGACCCGCCGTGGCTCGCGGTCACCGTGACACCCGACATCGAAATCGACGCGGAACTGCTGGCCTTCTTCCCGCGCACGGTCACCGTCCCGCCGCTGCGGCGCCACGTGCAGGACCTGTCCGACCTGGTACCGCTGTTCCTCGACCGGCTCTCCGGCGGTGGGCGGCTGACCTGTTCCCCGGCGGCGATGCACCTGCTCATGCGCGCCGACTGGCCCGGCAACGTCGCACAGCTCTACCGGGTGCTCAAGCAGGTCACCAAACGCCGCCGCACCGGCATCATCCAGCCGGCCGATCTCCCGGCCGAATACCGCGCCATCACGCGTCGCCCCCTCAACCGGTACGAGACCGTCGAGCGGGACGCCATCGTGCGCAGCCTCGAAGACGCCGACGGGAACAAGGCCCGCGCGGCCAAGCTGCTCGGCATCTCCCGGGCCACCATCTACCGCAAGATCCACGAATACGGCATCGTCACGCCCGGCCACTGAGGGGTTGGGCCGAGTGCGACGCACGCGCCACGAGGTCGATGAGTTGCTGGGCGTTGACCTGGGCGTAGTCGCGGTAACAGTTGTTCAGCAGGACGTGCACCCGTGCGGCATTGTCGGCCAGTCCCCGGATCTTCGGCGCCCATTCCCGCAACTCGTCCGGGGAATAGCGGTAGCCGAACCGTTCGTGGATATTCTTGCTGGTCCATTTCGGGGAATGGCCGTGGAACCGCACCACGGCGAGGTCGGCGGTCGCGGCCGCGATCGGGGGAACCGAGGAGGCGTACCCCTGCGGCATGTCCACGCAAACCAGCGGAACACCGTTTCCGGACAGGAACTTCAGGGTCTCGTCGCGGTTGTCCTCGCTGAGCCAGGAGCGGTGCCGGAACTCCACACACCCCTGATAAGGCGGCGTGAGCCGGCGGGCACAGGCCAGGATGTACTCCTTGTTCGCGCGGGAGATGGTGAACCACGGCGGGAACTGCAGCAGGATCGCGCCCAGCTTGCCGGTCCGGCGCAACGGGTCGAGCGCGGAGAGGAACCGCTCCCACACCTGATCGACCACCGGCGGCGGGACGTCGCGCGGATAGAGCGTGTCCTTGCCGAGTTTCTCCGGATCCGGCCGCAGGTCGGCGGGCAGCGAACGCACGCGGGTGGGGTGTTGGGTGAACAGGCTGAATGCCTTGACGTTGAAGGTGAAGTCGCGGGGCGTCCGGCCCGCCCACTGCGCCGCCGTCCGTTCGGCCGGGATCCCGTAATAGGTGGAGTCGACCTCGACGAGCGGGAATCGCTCGGCGTAGTAACGAAGCCGCTTCTCCGGGGTGTCCGTTTCGGACGGATACCACCCGGACTCGATCAGCGTCCGATCGGTCCACGACGCCGTGCCCACCCGGATGGTTCCCATTTCCCCAGCGTAGGAAGCCGGTCGGCGACCGGCAGCGCGACCGGCAGCGCGCCGGTGTCAGGCCGCATGCTGGACGGGTGCGCGAAACCACGCTGGAGGTCCGGATCGCCGCCGAGCTGAGGATGTTCCTGGCGGCCCGGCGGCGCGGTGCGTCGGTGACGGTTTCCTACGACGGCACGTCCTCGCTGGGACACGTGGTCGAGTCGCTGGGCGTTCCGCTGCCCGAAGTGGGCCGCATGGTGATCGGCGGCAGGGTCCGCGAGCCGGGTTACCGGCCGGAGGGCGGCGCGGTGATCGAGGTGGCGGCGGTCTCACGCCCCCAGCCGCTGCCCTCCGCACGCTTCGCGCTCGACGTGCACCTCGGCACCCTGGCCCGCCGCCTGCGTCTGCTCGGCGTCGATTCCTGCTACGCAGGAGATCTCAGCGGCGATCCGGACGACGACGCGCTGATCGAGCGGGCGAACCGCGACGGCCGGCTGCTGCTCACTCAGGACCGTGACCTGCTGCGCCGCCGAGCGCTCCGACGCGGCGCGTACGTGCGGGGCACCCGGCCCGAGGAGCAACTTCTGGATGTGCTGGACAGGTTCGCGCCGCGTCTGGCGCCGTGGACCCGGTGCACGGCCTGCAACGGCTTGCTCTCCTCCGTACCGAAAAGCGACATCGCACACCGGCTGCGGCCGGGAACACGCCGCAGCTACGAGGTCTTCTCGCGCTGCCCGGCCTGCGGCCGGATCTACTGGCGTGGTGCGCACTCCCGGCGTCTGCAGGAGATCGTCGACAGGGCGGTCGCGACCACGACAGCGATTTCATCTCGGCGGCGGAGCGACGCCGTATAGGTCGTTATACGACCTTTTTCCGCGCGGCGGGTCAGGTGGCGATGTCCGGATAAGGCAGCGTCACGTGCGCCATCCGGCGGGCGTATTCCTGTTGGAAACCCAGGGGTTCGGGGTAGTCGCGCTCGAACAGGGCGATGAAGAGCGTGAGCGTGAGGAACGGGTGCGCACCGAGTTCGAAGAGCGCGACGTGGTCATGCTCGGCCAGCGCCGCGCGCTCGCTTTCCTCGAAGCGCAGCCAGGTACTGGCTTCCCCGTCGACGCAGTTGATGATCCGGTTGGCCTGGGTGGACTCCCACCACCGCACGGTGCCCGCGGGGTCCTCGCGGTACCGCTCGACGAGGGCCGGGTCGCGGTCGACGGTGTAGAGGAACTTGTTCAGCAGGTACTTGCTCACCGCGGGTCTCCGTTCGGGTACCAGGTGAAGTAGGCCTCCATCGTGTGATAGAGGTCGTAGGTATCGACGTAATCGGCCTTCTGTCCCTCCCCCGCGACGCCCATCATCAGCATGAAGTCCATGAAGCCGTGGGTGGCGTTGCCCGGCAGGTGCAGGCTTTCCAGGCTGACCTCGGCCAGGCATTCGGAGATGTCCCCGCCCGCGATCCAGCCCACCGCCTTCTGGTCGAACACCGGGTCGGGCCCGTGCGGACCGAACTGCCGAGGGCCGCCCAGTTCCAGCGAGAGGTGACCGGTCCCGATCACCGCGACGCGCTGGTCCGCCGGCCAGGACTCGATGAGCTGCCGGAGCGTGCGGCCCAGCTGCACGAAGCGTTCGGGCCGCGGAAGCGGCGGCGCGAAGATGTTGGTGTAGATCGGCACGATCGGCAGATCGTTGGCCGGGCGCAGCGTGATGATCGGGCAGGTGATCGAGTGATCGATCCGCATCTCGTTGGAGAACGCCAGGTCGAAGCCCGCGTCGAGGCCTTCCCGCAACACGTGGGACGAGAGGTCCTCATGCCCCTTGAGCAGCATCTTGGGCAGCCCGAACTCGCGTTCTTCGTTGTAGAAGTTCGCGTCGTAGAACGGGGCCTTGCCCACCAGGAACTGGGGCATGTTGTCCAGCCACAACTGGTGGAAGTGGTCCGAGCCGACCATCACCAGGATGTCCGGGCGGGCCAGGGTGAGGGTCTCGCGGAAGGCCTCCACCTTGCGCACCCACTCGTCGACGAAGGGCGCCCGGTCCTCACCGGTGGAGTTGCTGGCCCGGTAGTAGAAGGGGTGATGGGTGGATGCGATCACCGCGACCAGTTCAGCCATGGGAACCTCCGTTGGTGTCAGGCTGGGGTGCGATGGGCCGGTTGTTCAGGTCCACCGAAAGGAAGATCTCGTTGCCGACCGGCCGGCGCAGTTCCTCGGCGAGCTGCCCGATCAACCCCGCGGTGCGGGCCAGCAGGGCGAACGCGCGCAGCAGCGGCAGCGGCAGGCCGAGATCGGCCAGCGCGGCGCCGCACACGCCGGCGCCGTTGAGCGGCAACGTCCTGCCGAGCACTCGCGGGTGCACGCGCCCGATCGCGGCGAACAGGGCGAGGTGGGGTCCGAACAGGTTCTCCTCTTCGGCGATCCGCAGCAGGCGGGGAGTCCGCGGGTCGCCCTCCTTGTGCACGTGGTGCCCGAGCCCCGGAATGAGCTTCTTCGCCTGCCGCCGGGCGCGCACGGTGGCCAGCGCCAGCTCGTCCCAGCCGGCGTCGTCCACCGGCAGCTCACCGTCCACAGAGGACAGCACGTCGTGCAGGAAGAGCCCGCAGTCCTCGGTGACGCCGAGGAACCGCGAGCCACCGCCGAGCAACCCGGCGGCCAGGGCGCCCTGGACCGAGTCGGGCGCCGACAGGTAGGTCAGGCGGGTCACGATCGCCGTCGGGGTGAACCCGTGGTCGGCCAGCGCCGCGAGCACGGCCTCGAACACCCGCACCTCGCCGGGCGCCGGGCGACGCTGCGTGGCCAGCCAGAACGCGAGTTCCCCGAAGGAGACCTCGCCCATCACGTCCTCGGCGAGATCCTGGCCGAGCAAGGTGATCGTCTTCAGCGACGACGCGCCGAGCGCGGTGGGATATTCCGGGGGGTACTCGGTGGGATGTTCGTGGTCAGCCACGATCGGCCTCCTCGGGGTTGGTGAGCCACCGGCGCAGTTCGGCGCCGTGCTCGTCGAGTCCGGGCGGGGGCAGCCGGTAGCTCACCGGCGTCGCGGAGAAGCGGATGGGGTGCCGGGTCGTCGGGACCGCCCGCTCCCCCACCCCGACCTCGACGACCGGTTCCAGCCCGAACCGCTCGGCCATGGCGAACCCGCCGTCGATGGTGTTGATCGGCCCGCTGGGCACCCCGGCCTCGACGAGCAGATCGAACCAGGCGATCGCGCCTCGCTGTTTGAGCCGCTCCACCAGGATCGGGCGCAGCTCGTCGCGCCGCCGCGTGCGGTCCTCGTTGCGGGCGAAGCGCGGATCGGTGCCGATCTCGGGGATGCCCAGGACCTCGCAGAGCTTGCGGAACTGGCCGTCGTTGGCCGCCGCGACGATCAGATCGTGGTCGGCGGTGGGCAACGGCTCGTACGGGAACACGCTCGGGTGCGCGTTGCCCATCCGATAGGGCACCGTGCCGCCCGCGACGAAGGCGGAGCTGTGGTTGACCAGCCCGGTCAGCGCCGAGGACAACAGGTTCACCTCGACGTGCTGGCCGTGCCCGGTCGCGTCGCGATGCCGCAGCGCGGCGAGGATGCCGATGGTGGCGTGGTTGCCGGCCATGACGTCGAACACCGAGATGCCGGCACGGTACGGGGAGCCGTCCGGATCGCCGGTCAGGCTCATCAGCCCGGAGATCGCCTGCACCATGAGGTCGTAGCCGGGCACGTCGCGGCCCGCGCCGGAGCCGAATCCGCTGATCGAGGCGTAGACGATGCCCGGGTTGGCCGCGCGGACCGCGGCGAAGTCCAGTCCGTACTTGGCCAGCCCGCCGGGTTTGAAGTTCTCGATGACCACGTCGGCGCGCCGGGCGAGTTCCCGGGCCACCTCGGCATCGGCGTCGGTGCGCAGATCCAGCGAGATCGACCGCTTCCCGCGGTTCACGCCCAGGTAATAGGTCGACACGCCGTCGCGGACCGGAGGCATCCAGGTACGCGTGTCGTCT
>Ga0310811_10003064_pt1 | contig 21019 bp, 16 predicted proteins | sample YCmetagenome_FD_207642 | JGI IMG/M metagenome (GOLD analysis project Ga0310811, IMG submission 207642) | Soil microbial communities from experimental microcosm in Duke University, North Carolina, United States - YC | ecosystem: Engineered > Artificial ecosystem > Soil microcosm > Unclassified ...
CCCAGTCTTCCTCAACCTGGGGGGCCAGTCCGACCTCAGGCTGCTCGACGTTCAATACTTCTAGTTCCGCATTGCAATCTGCACAATAAATGATCTCGCCAATCAGCACGTTCTGTAATGCTACCTCTGCATCACACTCAGGACAATGCGCCATATCTTTCTTCTCCTTCAGTCTCTCATCGCTCAGTTGCTATAACAGCGAACAAAAAAACGCCTTTCATCCTTCACTCATGGGGAAGGACGAAAAGCGTGTATAGGCTTTCGTGGTACCACCTTCATTCGCCAGCAGCTTACACTGCTGACCTTATCAGGGACGACGCACAGGTCATCTCTCTCAGCTCGATAACCGGAGCCCTCGGTCAAGTTCTACTCTCGCCTCAACGATTTCTTCTTGCAGCGTTCAGGGTTTTATTCGCGGTTCTGTCATGCGAGCTTCTCACTTACCTGCCCGCTCTCTGTCTGTCCAGGGGGACCGCTACTCGTCCCGTCTTGCCTTTTTTCTTGAGTTCTTATTGATATTTTTACGATAAAGGGCAAATAAAAACGCCCTTCATCCTGCACATCCTACATTTTGCTGGAGAAGGACGAAAAGCGACTTCTTCATTGGGACTATAGACGCATAATCTATAGTGTCGACTCTCGTGATACCACCTTCATTCGCCGCAGCTTCACAGCCTGCGACCTTGCGTACAGAGCTCCTACTTATTATATCTGTATTGTTTTCTTCTTCGGAACTCTCTACATACCTGTTAACGGAGGCTTCCGGTCAAGTTCTACTCTCGCTTTGGGCGATTTCTTCTTGCGGCTTTTCGGGGTTTATTCACGGCTCTGTCATACGGGCTTTCCACCTGCCGCCCGCTCTCTGTCTGTCAGGGAAACCGCTACTCGTCCCTACGGCGCTTTTGCATATCGGTTTTATTTACCTTGGTTGTAACAAGTTATACCATGCTCTTCCCACCCTGTCAAGAAGCACAACTGCGAATAATGCCAGGATTGAAGAAGTTTATATGTTATAAACATGGGAACCGTCTACCCTATGTATTATTCGTACTATCTTCCACACAACAAGGGGATTTTTCCACACCATACAAGCATTCCGTAGAATCGCCGCTTGTCTGCGCCCGTCCGCTAGCTACCACTGTAGCCAAAGGCTACGGTGCCTCCCTGCACAGGTAAAGCCGATCCCACGGTGTTATAGTACTGCGGACGTTCGGCGACGAAGAGCGATCCGTCCAACGTCTGCACGGTCATCGCGATCTCGTAGTACTGGAATGAACTCCCTCTGACCATGTTCGCCCGCACATACGCTGAGACATCAAAGGTCGCACGCGTATTATTGCCAAGCTGAATGCTGACGATACTACTCATCCCCATACTATTCACCAGCGTGATAGAGATGGTTTCTGGCGTTGAGGTCGGATTCTGCAATGTGAGCCATTCATTATAGCCGCTATTATTGTATCCCTCGGCGAAATTATATGCTTTGTAGGTTGCAGTCTGCCCGGTTACGTCGGTGAGACCCGTAGAGCGCTGCGTGTTTCCATTGATGGTGTGCGTATAGTTGAAATACATCTGGCGCGCAACGACGATGTTCGCGCCCGTCGACACAATATCAGCGGACACTTCCCTCGAGGGAGCACCTGCGCTCTGGGCGTTGACGTTCCAGATGATCTGGCTCATAGGCGCAACGGTGACGGTATAGGGCTTCTTCGTGCCATTGATATATTCCAGGTTGATCGTCACTATAGCAGCCATATTCGCCGGGTCAAGATTGGCAATCGCCAGGTTCTCCTGGGTCGCGCCTCCCGCACCGTTCTGGCCCGCAAAACCTTCGGCCAGAAACCACTCTTTTGCCAGATCTTGCGCACCCACAAGCGAACTGGCTCCCGTGATCGATCCCGCAACCCCTCCATTTACCTGTGTGGCATATGCTGGACGCTCCACCACGACCGGCTGCGTGGCATGTACGACAACGGCGGTGTGCTGCGGCAGAGAGATTGCGGCGGGAGCTATCGTCGCACGCGTACCACCCGCCACGCTTACGTTCTGTGTGCCAACCTGTTTGCCTCCAGCATAATAGGTAGCGGTGACCTGCGCATTCTGTCCTCCCGGCGGATTCAAAATAGTCAGGAAGGAGGTATAACCGCCACCACCACTCGCTACGTCAGCAAAATAAAACGTCGTCGCCGTATGGGTCGTTCCCATCACATCGCTACCACTGTTAATCCCATGATAGTTGAAATACATCGGACGCTCGGCCACGATTCCTGGACAGTGTGAGCTTGCATCATTTTTCACGACGGTAGCCACTGAAATCCCTCTGCCATTCGCGGTCGTACCCAGCTCGGCCCCGACATCGACGGTTTTGCGGCTGGAAGGATTGACGGTATATTGTCGCGAGACGGTACTGCCGCCCTCTTGCAAAAATTGCACACGCACGACGCACGCGTTATTCTGATCGGGATTGCCCAGCGTGATAAATTCCCGGAAACCTGCCCCCACACGTCCCTCTGCAAAATACCAGCTGCTGGCCGTTGGGCCAGCAGAAATGACATAACTATGCAAACGCTGATACACAAATTGACCTGTGCTCGTTGATGGCGTCCCCTGATAATCGGTAATGAGCGCAGGGTACGCGCAAACGTCACCCACACCGGCAGTCCATGACCAGGCCATCCAGCCAATATGATGATTATCAAGGTAGCTATACAACTGGGAGAGATAGTCCGCTTTGCAATCATACTGACCATTTTCCGCAGAAATAACTGCGTACGTACTACTCACTTTGCCGAATGCAGCATCCCAGGTGGACGGCGCTTTATCTGCATATTGATAGGGATGCGTGTCGTAGACGATATTGCTCCCGCTGATTGGTTGCGACGGTACGTGACTGAGGTCAAATCCCCAGTTATTCCCTCCGACGAGAATCAGGTTGCTTGCCCCCGTCTTACGTATCGTATTCACTACTTGCTGCATGCCCACGGCCTGATACGAGAGCGTCTTCGCACATTTACAATCGTCCGAGGAATCCGTGTCTTTGACGAGGCAACCATTGACGAGGCAGGCCCACGAGGCCACATGTGGTTCATTATAAGCTTCAAACAAGACATTGGTATAATTTTTATAGATCGTCGCGGCCTGCGTCCAGAAAGTAAGGCTATCAGCATCCGGCAAAGGCCAGGGGCCACCTCCCTGCAACGATTGCCTGTTAGCATCTACCCATTGCAGATCCAGCACGACATTCATATGTTGTGACGTCAAAGTATCGATCGTCTTCTTGATCAACGCCTGATATTGCGCAGCTGTACAGGGATATCCCGGTGCCCCATTGAGCCAGAACCCCTCAGAAACCGGCAAACGCACGGTATTGGCTTCCCAGTAATAGCCTCCTTTAGCGCTATCTCCAGAACCCATATGTGCCAGACTCGCTGCGTCCAGCGGACCCTGACCGGAACAGTTATATTCCAAACCATCACGCCCGATGCCACGAAATACATATTGCTGCCCATCGGCCCCTACAATGGTGTTTCCTTTCACATGGTAGGGCCCGTTAGCTCTGGTATTATAGAACAACGTTGCAGCAGCATGTACGACACTTTTTGGACTGAGAAATGACGGCAGAAACCAGCCTGCCCCTCCAACGCTCAAAACGGCCATTACTAGAAGACTTGATGCGACAATTTTTCTTCTCAATGCCATAAAATACTTCCTTTGCTACATATATATACTGAAAACCTCAAATCTATCTTAATCCCTTCATACCCTAAAATCAATGTAAATATTGTTTTAACAGGCTAAAGGTCACCATGGTATTACCCATTTTCCGCTTCATTCTCCAAAAAACGATCCCCATACATAAAATGGGGGGATTTTACAAGGGCTTCTTGCAGGATAAAATGATGTCTCTTTTTCTTTTATAAGCGCTTCATGCTTCCCTATTCCACTTTCTCTATGACTCCAAACACATCCAATCATTACTACCCCAAACGTACTATAGCTCTACACCTTATCCCTGTTTTTTTGTACACTTGCAGAGATATATTTATCTTTATAGGGGATGTATAATGGGCATTATTCGCAAAAAGGTTCGTTTTCCACTATTTCTGGTCCTTGTAGGTTTATTAATATCTGTAGGGCTCGATGCCTGCCAGTCAGAGCCTACTCAGCAATCATCTCAGGAAATACCTACTCCAATTGCTGGCTTTTCTATGACGCCTGTTGCGGCTGCAAGCCCAATAAACATTCCGTCAGAAGGGTCACATTCAACCCCTGGCGCTACACCGGGCCCTGGTACTCCCACCCCTGGAGCCACGGAGACAGGCCAGCCTACGCCGCCAACTTCGACGTCTCCCCCTCCCGTGCAACATAATGGCGTACGTCCGGTGCTGGCCTTTTATTATCCCTGGTACTCAACTTCGACATGGTGTACCTGCCAGATGTCCGACCAACCTACGATTAAATACAATTCCAGCGATAACACAACGATTGAACGTCAACTAAACTGGGCCGCAACGGCAGGTCTCACGGGCTTCATCAGTTCCTGGTGGGGAGCAGGCGATCAGACGGATACGAATTTCCAGAAGTTGCTGAGCGACTCTGCCTCGTTGCAGAGCAGCACGGGCTACAATTTCGCCTCAAGCATTTATTTTGAGACGGATGCGCCCGCATTTCAGGGGAGTGCCAAGACTGTGAGTGCCCTCGACTATCTCGCGAGCCATTATATGAATAATTCTCACTTTTTTCATTGGAATGGCCATCCGGTCATTTTTTTCTGGGACCCGCTGGGTAATGGGCGTACGTTGAGCTATTGGGCAAGTATTCGCCAGCAGGTTGACCCCAATCATCAGATGATCTGGTCAGCTGAGGGGGTGGACATGACCCTGCTCACGGTCTTCGATGGCCTTCATCTGTTCAGTGGCGGCTACTGGGGTCTCCAGCATAATACGATGCCTGCGGTTGATCAGGGCTTCCGCAGCAAGATTACTGCGTATAATCAGGCCAATGGCACGCAGAAAATCTGGGCGGCTGGCATTATCCCTGGTTATGATGATACGCGTGTTCCCGGACGTGTTGGCGCGTATATTGTGCCACGCGACAACGGAGCAACTTATACCACCAGCTGGGAGGCTGCGATGAGTAGCAATCCCGAATGGATTACGATCACCAGCTTCAACGAATGGTTCGAGGGCGCGGAAATCGAGCCGAGTGTCACCTGGGGCAACGAGTATCTTAATCTTACGCAGAAGTTCACGCAGGAATGGAACGGCTAATCATTCCCACTGGCATTTCCAGACGTTTCTTGGCTTGCATTTATCCTGCTAAACGCAAGCCCACCGCTGTCGTTTCTCGTGAGCTTCAATCCCTATCTCTTGACAGTACTGCTATGATAATGCAGGAATTATTCGTTGCAGTATTCACAGTATATTACACAGGAATGTATATGAAACGGGGATTACCATTTCCAGTTTTAATAGCCGCATGAGCGACCACGCCGGGCTCATGCGGTCGAAAATGGCTCTTTATAGAGATGCTGTTCACTCACAATGTCGGTGAGTGATGTTTTTGCTCTGGCATCTTCTCCCTCCATTCTCACCGTTTCACTCTCTTCATGGCGTGTGTCGCGCCGAGCATCGATCCTCTCGCTGCCTAAGGTATGTTTCGCGACACCGTGTGCTTCCCGCCACATCCATGCACGAGAGCACGCTCGCCCGCGCATCCCGTGCCTCTCTCAGGGCCGATAGAGGCTTCCGGCATCACACAACCGACCATTGTTTACGCAGCAGAAGCACACTTCTCTCATAAAGGAAAATACAGGGTAATGTTACAGGTTAATCATATTCAACTCTCTTATGGACCACGTCGTATTCTTGATGATGTCTCCTTTACTGTCGCTCCCGGCGAGAAAGCCGGTCTCATCGGTGTCAATGGCGCTGGCAAAAGTTCTTTGCTAAAAATCGTTGCCGGTCTGCTTGAGGCCGATGGAGGCACGGCGATTCTTCCTCGCACTCATGGCTATCTCTCGCAGGATGTGGCGCACGAAACGTCGGTCGCCGAGGGCAGTACGGTGCGTGACTTCGTCTTTACCAGCACAGGTCTGGATAAGGCGCTTCTTCAATATGAAGAGATCTCGGCACGTATGGCTGAGGGGAATGATGATCTGGAGCAGCTTCTTACGCGCTTTTCTCAGGCTCAGGAGGCGCTGGAAAGTCTGGGATACTATGAGGCTGATGCGCGCTGTGAAGAGCTGATTGCCGGTTTGAATATCGGTGGCGTGACGCTGGATCGCAAGGTAAGTACGCTGAGCGGCGGACAAAAAACCAAGCTGGCTCTGGTACGCCTGCTTTTCCAGAATCCTGAACTCCTGATGCTCGACGAACCCACGAACTTTCTGGATGTCGAGGCAAGCAACTGGCTCATGGAATTTCTCCAGACCTATAAAGGGGCCATTCTGATCATTTCGCACGATCTGGACCTGCTGGATCGCAGTATCACCAAAGTGCTACGCCTCAACGAATTTACGCACAAGCTTGAGGAATATCGCGGCACCTATTCAAACTATCTGACCGTTACTGGCGATGCACTGGCCTTGATGGAACGCACGAAACATCAGCAGGAACGCGAGATTACACGTTTGCGCAAAACGTCCGAGAAGTTGCGCGGCTATGGCGCGACCCGCGTCAGCCAACGTATCGCTGTTGATAAACGTATCGCGGAATTGGAGACGAGCAAGCCCCAGTTGCCACAAAACAGCCGTCGCATTAAGATCGATTTCCCCGTTCGCCAGCCCAGCGGACAGGATGTGATCGTGGCCGATCGACTCTCTAAACGCTACGATACAAAAGAGATCTTCCGCAATGTGAGCTTCCTGGTTGAGCGTGGTCAGCGTATGGTCATCGTTGGCCTCAACGGCGTCGGTAAAACAACGCTGATGCGCGCCATGCTCGATCTCACACCAATACAGAGCGGACGCGTCACGATCGGCGACCGCGTCGAGATCGGCTACTATGCTCAGGAGAGCGAGGGCCTCGACTATGAGAATACGGTTATCAATGAGGCGACGACGGTTCTTCCCGAGAATACAAAACGCGTACGCAGCATTCTCGGTCGCTTTCTGTTTAACGGTGACCGCGTGTTCCAAAAAATCGGCACGCTGAGTGGTGGTGAGAAGACGCGCCTGGCGCTCGCCAAGATGGTCCTGGCTGGCCCCAATCTGTTGATGCTGGACGAGCCCACGACCCACCTGGACGCGCTCTCACGCACGATCATCGGCGAGGCGCTCGGCAGCTATAGCGGAACGATCATTACGGTGACGCACGATGTCGAGTTTGTACAACATCTAAAACCTAATACGCTACTTCTCATGCCAGAAGGCCGCATTGTGGTCTACGATGAAAAATATGATGAACTACTCCAACGCGCTTAACGTCAAATGGAAGACCCACCCTGTAACGTGGTCAGGGTGGGTCCTCTATCATCCCCGTAGAGGCACTGCTTGCCTGCAATGTCACGGGATTGAGGGGAGATCGATAGGCACCGGGTACAGGCTTATTTCCGGCTTGTCTGCGCCTCTACGGAGATGATAGGACAGATAAACAGCACCTTTACCATCATTTCATCATTTCATCATTCCACTCCCTTGACTTTTCGCAAAAAGTTGTGTATACTTGACTACGTTAACCACAAAATAGACTTCATCAGGAGATGCCACGAGTGATAACTTTCAACTAATCTGTACCAATCATAGGCATATGCTGCTGCTGGCTTAGCTGCCTGTTCTCTGCACTTCAGAGAAGAAGGAGTGAGCTATGGTACGTTAGTTGAGAAGATACCCCAGGCTCCGATAAAAGCCTCTCACCTTTTTTCGCACACCACTCTTTTCCAGAGTATCTTCTTCCAGAACAAATCAACATGTTCTCTACACTCACTACCCATAACTGCACTACTTTTCGTCGGTACACTTCTCTCAGAGGGAACTATAGCTAACAACATACATCGTCGCAGCATACCATGCATCTCGCATCGATTGACAAAAGATATACATACAATTGTACCGGCATCAAGGAAAGAGGAGTTGGGTTTGGCTGAACAATTTTCTGCAAAAAATACAAATAATGATGAGCGGCCCCTTGACGGCCTGCTCTCTCGTGCCCCTGAGCGGGCGATTCTGGTCAGTGTTGAGATGCCCGAGGTTGATTGGTCCGTCAATGAGTCGCTCGATGAGCTGGAACGACTGGCTACAACCGCTGGCGTGGCCTGCATGGACCGCATGGTGCAACGTCTGCAAAAGCCGAATCCCGGTATGCTTCTGGGATCGGGCAAGGTGAAAGAGCTCGGCGAGCTGGTTCATGCCCACGATTGTGACGCCGTGATCTTTGATCTCGAGCTCAAACCAGGTCAGCATCGCAATCTTGAACGCGAGCTGGAAGTTCAGGTCCTCGATCGTACGGCCCTGATTCTGATCATCTTTGGACAGCGTGCTCGCACTCGCGAGGGTCGTCTCCAGGTTGAGCTTGCTCAGGTCGAATATGATCTGCCAAGATTGACCCGCCAGTGGTCGCACCTCTCACGTCAGCGCGGCGGCACTCAGCAGCGCGGTGAAGGTGAGAAACAGATCGAGGTCGACCGCCGTATGCTGCGCCGCCAGAAGGACCAGTTGGAGGAAGATCTCGAGCACGTACGTGCCGAACGTCAGATTCATCGCGAACGACGCAAGTACACTGGCGCGCCCGTCGTCGCTCTCGTCGGCTATACCAATGCCGGGAAGTCGACCCTGCTCAACCGTCTGGCCAATGACACGCACACACTCGCCGAAGATAAGCTCTTCGCCACGCTGGACCCCACTACCCGCCGTGTACGTCAGGCGGGCGGCCAGGAGTTCTTGCTGACCGATACCGTTGGTTTTGTCCAGCGCCTTCCTACGACGCTGGTCGCCGCCTTCCGTGCCACGCTGGAAGAGGTGGCCGAAGCTGACGTGCTGCTACATGTCGTTGACGCATCTCATCCCCAGGTCCATACGCAGGTTGCGGCGGTCGAACAGGTCCTGGAAGAGATCGGCGCAGGCGGCCTGCCGATGGTGGTAGCGCTGAACAAGATGGATCTGCTACCGTCCGATATTCCCTTGCAACTTCAGGGTATATCAAGCAAGCTGCCAACAGTGCAAATCTCAGCGGCTCAGGGCACCGGTACTGAAGAGTTACTACGCTGCATCAGCAAGACGCTGGTAGAACAGTTTGTCGCGCTCGATGTCATCATTCCCTACGATCACGGCGAATTAGTAGCACAGTTGCACCGCTTCGGCACGATCGAAAGCGAGGAATACGAGGAGGAGGGGACGCATATGCGCGGGCACATCCCGACCAATCACAGCGGCCCTTTCTTGCCGTTCCAGCAGCACACCACACGACGCAACGTCCGTGTGTAATCAATACAAAACTATCATCGGGAGAGACTCATTTCCCACCATTTCTCTCAAGAAACTATCCATCAGAGGGTGACACATGTACGCCACCCTCTGATGGGAATTTCGGTTTCTCTACCCATCATGGCAAAAAATCGTGCCCACTATGGATGAAATGAACCCATGTGTGTATCTTCTTTGCGATACAATTTCCTTGCCATCTGGATCAACTCTGGAGACATTAGTGATCTTCAAGCTGCTTGGGAAAACGGTCAGCTACAAGATCTAATATGACGTTGTGCTCAAGGAACGCCTTGAGCCCACTGAGCACCAATGTGAAGCCTTCAGTTGAACCAATTGCCTGATTGACAACTTCATCCCCATTCCCACGGAAGCCGGTGTGGGTGATGCTGACAAACGTGGTGTCATCGGAGAGCGCTGTAAAAATCCACTCGACCGGACTAGGTGTGCCGTAGCCAGACCATTCGATGAGAATGCGCTTATTTTCTTCAATGGCCTTGACACTCACCTGGGAAGAGACAGCATACATCTCCCAATCCCATTGGACCTGGCTACCCGGTTCCAACCGACCACTGCTTCTGGTAAACCAGAATCTGGTTGTTATAGCAGGATTGATAAACGCCTCAAATACCTCTGCAACTGGTCTCCGAATCAACATTTCCGCTTTTGCAACTGGCGTCTGTGTGAGTTGGAGATTTTCCATTGACGTGTTCCTTTCCATCCGAAAAGGGAAGACAAGCCCCCTGACGGCCATTGACGTTTCCCCACCGACCCTCTCGCCCCTCGCTTTACTGCAAATACGTCTGCACGACATCACGCTCCAACGCCAGCCCCGTCCATTCGTCCGCATTGGGACCATCGTAGATCAGCGTGTAAGGTCCGGCAAAGTGCGCCCGGCGCGTGATCTCCAGACAGCGCTCGTAATCGGCGCGATCCAGCTCGAACGGCGCAGCAAAATGCGCTTTGGTATGGCAGGACTCAGCATAAGTAACAATCTGCTCCAGATCTGCATACTTCCCCTCACCACGCCAGTTGCCAAAATCAAAACACAGCCCAACCTTCCCATCCAACCGCCCACAAACACGCTGCACAGCCTGTGGCGTCGAGAGCAGATTGAGCCAGTTCTCCGTCATCAGCCGCATCCCCTGAGCCTGTGCTCGCTCCACCATCTTCTCCAGCTCACGCACACTCTGCTCAAGGCTCTCCGCTGAAGGTGCCGCTTTCCCACCAACGACGCGTATACAGCGCGCTCCAAGCTGACTCGCCACATCGAACCACTGGTTGATCCAGCGAATATTGCGCTCGAGCTCTACCGGATCAGGATGGGTAATATCGCCATCATCCACCAGAAACGAAAAAAGTTCGATCTCTGCCTGTTCCAACGCTCCACGCAGTTCACGTAAATAGCCCACATCCAGCGTCGGCAGATGAAAATGACAGATCTCCAGCGTATGAATGCCAAAATCTGCCAGACGTTGCGGCAGTTCTAACAGGGTAATCGCTCCCCTGCCATGGCTCTCTACAGGAATATCCTGCTCAACGCCGTAAGATCTCGGATTGCCCAGTGTCCGATGCAAACTCCAGGTCGAAACGGATAAACGTCTTCCGCTCACTGCTTCTTTGCTCGTCATATTCACATACATCCTTGTCACTAACTATACGTCTCTTCCCCTGTCGTAGAGGCGCTGCCTGTCTGCGCCAAATCCGCATCAACCGAATCGCGTGTGGCACGGAGGAGGCACAATATTCCCACTCTCGAAGAAACGCAGAGGTAGGGATCGCGCTTTATGCCGATCCGCGTACCCCTCCGGCCACCTCTCCCTTCCGCACGCTTCCTACCCATCCGCGTTCCCCCTCCGGCCACCTCTCCCTTCCGCACGCTTCCTGCCGATCTATTGCATATCAATTTTCTTTGCCCGGGACATATCCCGCGGCCAGAAGGTTCTCTAATGGCAGGAAACGTGGCGTTGGCAATGCGTCCCAGGAGAACCAACCAATCGCCGACATCTCACGCGCTGAGTTCATCCGCGCCTCTCCAGAAACATATCTACTCTCCATCCAGAGGGTGATATAATGTTTCCCTTCTACTTCAAAAAGGTCGTTGGTTATCGTGAGGAAGGTCACATCGGCAATCAATACACCGGTTTCTTCCTCAACCTCACGCACAGCACACTCTTCCGGCGATTCACCAAACTCTACATGGCCACCTGGCATCGACCACGTCCCATCCCCATGCGAGTTCTGACGCTTCATCAGTAGAACCTGCTCGCCTTTCCTGATAATCACCCCAACACCAACATACGGTCGTTTCGACATGGACATTCCCTCCCTCATATAGCTCGAGCGTACTTGATTCTCTCCATAAAATCAAGACGTTGGCGGCACCACTATTCTGACGTAGATGTGAGCCCGCAGCAAAAATACGGCGATTGACACGGTATCTTATGCTGAGATTACGCAAAAAAAATCGCTGAGTTCGAGAAAAATACTACAAAAATCCCCGCCGAACATGCTATACTTCGCGCCAGGGGGTGGAGCATATGAAACAATCACCAATCCGACCACCACGGCTGGTCAAAATCTATTCTGAAAATAATGACTTTCAATATATTGAGACGCTACGCCGCAAACGCGAGAAACGCCTGCGTAGCCGGGAATTTTTCGTCGAGGGGGTTCGCCCCCTCAATATGGCGCTGAGTCATCACTGGCAAATCAACGCCTTTGCCTATACACGCGAGAAAAAGCTCTCGGACTGGGCGGAAAATATTCTCCGCCAGTCACGTGCTCAGACCCATTACGAGATGCCTCTACATCTTCTCGAAAAGCTGAGCAGTAAAAGCGAACCTTCCGAGCTACTGGCCCTGGTGGCGATGCCTGAGGATGATCTGGAGCGTATTCCCGTCCATGAGCGATTGCTTGTTATCGTCTTCGATCGTCCGGCCAGCCCTGGCAATCTGGGGACCATCATTCGCTCCTGCGATGCGCTCAACGTCGATGGCCTGATCATCACCGGGCATAGCGTCGATCTGTATGATCCCGAAACGATCAGCGCCACGACCGGCTCTTTTTTCGCATTACCTACCGTTCGTCTCCCTTCGCAGAAAGAACTGCTCCCCTGGCTCGATCAGATCCGTGGCCGTACCAGCGGTCTGCAAATCGTGGGCAGCGATGAAAAGGCCGTCGTCGATCTTGCGGAACAGGATTTTGCGCAACCCACTATTCTTGTCGTGGGGAATGAAACCTGGGGGATGAGTGCAAGTTATAAAGAACTCTGCGATACTATCGTGCAAATTCCCATCGCGGGCGCTGCCTCTTCGCTGAACGTCGCCTGCGCAACCTCTATTCTGCTCTACGAGATCAATCGGCAACGACGAACCCATGCATAATAATGGGCCTACAGATTTTCACTGTAGGCCCATTACCGCAATTTTGCGGAGAAACAAAACTAGAGCGGCAAAACTTCATACAGACGCCACTCGGGATCAAGCTGGATCTCATTCACTACTTTTTCACCGGAAGGACCACTGCGCAAAACGAGCCGTGTATTTTGACCATCCACTAAGAACCACATATCGTTACGCTGATCATAGTAGGCATCCTGTAACCAGGTACAATCGATCACAACTTCATGCTCGATATGCCCCTTCCCCTGCTCGTCTAAGCGAACCAGCAAGGCGCGCCCACGCTTCGTATCGGCAACGGAGATGTAATTCTCCGCCAGCACACGAACTGCATGCGGATGATCCAGATCCTCCAACACTGGCCGCCAGTTCCCCGTGGCTCGATCGATCGCGATGATCATTCCCTGGTGGAACAAGGTTGCCAGAATCGTCCCATCTGGCAGTTCGCTGGCTGAATTGACATGCGTTGTCTGCGCCAATGTGCCAAATTTGATGCCACGATAATCAACGCTCTTGTCGATTTCACGCAGCTCGCCCGTTGGCGTATGCGCAAAACCATGCTCGGTCGCCCACCACTCCCAGAGAAGCTGGCCCGTACGATCAAATTCGAGAATCACGTCAAGACCGGTGCTTGCCGCCAGATATCCATGCTGCGAACGCGAAAGCGAGTGCAAAAGATTAAACGCAGGCAAGCTGACGATGTCCTGTTGCACAGGGACCAGGTTGGTGGTAAACTCATGGATAGTATCAATCGACGCAACGAAGATCCCATTGTCTGAACGAACCATACCAGCAGGCATTGATAATTCAACAATCTGTTGGAGCTTACCCTGGTCATTCAGCAGGCAAACTAAACCGCCCTGATCTCCCTTCGGTTTCTCACGGCTCCCCAGGACGGTTATGGGACAGGAGATCGTATCTTCTTTCGTTTCGGACCAATGCTGTTTGAGCATGGAATGCTTCGTTGAAATACAACTCAGGAGAATATTCACTGGTATGTCTACTCCTCACATATTTCTATGAAATACTTGTTCATTCTGCTTCAAAGGGTTGACATTCTCTCTCTCTACCTCATATAGTAGGAGGAGTCATCATATTTTGTTGATCGACAATATCAACTATAATAGCACAATGGAACAGCGAGATACAATAGTCACTATCACTACATTTCTCATGGAGAGAGCGATCTACAACTACTGTGCAGTGCTATTTTGATCTGGGGGAAGAGAACAACGCGGTTCTTCTTAGTGTGAATGTTCACCGCCAGGCAGGTCTTTGCATTCATTCAATCCGTTACCAGAAGGAGAAATTATGCCAACACCAGAGCAGAACGCACCTGATCTCATTACTCTGGGTCAAGGTGAGGGGAGCAAGGTTGAGAAAATTAAAATCAACAGCCGTCACTTGCGCGGGCAGCTGGCAGAGGAGCTAGAGCAGAATACTTCGCGCTTTAGCGAGGATCAAATTCAGTTGCTCAAGTTCCATGGCTCCTATCAGCAGGAAGATCGCGATCTTCGTCAGGCACGTAAAGCCGCTGGTGAAGAGAAGGCTTATCAGTTCATGATCCGCTCGCGTATCCCTGGCGGTGTCTTGACTGCTGCTCAGTATCTTGCTCAAGACGATATTGCCAGTAACTACGGCAACGGCACGCTACGTATCACAACGCGTCAAAGCATCCAACTGCATGGCGTTTTGAAAAGCAACTTGCGTGCCACTATTCATGATATCAATCAATCGTTAATCTCGACACTGGCTGCCTGTGGGGATGTCAACCGCAATGTCATGGCCTGTCCCGCACCGAGCGCAAGCCGCGCGCACGCGCAACTCGAAGAGATCGCTCACGCCATTGCGATGCACCTTGCCCCAAAGACAAGCGGCTATCACGAGATCTGGATCGACGGCGAGAAACAGGATCTTGACGCGGCCCCCGAAGAGGAGCCAATTTATGGGGATACCTATCTTCCCCGCAAATTCAAAATTGGCGTCGCTTTCCCTGGCGATAACTGCATCGATATCTATACACAGGATATCGGTCTGATCGCGCGCGTGCAAAATGACGATCTGGTCGGTTTTACTGTGGTCATTGGCGGCGGCATGGGCATGACCCATGGCAAACCCGATACGTTTCCCTTGCTGGCCAAACCATTCTGCGATATCGGCGTTGATGAGGTCTTACAGCTGGCAGAGACTATCGTCACGGTGCAACGCGATTATGGCGACCGCAAGAATCGCAAGCATGCGCGTATGAAGTACGTGGTTGAAGAGCGTGGCATTCCCTGGTTTCGCGCCGAGGTTGAGCGCCGCTTAGGCCGCTCCCTGGCCGCTCCCAGCCCCGTTGAAATGCACGATGTCGACGACCATCTGGGCTGGCACGAGCAGGCCGATGGACGCTGGTTCCTCGGTCTCCATGTAGAAAATGGCCGCGTCAGAGATACGGAATCTCAGCGTCTCCGCAGTGGCCTCCGCCGCGTTCTCGAGCAGTTTGCCCCTGGCGTTCGCCTGACTGCCCAGCAAGACATTTTACTCTGTGACATCTCTGCCGAACAACGTTCTGCGCTTGAAGCGCTTCTGCACGATTATGGCATTGAGACGGATCCGCAATCCATCGGCGCTTATCGCTTTGCTATGGCCTGCCCGGCTCTGCCCACCTGCGGACAGGCCGTGGCCGAGGCTGAACGCGTCCATCCTGACGTGGTACGCCAGATTGAGGCCGATCTCCACGAGCTAGGACTGGCCGGGGAACGCATCAGTATTCGTATGACTGGCTGCCCCAATGGTTGTGCTCGACCTTATATGGGCGATATCGGCTTTGTCGGCCGCACCAAAGACATCTATAATATCTATGTCGGCGGTGACATGCAGAATACCCGTTTGAATACACTCTATGCCGCCTCTGTGCGCCTGAGTGATCTGGCCCACACGTTGCGTCCCCTCCTGACTCTCTGGAAGGAGGAGCGCGAAGGAAGTGAGTTTTTCGGTGACTATTGCCAACGCATTGGCATTGAAGCTCTTCAGGCAAAGGTCGCAAGCCTCACCAGTAGCATAGCACAGTAAAATCTGCGCAGTTTCAGGAAGAGGTTTTCCGATGCCTAACTATTATCCTATTATGCTCGATATTCGTGAACGCCGGGTACTTGTTCTCGGCGGTGAACGTATTGCGGCAGAAAAAGCTGGCGCTTTGTTTACCAGCGGGGCCAAAGTGACGGTGCAATGGACGAACTTCTGTCCTGAACTTCTTGCTATGGCTGAACGCAATGAGGTCTCTCTACTCTCTAAAGCTTACGAGCCGGGGGATCTCACCGACGCGTTCGTGGTCGTGGCGGCAATAAATGAACCAGCTCTGGTCAAGCAGATCTGGCAGGAGGCACAGGAGCACAATCAACTCCTCAATGTCGTCGATGTGCCTGCTTACTGCAATTATATTGTGCCCTCGATTTTGCGTCGGGGTCAGTTCACCGTAGCCGTTTCTACAGAGGGCGCAAGCCCCAGTCTCGCCAAACGTATCCGTCAGCAATTGGAGGCTCAATTCCCCCCCACTTACGCCACCTATATGCAGCTTGCCGCTGTCGTACGTGCTTACATGCGTAACGCTGGCCTCTCCTACGACACACGCGATACGTTCTTTGGCGACTTCTTCACTTCTGATATCCTCAAACTTCTCACGGAAGGCGAGGAAACTCTGGCCCTGGCGCTCACCGTCGAGCTGCTGCGGCGCTATAATATCGAAATCTCTATAGCATCCCTTACAGCAGATCTGAGAGAGGCGGTAGCAAACTATGATAACCAGGCAACACTATGACTGGTCCGATGGTATGACAAAGATTGATGAAGATGATGAGCAACCTCGCCAGGGCAAAGTCTATCTGATCGGGGCCGGACCTGGTGACTCCGAGCTCATTACCCTCAAAGGGCTGCGCTATCTGCGCTCCGCTGATGTCGTTCTCTATGACCGCTTGATCAATACTGAACTTCTTGAGGAGACCCGTAAAGGGGCCGTCCAGATTTTTGTGGGCAAAGGTCCCAAACAACATACGATGGATCAGGAGTCGATCAATACGCTTTTGATTACGTATGCACGTCAGGGCTGCAAAGTCGTCCGCCTCAAAGGGGGCGATCCTTGCATTTTTGGGCGAGGAGGCGAGGAGGCGGAGGCTCTGGTCAAGGCCGATATCCCCTTCGAAATTGTGCCGGGCGTTACTTCCGCCATCGCTGTGCCTGCTTATGCGGGGATTCCGGTCACGCATCGTGACCATGCCTCTGCTGTGACTATTATCACCGGGCATGAAAGCACTTCTCTCACGTCAAGACAGATGGATTGGGAGGCTGTTGCACGCATTGGTGGCACGCTGGTGATCCTGATGAGCGTCAAAACGCTTCCTGAGTTTACGCAACGCCTCATCGCAGGCGGACTCGCTCCCGAACTACCCGCCGCTGTGATCCAGAATGGCACAACTGAACGCCAGCGCGTCATCACTGGCACGCTTGCGACTATCGCCGAGGACGCTGCTACTGCGGGTCTTACTGCTCCCGCTACGACGGTTATCGGGCACGTCGTTAACTTACGGGAGACGCTCGCCTGGTACCAGACCGAACAATGCATCAATACCGCCGAGTAAAAGCGCGAGCAATCAGTATACCGAAAGCCGGGACCCAGTAGAGGCACGGTGGAACTGTGCCTGCGAACTCGCACGATTCCGCTGGCTCCGCAGACGACAACGGCAACGGAGGCGATGGCGATTGCAGGCACCTGTTTTTCGACCACGGAGATCAGCGGCGAAGACACCTCTCTCTGCTCGCGCGTCTCTCCCTCCTGCGGAGCCAGACGCATCGTGCGAGTTCGCAGGCACAGTTCCGTTACACTCCACCGTGCCGCTACTGGGTCCTCCTCTCGGCCTTCATAGGCGCATGACGTTTGCGCCATGTTTCAATAGGCTAAGAAGTGGCGAGTTGTCTGGCGAGTACTTCCTGAAGTACATTCTCATCAATATTACCACCGGAGATCACTGCGGCGACTCTCTGCCCGGGCACGCGTTTCAGATAGCGAAGCGCTACGGCCACTGCGGAGGCTCCTGCCCCCTCAGCTCGAATGCCGTTATGGCTCAATAACAGGCTGATCGCCTGCTCGATCTCTGCCTCGGAAACCAGCTCTATTGAGAAATGTGCATATTCCCGCGCCTTTTTAAGTGGCACGACTCCAGCTTGCCGCACAAGCATTCCTTCAGCCAGACTTCTAGCCGGGGGAAGCAATACACGCTCACCGGTTGCAAGGGCGATCTGCATCGATGGCACACAGTCCAACTCAACACCAATGATTGCCATATCTGTTCCATGATAGGCGTCCAGACACCCCGATAAGAGCCCACCACCTCCTACAGGGAGGAAAAGCACATCGAGCTGATCTTCTGACTGCTCACGAATCTCATAGAACAGGCTCGAATGCCCACGCGTCACCGATGGATCATCCAGGCTGGAGATATAAGGTGCTCCGGTTTCGGCCTCAAAATGCAATGCCTCCTGAACACACTCATCATAGCCTCCCTCAACCTTTCTCACGCTTGCTCCCAGGTCGACAAGCTTCTGATATTTGACATCAGAGATATGTTCGGGCACAAAGATCTGTACGTTGAGGTCAAGCTTTTGCGCGGCCAGGGAAACTCCTATGCCGTGATTCCCTGTCGAAGCCGTGACGACTGTTGTCCCCGGCTTCTCCTCTGACAGGCGATGGTAGGTGCCGCGAAATTTAAAGGAATGGCCAACCTGCTGTGTTTCGTCTTTCAACCATAGTTCGCTTTGTGGCGCAAGGGGCCCCTGGTAACGCGTAAAAGGTGTCACTACCACATGCTGATAAAATTTAGAAGGAAACATCTTTACCATTTTTTCTCTTGATTACTTCTTATTTGCTTTCATCCTGCTTCATAAATTCTGAGCGTAGAATGCTATAGACACGCACACCATGGTATTTGCCGAAGCGCATAATGGCCTCACGTAGCGTCCCTTCATACTTGAAACCGGCCTTTTCATCAGCACGCCAGCCCCCAATATTCTCTTCCATGTCTTGCGTCTGAATGCGGTTGAGGTTCAACTCCATAAACCCATAGCGTAACGTCAGCTTTGTGGCCTCAGTTCCATAACCCTTGCCCTGTTGCGAAGGATCAATTTTGACGTAGAACTCCGCACTCTGGTTCAGCGTATTGATGTCTTTTAGGCCCGCAATCCCAATAATATCGCGCTCACCTTTGAGAGCCACTCCAAATAAGATATGCGTAAAACTCTGGTAGAACTGGCCCAATCGCTCCTTCATACGTGTATAGCTGGTGGGATAGACATTGAAATAGCTACGCATCTCCTCTTCGTTGTTCCAACGTGCCACCTTTTCAAAGTCCTGCTCCGGTTCCAGTGAACGCAGATAGAGACGCGGCCCGACAATAAACGGGGCTTGCATTTCATTTTGCTCCATTAAGCATATTCCTTTCTTCTTCTTTTAAAAAACTACTTGCCTGATTTAATGGCTAAAACGGCGCTGCTGCTGATCTGCATAGCGCTCAAGGGCCAATTCAATCAAGGTATCAAGAAGCCGTTGATAGGAGAGACCACTGGCGGCCCAGAGTCTGGGATACAGGCTCATATCGGTGAAACCCGGCAGCGTATTGACCTCGTTAATAAAGTAATTGCCGCTAACTTTGTCGAGGAAAAAGTCGACGCGTGCCAGGCCATTGAGGTCGAGTGCCTGGTAGGCCTTGAGTGCCATGCTTTGCAGTGCAAGCGCCTGTTCACCGGGAATCTGCGATGCGGGGATGTCAAAGCGGATCGTGTGATTGATGTATTTGTCATTATAATCACTGAACTCGCTACCGGGCAGGATCTCACCGACGACCGAAGCTTTCGGCTCATCGTTGCCCAGGACTGCGCAAGAAAATTCACGCACATCGAGACCCTGCTCGACGATGATCTTCCGATCATAGCTGAATGCTAGCTGCACAGCGTTCTGGAGCTCCTCACGATCTCGCGCCTTGTTGACACCAACGCTGGAACCAAGATTGGCTGGCTTCACGAAGCAAGGATAAGGGAGGCCCTGCTCTATTGCCTCCAATATCTCCTCGGGCGCACGCTCCCAGGCATGACGTTTAAATGTGAGTGAATCGACAATTGGCAAATCTGCCATGAGAAAGATCCTTTTCATGATCTCTTTGTCCATCCCAATCGCCGAGGCCAGCACACCACAGCCGACATAGGGCACGTCCGCCATCTCGAACAACCCTTGAATTGTACCATCTTCTCCATTGGGACCGTGCAAAACGGGAAAAAGTACGTCCAACTTCCCATCCTGTGCAAGCGGCTCGGCACTCTGGATCGGTATCAAACGTTTAGGACCGGAACCACCTATCTGTAATGTGACAGCAGGATTGTGCTGCAACTCTTCGTACAACGCCGGGTCATTTTTCGCCTGTATCAGTTGCCGGGGCTCTACACCCCAGAGCCAGGTTCCTTGTTGCGTAATCGCAATGGGAATGATTTCGTAGGCTTCTCGATTCAGGTTTTCCAGGACCGATGCCGCTGAGGCCAACGAGACTTCATGCTCGCCAGAACGTCCTCCAAAAACAACGCCTACACGCTTCTTCTCACTCATTTTTCTCTCCTATATACTCGTACTTGCCTGGAACATGGCAAGCAGCGTTTCCATACGCATTCCACGTGAGCCTTTGACTAATACCAGGTCCTCGCTCGTAACTTTCTGTTGCAGAAGTTCGGCCACGGCATGCTTTGCCTTTTCTACTTCGGCCTTCTGGGCAGGATTGGCCTCAAAATAGTAAATATGCTCGGCTGGCATACCAGCCTCTTGCGCGCCGCTCACAAAATAGCGAGCATAGTCACCAATCACGACCAGATAGTCACAGGTACTGAGCGCTTTACCTGAAGCGTAGTGCTCTTCCTGGGTATGCTCACCCTGTTCCAATAATTCTCCCAGAACCACCCAGCGCTTCCCTGTAGCAGACAGCGGGGTCGCTCGCAGTGCTTGCATCATTGTGATGATTGCCTGACGAATTGAATTATAGGTATCATCGATCAAGGTGCTTCCATTAGGACCCGCCCCCGGCTTGACTTCTCCGCGCCCACTGGCTGGCTTCAGCGTCTCTAATGCATCACGAATATCGGGCAATGGCACACCTGCCGCATAACCAACGGCTGCGGCTGCCAGTGC
>Ga0310811_10003065_pt1 | contig 21014 bp, 20 predicted proteins | sample YCmetagenome_FD_207642 | JGI IMG/M metagenome (GOLD analysis project Ga0310811, IMG submission 207642) | Soil microbial communities from experimental microcosm in Duke University, North Carolina, United States - YC | ecosystem: Engineered > Artificial ecosystem > Soil microcosm > Unclassified ...
TTCGGATCTGGGGTCTCCTCCACGATCTCCTTCAAAAATCCCTTCCCGATCTGCCACAACACCAACATCACCTGCTCCTCCGCTTTCGTCAATGGTTTCATCAACTAAGTTTTTAGTCATACAAATGAATAACTAAAATCTTAGTTGTCCAAATTTTTATACTAGAATTTTTTATTCCCCGTTTTAAGACTGGCACGAGCGCATCGGCCGCCCTCTAAAATGAAATACTTTCTTTTTGAGAAGTTCACCTTATCGACCGGGCTCCCCGTCACGGAGGTCCGCCAACGCCTGGAAGCCAACCTCGAAGCACGCCAGAACCTTCCCTTTGTAGTCCGCAACGCCACCCGCCCCTACATCGGCAGCCTCGACCAGGACGGCTTCGTCATCCGCCGGGTCCTCCACTGGCACAACTCCTGGCAACCCATCACCAACGGCCACTTCACCAATACCCCCGATGGCACCCACATCGCGATCCGCATCCACCCCCATATCCTGCCCCTGCTGTTCATGACCTTCTGGACCTTCGTCATCGCCTCCGTCTTCATCGGCGCCGTCTTCGCCCACGCTCTTCTCTTCGCCCTCTTCCCCCTGGGCATGCTCATTGTCACCCATACGCTCATCATCGTGAACTTCAATAAAGAAGCCGCCAAAACAAAACTTTTCCTCTCGAATCTCTTCCGTTACACGGCCGCTTCTAATGTCGCTTGAATTTCGCGGTTCCCCCGCCCCCCCTTCCAATCCAGGGACAAAATCGTCCCACCCTGGGAAACATGGAAATATTCTCTTACACATTACCAACTCAAAATAAACCCCTCCCACCCCGGCACCCAAATTGGTCAAAATAGTCCAGGGAACATAAATCCTAAACCCGTGAAGACTCTTTACACTGCCAAAGGAGCTTACCTGCTCATTGTAGCCATGGTAAGCGCACTCGCAGGAAAAGCTCAGACCTCTTTAGAATTTGCCAGCGGCGGTGGCCCTGTCGGCGGCGGCGCATCCGTCACCCCCCAGGTGGTCACCTTCAAGGAGAATACGAACAACCCCACCGGCAACACCTTCGTCGCATACTCCTCGCCGACGATCACCACGACTTTCTCGTTCACCAATCAGCAATATACCCTTCCAACCACACAGATGTCCACCGGCCTGCCCATGGTCTTTGGCGCTGCCATCAACAACGGCGGCCCAAAAGCCCTCGTCGCAGCTCTATACGCGCAGATGAGCTCCCTCGGCTCACCCACCGATGCGGACTTCACCTCGACGGAATTCGTCGCCGCCGGCACGGGCATCTCCGCCACCAATAACTACGGCACCGAATTCATGATCTCCGCCATGCCCCTCTACAACGCTGGTATCTCCACCAGCGGCAGATACTACATGGGTGATATGAATATCAACTTCAGCATGCCGCTCACCGACCCCGTGATCCATCTCGTCGGCATGGGTGCCTACTATAGCACGCTGGGCTTTACCGCCGAATTCGATTGCCAGACCGCCGGCGTCACCCTGTCAAAGTTGTCCGGCTCGGCCGAGCTCGGCATCGCCAGTAATAATATCGTGAACACCGCCGCCCACCCCAGTTCCACCACCGGTTCCGGAGCCGCCAGCGGCTCCATCCTCGTAAAAGGCACCAACATCTCGTCATTGACCTTCAAGGTCTATATAAAAGGGGATGGCGGGGGCGCTGCCTGGGCCACCAGCACTTCGCACTCCGGTGACCAGATCCTCATCGGCGTCTCGACCGCAGTCCCGACCCTGGTCCTTCCCATCACCCTGCGGAGCTTCACCGCCACGCCGCAGTCTGGCGGCGCCCTCCTCCAATGGATCACCGGCACCGAGAACAATACCAGCTTCTTCGATATCCAACACAGCGCCGACGAGGACAGCTGGCATAGCATCGGCGCCGTTACCGCCGCAGGCTTTAGCAACTCGGAAAAAATATACAGCTTCGTTCACTCAGCCCCCATTCCCGGCGCGAACTACTACCGCCTCCGCATCGTCGACCGCGACAACCATTCCACCTGGTCCCCGGTCGTCGAAGTGACCTTCACGCCCGCAGGCCGTCTCATGGGCTACCCCAATCCCACAAAAGGCGATTATTTCATCAGCGGGATCACCAGCCCCTTCGTTGCCGTGACGGTCATGACCCTGGACGGGAAACCACTGCAGGTAATGGAGAATTTCGTGATGGGCGAAAGCATCCCGCTCGGCCAGTACCCGACCGGCATCTACCTCATCTCGGTAAAAGACAATGGAAGAACCCAGCTGCTGAAGGTGTTCAAGGAATAATTGCCCAAATATTGTATATTTAGGGTGACACCTTTTCCTCAAACTAACACACCGCTGTATGCACGCAAATTTCTTATTCTTCTTTTTCCCCTTCGTTTTTACCTGGGGCATCGCCGCCATACTCTTCATCCCCTATTTCCTGCCGACGATCATCGCCTTCATCCGCAGGAGCAACAACGCCGGCGGCATCTTCCTGCTGAACCTGTTCCTCGGCTGGACCTTCATCGGCTGGATCATCTCCCTCGTCTGGGCCATCGCCAGCCGCAATACCAGCAACACCATTATCGTAAATAACAATTACCCCAACGGCGGTCAGCCCTACCAGGCGCCTCCCGGCTACAACCCGCCACCGTATCCCACCGAGCCGGCCCACGGGACCCACCAGACCTCTCCAACCCTTCGTCGCCCCGGCTCTCCGCAGTAGCCCGCTTCCGGATAAACCCCCGGCTCCCCACAATAGCCTCATGTCCCGATACGCCCGGCCCCCACAATAGCCTCACGCCCCGACTGGCCCCGGATAAGCCGGCCCAACGGTCGTCACCTCCATCCAGCGCTCCGGATGCGCCACATCCTTCCATCCGAACTGCCGGTACAACCCGTGCGCATCTCCCGTAAGCAGGATCCACCGCCGCAATCCCTGTAGCTCGGGATGCTGCATGATAGTCCCGATCAACCACTTCGACAATCCCCGGCCGCGCCACTCCGGCAACACATACACATCCCCAAGATAGGCGATCGTGCTACGGTCCGAGATCACCCGCGCATACCCGATCTGCTTCCCCTCGCCGTCGAACAGTCCGAAGTTCAGCGAATTTTCCGCCGCCTTCCTCACCCGCTCGAAGGGTATATTCAAACACCAATAAGCCTGCGTCGAAAGAAAATGATGCACCGCCACAAGATCCTGCTTCTCAAATTCCGTCGAAATACTAAATCCGTCTTTATAGGTTTCCATATCCCGAATATCCGAAAATAAGACCAAACCCGCCGGTCATTAGATTTCTATTTCCCGCAGGCGAACCCGCCACTATATTCGCAATTATGAAAAAGACACTCTTTCTTCTCTATTCCCTAACCTGCTACTTCATCTTCTTCGTCACCTTCCTATATCTCGTCGGCTTCGTCGCCAACCTCGTCGTCCCGAAGACCATCGACCAGTCCACGACAGAAGCCCTTCCCGCAAGCTTCAGCGTATTGATCAATTTGTTCCTCATCGCCCTGTTCGGCATGCAGCACAGCGTCATGGCAAGACAGGGCTTCAAAGAAAAATGGACCCGCCTCATTCCCAGGCCCATCGAACGCAGCACCTACGTCCTCTTCGCCAGCACAATGCTCGTCATCCTCTTTCTCTTCTGGCAGCCGCTGCCCAATATCGTCTGGTCCCTCAGCGGCGCGGCGGCAACAACGCTGCTGGCCATCTCTTTTCTCGGCTGGGCCATCGTCCTGCTCAGCACGTTTTTGATCAATCACTTCCATCTCTTCGGCCTCCTCCAGGCCTACCAGTATCTTACCAATAAGCGATCCAACGACCTCCGCTTTCGCACCCCGCTCTTCTACAAGCTCGTCCGCCACCCCCTCTACCTCGGATTCCTAATCGCCTTCTGGGCCGCCCCGGTTATGACCGTCGGCCATCTCCTCTTCTCCATCGCCATGACCGTCTATATTTTCATCGGCATCTGGCACGAAGAACGGGATCTCACAAACCAATTCGGCGACCGGTACGAAAAATACAAACGCACCACCCCAAAGATCATCCCCATTCCGAAGTCAAACTCTTGACGCCACGCCGTTGCTAACATACTAACATTTGCAGTGCCAGGGCATACCCTCTCCGGGGTACTCCCCTGGCGCAAATGTTTTATAGGCAGTCGTAAAAAATGTGGCCGAAAAAATATTATCGCAAATTCTCCCGCCGCAACTTCTCCAACAGCGTATCCCACCGCACCCAAACAATATGACAATCCTTCGGGCTCGTCCCCGTCGAATAAAAAAGATACTTCCCATCCGGCGACACATACTCCCCCCACCGATGCGCCACCCGGTCGTTGATGGCCGGCCCTAAACTCGCCGGCGCCGTCCAGCTCCCATCGGGCCGCCGGAAACTAATGGCCAGCTCACACTCAAAGGTCTTCGTCTCCTTATTCGAAATGATAATATAGGACTCATCCCTGGCCACAAAGAAATCCCCGTCAAACCCCGGCGTATTCAATGGCTCCCCAAGACTCCTCACAACCGTGTCGCCGCCCGACACCCGCATCGTCGACACATCATAGTCGCTATAATCCCGCAACTTACCCGCATGCACATTGCTGGCCAGGTAACAGGTGCCACTCCGCGTCGGCATAAAATCATACGACCCGAACCTCGTCTTCAAATACACCGTCGGCGTCGTCCACCCCCCATCCGCCGTCCGGTGCGACTGGTACACATAGGAATGCGTCGTATCCGGCCGCCGGTCGCCTCCTCCAAGCAGGTACAGCGTCTTCCCATCGAGCGAAAAAGTCGGCGCATAATAGTGGGGAAACAACGTAAAGGGCCCCTCCCACTTCCCATTCCGGTACTTGAAACACCGCACCGCCGCCGCAGTGCTGCTGAACCAGGTATTGTTGGAAGGATAATAGAATTCCGTCCCGTCGTCCGAAAAAGCGACCCGGTCCATCGAAAAGGTATCCTTTTTCATAACAAGGTCTAAAGCAAACGCCTCCGGCCTATCTCCCGGAGGTCGTTGCCCCAGGTACGCCGCCGGCGTATTCCAGATGCTTTTTTGAGCATGCAGGGATGAACAACAAAAGAAAAGGGAAAAACAAAGAAAGAAAAGCGCGATCAGCGCACAACAAGAATTTCTGATCATAGTACTGGTATTTAACCAGTAAGGTAGACCCACCTCCAGGGAAACCCCGTCCATCCCCGGTTCAAACCCGTTCAAACCCGGTTCAAGTCCAAAAAACCCGGCCTCGGCCAACGCCCGGCCACAGTTCCAGTCTCAACCAACGTCGCCGTAGCAACCTAAGCCTCCGCCTCCTCCCCCGCATCCGCACTCCGCACCTCGGCCTCACCCGTCCCCGTATCATAGATCAGCATCGCCTCCTCATCATCGAACAGCTCGGCGATCACCTCGCCCTTATCGTTGATCACCACCGATCCCCCGGCACACATCCCATCCTCACAAAGCCCCACCGAATTGACCAGCAACACCGTCATCGAATACGTACAGGCTATCCCCGAGAGCGTCTCGATGGCCTTTTCCATCCCCGCCGCCGTCTTCGCCACACTCGCCAGGTAGATATCCGCCCGGTTGCTATAGGCGTTCACCGAATGCTCGGGAACCAACAGCTCGTAACAAATGGCGAACGCGATCTTATGATCGTCCAGCGAAACAAACAACTGCTCCTTCCCGGGCACAAAATAAGGGACCTCGTCGGCATGCAGGTATTGCTTCGCATACACAAGCCGCGGCTCATCCGGCCGGAAAATGACCATCCCGATCTGTACACCTTCCTCGACCCGGATCGGTACCCCAACGCCGAGATATACGCCATACCGGTCACTCATCCGCTGCAGGCCTGCAAACCGCTCGTCCTCCGCCGTCGTCGCCAGTTGTCCCGCCAGCGATGGCTCATAACCGGTGATCGACAGCTCAGGGAACACCAGCAGGTCCACCCCACGCTCCACCGCCAGGCTCGCCCACTGCTGATGATCGGCCAGGTTCGCCGCGATATCGCCCTTCACCGGCTTCGTTTGTACAACACCTATTCTCATTTTCTTCTATTTTTTCTTTCTGATCCGGCTCAATGATTCCGGGGTCATTCCCATCATCGAAGCCAGGTATTTCAATGGCACCGTATCGAACAGGTCCGGATTCTGTTCCTGAAGGTAGGAATATCTTTCCTCTCCCGACATCGACAGCAGCGAGAACACCCGCGTCTCCATAAATCCCATACACCGGGTGATCAAAACCCGTTCCAGCACGGGCCAGCGGGGGAGGCGCCGGTGCAGGTCGAGATAGTCCTTTTTATCGATGGTATACAGCTCACCATGCGACAAGGCCTGCCAGGCAAAGGTCGAAGGTTCGTCGCTGACCAGCCCCCGCAGGTCCGTCATCAGGGTGCCCCGGTACGCGATCCACTGCGTCACCTCCTTCTCTCCATGCGAGGCAAACACCCGGACCAGGCCCGCCCGCAAAAAGCTTAGCTTGTCGCAAATGCGCCCGGCCCTGAGGAAATAATCCCCCTTTTCAAGCGTCTGGGAATGAAACAGCGAGACAAGGGTCTCCATGTCCTCATCGGACACGCCCATGTACGAACGAAGATATTGTTCCAGCTCGGTCATAGGGCAAATTTCTTATCATTTGTCAAGAAAACCTCCACAGTCCCCGACTAAATTTGCGCCCATGGTACTCGGACACTTCGGCCTCGGCTTCGGCGCAAAAAAATTCGCCCCAAAGATATCCCTCGGAACCCTCTTCATCGCCGTACAATGGGCCGATCTCCTCTGGCCCGTTTTGCTGCTCCTCAACATCGAAAAAGTGGCTCTCCGGCCCGGCGACCCGAATTTCCCCCTCGACTTCGTCTCCTATCCCATCACCCATAGTCTCCTCATGGGCCTCATCTGGGGCCTCCTCTTCGGGGCCATATACTATTGGATAAAAAAGGACAAAGCCGGTGCTGTCGTCCTCGGCCTCTGCGTCGTCAGCCACTGGGTCCTCGACCTCATCGTCCACGCCCCCGACCTGCCCCTCCTGCCCGGCAACTCGCCCAAACTGGGCCTCGGCCTCTGGAACAGCCCCATCGGCACCGCCATCGCCGAAGGGCTGGTCTTCCTCATCGGCCTCATGCTCTATTTGAAGAACACCCACGCAAAGAACACCACCGGCAAATGGAGCCTCTGGCTGCTGGTCACCCTCCTCGTCCTCAACCAGGTCGCCGGCCGCCTCTCACCCCTACCACCGTCCGCCCACGCCATCGGCTGGGCCGCCCAATACCAATGGATCTTCATCCTCCTTGGCTACTGGGTCGATCGCAACCGCCTCACAACACACCCGCTTCCTTCGCCTCCTCCACCCCATACCGCTGCTTAAAATTAAAGGCATACGGCGTCGCCCCATTGCGGCGGATATGTTCGATCCGCTCTATGGCCTCGGCCACCGTCGGCTCGTGCCCAACAGGCACAAACCAGCAACAGAAGAACATTTCTTTCATCCGCTCAAACCATTCCCCCCGCCGCCGCACATACTCCGTATGCGCCGATCGATACGTAAAAGCGTACAGCTCATCGATCGTCCGCCATACCGATAGGTTCACGATCAGGAACCGGTCTTCCGTCACGGGTATGGACGTGGCATTGTTCGACTCGTCCTTCAGCCGCCAAACAAAACCGGGGCTCCCCTCGGCCAGCGCATTGATCCGGCCCAGGTTGGCCGCAAACTCCGCCATCACCGCGCTATCCATCGGACCAAGGATCCGGCCGATATTCACCTCTGCTAAATGGTATTCCATCTATTTTGTATTTTAGATCAAATCTAAACCAAGGTCAATGCCCGTACAAGAAGTAACGAAAAGGTTACCGGTCAGAAAGAATTCCGGCACAATGGAGCTCGGCCGCTGCGCCGTCACCGCAACACTGAAACAATTCGCGACAAAATGGAAACCCTGTATCATCTCCTATCTCGCCGTAAAACCCTTGCGGTATAACCAGCTTTACAGGGCGATCCCGAATATCAGCCGTAAAATGCTCTCTCAACACCTCGATGAGCTCGAAGCCGACGAGCTGATCATTCGCACGCCCTACGATCGCAAACTGCAGCATGTGGAATACAAGCTGTCCCCAAAAGGCCTGTCGGTCCTCGGCCTCTTTACAACCCTCGAACGCTGGGGACTCGCCAATCTGCCCGGCGTTCTCTCCATAGACCAGATGGTCCACCGGGCCGGCATCTGAATTATTACTATATTTAAAAAAAATGCAGGACGAACTCACCAAACACGGCCTAAAAATATACAAGACTATGGCTGACCGCAAACATTCCTTTGGCGAAAAACTAAAAGAGATCGTCATCGAGATTCTCATCATCGTCTTTGCCGTCTCCCTCTCCATCTACCTCCACGGCTGGAGTGAGAACCGCCACGAACAAAAAGAAGTAAGGGAATTCCTCCGCGGCCTGAAAGGCGACCTGGACGGCGATATCCGCCAGTTACAGGAGAACCACCACCTCATCAACACGGTAATGACCAACTTCGATCGGGCATCTCAACTGAAAAAAGGCGAGCTACCCGACTCAACCCTGAAACATTTATTCGTATATAATATCATCACCACTCACCTCAACACCGCCCGGTACGAAGGCTTCAAGTCCAGCAGCAAGTTAGGCCTCATCGAGGAAGACAGCCTGCGCCAGAACATGCTCATTTACTACCAGCAGCTACTGCCTGACATTTTATATAACGAGGGCTTTGTCAACCAGGTCGAGAAACAGATGCTCGATTTCGAGCTCGACAAAAGCGATCTCCCGATCAACGACTTTCTCTATCTGCCAAAGACCAGGGGGCTGTTACAGCTTACTACCCACAATATGGGCATTAGTCTCGACCGCTACGACTCTGCGATCGCCAAAGCAACCGTCATCATCAAACAGATTGATAAAGAGACCCGATAACAAGACAAGACAATGACCAAAACTACCGCCGCCGCTTTCCTTATCCTCGCGCTAACCGCGCTCATCTCCTCAAAAGTCTCCGGCCAACCATCGTCAGCCGTCGCCAAGCCGTTCTCCCAACCATCGTCAGCCGTCACCAAGCCATTCGCCCAAAGCGACACCTCCTACGCCGAACGCCTCGGCTGGCCAAAAGACGCCCGCATCCTCATCCTCCACGTCGACGACGCCGGAATGAGCCTCGAATCAAATGAAGGCGCCATCAACGCCCTCACAAAAGGCGTCGCCACCTCCGTCAGCGTCATGATGCCCTGCCCCTGGGTCCCGGGCTTCGTCAGCTGGCTTCACAAACACCCCAACACCGACGCCGGCCTCCACCTAACCCTGACCTCAGAATGGACCGATTACCGCTGGGGACCCCTGGCCGGCCGCAAAGCCGTCCCCGGCCTGGTCGACTCCAATGGCTGTCTCTGGCCCAGCGCCGCCGCAGTCGTGTCGCACTCCAACGCCGACGAGGTCGAAGCGGAGATCACCGCTCAATTGGAACGCGCCCGCGCCATGGGCTTCGAGCCCACCCACCTCGATACCCACATGGGCACCGTCTACAACTCCCCCGCCTTTCTCATCCGCTATATGCACCTCGGGATGACAAACCATATCCCCGTCATGCTACCCGGCGGCCACGACAAGCTCATCCAAAAACAAACGGGCCTCCCCGATGCGGCGCTCAATAATTTCCGCAACCTCGGGAAGACCCTTTGGGCCGCCGGCCTGCCCGTGCTCGACGACCTCCATAATTTCAGCTATGACTGGAAAGTGCCCGACAGCGTCGCCCACGACGACAAAAAGCTCGCCCACTGGCGCACCACCCTGTATATCGACGCCCTCAAGATCCTCCAACCCGGCGTCACCATGATGATCATGCACTGCTCCGACGCCGGCAAACACTTCACCCACATCAGCGACAGCGGCCCCCTCCGCCGCGGCGACATGCTCGCCATGATGGACCCGGCCTTCAAAAAAGCGCTGCAGGACCAGCACATCATCCTCACCACCTGGCACGAGCTGATGCAACGCCGGCAATCCGTCAAATAGGCCGCCGCAAGAACGTCAAATGACCTGGAAGATTTGAATATTATTCCCACACGTATCATCCAACACCGCCAGCTTCGTAGGCCCCATCATCGTCGGCGCCATCGAGAACACAACCCCCGCCCCGCGAAGCCGCTCATAGTCCGCATCCACATCGGCCGATAAAAAGGCCGTCCACGGAATCCCCGCGGTAAACAATGCCTCCTGGAACACAACAGCAGGCGGAAATCCCATCGGCTCCAACACCACCTCCACCCCATCGGGCTCCTCCTTCGAAACCACCGTCAACCATCGATGCTCCCCCATCGGGATATCCCGCTTCTTGATAAAACCCAGCACCTCCGTATAAAATTGCAGGGCCTTCTCCTGGTCCTTCACAAGGACGCTTGTTAATTTTACTTTCATGAAGCAAATATATCCGTGGGGACTTATCCGAAATTGCGCATCTGTCCATACGCCGCAGGCGTACAACCAACATATCGCTTAAAAACCGACGTAAAAGACGGCACACTCGAAAACCCAACCCGCAAACAAACCGCGCCGACCCCCATCCCCGCCTCCAGCAACGCCTTCGCCACCTGCATCCGCCGCTCCGTCAGGTACCGGTGCGGCGTCAGCCCATAGACCCGGCTGAACTGCCGGATAAAATGGAACTTCGACACAAAAACCCCGCCCGCAATGGCATCCAGCTCCACGCTGGAACAACACCGCTCGTCCATCAGCCGCTTCGCCTCCCGGCACCGATCGATCACCGCCAAACATGGCAGATGCTCTCGCTGCATCCGTAATAGTTCCTGTTGATAAAAAGTCATATCACAACAAATGATCGCAATAAATGATCCCCCCAATCTACCCATTTTTTGCTTAACTTCCACACTCAACGCTACCGCCATATGAACTCATACGACGCCATCGTCATCGGCTCCGGCATCAGCGGAGGCTGGGCCGCAAAAGAACTCTGCGAACACGGCCTCACCACCCTCCTCCTCGAACGCGGCCGCCCCGTCGAACACCTCAAAGACTACCCCACCGCCACAAAGAACCCCTGGGATTTTGCCCATCGCGGTGACATGCCCGAAAAAGACCACGCCGAAAACCCCGTCGTCAATCGCTGCTACGCCTACGGCGAAGCCACCGAACACTTCTTCGTAAAAGACAAGGCGCATCCCTATATTCAGGAAAAACCCTTCGATTGGATCCGCGGTTACCAGGTCGGCGGCAAATCCCTCCTCTGGGCCCGCCAGACCCAACGCTGGAGCCCGTTCGAATTCGAAGGCCCCGCCCGCGACGGATTCGCCGTTCCCTGGCCCATCGGCTATAACGACCTCGCTCCCTGGTACAGCCACGTAGAGAAATTCGCCGGCATCAGCGGCAACAAAGACAACCTCCCACAGCTCCCCGACGGAGAATTCCTTCCCCCCTGGGAAATGAACTGCGTCGAGAAACATATCAGCGGGAAGATCATGCAGAAATATCCCGATCGCCCCGTGATCATCGGCCGCTGCGCACACCTCACAAAACCCCAGCCCATCCACCTCGAACAAGGCCGTGGCCAATGCCAGGCTCGCAACCTCTGCGAACGCGGCTGCCCCTTCGGTGGCTACTTCAACTCCAACTCCACAACAATACCCTGGGCGCAACGCACCGGCAAGCTGACGCTCCAACCCTTCAGCGTCGTCCACTCCATCATCTATGACGAGAAAAAAGGAAAGGCCACCGGCGTCCGCGTCGTCGATACACAGACAAAGGCCATCACCGAATACCAATCCCGTATCATCTTCGTCAACGCGGCCTGTCTCAACACCAACCTCATCCTCCTCCATTCACGATCCACCCGGTTCCCAAACGGCCTAGGCAACGATAACGGTCTCCTCGGTCACTACATCGCCTTCCACAACTACCGGGGTAATGTAAGCGCCGAATTCGACGGCTTCCCCGACGGCTATTACTATGGCCGCCGGCCCACCGAAGTCTTCATCCCCTCGTTCCGCAATCTCCACAAACACGAAGGCCTGGGCTTCCAGCGGGGCTATATGAGCTACTTCGGCGCCGGTCGCGCAGGCTGGCAGCAGGGCGATTACAAACCCGGTATCGGCAGAGATTTCAAAGACTCCATCACCGAGCCCGGTCCCTGGTATGTATACATGGGAATGCAGGGCGAAACAATCCCAAAGTTCGAGAACCACGTCCGCCTCAGCCCCGACCAAAAAGACGAATGGGGCGTCCCCCAGCTCATCACCTCCGTCGCCTACGATGACAACGACGACAAGATGGCCGCCGATTTTGTTGCCCAGGGCTCCGAAATGCTCGAAGCCGCAGGCTGCAAGAACGTCAGCGGCTTCAACAACCATCAGAACCCCGGCCTCGACATCCACGAAGTGGGCGGCGTCCGCATGGGCAAAGACCCCAAAACCTCCCTGCTCAACCAGTGGAATCAGCTCCATGCCTGCAAAAACGTCTTCGTCACCGACGGCGCCTGCATGACGTCAACCGGCAACCAAAACCCATCCCTCACCTTCATGGCCCTGACGGCCCGCGCCGCCAACCACGCCATCGAAGAATTAAAAAAGCAAAATTTGTAAGGCCCCAGCCCCGTACCGTCTATTTCCCCAGCACCGGAAACGGCGGCCGCGCCGGCGCCACCACCGGATGCTCCTTCAGCTGCTGCATCGCCACCTGTATCGCCTTCTCCAACTGCGGGTCCCGCCCCGCAATCACGTCCGCCGGCGTCTGCTCGACCTCGATATCCGGCGCCACACCCACATTCTCCACCACAAACCCATCCTTCGTCCAGATCCCCACATTCGGCGCCGTCACCCCGCCACCGTCAAGGAACGGCGGAAACCCAAGGATACCCACCAGGCCACCCCAGGTTCGCTTGCCGACGATCGTCCCCAAGCCAAACTTATGGAACATCCACGGCAGCATATCCCCACCCGATCCCGCCGTCTCATCGGTGATCATCACCCTGGGCCCTTCAATGGCAGCAAATGGCGACTTGAAATCCCGCCCATAACGGGTATGCCAATGGGCCTGGTATGGCCTCGTCAACAGCCCGATATAATAGTCTGCCAACGCCCCGCCCCCATTGAACCGCTCATCCACAATGATCGCCTGCCTCCCGGCCTGCGGGAAAAAATACCGCTTGAAATACTCATGACCCGCTCCCGCCGTATTCGGCACATACACATACGCCACCTTGCCATCCGTAGCTGCCTCCACCTTTTTCAGATTCCCCTCCACCCAATCGCGATTCCGCAACGCATACTCGTTAGCCACCGGCACCACCTTCACCACCCGCGATCCACTGCCGTCGGCACTGGCCCCGATCGTCAGCTCCACGATCTTACCGGCCGTATTCTCAAAGAATTGGTAAAAATTATCCGCCGCCTTCACCTCCTGTCCATTCACCGCAAGGATATAATCCCCCACCCGGGCATTCACCCCCGGTTCCGTCAACGGTGAACGAAGACTGGGATTCCAGTTCAGCCCGCCATAGATCTTTTTGATCCGCCAGCGGCCACCGGCGATCTCATAATCCGCGCCCAGCAACCCGCCATTAATAGAGCGGGCCACAAACGGATGATCTCCCCCACTCGTGATCCGGTGATGCCCGATCCCCAGCTCACTGCCCATCCACATGATCACCGTATTCAGATCATCCCGGCAGGACAGGTCCGGCAAAAATGCCGCATACTTCTTCTTCACCGCCACCCAATCGACCCCATGCATCCCCGGATCATAGAAATAATCCCGGTTGACCCGCCAAGCCTCATCATACATCTCCGCCCACTCCTTCACCGGGTCCACCGCCACCTGGACATCGACGGCAACCGGACTCTTCCCGGGCGCGGGCTTCTCACCCGCATCGACGACCCAAAGGGTCTCGCCCTTCACGATCAGCATCTTCTTCCCGTTCGCCGACAGCTTGTACCCCGATATATCCAACAGCTCCTGGTCGCTGCGCTTCTTCAGATCATACTTATGCAGCGCGCCACCCCCATCCCCATCGGGATTCCTGACAACATAGTACAGCACATCGTTCTTCCCAACACCCAACTGTTCCATATCGGCGGCCTTGATCGGCAGATCGATAATTCTGTTTTGTATCCCCTCCCAATCCACCCGCATCTCCTCCACCTTGCCCGCGCCGGCAACAGCCCCCGCCTTGGACGCCGAAGCCGACCCCGTATCCGCCGCCGGCTTCTCCTCATCATTCTCCTTGGCAAACGGCGAGATCGTCTCCTTCTGCAACGTCACAAGATAAATAGCGCTGGTCGCCCGCATATCCTCATTCGACTGATCAAACCAATTGATCACCGGCCCCGCATCCGTAGATGCAAAGAAATAAAGGAATTTTCCCTTCGGATCGAACTTCGGCTCATCCACATCGCTCAACCCATCGGTCACCGCATAGGACTTCCCCTCCACAGTCGAATACAGATAGATCCGCCGATACTGCGTCTCCGTTATCTTCGTATAGGCGATCCACCTCGAATCGGGCGACCAGTCCCCTGTCATATCCCGGAAGACCCCAGGACCATACAGCTCGTCGCTATCCACCTTTCGCACCTCCCCGCTCGCAACATCCAGCACAAAAAGGCTCCGGGAATTATCCACAAAGGCGATCTTCTTTCCGTTCGGTGACCATCGCGGATTGGAATAAAAACCCGCGCCCTTCAATGGCAAAGTGCGCACTGCCCCCTTCCCATCCTCAGCCTGGATACAAAGCGCATTTTCACCGGTGGCATCCGAAAAATAGGCGATCCATCTCCCGTCCGGCGACCAGGCCGGCGCCGTCTCATGAACGGCCGTCGTATGCGTCAGGTTGCGATAGTCGCCCTTCTCCGCCGGCAGCGTCACGATATCCCCGCGAAAGTCTACGACAAGTCTTGCCCCCGATGGCGAGATATCCCCGCTGCGAATATACCGGAACCCGCTGGCATAACGGCTTCTCAGCTCCAACAGATCGGCCGCGATGCCGATGACCAGCCTTTTCTCGGCAGCAGCCTGGCCACCGCCAAGATCGATCGTATGCAGATATCCCGCCTGCTCGAACACCAGCCGGCTCTCATTGCCCGCGAGATCCTGTACAGGAACGGCAGTGAACTTCGTCAACGCCCGCACCTGCTTGCTGCCAGGGTCATAAGCATACACGTTATATTCGCCGTCCCGGTCGCTCCGGAAATAAATGGTATTCCCCGTCCATACCGGTGAAAGATCATTACAACCGCCGGCCGGTCGCGGGATCTCCTCCACAGAATTATCCTTGAAATTGAACAATTGGATCCGGCTGCTCATCCCACCCCGGTAATGTTTCCACTCCCTCGACGCGTCCGGCAGCGGCGTATAGGCCATCCGGCTGCCGTCAGGCGAATAGGCCGCATAAAAAGCATTGGGAATGGGCAGCTCCGTCTCAGGACCTCCCCCTACCGGTACGGTGTAGAGCTTCAGGTACCGCGACGTAAACACCGCCCGCTGCGACGCAAACAACACCGACTTGCCATCCCGCGTAAATCCCCGCACGATATCCGTGGCGGGATGCCAGGTCAATCGCTTCGGAACCCCACCCTCCACCGGGATCACAAACACATCCACATTGCCGTCATACTGCGCGCTGAAGGCGATCCACTTCCCATCCGGCGAGAACACGGGATTCGATTCGATCCCCTCACTCACCGTCAGTCGCCGGGGCTGCGTGCCGTCCACATTGGCGACCCAAAGGTCCTGGGCGTAGATAAAAGCGATATGATCGGTGCTGACCGCCGGCTGGGAAAGCATCCGCGTGTCTTTCGTATCGATGGCCAGGCTCAGCAGGGGAGCGCCCAGCAGGACGCAAACTAGGATAAAGAGGGGCTTGCTTCTCATAAAAATTAGTTGAAAAAATTTCTATAAGTTACGTCAAATAATGATCCCATGTCCCCCCTTTTCCCACCAATAACGACAGATTGGACCATCGGCGGCCGCCCCGTCCGCGTCCATCTGTTCTCCACCGGGAAAGGCGTTGACAAGACCCGGTTTCGCGAAGCGCGTCTCCATAACAGGCTGTCGCTCATCGACGCCATCCTCGACCGCCACTTCACCACCTGGCTTCCCATCTGGGTCGCCGTTATCGAACATCCCGAAGGCATCTTCCTCGTAGACACCGGCCTCAACACCGCAGTCAATGACCCCAATTACTTCTCCGGCGCCCTCGTCAACCGCTATATTCACACCCAATTCCAATTCAACATCGACGACAACGACCAGCTGCTGCACCAACTCGCTGCCCATGATCTCGCCCCCGATACCATCATCCTCACCCATCTGCACTTTGACCACATCGGCGGCCTGTCCCACTACCCCAACATCCCGGTTCTCCTTCACCGGCAGGAATGGGCGCATCCCTTCGGCGCCCTCCCAAAGCTCTACCCGCCCGGTTTCAAACCGACCCTGCTCGACCTGGACAGCAAGGAAGGCCCGTTCCACAAGGCCCGCACCCTCACCGCAGACAAATGCCTCACCCTCGTCCATACCCCCGGTCACACCCCCGGCCATTGCTCGGTGCTGCTAAAGACCGACACCACCCACATCCTCTTCGCAGGCGATGTCTGCTACGATAAGACCCAATTGGAAAAGGAAAGATTTGCCGCCAACCTGGCCAGCTACAAAAAAGCGGCACAAACCTATGCCGCTATTAAAGAATATGCTCGCCAACACCCACTGCTCTTTTGGGCGTCACATGATCCCACAATCACTTTATCACCGGGCTTCCGTTGACCCGAAGGTTCCTCCAATATCCATCGGAACCATTCCCAACCCAGAACCCGGTCAGCCTTCCGCCACTATGTACCAACGGCTTCACCACAAGGCTGGGCTTCATATTGCCGTTGACGAACACCTCGATCTTCTCCCCGGTCACGGTGACCTTCGCATGGAACCAATCGTTGGGATCAGGCACCGGGTCCACCGGTTGTTCGTATTTATTGGGGTATTTCTCCCGCAACACCGGCCAGTCGAAAATCGGATCGGCGACATATTGCACCGCATGCCCCTTCCTAACGGGATCAGGCGAACGGAAATTGAAAGGCCGGAAATACACCGCCTCATACGTGCTATCGTTCTTCCCATGGAAGGCAAAACCCACAAAGCTTTGCTGCTGGACATTCTTTCCCTTGATATCGAATTCGATCGTCCCCTCCGTAAAGGCCAGCCCCTTGATCCAGGCCACCCCCGGCCCTTCCGCAGCATTCAAATAGACATTCCCTTTCCCGTCATCGGTAAGCCGCCGGTTCACGATCGAATACTCGGTCTTCTGGCCGGCAGCCGCTACCCCGGCTACAATAAAACAGAGAAGGAGTGGTATTCTTTTCATATGTTAGCTTTTCGTAAAAATCGGAAAAAACACGTAACTCACCCATGATTAGGCCAATCTTAACAATCCTGCTCTGCCTGACGCTCGGCCATTCCTTTAGCCAACCCGTCCAAACCTGGGTCCGTATCAATCAGCTCGGTTACACCCCCGATGGGGGGAAGATCGCCGTCCTGGCCGCTAAAGCCCCCCTCCACGAAGCAACGTTCGAGCTTGTCGATGCAACCACCCACCATACCGTATTTAGTGCCCCTACCGCCAGGTCCTTCGGTAGCTATGGCCCCTTCAGCGATACCCGCCGCCTGGATTTCTCCGCCTATAAAAAACCGGGGCGGTATTATTTAAAGGCCGGCCCCACGACCTCCCCCGTCTTCACCATCGGTAGCCAGGTCTATGATGGCGCCGCGGATTTCTGCCTCCGCTATCTTCGCCAGCAACGCAGTGGCTTCAACCCTTTCTTAAAGGACTCCTGTCATACGCATGACGGCTATACCCTCTATGCCCCCCTTCCCGATAGCAGTCATATTGATGTGGTGGGTGGCTGGCATGATGCGAGCGACTACCTGCAATATTCCACCACCACGGCCAATGCCGTCTATCATCTCCTCGCCGCCTGGCGTGACTTCCCCGGCGCCTTCGGGGATCGGCAGCAAGCCAATGGTCTCGACGGCGCCAACCGCATCCCCGACGTCCTCGACGAAGCAAAATGGGGCATGGACTGGCTGCTGAAAATGCACCCCCGCCCCGACTGGCTCTTCAACCAGCTGGGGGACGACCGCGACCATCGCGGCATGCGCATCCCAAAAGAAGATACCAACTACTACGGCCGCGGCCTCGAACGCCCCGTCTATTTCTGCACCGGCCTCCCCCAGGTTCGCGGCAAATTCATGAACCAATCCACCGGCGTCGCCTCCACGGCCGGTAAATTCGCCGCCGACTTCGCCCTCGGCAGCCACCTGCTGGCCCCCATCGACAGCACCTACGCGATTTCTCTCGGCCAACACGCTACCACCGCCCTGCAGCTCGGCCTCGAAAAACCCGGCGTGTGCCAAACCGCCTCCGTTCTCTCCCCCTATATCTACGCAGAGGACAACTGGACCGATGACATGGAGCTCGCCACCGCCGCCCTGGCCCAAACCGATAAAGCCTGGCAATATGCCCAACAGGAAAAGATCACCCCCTGGCTCGGCCAGGACACCGCAAAACACTACCAATGGTATCCCTTTATCAATCTCGGTCACTATGAGCTGGCAAAGATCCTCACCGGCAGCCGCCGAGACTCCCTCATCGCCTGGTACCGCGATGGCATCGACCGCGTCTGGCAAAAGGCAAAGACCAACGCCTTCTATCGCCATATCCCCTTCATCTGGTGCAGCAACAACCTCACCGTCAGCTTCGCGATCCAATGCTACTGGTACCGCCGCCTGACCGGCGACAAGACCTATCAACCTCTAGAGCAGGCGGGCATAGACTGGCTCTTCGGCTGCAACCCCTGGGGCACCAGTATGGTCTATGGACTGCCGGCCGACGGCGATACCCCCTCCGACCCTCACTCCGCCTTCACTCACCTGAAGGGCTACCCCATCGACGGGGCGCTCGTGGATGGACCTGTATACACTTCCATCTACGACCATCTGATCGGCATCCGCCTCACCCACGACGACAGCTACAAAGAATTCCAAAGCAACCTCGCCGTCTATCACGATGACTACGGCGACTACAGCACCAACGAGCCCACCATGGACGGAACGGCCTCCCTCGTCTATCTCCTCGCCGCCCAGCAGGACCAGGCCGCCAACAGCCACTATCGAACCCTCTCTCATGGCGCCATCCTCCGGGGCGACTCCACCCGCAAGACCGTAGCCCTCGTCTTCACCGGCGACGAATTCGGCGACGGCCTCAAAACGATCACAAACACCCTCATCAAACACCAGGTTACCGCCTCCTTCTTCTTCACCGGCCGCTTCTACCGCAACCCCGCCTTCCAGCCCGCGATAAAAGAGCTACACCGCCAACACCACTACCTCGGCCCCCACTCCAACCAACACCTGCTATACGCCGACTGGACACACCGCGACAGCACCCTCGTCACCGCCGACAGCTTCCGCACCGATCTCCAACACAACCTCGCCGCCATCCACGCGCTCGGCATCGAGACAAGCGGCCCGCACTATTTCATTCCCCCCTACGAATGGTGGAACGACACCGTCGCCGCCTGGGCCCATACCGCCGGCTGGCAGCTGATCAACTTCACCCCCGGCGTCCGCACAAACGCCGATTACACCTACCCCGAAATGGGCACCAGCTATCTCACAAGCGATGCGATCCTCCAAAGCCTCAAACAATACCGGTCCACCCGTCCCTCCGGCCTCAACGGCGCTATCATCCTCATCCACGCCGGCACCGACGCCCGTCGCAAAGACAAACTCTACAACCGCCTCGACGAGCTCCTCACCTGGCTGCAATCCAATGGCTATCAATGCGTCCCCATCCCACAGTTATTCAAATTTCAGTAATTGCGTAACTTAGGGTAACATTTCCCCCTCTCCCCGCGACAAATCTTTTCAAACCCATTCTATGCAACAGACCCGAAGAGATTTCATCCGCACCATCGGCACCCTCACCATTGGGTTCTGCCTGACAGGCGAAGCCACCATCTGGCCATCCCCAACCCAAACGCTCCCCGGCGATCTCCGTGAGAATCCCCGGATCAACGCCTGGCTCGAGATCCTCGCCGACGGCCGCGTCCGCGTGCTCACCGGCAAGATCGAGCTCGGCCAGGGCATCCGCACCGCCGTCGCCCAGATGGCCGCCGAAGAGCTCGACCTCGACATGAACCAGGTGGAGGTCCTCCTCGCCGAAACCGGCCGCACCCCCGACGAAGGCTACACCGCCGGCAGCAACTCCATCGAAGCCAGCGCCATCGCCGTTCGCTATGCCGCCGCAGCCGCCCGCCAAAAACTGCTTCAGCTCGCCGCTCAAAAATGGAACACCCCCGTCGACCGCCTCGAATTCGCCAAAGGCGTCATCACCGACAAGACCAACCACCGCTCCGCTACCCTCGCCGGGATCCTCGACAACCGCCAGATCACCGATGAGGTCCGCATGCCCGTCACAATAAAACAAAAGGATAAATATCGCTATGTCGGTAAGGCCATCCCCCGCGACGACACAAAACGCATCGTCACCGGCCAACCGGTATACGTCCACGACCTCGACTTCCCCGGCATGCTCCACGCCCGCGTCGTCCGTCCTCCCGTATATGGTGCAACGCTAGACCCCATCGATCAGCAGGCCCTGAAAAACAAACTACCCGGGACCACCCTCGTCGTCAACGGCAACTTCCTCGCCGTTCTCGCACCCACCGAATACGCTGCCATCAAGGCCCATCGCACCGCGCAGGACGCCGTCAAATGGGCAACCCCCTCACCACTCCCCGATATCCAACCCGCCGATCTGCCCGCCTTCCTGAGAACCCTCCCGATACAAACCGAACGCGTAACCGAAAAAGGCGACCTCACCTCCCTCACCCAAAACGCCACACTAAAAGCCACCTACTTCAAACCCTATATCATGCACGGCGCCATCGGCCCCTCCTGCGCCGTCGCGCTTTATGACAACGGCAAGCTCGATATCTGG
>Ga0310811_10003066_pt1 | contig 21010 bp, 15 predicted proteins | sample YCmetagenome_FD_207642 | JGI IMG/M metagenome (GOLD analysis project Ga0310811, IMG submission 207642) | Soil microbial communities from experimental microcosm in Duke University, North Carolina, United States - YC | ecosystem: Engineered > Artificial ecosystem > Soil microcosm > Unclassified ...
ACGACGTGATCGAGGTCGGCCGCCTCGATATTCGCCGCCGCAAGGCAATAGCGCGCGGCCGAGGCCGGAAACGCGGGGTCGTGCTTCCGGCGCGTAAAGCGTTCTTCCTGGGCGGCGGCGACGATCTTGCCGTCCACCAGGAGGGCGGCGGCGCTGTCGTGGTAGAATGCCGAGATGCCGAGGATGCGCAACTCGCGGTCCTTCAAAACAGCGTATAGACGAACGGCGCCAGCGCCGAGCCCTTGGTCAGAACCAGCAACCCACCGAGGACGAGCATGACTGCAAAGATCGGGATCAGCCAGAACTTGCGGCGGGCCAGCATGAAGGCAAACAGCTCACGCAGAAACGACATCCGGTTACGCCTTAAAATTGCTGCCGCATGGCTTCGGACGGCGACCTTGGATCGGCGCGCGGCAACCAGTAGGTCGGCAACGAACGGTCGCGTTCGAGCTTCAGGAAATCCTTGCCGAACAGGCGCATCAAAAGTCCGATCGGCATCATGGCGCCGAAAAAGAGCACGGCCATGATGACCGGGTTGACCACGCGGTACATCAGAAGGCCGAGTTTGAGCCATGCCCGGTTGGCAACGTTCAGCGATTGCGGCCGCCATAGCGTCAATCCGGCGAAAATCGCCGATATGCACAGCCAGAGCGGCGCGTGCGACGACCCCTTGTAAAGTCCGAAGCCTCCAATCAGGGCAAGCACCGCCGCCATCGTGAACCCGAAATTGCGGTCGCTTGGTCCGGCGACGATTTCGTCCTGTTCGGATTCCAACAGCTGCATCGGGCTATCTCGCGCCTTCTGGTGACAACCAATCCAACCGTTCTACTGACCGCTTCCAGCCTCCGCCAGTGCTATTTGGCAACTCTCTTTGGACCGGATTTCGAGCCTTTGCGGCGGCGATAATCGCGCTTCTTCGGCTTCGGCGCGAGTTCCGGCATCGTGGTTTGAACCTCGCGGTATCGCGCCAGCGATCGTTCAAAACTGCCGTTGAGCGTCTCGGCGATATCGGGCCGCTTCTGCAGCCCCGCCAGCAGCATCGCCGCAGCCTCGATGGTCGACAGACCGTCGGTGCGCGGTTCTTTCCGGAGTTTTCCGTAAGCCGACGGGCGCTTGGGGCCGAGGATGACACGCTGGCATTTCAGCATCCACGCATTGCGCCACCACAGCGCCTTGGCCTGGCTCCAGGTGCCGTCGAGCAGCACGATGCCCTCGATATCGCCGAGGATGGCGCGCTGGCCCGGCTCGATCTCGCCCTTGCGGTTGATCGCGACGATTTCGCTTTCGGTGTCGAGGTCACTGACCTTGGCGGAGCCGAGATAGAGCACCGCCCAGCGCGAGGGATCCGCAACCGGCCGTCCCAGCGCTTTCGACAGGCTCGGCCAGGACAATCCGATCTTGAGCACGGCGTCCTCAAAGTGCAGCGCGGTCAGCCGCGCGGTGCCGAGGGTGCGGTCCTGCTCCTGCGGATGCTGCAGGATCAGGAGCGAGACCTTGCTCGCGATCGGCGTGATGCTGTCGCAGATGCACAGCGGCAGCGGCTTGCCGCAGTCCGCGCATTCCGGCACCTCTTCGACGCCGGTACCGGCTTTGGATTCGGGTTGTTTTGACATCCGCCCGCTATACGCCTCGCAGCCCACAATACAACTATTCAGCCGGTGCCTGCACCGTTGCCCGTCCGGACCGCCGCCACCGCATTTGTCGGGCGCGGTCGATCAACAGGTAGATCACCGGCGTCGTGTACAGCGTCAGTATCTGCGACACGAACAAGCCGCCGATGATCGTGATTCCGAGGGGGCGTCGCAGTTCGGTGCCGGGACCGGTGGCGATGACCAGCGGAATACCGGCGAACAAGGCCGCCATCGTCGTCATCAGGATCGGCCGGAACCGGACGCTGCAGGCCTCGAAGATCGCCTCCGCCGGCGAAAGGCCGCGATGGCGTTCGGCATCGAGGGCAAAATCCACCATCATGATGCCGTTCTTCTTGACGATGCCGATCAGGAGAATAATGCCGACAAAGGCGATCACGGTGAGCGGCGTGTTGGTCACCTGCAGGGCCAGCAATGCGCCGAGCCCGGCCGAGGGCAGCGTCGAGATGATGGTCAGGGGATGGGCGAGGCTCTCGTAGAGGACGCCGAGCACGATATACATCGCCACCAGCGCTCCCAGGATCAGGAGCGGCTGCCGTCCGCTGGTCTTGTTGAAATCCGCGGCATTGCCGTCGAAGCTGCCGCGGATGCCCTCGGGCATGTGCAATTCGTCGACCGCGCGCTGGATGTTCGTCGTCGCGACCTCCAGCGGCACGTCGGGCATGAGGTTGAAGGACACGGTAGTCGAGGGGAACGACTGCGAGTGAAACACAGCGAGCGGCGACAGGCCGCGCTCATAATGCACCACGGCCGACAACGGTACCTGCACGTCGTTGGCGCCGGCGACGAAAATGCGTTCCAGGTTCGACGGGTCGCTCTGGAATTTAGGGTCGATTTCCAGCACCGTCATATATTGATTGCGTTGGGTATAGATGTACGAAATCTGTCGTTGCGCGAACGCGTTATTGAGCGCGTTGTCGATATCCTGAACTCGAACGCCGAGGGTCGATGCGACCTTGCGGTCGATGACCAGTGACAATTGCAAGCCGCCGGGATCGCGGTCTGCGGACACGTCGGTGATGCCTTCGACGGTTTCCATGCGCTTGCCGATGATGGGCGCCCATTTCTGCAACAGGTCGAGATCGGTGCTGGACAACGTATACTGGTAATCGCCGGAATCGGTTTGGCGTCCGCCGGCCCTGATATCCTGCGCGGCGAACATGAACAGCCGGATACCCGCCACCCGGTAGAGCGCCCTGCGCAGGCGATCGATCACAGTTGCGGTCGTCTGTCCCTCCCGCTGCTCCGGCGGCTTGAGGCTGATGAACATCAACCCGCGATTGTTGCCAAAGCCGCCGTTGAGCACCGAGCCGATTCCGGCCACAGCCGCATCGGCCATGACAATTTCCGCGAGCTGCTGCTGCAACCCGAGCATGGCCTGGAACGAAACATCGGGGGACGACCTGGTCACGCCGACCACGAAGCCGCTGTCGTCAATCGGGAAGTACCCCTTCGGTGTCTTGATGTAGAGCGTGATCGTCAGCGCGATGGTCGCAAAGAACACGATCAAGGTCAGGATCGGATGCGTCAGCACGCGCCGTAGCGTCCAGGTGTAGAACGAAACGATGCGCGACAGGGTGCCCTCGACAATCCGGTCGAACCGGGTCGCGCGGTCCGAGGTCGCCTCCTTGATGTAATGGGCGCAGATCATCGGGGTGACGGTGAGCGACACCACGGTCGACACCACAATGGCAAAGGTCAGTGTCAGCGAGAATTCGCGCAACAGCCGTCCGACAATGCCGTCCATGAAGATCAGCGGCGTGAAAGCGGCGACCAGCGAAATGCTGATCGACATCACCGTGAAGCCGATTTGTTTCGCACCCTCCAGCGCCGCAGGGAACGGCGCCATGCCGTGCTCGAGATTGCGGTACATGTTCTCGATCATGACGATGGCGTCGTCGACCACGAAGCCGACCGAGATCGCGAGTGCCATCAGCGACAAATTGTCGATCGAGAATCCCGCAAGCCACATCCCGGCGCAGGTGCCGGCCAGCGCCAGCGGCACCGATACACCGGCGGCGATCGTCGGCACCAGGCGGCGCAGGAACGCGAACACCACGGCCATGACCAGGAACACGGTCGCAAGCAGCGTCAGCTGCATGTCCTCGACGCTGGCGCGGATGGTGCCGGTGCGGTCGACCAGCGTCGAAATCTCGACCCCGCCGGGAAGCCATTGCTTCAATTCCGGCAGCAAAGCCCTGACCCGGTCGACGGTATCGATGACGTTGGCGTCGCCCTGCTTGGTAATCTGGATCAGCACCGCCGGCTGCCTGTTGAACCAGGCGATCGAGCGGCTGTTGCGGACGGAATCCTCGACCTCGGCGACGTCGGAGAGGCGGACGTAATTGCCGCCGGAACTCTTGACGATGATGTCGCGGAATTCGGCCGCGGTGCGCATCTGCTTGTTGGTCGAGATCGTCTCGCTCTGGCGACCGCCATTGAAAATGCCGACCGGGCCGAGCGGGTTGGCGTTGATGATGGCGAGGCGGACATCGTCGGTCGCGATTCCGGCATTGGCAAGCGAGACCGGGTTGAGCGCGATCCGGACCGCGGGCTGGTCGGCGCCACTGACGATGACTTCGCCGACACCCGGCACCTGGGAGATGCGCTGGGCAATCACGGTGTCGGCGACGTCATATATCGCACCCGTCGTCAGCGTCTTCGAGGTCAGCGCCAGCACGAACACGGGCGCGGCCGCCGGGTTGGCCTTGCGGAACCGCGGCAGCGACGGCAGATCGCCCGGCAGGTCCGCCAACGAGGCATTGATCGCGGCCTGCACGTCGCGCGCGGCGCGATCGATGTTGCGGCCGATCGAGAATTGAAGCTGGATACTGGTGGTGCCGAGCGAACTGGTCGAGGTGATCTTGTCGATCCCCGAGATCTGGCCGAGCCGCCGCTCCAGGGGGGCCGCGACCGTCGAGGCCATCACGGACGGGTCGGCACCCGGACGCGAGGCGGAAACCCGGATCATCGGAAAATCGACGTTGGGCACCGCCGACACCGGCAGGAAAATATACGCAACGAAGCCGATCAGGAACAGCCCGATCGCCAGCAGCGTGGTGCCGACAGGCCTTCGGATGAAGGGCTCCGGGATCGATGCCATTACTGCATCCCCTCGGTGGCGCCGGCGACCGGCGGTCCAGTTGGTCCCGGCTCCGGCACCGCCTTCTCGATCTTGCGGTTGAGGCGGTCGAGCGCCAGATAGATCACGGGCGTCGTGTAAAGCGTCAGCAACTGGCTCAGCAGCAAGCCGCCGATGATGGAGATACCGAGCGGAAAACGCAGCTCGGCGCCGGTGCCGCTTTCGACCGCCAGCGGCAGCGCGCCGAACAGAGCCGCCAGCGTCGTCATCATGATCGGGCGGAAGCGCAGCAGGCAGGCCTGCACGATGGCGTCGTTTGCCGACATGCCCTGGTGCCGTTCGGCTTCGAGGGCAAAATCGATCATCATGATCGCGTTCTTCTTGACGATGCCCATCAACAGGATGATGCCGATCAGGCCGATGACCGATAGATCCTGCCCGAACAGCATCAGCGCCAGAATGGCGCCGACGCCGGCGGACGGCAGCGTCGAGAGGATCGTGATCGGGTGGATGTAGCTCTCATAGAGCACGCCGAGCACGATGTAGATGGTGACGATTGCCGCCAGGATCAGCCACGGCTGTCCGGCGAGCGATTTGGAAAACTCCGCCGCGTCGCCGGCATAGACGCCGACGATGCTGCCGGGCATGCTGATCCTGCCCTCGATCGATTTCACCGCCTCCACGGCATCTCCGAGCGACTCGCCGGGCGCGAGGTTGAAGCTCAGCGATACCGCCGGAAACTGCGCCTGGTGCGAAATCGCCAGCGGCGCCGTGGTGCGCGTCAGCGTCGCCACCGCCGATATCGGCACCTGGGCGCCGGCCAGCCCCGGCACATAAAGCTTTGACAGCACCGACGGGTCGCGCTGGTACATCGGCAACGCTTCCAGCACCACGCGATACTGGTTGGCCTGGCCATAAATGGTCGATATCTGCCGCTGCGCGAACGCATCGTTGAGCGTGTCGTTGATGCCCTGGATGCTGACGCCGAGTTGCCCCGCACGCTGGCGGTTGATGTCGAGCGCCGCGCGCAGGCCCCCCTCCTGCGCCTCCGACGAGACATCCCGGAACAGCGGATCCCGCCGCATCTCAGCGACGAGGGTGTTGGCCCATTTCGTCACTTCGAGGGCGTCGGTGCCGGTCAGCGTATACTGGTACTGCGAGCGGCTCGACTGGGTCGAGATCTGCACGTCCTGCACCGGCTGGAAATAAATGGTCATGCCGGGGATCGACGCCGTGCGCTGTTTCAGCCGCGTGATCACGGCGGAAACGTCGTCGCGCCGCTCGCCGCGCGGCTTTAGCGTCATCACCAGGCGGCCGACATTGGTGGTCGGGTTGACTGCGCCGGCGCCGATCACGGAAACCACGCCGATCACATCGGGGTCGGCCTGGATTGCGGCCGCCGCGGTCACCTGCCGGCTCTGCATCTCGGCAAAGGAGACGTCTGGGCCGGCCTCGGTCACCGCCGTGATCGATGCGGTGTCCTGCAGCGGCAAAAAGCCCTTCGGCGCCATCACATACATCAACAGGGTCAGCGCAATGGTCGCAAATGTCAGCAGCATGGTGGCGCGCTGGCGCTGCAGCACCCACAATAGCGTCCGATGGTAGAACGTGACCATGCGATCGATGAAGCGGCTGACGACGGCCAGCCCCGGAACCGTCATCTCCTCGCCGACATGCTTCAGCAGCCGCGAGCACATCATCGGCGTCAGCGTCAGCGAGACGATCGCCGAGGTGACCACCGCAATGGTCAGGGTCAGCGCGAATTCGCGGAACATGCGGCCGACAAGGCCGGACATGAACAGCAGCGGGATGAACACTGCGATCAGCGATACCGTCAGCGAAATCACGGTGAAGCCGATCTCGCTGGCGCCTTTCAGCGAGGCCTCCATGACCGACTCGCCGTCTTCCATGTGGCGGACGATGTTCTCGATCATCACGATGGCGTCGTCGACCACGAAGCCGGTGCCGATCGTCAGCGCCATCAGCGACAGATTGTCGAGGCTGAAGCCGGAGAAATACATGACGCCGAAGCTCGTGATCAACGACAGCGGCAATGCCACGCCCGCGATCAAGGTGGCGCGCAGCGAGCGCAGGAACAACAGCACCACCAGCGTCACCAGAACGACGCTGAGGATCAGCGTGAACTGCACGTCGTGGACGGAGGCGCGGATGGTGACGGTGCGGTCGCTGACGATGGTCAGGTTGACGCCGGCCGGGATCGCGCGCTGCACCTTGGGAATTTCGGCGCGGATCTGCCGTACCACCTCGATCACGTTGGCGCCGGGCTGCCGCTGGATGTCGATGATAACCGCCGTCGTGCCCTGGTACCAGCCGCCGGTGCGGTCGTTCTCCAACCCGTCGACGATGATGGCGACGTCGCCGATCGTGACCGGCGCGCCGTTGCGGTAGGCGATGATGATCGGCTTGTAGGCTTCCGCCACCGCGATCTGGTCGTTGGCGGCGATGGTGTAGGATTGCTGCGCGCCGTCAAGCGAGCCCTTGGGGCCGGAAACGTTGGCGCCGGCAATGGCGTTGCGCAAATCCTCCATCGCGATGCCATAGGCGGCAAGCCGCGCCAGATCGGCCTGCACCCGCACCGCGGGCTTCAGCCCGCCCAGCACCGCGACGCGGCCGACGCCGGAAATCTGGCTCAGCCGCTGGCCCAGAATCGTATCGGCAATGTCGCTCATCGCCCGCAGCGAAATCGTCTCCGACGTCAGCGCCAGCGTGATCACGGGCGCGTCCGCCGGATTGACCTTGGCGTAGGTCGGCGGGTACGGCAGGGTTCTCGGCAGGATTCCGGCGGCCGCATTGATCGCGGCCTGCACGTCCTGCGTGGCGCCGTCGATATCGCGGTTGAGATCGAACTGCAGCGATATCTGGCTGACGCCGAACGAACTCGTCGATTGCATCGACGACAGCGACGGGATCTGCCCGAGCTGGCGCTCCAGCGGCGCGGTTATCAGCGACGCAATCACGTCGGGGCTGGCGCCGGGCAACTGCGTCGTCACCTGCACGGTCGGAAAATCGACCTGTGGCAACGCCGACACCGGCAGCGCCCAATAGCCGAGCGCGCCGCCGATCAGGAGCGCAATCCCCAGCAAGGAGGTCGCGATCGGCCGGCGGATGAACGGTTCGGAGACGCTCATGGTTGCGTGCTCATGGCCTTCGCAAGGCTATTCCTGGCTTCGCGCGGCAGGATACTCACGCGAAAAACGTTCGGGTCACTTCGCTGGCCCGGCTGGTGGTCCAGCTGCCGGTCCGGTCTGTCCTTTTTGATCGCCCTCGCCGCGCTCGCGCTTGCCGCGCCGTTCGCCATCCTTGCCTTGACCGGCTTGTCCTTCTTTGGACTGACCGTCCTTGGCTTGGCCGCCCTTGCCATCGGGAGTTCGGCTGCGCTTGCGCGGCGCGAGATCAGCGGTGGGCGCCTGTTCATCCTTGCCGACCAGAACCTTGGCGCCGTCCGACAGGTTGGCAAAGCCGGTGGTCACCACCCGGTCCGAGGTCGAAAGGCCGCTGGCGATCACGGCGTCGTTCTCGTTCTGCTGCGTCACCACGACCGGTTTGGCGGTCGCGATATCGCCGTCGCCGATCACATAGCTGAAGGTTCCGGCAGGCCCGCGCTGCACCGCCGAGGTCGGCACCACGATCGCCTTTTCGAGCGTTTCGACCTTCAGCCGCACATTGACGAATTGTCCGGGCCAGAGCTGGAATTTGGCATTGGGAAATTCGGCCTTCAGCTTCAGCGTGCCGGTGGTCGGGTCGACCTGGTTGTCGATGCCTTTCAGCGTGCCGGTGTCGATGACGCTGGTGCCATCATTGCCGAATACGTCGACCGCCAGCGCGCCCTTGGCAGAAGCGGCATTGACGCGGACAATCTGCTGCTGCGGCAGGCTGAACTGCACCGCGATCGGCTGCAATTGGGTGATGATGACAAGACCGGTCGCATCGGCCGTATGGATGATGTTGCCCTGGTCGACCTGGCGGAGACCGGCGCGCCCCGACAGCGGCGCGATGATCTTGGTATAGCCGAGCGTGGCCTGGGCGTTATCGATCGCGGCCTGGTCGGACCGCACCAGCGCTTCCTGCTGGGCGACCACGGCCTTCTGCGTATCCGCCTGTTGCTTCGATCCGGCATTGGACGCGGCAAGCTGCTGGTAGCGTGCCAGATCGAGCCGCTGGTTGGCCAGTTGCGCCTCGTCCTGCGCCTTCTTGGCCACCGCCTGATCGTATTGCGCCTGGTAGATCACCGGATCGATCTCGCCGAGCACGTCGCCCTTCCTGACGTCCTGGCCTTCGGTGAAATTGACCGAGATCAACTTGCCGTCGACCTGGGCGCGCACGATCACATTGTTGAGCGCGCGCACCGAGCCGACACCGTCGAGATAGACCGGCACGTCCTGGGTGCGCGGCGTTGCCGCCAGCACCGGCACCGGAAGATCGAGGCGCGCGCCCGGTCCGTTACCTTTGCCGCCGCCCGGCTTCGGCTGGAAGGCGTACCAGCCGATGTAGGCGAGACCGCCGAGAATCACGAGCGTCACGCTCAATGAGACCATGCGCCTGAGCACGCGCGACAGGAAACTTGGGCGCCGCGCGCCTTCGATCGTCGGGGCGTCCTTTGACTCCGGCTTAAAGAGCATCGACCGGCTTCTCCATCCTCGGCTCCCAGCCGCCCCCCAGCGCCTGATACAGGCTGACGATCGCGAGCAGCCGGGCCAATTGGGCCTGGGAGAGCGAATCTTCCGCCTGGAACAACGTCAATTGGGTGTTTAGCACAGTTACGATGTCTGCGGTTCCGGCCCTAAGCTGTTGCTCGGACAATTGAAAGGCCCGCCGCGAGGCGGCCAGCACCTCGCGCTGCAGCCGCAGCTTCTCCGTGGTCTGGCGGATCGACATCAGGGCGTTGTCGACGTCGGCAAACGATTGGACGACCGTCTTGCGATAGGTCTGCAGCAGTTCGTCCTGCTTCGCCTTGGTGTATTCGAAATTGCCGAGGATCCTGCCGCCGTCGAAGATCGGCTGGGTCAGGCTGCCGACCATGCTGAAGAACGCGGCATGCGGCTGAAATAGCGACGACAGCGCCGAACTCTGGTAGCCGCCCTGCCCGGTCAACTGAATACTCGGGAAAAACTGCGCGCGGGCGTTGCCGACATTGGCGGTGGCCGACGCCAGTTGCGCTTCCTGTCGGCGGATGTCAGGCCGCTGCGTCAACAATTCCGACGGCAGGCCGGGCGTGACCCGGGGCGCGGCAATCCGGTTCAGAGAGCCGCCGGTGATGCGCACCGCTTCCGGCGGCCGCGCAACCAGCGTTGCCAGCGCGTTGATGTTCTGGTCCAGCGTCTGACGCAGCGGCGGCACCAATGCGCGCTGGTTGGCAAGCACGGCTTCCTGCTGGGCGACGTCGAGGTCGGTGCCGGTGCCGGCCTGCAGGCGCTGCTTGATGGCATCGAGGATACGGGTGGCGCTGGCGATGTTGCTCTGCGCGGTGCGCAGCCGGTCCTGGGCGGCAAGCACCTGGAAATAGGCGTTGGCGACGGTAGTCAGCGTGGTCAGCGCAACGACGTCGCGGTCGAAGCGGCTGGCAAAGGCGGTCTCTTCCGCAGCTTGCGCGGCATCGCGGTTCTTGCCCCAGAAGTCAAGTTCGTAGCTGGCACTCAGCGAGGCCGAATAGTTGACGACCTCGCGGCCGCCATTGGTGAGGCCGCTCGCGCTCGAGCCGGAGGTGCGCGAATAGGTTTCTGAACCGCCGCCGTTCAGGCTCGGCAGCAACGGCGCGCCGGCGATCCGCGCCTGCGCGTCGGCCTGCAGGAAGCGCGCGGTGGCGGCGGCGATATCCAGATTGACCGTCTGGGCCTCCTCCATCAGGACAGTCAACTCCGGCGAGCGGAAGCCGCGCCACCAGTCAAGCGTTGGCGGCGCGTCCTGCGGCCGTGTCAGCCGCGCGGCCTTGTAGCCGTCGGGTACGTCGAGCGCCGGATCGGGCAGATCCTTGGTCAGGATGCAGCCGGCCGAACTCGCAACAAGGAGAAGCACCGCCAGCGATCGCGCGAAGCGTCCCCCGCCGGGAGCCAGGGCACGCCAGAATTCCGCCGCAGCGCCCATCGGCTGGGTCACACCCGTTCTCCGGGCAAATCCCGGCGTGGCGCGCGACGAACGCTCATCTCGATGATCTGCAATACGTTCACGGGGGTGATGCTTCCGTTGGAGCCGAACATTCATATTAGCCCTGGGATCAGAGCGCGGACAGCCCCGGAACCGGTCAGCCCCGTCTCGGCTCGAGCGCCAAAACCAGTGACCCAAAGTGCGAGTTTCCCTTATTTGACGGGCCTTCGAGCGCTGTCGGGACGACGCGGGACAGCAAAATTCTTACCAAGATTTCATGCGGTTTTCCTGGGGTTTTCTTGGGGTTTTCCCCTATTCCGTCGGTCCGAATCCCTCTTCGCACCAAAACCGCGCCCGCGGGCGATTTGAAACTCCGGGAACCGCTCTCGCGTAGCTGGAGTGGAACGGAGGTGAAGGGATGCGGGTCGCGGTTATCGGAACGGGAATTGCCGGCAACGCGGCCGCCTGGACCCTGTCGAAGCATTATCCGGTCGCGGTCTATGACCGGGAACTCCGGCCCGGCGGGCACAGCCACACCGTCACCATCGACTATGACGGAACGCGGCTAGATGTCGATGTCGGCTTCATCGTCTACAACGAGCTGAACTATCCCGACCTGACCGCATTGTTTGCCCATCTCGGCGTCGAGACGGTGGATAGCTGCATGAGTTTTGCGGTGACGACGGACACCGGCCGCTTCGAATGGAAAGGCGGCGGCAACAACTGGCTCGAAACCGCCATGGGCCTGTTCGCACAACCCCGCAATTTGCTGTCACCTTCCTATCTCTGGATGCTGCGCGACATCCTGACCTTCAACCAGCAGAGCGTCGAGGACTACGCCGCGGGCAAACTCGCCGGGCTTTCGCTCGGCGACTATTTCCGAACCCGTCATTTCGCCCCGCGGCTGTTGACCGATTATCTGGCGCCGATGGGGGCTGCGATCTGGTCGGCGCCGGCGAGCGAGATGCTGGATTTTCCTGCCGAAAACTTTGTGGCTTTCTTCAGCAACCACCGTCTGCTGCAATATGACCGTCCGGTCTGGCGCACGGTGAAAGGCGGCAGCTGGCGCTATGTCGAAAAACTGACCGCAGCCTTCCGCGACCATATCAAGCTCGGCTGCGCGGTGACCGCGATCGAGCGCACGCCGCATGGCGTCGTCGTCCATGACAGCCACGGCCACGCCAACACCTACGATCACGTCGTGATCGGCTCTCACAGCGATCAGGCGCTTGCGATGCTGTCGGATGCCGATGCGTGCGAGCGCTCCATCCTGGGTGCGATCGACTACTCCCCCAACACCATCTATTTGCATCGCGATACCAGACTGATGCCGAAGCGCCGGCGCGCCTGGGCTTCCTGGAATTTCCTGCGCTGGCAGCGCGAGGCGACCGCCGACAACGATGTCTCGGTGACCTACTGGATGAACCCGCTGCAGGGTATCGACGACGAGAAGCCGCTGTTCGTCAGCCTCAACCCGCCGATCGAGCCCGATCCGGCGCTCACCTTCGGCAGGTTCACGGTCGAGCATCCGCAATATAGCGCCGCCGCCTTTGCCGCCCAGAAGCGCCTCGGCGAAATCCAGGGCCGGCGCCATACCTGGTTCTGCGGCGCGTGGACCGGGTATGGATTCCACGAGGATGGCTTGCGATCCGGCCTTGCGGTGGCGGAGGCGCTCGGGGCCACGGTACCATGGCGAGACCCGGCGCCCGAACTGGCAGAGGCCGCGGAGTAGTGATGCGCAGAGGCGCTGCCCAAACCGAAACGCCTGACGATGCCGCCGCCGCGGCATCGCTCTATGTCGGCGAGGTCATGCATGCGCGGTTAAAGCCGATGGGCCATCGCTTCAGCTATCGCGTCATGAGCCTGCTGATCGATCTCGACCGGCTCGAGGCCGCAGACCGGCAATCGCCACTTTTCGGCGTCAACCGCGCCGCGCTCTACAGTTTCCGGGAGGCCGATCACGGCAACCGCGACGGATCACCGTTACGCGCCTACGCGCAAGCGTGCGCGGCCGAGCGCGGCATCGATCTCAGCGGCGGGCGGGTGCTGCTGCTCTGCTATCCCCGCCTGCTCGGCTATACCTTCAATCCGCTGTCGGTCTATTTCTGCTATCGCGCCGGCGGCGAACTTGCGCTCATCATCTATGAAGTGCGTAACACGTTTGGCGAGATCCATCCTTACGTGCTGCCGGTGCAGCCGGCTGAGGTCAGCGCTGCCGGCGTGCGGCAGAGCCAGGACAAACTGTTCTACGTCTCGCCCTTCATCGAAATGGCGATGCGCTACCATTTTCGGGTGATGCAGCCGCGGGAGCACGTCAAGCTGCGCATTCTGGCGACCGATAGGAGTGGCCCGCTGCTCGCCGCAACCTTTAATGGCTGCCGCCGCGCGCTCAACAATGTTGAGTTGCTGCGCGCGTTCTTTGGCTTGCCGCTGGTGACGCTGAAAATCGTCGCCGCTATTCACTGGGAGGCGCTGCGTCTCTGGGTCAAGGGCGCTCGTCTGGTGCCGCGTCAGAACGCCGCCATCGATCCCCGCTTGGCGGCTGCAAAAGGCAGCGATTATACTTCGCCGGCCTTGTCCGCCCGCGGCAAGGAGTGAAGCAGGCCGACTGACCGTACTAGTCCTGATGAAATCGCCGTTCGATGGATCGCCCATGCTCGAATTGATTTCGGTTTCATCGGAAACCGTAGACGCGGTGTTTCCCGAGTTGCCCCGCATGGTCCGGCTGGCGCTGCGCGTCGGCTCAAAACTGCAGCACGGCACGCTCGACGTGACGTTGGCCGATGGCCGTATTGTCCGGCTCGGCGGCATTGGTCCGGGACCTGCCGCCGCCATGACGATCTACCATTACGGTTTCGCGTCGCGGCTGTTGCGCAGCGGCGACATCGGCATTGCAGAAGCCTATCTGCGCGGCGAATGGGATACGCCCGATCTGACGCAGTTCCTCTATCTGTTCTGCGTCAACCAGGACTGGATGGCGCGGATGCTGCCCGGCAAGCCCATGGTGCGCTTCGTCCAGATCCTGCGGCACTGGTTCAATCGCAACACCAGGCGGCAGGCGCGCCGCAACATCCACGCGCATTACGACATTGGCAACGCGTTCTATTCGGCGTGGCTCGATCCGGGCATGACCTATTCGTCGGCCCTGTTCGAGGACGACACGCCCGATCTGACCGCTGCCCAAACCAACAAGTACCGCAGGCTTGCCGAAGCGATCGATCTCAGGCCCGGCCAGAAGCTTCTGGAAATCGGCTGCGGCTGGGGCGGTTTTGCCGAGTTCGCCGCCAAGACGTTCGGCGTGAAGGTCGTCGGCCTCACCATCAGCAAGCAGCAGCGCGATTTCGCGCAAGCCCGCATCCACAATGCCGGACTGAACAACCAGGTCGAGATTCGCCTGCAGGACTATCGCGACGAGCGCGACCATTATGACCGGATTGCCTCGATCGAAATGATCGAGGCGGTCGGCGAAGCGTTCTGGCCGAACTATTTCTCACAATTGCGCGACCGCTTGCTGCCCGGCGGGCTTGCCGGAATCCAGGCCATCACCATTCAGGACAGCCTGTTTCAGACCTATCGCCGCGAAGTGGATTTCATCCAGCGCTACGTTTTTCCGGGCGGAATGCTGCCCTCGCCGCAGATCCTAAAAGCGCTCGGCGAACGGTTCGGCGTTCCCGTTATCCGCGAACGCATTTTCGGGCAAGATTATGCCAAGACGCTCGCGATCTGGCGAAGCAATTTCCGCGCGGCCTGGCCGAACCTGACGCCGTCGGGCTTCGACGACCGTTTTCGGCGCCTGTGGGAATACTATCTCGCATATTGCGAAGCGGGATTTCTGTCTGGAAATATCGACGTGCGTCACGTGGTGTTCGCGAAATCCGGATAGCAGCCGCGCCACGCGGTCGGCTTGTGATCCCGGCGGTGGTACTTTAGGGTCATCGGCGGTGACGAAACAACCGGTGTTTTTGAATATGAAGTTCAACAACGATGTCGTCCAGGCGATCGGCAATACACCGCTGATCAAGCTCAAGCGTGCCTCCGAATTGACCGGCTGTACCATTCTGGGCAAGGCCGAATTCATGAATCCCGGTCAGTCCGTCAAGGACCGCGCCGGCAAGTGGATGATCCTCGAAGCCGAGAAGCGCGGCGATCTCAAGCCGGGTGGACTCGTGGTCGAATCGACCGCGGGCAATACCGGTATCGGACTTGCCGTCGTCGCCTGTGCCCGCGGCTATCGCACGCTGATCCTCATTCCCATCACCCAAAGCCAGGAAAAAAAGGACATGCTGCGGCTTTGCGGTGCCGAACTCCTCGAAGTCCCGGCGTTGCCCTTTTCCAATCCGAACAACTATCAGCACGTCGGACGCAGGCTCGCCGATCAGTTGCGCAAGAGCGAACCGAACGGCGTCCTGTTCGCCGACCAGTGGAACAATCTCGACAACGCGAAGGCGCATTTCGAATCGACGGGACCGGAAATCTGGGAGCAGACCAACGGCAAGGTCGATGGATTTATCTGCTCGGTCGGCACCGGCGGCACGCTAGCGGGCGCCAGTTCGTTCCTGAAGTCGAAGAACAAAGGCATCGTGACCGCCTGCGCCGATCCGCCCGGCTTTGCGATGTATGAACTGTTCAAGAACGGCGAGGCCAAATCGACCCCCGGCGACTCCATCACCGAAGGCATCGGACTAGGCCGCGTCACGCCGGTGGTCAAGGAGGCCAGGGTGGACGATGCCTTCCTCGTCCCCGACGAGGAATCCGTACCTGTCATCTACGACCTGCTCGAGCACGAGGGCCTGTGTCTTGGCGGTTCCAGCGGCGTCAACATCGCCGGCGCGATCCGGCTCGCCAAGCAACTCGGGCCCGGCAAGACCATCGTGACGATCCTCGCGGATTCCGGAAACCGCTATCAATCAAAGCTGTTCAATCCGGACTTCATGCGCTCGAAGAACCTCCCGGTGCCGGGGTGGCTGGAGAAACGCAGCAAGATCGATCTGCCGTTCGTGAAAGTTTAAGGGGCGAATGGCGAGTAGCGAATGGCAGGCGAGTTCCTATTCGCCATTCGCTATTCGCGCATCCTAATGCCGCAAGATCTGGCTGAGGAACAGCTTGGTCCGCGCGTGCTGCGGATTGGCGAAGAAATTTTCGGGCGTGTTCGACTCGATCACCTGGCCGGCGTCCATGAACACGACGCGATTGGCGACTTCGCGCGCAAATCCCATTTCGTGGGTGACGACCAGCATGGTCATGCCTTCCCTGGCCAGATCCACCATGGTGTCGAGCACTTCCTTGACCATTTCGGGGTCGAGCGCCGAAGTCGGCTCGTCGAACAGCATCACCTTCGGATTCATGGTGAGCGCACGGGCGATCGCGACGCGCTGCTGCTGACCGCCTGACATCTGGCCCGGATATTTGTTGGCCTGGTGCGGGATCTTGACCCGCTCCAGGTATTTCATCGCCATCGCCTCGGCGTCCTTCTTTGGGATATTGCGCACCCAGATCGGCGCAAGCGTGCAGTTTTCCAGCACCGTCAAGTGCGGAAACAGGTTGAAGCTCTGGAACACCATCCCGACCTCGCGCCGGACTTCATCCACCCGACGCAGGTTCGGTCCGAGTTCGATGCCGTCGACGACGATGGCGCCCTCCTGGAATTCCTCCAGCGCGTTGATGCAGCGGATCAGGGTCGATTTGCCCGAGCCGGATGGACCACAGATCACGATGCGCTCGCTCTTGGCGACATCGAGGTTGATGTCGCGCAGGACGTGGAAATCGCCGTACCATTTGTTGAGGGTGTTGATGGCGACGATCGAGTCTGTACCCATGAGTCCCAACCTCAGTTGCGGCGATGCGCGTTCAGCCTGTTCTCGACGAACAGCGAGTAACGCGACATACCAAAGCAGAAGACGAAATAGATGATACCGGTGAACGCAAAGCCGGTGAACAGCGTGGTCGGCGTCGACCAGTTCGGATCGGCAAACGCCGCACGCATCGTGCCCAGCAGATCGAACAGCGCGACGATCGAGACCAGCGAGGTGTCCTTGAACAGGCCGATGAAGCTGTTGACGAGGCTGGGAATGACGTGACGCAACGCCTGCGGCATCACGATCAGCGCCGTGGTCTTGGCCCAGGACAGGCCGAGCGCGTTCGCCGCCTCGCCCTGCCCGCGCGGGATCGCCGCCAGACCGCCGCGGATGTTTTCGGCCTGGTAGGCGCCGGTAAACAGCGCGATCCCGATCAAAGCCCGGACCAAACCGTCGATGGTGAAACCGGTCGGCACGAACAGCGGCAGCATATAGGTCGCGAAGAACAGCACGGTGATCAGCGGAACCCCGCGCCAGACTTCGATAAAGGCAATCGAGAAAATCCGGATCAGCGGAATCGTCGAGCGCCGGCCGAGCGCGAGCGCAATGCCGACCGGCATCGACGCGACAATGCCGGTCACCGACACCACCAGCGTTACCAGCAAGCCGCCCCACAGCCGGGTATCGACCACCGGCAATCCGCCGCGGTCGAGCCCCATCAACGCGATGACAATACCGATACCGGCGAAGATCGAAAGGCAATTGATCAGGGGGCGCAAACCCTCGCGTTTGCCCGCGCCCAGCCAGAACACGAGCCCGCAAGCGATGATCGCGCAAAGCACGAAATCCGCCCATACCGGACGGCCAAACGACTGAATGACCTCGCGCAACCAGGTCAGCGGCAGCAATAGCCAGGAGATCATCGTACTGATCAGCACGATCAGATTTCCGAGCAGCCACAGCAGCGGCCCGATCACGGCCCTGGCCTCGCCGGCGGCTGCGAGTTTGCGGCCGCCGTCGCCGATACTGTCGTTGAATCCCGACAGCAGCCCGGCTGCCCAACTCACGCCGAGGCCATTCAATCCGCCGCCGTGCAGCAGAAAGAAGGCGACGACCGGAAATGCGCCGAAGAACAGACCGGCGTTGATACCCTTGGCCGGAAGGCGTGGAATCAGCAGCGGCAGCAGCAGGATCGCGGCGAGGATGAAGGTCAGGTCGACGCGCCAGCGTTCCGGCTCCGGATAGAAACCGTAGATGAACTGGGTGAATTTCGCCTGGACGAATGGCCAGCAGGCGCCGACGACGTGTCCGGCATTCTCGGCCAGGCAGGCGGTGCGATCCTTGCCGGTCCAGACCGCATCGACCAGCAGAAATTTGAGCGCGGGAACGACGGTGAACCACAATAGCAGCGCGCTGACGATGGTGATCAGGATATTGGTCGGCGAATTGAACAGCCGCGTGCGCAGGAAGCCGACAACGCCGGTGGTCTTGACAGGTGCCGGACGCTCGGCGACGAGGTCGTCGCGGACAAACACGGATGCTGTTGTGTCGCTCATCAACCCATACTCCGGCTGACGCGCCAACTGTAGAAATTCATGATCGCGCTGGTGACCAGCGAAATCAGCAAATAAACGCCCATGGTGATGCCGATGATTTCGATCGCCTGCCCGGTCTGGCTCAGCGTCGTGCCCGCAAATACCGAGACCAGATCGGGATAGCCGATCGCCACCGCCAGCGAGGAGTTCTTGGTCACATTAAGATATTGGCTGGTGAGCGGCGGCAGGATGACGCGCATCGCCTGCGGGATCACGATCAGCCGCAACACCGAGCCGCGTTGCAGCCCGAGCGAGGAACCGGCTTCCATCTGTCCCTTGTGAACGGATAAGATACCCGCGCGCACGATCTCGGCGATGAAGGCGGCGGTGTAGGTCGACAGCGCCAGCGCCAGCGCTACCAGTTCCGGGATGACGCGCGAGCCGCCGGAAAAATTAAACCCCTTGAGAACCGGAATCTCGAACGATACGGGCAAACCAAAGACCAGCGCTGACAGCAGCGGCAGGCCGACCAGGAGCCCGAGTACATAGGGCCAGACCTTGATCACCCGGCCGCTTTGAAACAGTTGCTGGCGCGAATAACGCAGCACCAGGATGGAAGCAACGACGGCGAACAGCACCGCGGCGACGAAAGGTTCGAAACCGGAAGTGCCGATCGGCCTTGGAATCACCAATCCGCGATTGTTGAGAAAGAAGCTGTCGAAGACCGCGACGCTCTGCCGCGGGTTGGGCAGCGCGCCAAGCACGGCCAGGTACCAGAACAACATCTGGAACAGCACCGGTAAATTGCGCACCAGTTCGACATAGCCGCCGGAGACGCGCGACAGCAGCCAGTTCGGCGAAAGCCGGCCAAGCGCCACGATGAATCCGATGATGGTGGCAAAGAAGATGCCGATCGCCGAGACCAATAGCGTGTTGAGCAGACCGATCACGAAAACGCGGCCGTAAGTATCGGATCCGGTATAGGAAATCAGGCTCTGGTTGATGTCAAAACCGGCCGTGTTGGCCAGGAAGCCGAAGCCCGCGGCGATGCGCTGCGCCTGCAAATTGGCGCGGGCATTGGCGACGATCTCGTAGGCAAGCCAGGCCAGCACGGCGACGAACAGGATCTGGACGACGAAGCCACTCCAGCCGGCGCGCCCACCGAGCGACCGCTGTAGTCTGGAAACCAGCTGCGACGGTGGTTGTCGGGGTTCGATTGCCATCGCCGCTATCCCTCAGGCGGTCGGTCAGCGCATCGGCGGCGCGTACTGGATACCGCCCTTGTTCCAGAGCGCGTTGAGGCCGCGGGCAATTCCGAGCTTGGAGCCGGGGCCGACGTTGCGATCGAAGCTCTCGCCGTAATTGCCGACGGCCTTCACGATCCGCACCACCCAATCCTTGGTTAGGCCGAGCTGTTCGCCGAGATTGCCGTCGGTCCCCAATACCCGTTTCAGCTCCGGGTTGTCCGATTTCGCCTTCTCGTCGACGTTCTTCTGGGTAATGCCGAGTTCTTCGGCCGTGACCATCGCGAACAGCGCCCACTTCACGATGTCGAACCACTGATCGTCGCCATGGCGCACCATTGGGCCGAGCGGCTCCTTCGAAATGATTTCGGGCAGCACGACATGATCGGCCGGGTTGGCAAGCTTCAGACGTTCGCCATAGAGGCCGGACTGGTCTGTCGTGAAAACGTCACAGCGCCCGGACTCATACGCCTTGACTGCTTCGTCGGCGGTGCCGAAGGCAATCACCTCATACTTCATGTTGTTGCCCTTGAAGTAGTCGGCGAGATTGAGCTCCGTCGTGGTACCCGTCGCCACGCAGACGGACGCGCTGTTCAATTCCAGCGCGGAATTGACCTTGAGCGATTTTTTCACAATGAAGCCCTGCCCGTCATAATAGGTGACGCCGGTAAAATTGGCGCCAAGCGAGGTATCGCGCGACAGCGTCCAGGTGGTGGTTCGCGACAACAGGTCGACTTCGCCGGACTGCAGTGCCGTGAAGCGATCCTTGGCTGACAACGGTACATACTTGACCTTGCTTGGATCGTTGAAGACCGCTGCCGCTATCGCACGGCAGACGTCAACGTCAAGCCCGGTCCAGTTACCCTTGTCGTCCGGGAGCGAGAAACCCGCCAGTCCCTGGGTGACGCCGCAGGACAGCAGGCCACGGTCCTTGATCGTCTTGAGGGTTTGCGCCGAGGCGGCCTGAATGGAGAAACCGGCGGCAACAGCGAGGGTAAGAACCAGGGATACGCGCTTCATGGGCAGGGCCTTTCAAGGGGTCGTGCGGGAACGTTGCTCGCAGCATGCTAATTTCGGGCCAACCCGATGATCCCTCGCCGAAAAGCGTCAATCTGACCGGCAGCAGACGCAATTTCAGATAAGCGGTGGATCGAAGGTCGCGGCAGGCCCCTCAACGTGCGGCGACTGGATAGTTGTACCGCATCACAGAACGACTGGCGATCCGGGTCAAGGGGTTGACGACACACTTCTGCGTTCTGTTACCAATAATCGCGCCGGGCCGACCCGCCGTCACGCGGTCTTTTTGCAACTGGTTGTCGCTGTTAGCAGAAGGTCGTCGGTGACCAGAAGGCATGAGTTTTCCGAACGACGAATCGTCTAACCGGCAAAAACCGAAACCGGTCTGGTTACGGCAGGCCGCGGCACCGAAGCCTGGAAGGGTTTTGTCGATCCGTTGGTGTTACACGGTTCCACGGTGCTGTATCCGACCGCCAAGGACCTGCACGGCCACCGCACCACGCTGCCCCTGTGCTGAGGACCGCGACCATGTTCTGCTGACCGACTACGTTGACAGGCCGTCTCGCGATTTCTGCAACGGCATGAT